>Ga0207699_10000176_pt1 | contig 38586 bp, 32 predicted proteins | sample LARL51metaG_FD_184344 | JGI IMG/M metagenome (GOLD analysis project Ga0207699, IMG submission 184344) | Corn, switchgrass and miscanthus rhizosphere microbial communities from Kellogg Biological Station, Michigan, USA - LAR L5-1 metaG... | ecosystem: Host-associated > Plants > Roots >...
TGGGATCGGTGTCGCCCTCGCGCACGCGGTCGAGCACCACCGCGATGGGCAGGCGCCGGCCGCAGCCCAGGCAACCCGCTTCGCGCGTGGTGCCGTGCAGCTCGATGACGGAGCGCGAGCCGGCGGCCTGGTGCAGGCCGTCGATGTTCTGCGTCACCACCGCGCCCACCTTGCCCATCCGCTCCAGCTCGACGACGGCGTGGTGGCCGGCGTTGGGCTGCGCCGCATCGACGGGCGATGCGAGTCGCAGCTGCCAGGCCTCACGGCGCACCTCGGGGTCGGCGACGTAGTTCTGGATGGTGAACCGGAGCGGGTCGCGCGTCTTCCAGACGCCGTTGGGCCCCCGAAAATCGGGGATGCCCGACTCGGTGGAGATGCCCGCGCCGGTGAACACCAGCACCTGGCGCGCCTGCGCCAGCCACCGAGCGACCGTGTCGAACGCTTCGCGCTCGCTGTCCACCGGCCGAGTCTAGGGCGAATTCGGGATGCGCACCGGCGCAGTCACGATGGACGCCAGGCTCTATACTCCTGTGGCGGACACAGGAAGTCGACGCGTCGAAGGGGCAGAAGGCATGACAGCGTGGGGCTCGTCTGCGGTGACAGAGTGAATGGGTCGTGAGCTCGCGCCCACGATGAGTCGCACCGGCCTGGTGGCCGGCCCGGTCAGCGAGCCGTTCCTCGCCGCGGTGGTACCGCCGGGCCTCGATCGCCCCAGCGCGACCCGAGCCCGCGCCGAAGCCGCCGCCTTCCTCGACCTGCTGCTCCGCCACCTCGACGGCGAGGAGGCCGCGCTGCCCGCCATCGAGGCCGCCGTGCGCGACGTCGCCGCCGGCATCGTGCGCCAGGGCGACGACGCCGGCCTGCTGCTCGACCGTTTCGACGCCGGCCGCCACGTTCTGCTCGCCGCCCTGCTGGAGCGCCGCGCCGCGCCCGAGGTGGTGGTCGAGGCCGACGACCGCCTGCTCACCGTGCACCACGCCGTGCGCCGGGCCATCGACGAGGCGGGCGCCGACTTCGACGCGGTCATCGACGGCGCCATCCGCGAGGTGAGCCGGTCCATCGAGGGCGGCAATGCGCCCGACGACGTGCTGCGCCTGGCCGCCGCCACCCTCTGCCGCCTGGTCGAGGCCGACCGCGCCCGCATCTGGCTGGAGACCGGCGGCGGCCGCCTGGAGCTGGTGGCCAGCGCGGGCAGCTCCGCGCCGATGGCCTTCTACGTGAGCAGCGAGCGCGGCGTGCTCGCCGACATCCTCAACGCCGGGCTGCCCGTGCGCCAGTGCCCCGTCGACCCGCGCGAATGGGCCGCGGCGGTGCCCAACCTGCCCATCCCCGCCGCCGCGCTGTTTCTGCCATTGGTGGCAGCAGGTCGTCCCTTCGGCCTGATCTACGCGCTGCGCAACGACCCCGTCCCCTTCGGCTCGGTGGCCGAGCGATCCGGGGCGCGCTTCGTCGAGCGCGTCGAGCCGGCGCTGGCCTGGGCCATGCAGCTGCGCTCGCTGCGCCGCTGGGCGGACGCCTCGCAGGACTTCCTGCGCTTCATCACCCACGAGCTGCGCCGCCCGCTCACCGTGCTGCGCGGCTACCTCGACATGCTCGACGACGTCAGCCCCGAGGACTCCGTCCTCATGCGCGAGCGCATGGGCCGCGCCGCCGACCAGCTCGCCGAGATGCTCACCGGCATCTCCGACACGGTGACCCTGGAGGACCCGGTGCGCGCCCTGAGCCTCTCGCGCATCTCCCTCGGCGACCTCGTCGAGCGGGTGCAGCGCGGCGCGCGCGACGAGGCCGAGCAGCAGCAGGTGCGCCTGGTGACCGACGTCGTCGACGCCGACACCACGGTGCAGTGCGACGTCGACAACCTCACCCACGCCCTGGCCAACCTGCTCAGCAACGCCTTCCGCCACACCGGCGGCGAGCGCCGCGTCTGGCTGTCCGCCGCGCCGGAGGGCACCCGCTTCGTGCGCTTCACCGTGCGCGACGAGGGCGAGGGCATCGCCCCCGGCGACCAGGCCAAGATCTTCCTCAAGTACTTCCGCTCCGACACCACCCGGCGCGCCGGCAGCGCCGGCAGCGGGCTGGGGCTCTACTTCGTCCGGCTGGTGGCCGAGCGGCACGGCGGGCGCGTCAACGCCGAGAACCTGCCCGGGGGCGGCGCCTGCTTCACCCTGGAGCTGCCGCTCGAGCCCGGCCTGGTGGCCTGGAGCATCTGAGCGAGTCGCAATCCGCCGTCCGGCGGCTGCGCAGCGGGCTGCGGGACCGTACTCTTACGCCATGCCCTTCGGACGCCGCCCCCCGACCCGGCTGCCGGACGACCGGCCACGCGGCGTGGTCCCGTTCCTGAAGCGCTGGACCATCCCCGTCATCGGCGCGGTCACCCCGGTGGGGCTGATCGTGGTCAACATCGCGGCGTTCATCGTCAACCACCTCGCCGAGTTCCGCTGGACCATCACCGTCGCCGCCTTCGTCAGCTCGATGATGCTGAACAGCTGGTTCGCCCTCAACCTCTACCGGGTGGTGCAGCGGCGCCGGCCCGACCACACGCTGGTGCAGGACCGCAACCAGGAGATGGTGCTGGTGGGCGGCGTCGGGGTGGTCATCATCGCCTCCTTCCTGGCCGCGCTCTTCTGCTACCTGGGCCTCAACGATCCCAAGAGCCTGCCCAACGCGCCGACCTTCCTGAGCGGCGCGGTGGCCATCGCCATCCCCATCGTGGCGCAGGGGTTCTTCGGCCGTTCCGCGCGCGGGGCGCGGCGTCCCGGCGGCGGCTCCGATCCGCGCGTCACGCCGGGGCCGCGCGGCACGCCGAGCGCGGGATCGCAGTCGCAGTCCGGGTACACGCCGCCGCGCTACCTGCCACCCTCGTGAGCCGGCCGCTTTGCTGATCCGCGGCGCGCTCGCGGTGGTGACCGGCGCCTCGTCGGGCATCGGCCGGGCCACCGCGGTGGAGCTGGCCGCGCGCGGGGCCACCGTCGTCGCCGTGGCCCGGCGCGAGGAGCTGCTGCGGGAAGTGGTTGCGGAGATCGGCGGCGGGCGCGCCTCGTACCTGGTCTGCGACGTCGCCGACAGCGAGGCGGTGTCGCGCACCGCCGCCCGAGTTCTGGCCGAGCATGGCCGCATCGACGTGCTCGTCAACAACGCGGGCACGCCGCTGCACCGCGCCTTCATGGACTGCTCCGTCGCGGAGCTGGGGCGGGTGATGCAGGTCAACTACATGGGCACGGTGCACTGGATGCGGGCCGCCCTGCCCGCCATGGTGGCGCGCGGCCGCGGCGCGGTGGTCAACGTCGCCTCCACCGCGGGCGCGGTGCCCTGGACCTGGGAGGCGGGCTACTCGGCGTCCAAGGCGGCGGTCATCGCGCTCACCGAGGCGGTGGCGCCCGAGCTGGCCCGCGCCGGGGTGCACTGCGGCTGGGTCAACCCGGGCCTGGTGCGCACCGAGATCTTCAGCGAGGAGGCGCTCCGCCACGTGCCGCCCGGGGTGCAGCGGTCGTTCCTGGAGCCCGCGGCGGTGGCCCGGGCCATCGCCGGGGTGGTCGAGCACGAGCGAGCCGGGGTCACCGTGCCGCGGGTGATGGGCCTGCCGCCCCTGGTGCGCTCGCTCCTGCCCCGCTTCTACCGCGGCGGGCTGCGCCGCACCTACGAGGGCACCCTGCGTCGCGATCGCTCGGCGGACGCGTAGGCGCGGAGGAACACGGGTAGGATGCGTGCCGTGGCCTCGCAACCGGAGGCCGAGCACCCATAGGGGGTTCCGATGGCGCTCTTCCGCCGCGAGAACATCGCGGTCCCCGACGACCGCAAGGGCCAGATGGTCTACAAGTGGCCGGACCTCAACATCCGCCGTTGGAGCCGGGCGATCGTCGCTCCCGACGAGGTCGCCGTCTTCCTGTACCAGGGCAAGGTGATCGGCACCCTGCCGCCCGGCCGCCACATGGTCGACGCCACCGAGATCCCCTTCCTGGGCATCTTCAAGGACATGCTCACCGCGGGCAACGCGTACCGCACCGAGCTCTACTTCATCAGCACCCGCGAGTTCCCCGACCTGCGCTTCGGCGGCCGCGTCGACGACGTGCAGGACCCGCAGACCGGCCTGGTGGTCGGCCTGCGCGTCTTCGGCGAGTACAGCGCCAAGGTGGTCGACGGTCCCTCGCTGATCACCAACCTGGTCGGCACCGTCGACGTCACCGACAACGCCGCCATCACCGACTGGATGGCCGAGCAGCTCCTCAAGGTGCTGCGCACCGACGTTGTGGCCAACATCGTGCGCAACGGCTGGCCCGTCCTGGGCCTGGCCGCCTACGTGCCGCAGATGGAGCAGGCGGCCCTGGCCGGCGCCAACCAGCAGCTGCAGAGCTACGGCCTCAACGTGGCCCGCATGGGCAACTTCACCGTCTCGCTCTCCGACGAGGACGAGGAGACCTTGAAGGGCCTGGCCAAGGACACCGCCTACTCGCGGCTGGCCGGCGGCTTCCAGCAGTACGCGGCCGGCGAGCTGCAGCTCGGTGCGGGCGAGGGCATGGCCAAGGGCGGCGGCGGCACCGGTGGCGCCTTCGTGGCCGCCGGGCTCGGGCTCGGGCAGTCGACGCTGCAGCAGCAGCAGGGACCGCCCCCGCCGGCCGCGCCGGGCTTCGCCGGCGGTGGACCGGGGTTCACGCCGCCGCCGGGCGGCCCGGGCGCGGCGACCACCGTCGTGTGTCCGAAGTGTGGCGCCTCCTCCGCGGCGGGGTCCAAGTTCTGCGCGCAGTGCGGCACGGCGCTGGCGCCCGCCGCCACGCATTGCCCGCAGTGCAACACCGAGGTGCAGCCGGGGTCCCGCTTCTGCCCCAACTGCGGACACGATCTCAACGCCCCGCCCGCCTCCCCGCCCGAGCCGGGAGGTGAGACTCCGCCGGCGCCTCCGCAGCAGTGACGCCGGTCGCCCTGTTCGCCTCCGTCCTGGCCCGCGCCGGCGGCGGCCAGAACTTCGGCGGCGGCGGTGTGCGCGGCGGCGGCGGTGGTGGCAGCTTCTCGGGCGGCGGCGGGGGCGGTGGCTTCTTCTTCTTCCCGTTCTTCGGCGCCGGGGGAGGGGCCGGCGGGATCGTCGGCTTCGTCCTGCTCATGCTCGTCGTCGTCTTCCTCGTCGGCGTGGTGCGCTACTGGTTCGGCCCCGCGCGCATGCGCGGGGCGCGCATGACCGCGGCGCCGCTGCCGCCCAGCTCCTACGGCACCTCGAGCGCCGGCGGCACGCCCGCCACCGCGCAGGGCTACGACGACTCGCATCCCGTCGGCGTCCCGCAGCGCTTCCGCGGCGAGACGCTGCCCGGCACCGCGGAGGCGGCCACCGGCAGCCGTGAAAGTGTCACCGATGGCCTGAACAGCATCCGCGCCCACGATCCCGCCTTCGACGAGTCGGCCTTCCTCGCCGACTCCGAGCGCGCCTTCTTCGTGGTGCAGCAGGCCTGGAGCGAACGCAAGCCGGAGATGAGCCGCCGGGTCATGGCCGACGGCATCTGGCAGCAGCACAAGGTACAGATCGACCAGTACGTCACCCAGCATCGCCGCAACCTGCTCGACAACCTCTCCATCGGCAACGCGGGCGTGGTCGCCGCGCACAGCGACCAGTCGTACGACACCATCACCGTGCGCATCCTGGCCGCCTGCGCCGACTACGACGTCGACGACCAGTCGGGCAAGGTGGTCCGCGGCACCCGCGAGGTCAGCCAGTGGACCGAGGACTGGGTCTTCCAGCGCGCCTCGTCGGCCACCACCAAGCCCGGCGCTGGAACGCTCAACCAGCGCTGCCCCAACTGCGGCGCGCCGCTCGACCTCGACCTCTCCGGCGCGTGCAGCTACTGCAAGGCGCCGGTGATGAGCGGCAGGTACGACTGGGTGCTGACCCGCATCGACCAGGTGCAGACCGGCTGATCTGACGCGCCGCCGCGGGCCCTCAGCGGTCCCGCGGCGCGCCCGTCACCCCGCCGCGGTCGAGGATGTTCCGCAGGTCGGCATGCCGCTGGCGGACCAGCTGCGCCGCCGCCGCGGAGAACTCCGCCCAGGGCTGCCCGCCCGGCTCGACGATGGAACGCAGCCGGCGCAGGAACTCCCCGCCGTCCTGCCCCTCCGCCTGCTCGACCGTCACCCGGTAGTCGCTGTCGTCGGGGCGCTGCTGGTACAGGTGCAGCGAGGCGGCGTCGAGGTTCTCGTCGACGAGGACGGCGGCGCCACCCTGCAGCGGCACCGGGTCCAGCGTGTCGACCACCCAGCCGCCCGTGTTGTACGTGTGCACGCCGCGCGGGAAGCGCTCGGTGGGGCAGGGTTGCTGGAAGGGCTTGTGCGTGTGTCCGAAGACGAAGGTGAGCGACTCCGGTGAGCGGTCCTCCGCCCTGAGCTGGTGGTACAGCGGACCGTCGATGTAGCGCTTCAGCTCCTCCTGGGCACCCGGCGTGAGCGCCGGCGTGGGCTGGGCGCGCTCCGCCTCACCGATGCGCCGGGCGAAGTGCCGGATCACCGGCTCCAGCGCCCAGCTCTCGATGGTGGCGCGGATGGGATGGCCGTGCATGTGCTCTTTGATGCCGCGCGCCAGGTTGTGGGCCAGCCGGTCCATGGCCTCGTCGCTCTGGAAGGAGGCGTAGACGAAGCCGACGTCGCTGCCCACCTCGCCGGACCGTCCCAGTGTCGACCAGAAGAAGTCGATCCAGGCGAAGTTCTCCGCCTCGATCTCCCACACCGACTGGGGCCTGTCGCGGTTGGGAAACATGTAGTCCTTCACCACCGACATCAGCCGGTAGATGCTCTCCAGGAAGTGCCCGTGGTGGAAGACCACGCACTTGCGCCCGTCGGGTGACGAGATGCCCAGGTTGGGGTAGACGGCGCGCACCGTCACGTCCTGCAGGTGGGGATGCCGGCGCATCAGCGTGGTGAGCAGCTCGGCGTCGACCCAGTCGGGGTCGTGCTCGGTGAACATGCGGGTGGTGTGCCAGGGGTTCTCCAGCGGCTCCGCGAGCGGCCGCCGGCGCAGGTACTGCGCGTACTGCCGCTCGCGCGCCGTCTCCCAGATGTGGTGGTCGTGGTTGCCGGGCAGGTACCACACGGTGGAGTCGAAGACGCTGCCCGAGGGCGGAAAGGCCAGCTCGACGAAGCGGTCGAAGACCATGGCGGCGATGTTGTCGGTGGTGAGCGCCAGCTCCAGGATGTCGCCGCAGAGGATGAGCGTCGGCTTGGTGCCGCCCTGGTTGTGCGACACGATCTCGTCGAGGCAGGCCACCAGCGCGGTCATGGCACGGCTCGGTCTGCTGGGGTCGGCGATCACCTTGTCCGGCACGACATCCGTCAGGATGCTGTTCTCCGCCCCGAAATGCAGATCCGACAGGCACACGTAGCGAACGTCCGGCAAGGTCGTTCCTCCTTGGAAGGCGACGCGTTCGCGCAGGGTACATCGGCGCCGGCGTGAGCGGGACATCGAGCCGCCCTGACCGCCGGGTCGAAGGGGTGTACGAATCGCCGCAACTCGGCTACAGTGCGTCCGGCCGGGGGGCAGCCGGTGTGGAATCTCGGGGGTGCGGTGAATGGCGGCAGCCAACCCGAACGGTGGCACAGGTCTCCGCGAGGAGGTCGTCAGCTTCGCGGCCGGTGACGGGCGCGCCCTCGACCTCGTGCACGTGCGCGGAGCCGTCGCTCCCGCCAAGCCGCCGGTGCTGCTCGTCCACGGCGCGGGCGTGCGCGCCAACATCTTCCGGGCCCCGGTGCGGCGCACCGTCGTCGACGAGCTGGTCGACGCCGGCTACGACGTCTGGCTGGAGAACTGGCGCGCCAGCATCGACTTCACGCCGATGGAGTGGACCCTGGACCAGGCCGCGCTCTACGACCATCCGCGCGCGGTGCAGACGATCTGCGAGCTGACCGGCAGCGACGAGGTCAAGGCGGTGATCCACTGCCAGGGGTCGACCAGCTTCATGATGTCGGCCGTCGCCGGGCTGGTGCCGCAGGTGACCACGGTGGTGTCCAACGCGGTGTCGCTGCATCCCGTGGTGCCGTGGTGGTCGCGGGTCAAGCTCGACTACTTCATCCCGGTGAGCCGCCACCTGACCCGCTACGCCAACCCGCACTGGGGCGAGAAGGCCAACACGCTGTTCGCCAAGGCCACCGAGGCGATGGTGCGCAGCACCCACTGGGAATGCCACAACGCGGTCTGCAAGACGGTGAGCTTCGTCTACGGCTCGGGCCGTCCCGCGCTCTGGCGCCACGAGAATCTCGACGAGACCACCCACACCTGGCTCAACGAGGAGTTCGGCAACGCGCCGATGACCTTCTTCAGCCAGATGGCGCGCTGCGTGCGCGCCGGGCACCTCGTCTCCGTCGAGCATCACCCCGAGCTGCCCGAGGACTTCACCGCCGGGCCGCCGCAGACCGACGCGCGCTTCGCGCTGATCTGCGGCGCGCTCAACCGCTGCTTCCTGCCGGACAGCCAGCGCCGCACCTTCGAGTTCCTCGAGCGCCACCAGCCGGGCCGGCACAGCCTCACCGTGTTCCCCCGCTACGGACACCTCGACGTCTTCATGGGGAAGGACGCCGCCGGCGACACCTTCCCCGCCATCCTCAGAGCACTGGAAGGGAAACCGAGCGCATGAGAACCCACGGACTGGCCCGCCTGCGCCGTCTGGCCGGACGCCATTCGCTGGTCGACGGCATCCCCTTTCAGCTGCCGGTGCGCTCGGAGGGCACCCCGGCACTGATGGCCGGCTTCACCGTCAACGCCGACAAGGCGGCGCCCCTGCTGCCGGGCAACGAGCTGCAGCTCTTCCGCATGGGCGACCGCGCCGTGCTCATCGTCACCGTGGTCGACTACATCATCACCAACATCGGCCGCTACATCGAGTTCAGCATCGCGCTCGGCTGCACGCGCGGCCTGCAGCCCGCGCCGCCGCTGCTGCCGCTGTTGCTGCGAGGCCGCTACGGGCTCGGCCAGTACGTCCTCGACCTGCCGGTCAGCACGGAGATCTCGGTCAAGGGCGGCAAGGGCATCTGGGGCATGCCCAAGCATCGCGCCAACCTCGACTTCGTGGTCGGCGAGCGACAGGTGAGCAGCCAGTACGACTGCGACGGCCAGCTGGCCATGCGCGTCGAGATCGACCGCCCGGCGCACACCTGGATCCCGATGCGCGCCGGCGCCGCCAACTACTGCGAGTTCCGCGGGCTGCTGATGAAGTCGTACATCTACTTCCACGGCCGCGGCGGCATCAGCGTCGGCAAGGCGGGCGCGGGACGTCTCTACATCGGCAACCATCCCCGCGTGGCCATGCTCCGCGACCTCGAGATCTCCGACCGGTCGCTCTTCACCCTGTTCATCCCTGCCTCGGCGGGCGACCTCGACGACTACTTCGAGTCCTGGTTCCTCAGCTACGACACGCCACCGCAGCGCCCCCCGGAGGGGCTGGAGAGCGTGGTCGACCTCAGCCTCGACGAGACCTGGCTGCCGCCGCCGTCGGCGCCGTACGACGGGCCCGGCGTCCTCCGTGTCGGCGTCGATGGTCGCTGACCTGCTCATCGCCAACAAGGTGCTGCTGCTGCTCTGCACCTCCATGTACCTGGGCACCGGCTGGTCGCTGCTCCTCTTCTCGTTTCCCACCGCCTCGGACCTGACCGTCGACAACTACGCGCTCGTGTTCAACCGGCCCGTGGCCCGGGCCACCAGCTTCTTCACCTGGATGACCACGGTGATGCTGGCCAGCGCGGCGCTGATGATCGCCGGCGACGCGCGTTCGGCGTACGTCGTCCTGCCCGTCCTGGTGCTGGCCGCGGTGGTGGCGGCGACGCTGCTCACCGTGCTGGCGATCATCCCCATCAACCGCGAGCTGGACGCGGGCATCACCGATCCGGCCGTCCTGCAGGATCACCTGTCGCGCTGGATGGCGCTCAACAAGGTGCGCGTCGGGCTCTGGACGTTGCAGTGGACCTGCCTTGCCCTGGCCTTCGCGCTGCGCCAGCGATGACCGTTCCCACCCGTCTCGACGTCCGGCTGCGCCAGCTGCTCATCCTCATCTCCGCAGCCACCGTCATCTCCGGCGCGCTGCAGCTGGTGGCGCCCGGCGTGGTGCTGCGCATGCTCGACGTCGAGCGCACCACGGTGTCGACGCAGCTCTTCGCCACCATCGGCATGTTCATGGTGGTGGTGGGCGGCGCGCTGCTGCAGGCGCTGCTGACGCGCTCGCACGAGCCGGTGCTGGTGTTCTGGGCGGGCGTGCAGAAGTTCCTCGCCTCCGGCGCGGTCATCATCGGCGTGGGACGCGGCGCCTTCTCGCCGCTGGGCCTGACCGTGGCCTCCTTCGACTTCGTCTCCGGGATCCTGGTGCTCTGGTACTGGCGGCGCGGGCTGCCGTGAGCGCGGCGATGCCCGCGGCGGTGGCGCATCGCCCCTCGATCGCCGCCGCGGATGGCGACAGCGGGCCGCGGCGCTCGCTCATCCTCGCCGGCGGCGGCATGCGCGTCGCCTGGCAGGCCGGTGTGCTGCGCGCCCTGCACGAGCACGGCCTTCGCTTCGCACACGGCGACGGCACCTCGGGCGGCATCATGAACCTGGCCATGCTGCTCTCCGGAGTCACTCCGGAGGACATGTGCCGGCGCTGGCAGTCGCTGCCCGTCGCCGACTTCGTCTCCTTCCTGCCCTGGCGCGACTACGTGCGCAGCCCGCACCTGCCGGCGCTGGGATCACCGGACGGCGTCGCCCAGCGGGTGTTCCCCCATCTCGGCATCGATATCTCCCGCATCCACGGCGCGCAGGGCATGGCGGGCACCTTCAACGTCTGCGACTACACGCGCAAGGTGAACGTCTCCCTGCCGCACACGGACGTCGACCGCGATCTGCTGGTGGCCGGCATCTCCTTGCCGATCTTCATGCCCCCGCTGCGCCGTGACGGGACCATCTACATGGACTCCGTCTGGATCCGCGACGCCAACCCCATGGAGGGCGTGCGCCGCGGCGCCGACGAGGTCTGGGTGGTCTGGTGCATCGGCAACATCGCCGAGTACCACGACGGGATGTTCAACCAGTACGTGCACATGATCGAGATCGCCGCGGCCGGCCGCCTCAACGAGGACCTGGAGGCGCTCGCCGCGGTCAACGCGCAGCGCGCCGCCGCGGGCCGCACACCCATCCGACTCCACGTGGTCACGCCGCGCTACGCGCTGCCGCTCGACCCCGTGTACTACTCGGGCGGCATCACCGGCGAGGAGCTGGTGGCGATGGGCTACCGCGACGCCGCCGCGTATCTCGACGGCATGTCGCCCGACGGCGTGGCGCCGGCACCGGAGGTGACGCGCATGGAGGTGCAGCCGCCGGGCCGCCGCGTCGTCGAGGAGATGGCGCTGGAGCAGGGCAGGCTGCGCCTGGTCGTCGAGGTGAACGCACCCGGCCACGGCAGCATCCCCGCCGGCCGCATCTGCGGCAGTGTGTCGCTCACGGATCTCGGCGACGGTGTGCCGCTGCGTGGCGGAACGCTCAGCGTCGTGGATGGCGGGTCGCTGCACTACGCGGCCGCGCTGCGGGCCGGTGGTGAGGACTGGACCATCGAGGTGCTGCGGCCGGTCCGCACCGCCGCGGACGGGACGCAGATGACGCTGCGGCGCGGCCACGACGCCGGCGGCGAGGTCGTTGCCACCTCGGTGGTCAGCGAGGCGTCGCACACCGTCGACGCCGTGCTGCGCACCCTTGGCCTCGCCGACCCGCACCCCGTCGGCGATCTCCTGCGGGACGTCCTCGACCGGCTGCGCGCACTGGTCGGCCGCAAACCCTAGAGGTGGTGGCCCGCCTCGCCGTACACCTTCCAGAGTGTGCCGGCGAAGAGCTCGCCGAAGCGCGCCGTGGTCTCCAGCGCGCGCAATCGGGTGGGCGCGCGGAGCGCCTTCATCGTCGCCAGCTGGCGGGCGAAGTCCGTCGGCGCGATGCGCAGGATGCCGCGCGCCGCCACCGCGGCGGGATCCTCCTGGTCGCCGCGGTAGACGTCGACATAGAGGGTCGTGGTGTCGCGCCAGATGCTCAGCCCGGTGCCCACCATCCGCTTGTACCCCTTGAAGAGGTAGGTGGTCCCGTCCTCGGCGTGCAGCTGCATGCGGTAGTGCATCTCACGCTGGCTGGGCTTGTCCGGCATCTGCAGGAAGAGGTTGAACTGTCCCTGGTTCACGGCCATCGGCTGCGCCGAGAGCGCCGGTGCGACCACCGTGCCCACCATGGTGGCGGGATGGTCCGGGTCGTCGATGAGCTTGCCGGCGTCCTGGGCGGCGATGGTGAGGATGAAGGTGAGCCGGTCCGCGGGCGTGCTGCCGCGCTGTCCCGCGCGGGCCGCGTCCTCGTAGCTCGACAGCTCGGTGCGCGAGATGTAGCCGCTCATGCGCTCGGTGAACTCGAGGCCCACGGTGTCCGGCGTCGCCGGCTGCTGCACGGGCGCGGAAGGTACGCAGGGATCGGGCAGAGTCCAGCCGCGCTGCTCCGCCATCAGCTGCATGGCCCGCTCCGACACCGCGCTGATGGTCAGCAACGGGTTGACACCGAGCGAGGTGGGGATGACCGACCCGTCCATGACATAGAGCCCGTCATGCACGTTCGCACCGGAGGCTGAGGCGAAGACGCGGCAGAGGTCGTCGACCACGCCCTTCTCGGCATCGTCGCCCATGCAGCAGCCACCCAGCGGGTGCACGGTGACGAGGTCCTTCTTGAACAGCGAGGTCCACACCGGGTCCTCGATGTAGACGCCGCCGGTGGCCCTGGTCGCCTCGGCCAGGCGCCGGCTGATGGTGTCGAAGATGGGCTGCGCGCCGGCGCCGCCCCAGCTGATGCGCACCCGGTCGTCGTCGCTCAGCGAGATCACGCCGGCCACGTCGACGTCGTCGTGCGCCATCACCAGGTAGGTCTGCAGATGCGCGTTGTCGATGTGGCGATGGAAGAGGCGGTCACGCAGCCATTGGAACGGCCTGTGATCGTGCTGCGCGCCGGGGTCCTCGTCCACGCCGAAGGTGGCCGAGGCGAAGCGCAGCGCGCTGGGCAGCAGCGACGAGAGCAGGCCGGGGATCGAGCCCTCCTCGATGACCATGCCCTCGTCGACGTGGGCCGGGTCGTCAGGCCGCATGTCGATGACGCCGGTGATGCACGGACCCACGGGTGGCAGATCGCCGGGCGGGTGGTCGCCGTAGCCGACGCCGTCGATGGGCTCGTCGGTGCCCGTGGCGAAGGCGAGGAAGTCGCCGTTGCCGGTGAAGCCCTGGCCGACGCGACTCGAGAGCGGCAGCCCGTTCTGCTTGGAGCGCAGCAGGATCTCCGTCGAGCCGAGCGTCCCCGCCGCCACCACCACCACCGCGGCGGTGACGAACAGCGGTGGGCCGGCGAAGCGATTCCGCCCCAACGCGCTCGGCTGGTAGTGCACCGCCCAGCCGTCGCCGGCGCGCGACACGTGCAGCACGCGCACCTCGGTGTAGATCTCGGCGCCGTGGGCGACGGCGTCGGGCAGGTAGTTCATGATCAGCGTGTTCTTGGCGCCGTAGTTGCAGCCCGACACGCAGTCGCCGCAGAGCGTGCAGGCGTGCTGCTGCACCCCGACGTTGTTGACACGGTCCTCGAAGGTGACGTTGATCGGCGGCGGGTACATCGTGGCGTTGAGCTGGCCCGCGGACGCGCGCAGCGCCTCGAGCTTGGCCAGCCGCGGCGCGCTGTCCGGGTACGGCTCCGGCTGCAGCGTCCAGCGTGCCCGGCGGTAGCCTTCGGCGAGCGCGCCCGCCTGCTGCAGCGCTTGGGGCCAGCGCTTGTTGCCGAAGACGGCGTCCACGGCTTCCAGGGCGACGTTGGCGTTGACCAGCGAGGTGCCGCCCAGCCCGCAGCCGTGGAAGACGTTGATGTCCTCGCCGATGTGCAGGTCGTAGAGCCCGGTGGGTGAGCCGATCTGGACGTCGCTGCCGTCGATCTGCATCTCGCGCATACCGTGCGCCAGGGTGTCGGGATACTCGCCCGGTTGGAACTCGCGTCCGCGCTCGAGCAGGCAGACGCTCCGCCCTGCGCGGGCCGCGCGGCTGGCCGCGATCGAGCCGCCGTAGCCCGACCCGATGACGACGACGTCGTACGTCGACTTGATGTGGTCGAGCGGAGTGGCCAGCCGTGCCATACCTGCGGTCCTCCCGTCCGGTCCCAGCGTCAGCCCGGCGACTGTAAGCACGGCCCGCGGGGGTGTCAAGTACGGCGGAGCGGCGGGCCGGAGCCGATTCCGACCCGCCGCCGGGAAACCGCGTCGGTCTGTGACGAGTGCCTCAGACTTCCTTGAACTCGGCGTCGACGACGTCCTCGCCGCCGGAGCCCTGCGACTCCTGCGCCGGTCCGTTGCCGCCCGGCTGTTCCGGTGTGGCGGAACCCGCCTGCGAGTACACGGCCTCGCCGATCTTGCCGATGCTGCCCTGCAGGTCGTCGTGCGCGCGCTTGATGGCGTCCACGTCGTTGGCGGCGATGGCGTCGCGCACCGCCTTGATCTTGCCTTCGAGATCGGTGCGCAGGTCGGCGGGCACCTTGTCGCCCGCGTCCTTGAGCGCCTTCTCGGCCTGGTAGGCCAGCGTCTCCGCGCGGTTGCGCGTCTCCACCGTCTCCGCGCGCTGGCGGTCCTCCTCGGCGTGCGACTCGGCCTCCTTGACCATGCGCTCGACCTCCTCCTTCTGGAGCGTCGTCGAGCCGGTGATGGTGACCTTGTTCTCCTTGCCGGTGCCGCGATCCTTGGCGGTGACGTGCAGGATGCCGTTGGCGTCGATGTCGAAGGTGACCTCGATCTGCGGCAGGCCGCGCGGTGCCGGGGGAATGCCGTCGAGCTGGAAGGTGCCCAGGATGCGGTTGTCGCGCGCCATCGGACGCTCGCCCTGCAGCACCACGATCTCCACCGACGTCTGGTTGTCGGCGGCCGTGGAGAACACCTGCGTCTTGGCGGTGGGAATGGTCGTGTTGCGGTCGATGAGCTTGGTGTTGACCTCGCCCTCGGTCATGATGCCGAGCGACAGCGGGGTGACGTCGAGGAGCAGGACGTCCTTGACCTCGCCCTTCAACACGCCCGCCTGGATGGCCGCGCCGACGGCGACGACCTCGTCGGGATTGACGCCGCGATGCGGCTCCTTGCCGGTCAGCTCCTTGACCAGCGCCTGGATCACCGGCATGCGCGTCGAGCCGCCAACCAGGATGACCTCGTCGAGCTCGTTCGGCTGCATACCCGCGTCGCGCAGGGCGTCGTGGAACGGCTTGCGGGTGCGGTCGGTGAGATCCGCGGTGAGCTGCTCGAACTTGGCGCGCGTCACGTTCATGGCGAGGTGCTTGGGACCCGACGCGTCCGCGGTGATGAAGGGCAGGTTGACCTCGGTCTCCTGCCGCTGCGACAGCTCGATCTTCGCCTTCTCGGCGGCCTCGGTGAGTCGCTGCAATGCCTGGCGATCACTGCGCAGGTCGATGCCCTGGTCGCGCTTGAACTCGTCGGCCAGCCAGTCGACGACGCGGCGGTCGTAGTCGTCGCCGCCGAGGTGGGTGTCGCCGTTGGTGGCCTTGACCTCGAAGACACCCTCGCCGACCTCGAGCACCGACACGTCGAAGGTGCCGCCGCCCAGGTCGAAGACGAGGATCTTCTCGTTCTCCTTCTTCTCCAACCCGTAGGCGAGCGAGGCCGCGGTGGGCTCGTTGATGATGCGCAGCACGGTGAGTCCGGCGATCTCGCCGGCGTTCTTGGTGGCCTGGCGCTGCGCGTCGTTGAAGTAGGCGGGGACGGTGATGACCGCGTCGGTCACCTTCTCGCCGAGATAGGCCTCCGCGTCGGCCTTGAGCTTCTGCAGGGTCATCGCGGAGATCTGCTCGGGGGTGTAGTTCTCACCCGCGACCTCGACCTCGACGCGACCGTCCTTGCCGGCGATCACCTTGTAGGGCACCTGGGCCCGTTCGTCGCCGACCTCGTCGAGCTTGCGGCCCATGAACCGCTTGATGGAGTAGACGGTCTGGTCGGGGTTGACCGCCGCCTGGCGCCGGGCCAGGGTGCCGACCAGGCGCTCGCCGGTGCGGGTGAAGGCGACGACGGAGGGAGTGGTGCGACCGCCCTCGGCGTTGGGGATGACGACGGGTTCGCCACCCTCCATCACGGCGACCACGCTGTTGGTGGTGCCGAGGTCGATACCGACGGTCTTTGCCATGCGAATCCTGGCCTCCGTTTCCTCGTGAGTTTCGTGCGTGCGGCCACCAGGGAATTGGGTGGTGGCGCCTCTTCACGGATACCGATTGGGCGCCCATCCTAAACGTACCGGCGCGCTAGGCTGGGCGCCATGGGAATCCACGGCAGCCAGGGCCTCTCCGTCGACGCCGTGCTCCGGGAGCTGCGCCAGCGCGCCGACGAGGACTTCCTCGAGCCGCCCGCCGAGCGCGAGAGCGGCCGGCACCAGGTCGACCTCCCCGACCTCGACCTGCGGGTCAGCCTCACCCGCGGGCGCTACCCCAACCGGCCCGACGGGCAGGACACCTACGTGCTCACCGTCTCCCGGCCCCAGCTCGACCACGCTCCCGAGGAGGCGCAGACCCGCCGCGTGCTCCACGCCCTCTTCGGCGAGGGCGCCGAGCACATCGAGGAGCGCCAGGCGGGCGGGCCGGTGGTGCGCATGTTCCGCGCTCCGGCGGATGCCGTGCCACCCAACGACCCACCGCCGCCGGACAACCCCGGACGGGCTTAGCGCGCCGCCGGCGGGGTAGGCTGGCGCGCACCGATGTGCACCATCCTCCTGGCCTGGCGCCACGTTCCCGGCGCGCCGGTCATGCTCGCCGCCAATCGCGACGAGCTGCTCGCCCGCCCCAGCCTGGCACCCCGCCTGCTGCGCGAGCAGCCGCTGGTGGCGGGCGGGCAGGATGCGCTGGCCGGCGGCACCTGGCTGGCCGTGCGCGAGGACGGCGCCGTCGCCGCGGTGACCAACCGCCGCAGCGGCGACCGCGACCCCACCCGCCGTTCGCGTGGCGAGCTGCCCCTGGCGCTGCTCGACACCCCCGATGACGCCGCGGCCGAGCGCCTGCTCCGCTCCCTGCGCCCCGCCGACTACAACCCCTTCAACGCCCTCTACGTCTCCCCCGACGCCGCCCTCGTCGCCCACGCCCACGGCGACGCCCTCGACGTCCGCACCCTCGACCCCGGCCTGCACGTGCTCACCGTCTTCGACCTCGACGACCGCAGCCAGGCCAAGGTCGATTTCCTCGCCTCCGCCTTGGCCGCCCTGCCCTCGGCCACGCCCGCGCTGCTGCTCGACGCCATGGAGCGCCTGCTCACTGACCACGGCACGCCCGGCCGCGAGGGCGTCGAGGCCGCCTGCGTCCACGCCGGCGACCTCTACGGCACCGTCTCCTCGTCGTCGATCGTGGTGCACGACGGCGGCGGCATCCTCTACCGCCACGCCCCGGGCAGGCCCTGCGTCACCCCGCACGAGGACGTCAGCGACCTGCTGCTGGGCGCTCAGCTCTCCTCGGGATCCGGGTAGCCCTCCGCCCCCACCAGCGGCACGAAGCGGCAGGGCCCCAGCTCCTCGCTGGTGAACACCTCGCCGGTGCGCCGCACCCGCAGGAGCTGCTCGCCCTCGCCGCCCGCGGCCACCGGCACCACCAGCCGTCCACCGGGCGCGAGCTGCTCGGCCAGCGTGTGCGGCACCTGGGGGGCGGCCGCCCCCACCGCGATGGCGTCGTAGGGCGCGTCGGGCGGGTAGCCCAGGCTGCCGTCGCCGACCACCACCTCGACGTCGAGGTCGAGCCTGGCCAGCCGCTCGCGGGCCCGCTCGGCCAGCTCGGGGATGCGCTCGATGCCCACCACCCGCGCCCCGCAGGCGGCGATCACCGCCGCCTGGTAGCCGGAGCCGGTGCCGACGTCGAGCACGTGGTCGCCGGGCCGCAGCTCCAGGGCCTGGACGATGAGGGCCACCATGAGCGGCTGCGAGATGGTCTGCGCGTGGCCGATGCCCAGCGCCCGGTCGGCGTAGGCGGCCTCGCGCAGGGCGGGCTCGACGAAGTCCTCGCGCGGCACCGTGGCCATCGCCGCCAGCACCCGCTCGTCGCGGACGCCGCCCGAGCGCAGGCGCGCCAGCATCTCCTCGGGGCCCGCGCCCGCGGGCGCCGCCTCGTGGTGCATCCAGCGCCGGAAGAGCTCGGCCGCATCCATGTGCAGGGTCTACCACCGCGGACCCCCGCACGCCAGTGAGCCGCGCCTGCGACCTAGGGGCCGTCGGCGTCGCCGGGCGGGAGACGGGGCGGCTCCGGCGGCACGAAGAGGCCCGGCCGCTCCAGCGGCGGCAGGGGCGTGGCGGCGAGGTCGAGGTCCTCGCGGTAGTCGCGGGCGCCGGTCACCGGGTCGACCCAGACGCGCAGCCGGCGGTGCGACTCCGCGCCAGCGAGCGACCCAGCGCCACGAAGAGCAGCGCCGCCGCGAGGCAGGGAATCGAGAAGAGCTGCAGCGCCGGCCACCAGGCCGCGCTCGCGTGCAGGCTGACCATGCTGTTCATGTCGATGTCGGCAACAACCAGCGGCACCAGGAGTCCGAACACCGCCAGCGCCGCCAGCGCGGCCTGCGCCAGGCGCCGCTCGACGCGCCAGCCGCGCGCGGCGACCAGCCCGGCCGCGGCCGCCAGCGGGATGAGCAGGTGGGTGAAGTGCGGGTACCAGGCGATCGACGCCGCCAGCAGCATGGCCACCACGCCGAGCCCGAACTCAGCGCCGCGCTCCGCCGGGTCGCGACGGCCCGCGCGCACCACGAAGAAGCAGGCACCGAGCGTCACCACCGCGGCCAGCAGCACCACGGTGTGCAGCAATGCCGAGGCGCCGCCGACCTGCAAGACCGAGTGATCGCCGATGCGGCTGAGCAGTCCGCCCAATGACTGGTTGTAGATCCAGCCCGTCTCACGGGTGAGCGAGGGCATCACCGTGTCGACGAAGGTGCGCACGCCGCTGACACCCATCACCGGAATCGCCGCGGCGACCGAGGCCACGACGGTGAGCAGCATCGCCGCGGTGCCGCGCCACCAGCCGCGCCGGAGCAGCAGCACAACGAGCACCAGCGGCGAGAGCTTGATCGCCGCCGCGACGCCGAGCAGCACGCCCGTGCTCACCTCGCGTCCCTGCACGTAGCCGCGCAGGGCCAGGGCGAGGAGCAGGAAGATCACCGGGTTCATCTGCCCGTGCCAGTAGTTGTAGGTCGCGGGCGCGAAGGCGAAGGCGGCCAGCAGCGCGATGTCGGTGCGCGGCCAGCTGCGCGGCAGCAGGGTACGGGCGACGATCAGCGCGCCGGCCACGGTGCAGGCGACGGAGAGCCAGAGCCACAGCGTCACCGCGTTGGAGTCGGAGAGCAGGGCCAGGGGGCGGACCAGCAGCGCCGCGAAGGGCGGGTAGTCGAAGCCGGTCATCACCACCGAGACGTTGCCGTCGAAGGAGGCGTACGGCGAGTGCCCGGCGGCCATGCCGCGGGCGGCGCCGAGGTAGGCGGCGAAGTCCTCGAAGCGGCCGCCGAAGTGGCCGAGCAGGGGGGCGAGCAGGAACTGCCAGGCGGCCAGCGCGGTCACGGCGATGGCCGAGGCGCGCAGCAGCAGGCGCCCGTGGCGCAGGCGCAGGGGGGCGCGGCCCGAGCGGGGACGCGAGACGGCCGCCTGCACTCCGAACGCACCTCCTTGTCGCCGCCAACCTGAAGCGCGGCCCACGCTAGCAGAGGCCCGATGAGCGTGAGTTCAGCCCGGGTAACGATTCTGTCCGGGCGCCGGGAGCCCCGGCAGCCCTACTGGGCGACGGGCTCGACCACCACCGCGGTGCCGTAGGCCACGATCTCGCTCATGGTCTGGCCCATCTCCGAGGAGTCGAAGCGCATCATCACCACGGCGTTGGCGCCGGCCGCGGTGGCCGTCTCCACCAGGCGGTCGATGGCCTCGCGGCGGGCGTCCTCGAGCAGCTTGGTGTAGGAGCGGATCTCGCCGCCCACCAGGCTCTTCAGCGAGGCGGCCACGTTGCCGCCCACGCCCCGGCTGCGCACGGTCAGGCCGAAGACCTGCCCGATGACCCGGGTGACCCGGTAGCCCGGGATGTTCTCGGTGGTGGTGACGATCACGAGAGGTGCCTCCTCAGCACGGTCAGCGCGGCCGCAGGTCGAGGTCGGGCGGCGGCATGTCGGGTCGCCGCCAGACGATGTACTCCTTGTTCCACTTCTCGTGGTACCAGTTGGCCCGGTCCACGGCGGCCAGGTAGGCGGCGTCGAAGGCGGCGAAGTCCTGCTCGGCGATGGCCGCGGTCACCGGGCCCAGGTCGGCGCGCAGGTAGTCCTCGAGGTCCTCGATGTACTTGGGCCGGGTGAAGATGCAGACGCGCAGCAGCTTCTTGAGCTCCTTGAGCTGCCAGTCGGCCAGCTTCCAGTTGCCCGCCTCGGCGGCGTACCAGCACTTCCAGAAGCGATTGCCCACCTCGGGCATGAGCCGGGCCAGCCCGGGCTGGATGGCGAAGATCTCCTCGACGCTGTAGCGCCGCTCCCCGGCGGCCGGGCCCTCCGCGCGCGTCTCGCTCACCGCGTCCTCCATCAATGGCTGCCCTCGACGCCGGGCAGTCTAGCGACGCCTCCTGCTAGCCTGCGCGCCGCGCCGCGCCGCGGGTGGGACACGCTGGAGACGGCAGGGGCCATGACCGACGACGACATCCGCATCGACCTGCTCGGCGACACGTCTGACGCCGGGGTGCGCGCCCTGCTCGTCGACCTCGCCGTCGAGGAGCAGGACAGGTACGACCACCCACGCCAGACGCGCGAGCAGGTCGAGCAGGGCATGCCGCCGCTGCGCTCCAGCTTCACGGGCGAGAACCATGTCTTCGTCGCGCGCGACTCCGCGTCGGGCGCGACCCTGGGCGTCTGCTGGTGCGTCCTCTTCGATCCCGGCACCGGCCTGGAGGGGGAGGTGGCCGAGCTCTACGTCCGCCCCGACGCGCGCGGCTCCGGGCTGAGCACCCGCCTGCTGCGCGAGGCCATGTCCCTGTTCCGCACCCGTCGCGTCACCTTCGCCTGCGTCTGGACCCGCGACGACAACCCCGCCGCCATGGCCGCCTACCGCAGCGCCGGCTTCAAGCCCACCGAGCAGACGGTGCTCACGTGGTTGCCCCTGTAGCGGCTGCCCGTGAACACCGTCGTAGCGCCGGTCGGGATAATGGCGCTCCCATGACCCTCTCCCGCGACGACGTCGCCCACGTCGCCCTGCTCGCCCGGCTGGGGCTGTCCGGCGACGAGATGGAGCATCTCGGCAGCGAGCTGGACGCCATCCTGCGGGCCATCGACAAGCTCAACGAGGTGGACACCTCGGCGGTGGCGGAGACGGCGCAGGTGGGTGGGCTGGTCAACGTGTGGCGCGAGGACGAGCCCAGCGAGTCGATCGGCGCCGATCGCGCCCTGGCCAACGCGCCCGACCGCGAGGACGGCATGTTCCGCGTCGGCGCCATCCAGGAGTAGGGCGTGGCGGAGTCGTACATCGGTCGCACCGTCGCGGAGATGGCCGCGGCATTGCGCGGTGGCAGGATCACCGCGGTGGAGCTGGCCGGGCAGGCCATCGCACATCGCGACCGCGTCGACGGGCGCGTCGGCGCATTCCTGGCGCGCACCGACGCCATGGCGCTGGAGCAGGCGCGCGCCGCGGACGAGCGCATCGCCCGCGAGGGCGAGGCCGCGCCCGCGCTGTGTGGCATCCCGGTGGCGCTCAAAGACGTGCTCGTCCTCGAAGGCGTGGAGACCACCGCCTCCTCGCAGATCCTCAAGGGGTTTCTGCCACCCTATACCGGAACCGCGGTGCGGCGGCTGCTCGACCAGGGCGCGGTGGTGATCGGCAAGACCAACTGCGACGAGTTCGCCATGGGCTCCTCCAACGAGAACTCGTCGTTCCGCCCGGTGGGCAACCCCTGGGATTTGGAACGCGTCCCCGGCGGCAGCAGTGGCGGCAGCGCCGCGGTGGTTGCTGCCGGGGTTGTCCCGTACTCGCTGGGCACCGACACCGGCGGCTCGATCCGCCAGCCCGCCTCGCTCACCGGCGTGGTGGGGTTCAAGCCCACCTACGGACGGGTGAGCCGCTACGGGCTGATCGCCTTCGCCAGCTCGCTCGACCAGATCGGACCCTTCACCCGGACGGTGGAGGACACCGCGCTGGTCTACCAGGCCATCGCCGGACACGACCCGCTCGACAGCACCTCGTCGCCCACGGCGGTCGAGGACCCGGTCGAGGCGCTGCGCAGCGGCGTCGAGGGCATCCGCCTCGGCGTGCCGCGCGAGTACTTCGTGGAGGGCGTCGAGCCCGGCGTGCGCGCCGCGGTGGAGACGGCCATCGAGACGCTGCGCTCGCTGGGCGCGTCCGTCGAAGAGGTGTCGCTGCCCAGCACCGACGCGGGACTGGCCACCTACTACATCATCGCCCCGGCCGAGTGCTCCTCCAACCTGGCCCGCTTCGACGGCGTGCGCTTCGGCCTGCGCGTCGAGGAGCCCTCGCTGCTGCAGACCTACCTGCGCAGCCGCGACGCGGGCTTCGGGCCCGAGGTCAAGCGCCGCATCATGCTGGGCACCTACGCGCTGAGCAGCGGCTACTACGACGCCTACTACCGCAAGGCGCAGAAGGTGCGCACGGTGATCGCCGAGGAGTTCGACCGCGTCTTCGAGCGTGTCGACGCGCTGGTCTGCCCGACCTCGCCGACCGTCGCCTTCCCGCAGGGTGCGCGCAGCGACCCGCTGGCCATGTACCTCTGCGACGTGCTCACCATCCCGGTCAACCTGGCCGGGCTGCCGGGCATCAGCGTGCCTTGCGGCTTCAGCGAAGGCCTGCCGGTGGGATTGCAGGTGATCGGCCCGCGCTTCCAGGACGCGCGCGTGCTGCGCGTGGCCCACGCCTACGAGCAGGCGGCGGGATTCACCGCGCAGCGCTCGCCGCTGGCGCTGGAGGCCGGCGCGGCATGAGCACCGCGACGGAGCGCACGCAGACGCCGCGCGGCATCGAGGGCAGCGGATACGAGGCGGTCATCGGCCTCGAGGTGCACGCGCAGCTGCTGACGCGCAGCAAGATGTTCTGCTCCTGCAGCGCCGCCTACAACGACGCCGCGCCCAACGCCAACACCTGCCCCGTCTGCCTCGGCCTGCCCGGCACCCTGCCGGTGGTCAACCGCGAGGCCATCGAGAACACGGTGCTCACCGCGCTGGCGCTCGACTGCGAGATCCCGCCCTTCACCAAGTTCGACCGCAAGAACTACTTCTATCCCGACCTGCCCAAGGGCTACCAGATCTCGCAGTACGACCTGCCCCTGTCGCGCAACGGACTTCTCGCCTTCACGGTCGGCGACCGGCAGGTGCGCTGCGGCATCACCCGCGTGCACCTGGAGGAGGACACCGGCACCCTCAAGCACGCCGGCGACCTCATCCACGAGGCGACCTCCTCGCTGGTCGACCTCAACCGCGCCGGTGTGCCGCTCATGGAGATCGTCGGCGAACCCGACCTGCGCAGCCCCGACGAGGCGCGCGAGTACGTGGTGCGGCTGCGCCAGGTGCTCATGTACATCGGCGTCAACGACGGCAGCATGGAGAAGGGTTCGCTGCGCTGCGACGCCAACGTCTCGCTGCGCCGCGAGGGCGACACCGAGCTCGGCGTCAAGGTCGAGATCAAGAACATGAACTCGTTCCGCGCCGTGCACCGCGCCCTGGAATACGAGATCGAGCGGCAGCTCGAGGTGCTCCGCAACGGCGGCACCCTGGTGCAGGAGACGCGCGGCTGGATCGAGACCGAGAACCGCACCGTCTCGCAGCGCAGCAAGGAGCAGGCGCACGACTACCGCTACTTCCCCGAGCCCGACCTGCCCCCGCTGGCGCTCGACGGCGACTTCGTCGAGCGCGTGCGCACCCGGCTGCCCGAGCTGCCCGGCGCGCGGCAGCGCCGCTTCGAGTCGCAGTACGGGCTGACCGCCTACGACGCCGCGCTGCTCACCACCACGCGCGAGGACGCCGAGGCCTACGAGGGCCTGCTCGCCGCCGGAGTTCCTGCCAAGCTCGCCGCCAACTGGCAGACCGGCGACGTCGCCCGCCTGGCCAACGCGCATCACGTCCCTCTGCAGCGCAGCGGCCTCGGTGTGGCCGGGCTGGCCGGGCTGCTCAGGCTGCTGGAGTCGGGCGCCGTCAACGGCCCCACCGCCAAGGCGCTGCTCGACGAGCTCTACCTGCCCGGTGGCGACCCGGAAGCCGTCGTCAAGGAGCGCGGCCTCGGCCAGGTCAGCGACGCCGCCGAGCTGGGACGCATCGTCGACGAGGTCGTGGCCGCCAATCCCAAGGCGGTCGAGGACTTCCGCGGCGGCAAGCAGCAGGCGCTCGGCGCCCTGGTCGGCCAGGTGATGAAGGCCACCCAGGGCCGCGCCGACGCCAAGCTGGTCAACAGCCTGCTCCGTGAGCGCATCGGAGGCTGAGCGCACGTCCCAGGCGGCCGCACCGCAGCGCGCGCACGGCGACCGGTTGATCCTCCGCTGCGGCCACATGGTGCACGGCGGCGCCTGCATCGCCCGCAGCGAGGACGGCGAGGTCATCTTCGTCGACGGCGGCATCCCCGGCGAGCTCTGCGCGGTGGAGCTGCGCCACCGGCGGCGCAAGGTCTGGTACGGCGTCGCCGTCGAGGTGCTGGAACCGTCCGAGCACCGCACCACGCCGCCCTGCCCCTACGTGCCGGAGTGCGGCGGCTGCCAGCTGCAGCACGTCAGCTACCAGCATCAGCTCACTTTGAAGCGCGACATCGTGCTCGACGCCATGCGCCGCCAGAAGGTCGAGCTGCCCGAGGTGCGCGTGCACGGCATGTCCGAACCCTGGCGCTACCGCTGGCGCGGCGAGTTCCACGTCGTCCCCGGGCAGCACGGCATGCGCGACGCCGGCCTCGGCTTCAACCGCGCCCGCTCCTGGACGGCAATCCCCGTCGACGACTGCCTCATCCACCACGAGACGGTGTCGCGCTCGCTGCCAGCGCTGCGCGAGGCGGTGCGCGGCGGCGGCCGCGAGGGTCTCACCGTGCTGCACCTCACCGTCGGCGACGGCGGTCGCGAGCTGCTGGTGCGCAGCAAGCCACGACGCGGACTCGACGAGGCCGCCATCGACGCGGCCGCGCAGACCCTGCCCGACGGCATCAACTGGAACACCGACTCGACCACGCTGGAGTGGCGCGGCCACCTCTTCCGGGTGATGCCGGAGTCCTTCATCCAGGTCAACCAGGAGATGGTCGGCGTGCTCTACGGCCTCGCCCTCGACGCGCTCGGCGACGTGCAGGGCGCGCGCGTGGTCGACGGCTACGCCGGCATCGGGGTGCTCAGCACCGCAGTGGCCGAGACGGCGGGCGAGGTGGTGTGCATCGAGGAGAACCCCGTCGCCGTGCACATGGGCCGGCTCAACGCCACCATGAACGGCGTCGACGACCGACTGCGCTACGTCTGCGCCCCGGTGGAGAAGGCGCTCGCACAGGTCGCCGCCGAGGCGCCCGTCGACGCCGTGGTGCTCGACCCGCCGCGCGCCGGCTGCGAGGGCGGCGTCACCGGCTGGCTGGCGCTGGCCGGGCCGCAGCGCGTCGTCTACGTCTCCTGCGATCCCGCCACGCTGGCCCGCGACCTGCACGTTCTGGCCAGCTCCGGCCCATACCAGGTGGCCGGCTTCGACCTCGTCGACATGTTCCCGCAGACCCACCACGTCGAGTCGGTGGTGGAGCTGCGGCGCCGCCGCTGAGCCAACACCGCCGCTCGACGCCGGCCCGTTGCCGGACCGGCGCCAAGCTTGATGGCGGGCCACCCCCCTCGGGTGATAGCTGCACCGCGGCGCCTGGCGGGGCGCCGCTTGCGGGCCACGGTTCGAACCGCACCTCGCTGCGCCGCTGGACCGTCGGCGCAGGGGTCATGCTATCGGCGCCCCGTTCTCCGCACATCGGCAAATACAGCCATTCCTATACAGGGCGACATGCCCATGACACATTTGTGGTGATCGTGGTTTTTCGGTGGCGACCGCCGATCGGCGATCAGCGCCCGGCGTCGCCCCGGGTCAGCAGCACCGCCACCTGTGTCCGCGAGCTCACCCCCAGCTTGTCGAGCACGCTGGAGACGTGGTGGGCCACCGTCACCGGGCTGATGTGCAGCCGCTCGGCGATCTGCGCGTTGGTCAGGCCCTCGGCGATGAGCGCGGCGACCATCTCCTCGCGCGCCGTGAGCACCCGCGCCGCTCCGGTCCCGCCGCGCCCGAGCGAGCCCAGCAGCCGCTCGGCCCGCTCCACGCCGGGCTGGTAGCCGAGGCGCCGCCAGGTGTCCGCGGCGGCGCGCGCCGCCTCGCGGTCGCCGAGCAGGCGGGCGCCCCAGACCTGGCAGAGCCCGGCCAGCCAGGGCCAGGGCTCGGCGGCGGCCTCGACGGCGGCGCGCAGCCGCTCGGGCGTCGGCTCCAGGCGAAGCTCCGCCGCCAGCAGGGAGGCCGCGGTGAAGCGGTCCATGTCCGGATCGCGCTCGCGCTCGACGGTGCGGGCCAGGACGCGGGCCGCCTGGTCGGTCTGCCCGCCGCGCAGCAGCGCGTCCACCTGCAGGGCGATGAACCAGGGGCCGGCGGCCATGCCGGGCTCCAGCCGCGTGTAGTCCAGGGCCTGCAGGGCGACCTCGAAGGCGGCGGCGGCACCCTCGACGTCCCCCTCCTCGAGGCAGAGCCAGCCGGCCAGGGCCTGGGTGTCGGCGCCCTCGGTCACCGTGTCGGAGCGGTAGCTGGCCTCGTTCTCGGCGAGACGGGCGGCGGCCTCCGCGTAGCGCCCCTGCATCAGCGCGGCGGTGGCCCGCACCACGCGCACGTACCAGAGCGCCTGGCTGCGCTCGTCGAGGCGGCCCTCGGCCTCGCGCAGGGCGGGCTCGGCGTCGGCGAGGCGGCCGGCGAACACGGCAACGTGGGCGCGGAGCACCCGGGCGCCCAGGGCGCACCAGGGGTTCCAGGTCTGGCCGACCTTCTCGGCCCGCTCCATGTCGGCCTCGTCGAGGGTGCCCCGGGCCACCTGGAGCAGGACGCTGGCCTCGCGGGCGTGCGCCCCGGCGGCGCGGAGGTGGTGGGCCAGGTCGCGCAGCTCGGCGACGATGGCCGAGCACTGGTGCACGTCGACCGCGCGCAGCCAGGCGCGGTGGACCATGGCGCGTCCCTCGATGTCGACGTCGCCGCTGGCCACCGCGGCGCGGCGGCCGCGCTCGCTCAGCTCCCCGCTGCGCCGCGCGTCGCCATAGGCGTGCCAGATCACCCCGCCGACGGTGCAGAGCATGGCCTCCTCGCGGCTGCCCTTCTCGACCGGTCCGGCCAGCTCGTCCTCGACCATGCGGATGAGGCGCTCGACGGGGCTGCCCAGGTACCACTCCACCAGCGCCCGCATGGCGGTGAGCTGCTGCCGGGCCGGGCTGCCCGGTGCGGCGGCCTGCCAGGCCGGCGGCAGCAGGGGCTGCGCGTCCTGGTAGGCGCCCTGGGCGACCAGGTCCTCGATGAGCGGCTCGACCACCGTGGCGCGCTGATGGGCGAGGCGCTCGTGCCGCTCGACCAGCTCCAGGGCCAGCCGTCCCAGGCCGACGCTGCGGTTGAGGTTGCCCTGCCGGCGCGCCTGCCCGATGACGTGGACCAGCGCCTCCAGGGCTCGCTCGGGCCGCCCGGCCAGCTCCCAGTGCTGGGCCACGCGCTCCACCGACTGCGAGGAGGCGTGCTCGGTGAGCGCGTCGGCAGCCTCGGCGTGGAGGCGGCGGCGGTGCTCCCAGGGGATGCCCTCGTAGACCGCCTCGCGGAGCAGCGGGTGGCGGAACTCCACCGTGCCCGCCCGGCCCGCCTCGGTGAGCGGCCGGAGCAGGCCCGCGGCCACCAGCGGCTCCACCGCGGGCGCCTGGTCGGGGCGGAGGTCGACGAGCAGGTCGAGGTCGGCGTCGTGGCCCATCACCGCGGCGAGCTGGAGCAGGCCCTGGGCCGACTCGCCGGCGATGCGGCTGCGCTCCCGGGCGGTGGCCTGGATCACCTCGGGGACGCCGCCCGCGCCGGCGCCCAGGGTCTCGTACATGGCGACCAGCTCCTCGACGAGAAGCGGGGTGCCCCCGCTGCGCTCGGCCACGGCCCGCACCGCCGCCTCGTCGAGGCTGTCACCGCAGAGCTCGCGGGCGACACGCTCGGAGTCGGCGGGGGAGAGGCGGCCCAGGCGCAGGCGGGCCAGGCCGTCGCGGGGGCCGAGCACCGAGAAGCGCGTCCAGGCCGGGTCGTCCGGCATGGCCTCGTCGTCGCGGAAGGTGCAGAGCATGAGCAGGCGCATCGAGGGCGTGCGGCGCACGCAGTACTGCAGGAAGCGCCAGGAGGCCGGGTCGGCCCACTGCACGTCCTCGGCCAGCCAGATCACCGGGCGCTCGCCGGCCGCCTCGGCGACCACGTCGAGGACGGTTTCGAAGACGTGCGCCTCGTCGTCGAGGGCGGCCCCGCCGCCGCTCTCGTCGAGCAGCTCGGGGACCACGGTGCCGAGCACGGCGGCGTGGCCCAGCGCAGCCGGCCAGAGCGGGCAGGCGGCGTCGCGCCGGGCGGTGCGCAGGGTGTCGACCAGGATGGCGTTGGCCACCACCCGGTCGCCGGGGTAGGCCTGGCCGCGCAGCTGCACGGCGCCGTCGACCGCGGCGGCGAACTCGCGGCAGAGCCTCGACTTGCCCACCCCGGCCTCGCCGGAGACGAGCACCAGGCCGCCGCTGCCGCGCCGCGCCGAAGCCACCGCCTGTGCCAGGGCGGCGAGCTCAGGGCCGCGGCCGGTGAGGGACGCCCGCCGTGGCCCGATCACGGGGTGGAGGAGAAGGAAAGCGGCGACATGCTTGGACCGCCGCTGCGCCGCGCGGCGGGCCCATTGTACGGGCGTTCGCACGGATCGCCAGTCTGAACTCGGCCGGAGCCTATCCCGCCGCCTCGCCGCGGGCCGTCAGGCCGCCTGCTCGCGCTCCGGGATGTGCAGGGTGTAGTGCTCGGCGTCGAAGCGGCGGGTGCGGCGGCGGAAGCTCCAGGTCGAGCCGGGCCAGAGCGTGGTGTTGCGGCCGGTGGCGTCGATGTACCAGGAGGCGCAGCCGCCGGAGGTCCAGACCGTGCCGCGCATGCGCGCCTGCACCTGGCGGTTGTAGGCGAGCTGCGCGTCCTCGCGCACGTCGACGGCGGCGGCGCCGCGCTGCCGCATGGTCTGCATGGCGTCGAGCACGTAGTCGACCTGCGACTCGACCATGAGCACAACCGAGGTGTGGCCCAGGCCGGTGTTGGGGCCGAGCAGGATGAAGAAGTTGGGGAAGCCGGCCACCGAGGTGCCCAGGTAGGCCTGCGGGCTGCCCTGCCAGACGCCGGCGAGACTCTGGCCGGCTGCGTTGCGCACGCGGTCGCCGATGGGCATGTCGGTGACGTGGAAGCCGGTGCCGAAGATGATGGTGTCCACCTCGTGCACACTGCCGTCCGCGGCGACCACCGCGTTCTCGCGGACCTCGCGCACCGCCGAGGTGACCACCTCGACGTTGGGCCTGGCCAGCGCGGGATACCAGTCGTTGGAGAGCAGCACGCGCTTGCAGCCGAGACGGAAGTCGGGCGTCAGCTTGGCGCGCAGCCTGGCGTCGGGGACCTGCTTGGCGAGGTGCCTGCGGGCGATGCGCTCGCCGATGGCGGTGCGGTTGCTGAGCAGGCCGAGCACGAAGGTCTCGCGCGCCCAGTAGATGCCGCCGCGCATCAGCGACTGCAGCGCGGGGGCGCGGCTGTACACCGCGCGCTCGACGGGCTTGAGCGGGCGGTCGGGATGCGGCATCACCCAGGCGGGGGTGCGCTGGAAGACGGTGAGCTGCTCGACCTTGGGCTGGATGCGCGGCACGAACTGGATCGCCGAGGCGCCGGTGCCGACCACGGCGACGCGCCTGCCGCGCAGGTCGTGCGCGTGGTTCCAGCGCGCCGAGTGGAAGACGGTGCCGCGGAAGCTGTCGAGGCCGGGCAGGTTGGGGATCGACGGCTCGCTGAGCGGGCCGGTGGCGGCGACCAGCACGCGCGCGGTCATGTCACCGGTGCTGGTGCTGAGCCGCCAGCGCTGCGCGGCTTCGTCCCAACGCGCGTCGCGCAATTCGCAGCCGAAGCGCACGTGGGGCAGCACGCCGTACTTGCGGGCGCAGTGGCGCAGGTACTCCTGGATCTCCGGCTGCCGCGAGAAGGTGCGCGACCAGCGCGGGTTGGGCTCGAAGGAGAAGGAGTAGAGGTGGGAGGGGACGTCGCAGGCGCAGCCGGGGTAGCTGTTGTCGCGCCAGGTGCCACCGACGTCCTCGGCGCGCTCCAGCACGGCGAAGTCGTGCTCGCCGCGCTGCTTGAGGCGGATGGCCATGGCCAGGCCGGCGAAGCCGCTGCCGGCGATGGCCACCTCGACGTGGGTGGGGGTCGGTGCCATGGTTCGATGATACATCGATTGATGTAACGGTTGTCAAGGCGTTTTTCCTGCCACACGGCGGCCGCCGCGCCCCCGACAATGATCGCCACACGCGGGCTCGGGGCGCGTACACTTGTTCGTCGCAGCCGCATGCCGCAGACCGACCACTGGGAGATCCATGGCCGCCGACCAGCCCGCCGAACCCGCCGTCCCGTCCGACCCCTTCGTCCACCTCCACACCCACACCGAGTACTCCCTGCTCGACGGCGCGGCGCGCATCGACGACCTGGTCGGCGAGGCCAGGCGGCTGGGCCAGCCGGCGGTGTCCATCACCGACCACGGCGTGCTCTACGGCGCCGTGGAGTTCGTGGCCGCGGCCAAGGCGGCGGGGATCAACCCCATCCTCGGCTGCGAGGCCTACATGGCGCCGCGCTCGCGGCACGACAAGGAGGGGCGCGCCGACCGCGACCCCAACCACCTCGTCCTGCTGGCGCGCGACAACGCCGGGTATCGCAACCTGGTGTCGCTGGTGAGCAAGTCGCACCTCGAGGGCTACTACTACAAGCCGCGCATCGACAAGGAATTGCTGGCGGAGCATGCCGAAGGCTTGATCTGCCTGTCGGCGTGCATCGGTGGCGAACTGCCGCAGGCGATCCTGCGCGGCGACATGGACGCGGCGGAGTCGGTGGCCCGCCAGCACATGGAGATCTTCGGGCCCGACAACTACTTCCTCGAGGTGCAGGACCACGGCATCCCCGAGGAGGAGGCGATCCGCGAGGGTCTGCTGGAGATCGCCCGGCGCACCGGGCTGCCCATGGTCTGCACCAACGACTCGCACTACATCCGCAGCGAGGACGCCGAGGCGCACGACATCCTGCTCTGCCTGCAGACGGGCGCGCGCCGGCAGGATGAGAAGCGCTTCAAGTTCGCGGGGCCGCACTTCTACGTGGCCGGCGGTGACGAGATGCGCGAGCGCTTCGCGCAGTACGGCGAGGCGGCCTCGAACACGCTGTACGTGGCCCAGCGCTGCAAGGTGGAGATGCGGCTGGGCGAGACGCTGCTGCCGCGCTACGAGCCGATCCCCGAGGGCATGGATGCCGCGTCGTACCTGCGTCATCTCTGCGAGGAAGGGCTGCGCGAGCGCTACGGACCCGAGCCGTCGCGCGAGGCCTGGGAACGGCTGCGCATGGAGCTCGACGTCATCGAGCAGACCGGCTTCGCCGCCTACTTCCTGATCGTCTGGGACTTCATGCGTGCGGCGCGTTGCGACCACGGCGTCAAGGTGGGTCCCGGGCGCGGCAGCGCGGCGGGGTCGCTGGTGTCGTACGTGCTCCGCATCACCAACCTGGACCCGCTCAAGTACAACCTGCTCTTCGAACGCTTCCTCAACAAGGAACGCGTCTCGATGCCGGACATCGACTGCGACTTCGACGATCGCCGCCGCGACCGCGTCATCGCCTACGTGCAGCAGAAGTACGGCAGCGAGCGCGTCGCGCAGATCATCACCTTCGGCACCATGGCCGCGCGGGCGGCGATCCGCGACGTCGGCCGCGTCCTCGACGTGCCGCTGGCCGAGGTCGACCGGCTGGCCAAGCTGGTGCCGCAGCAGGTCGGCATCACCCTGGACAGCGCGCTGGCGCAGAGCCGCGAGCTGCGCGAGGTCTATGAGGGCGAGCCCTGGGCGCGCCAGGTGATCGACAACGCGCTGCGGCTGGAGGGCATCTGCCGCAACGCCTCGACGCACGCCGCCGGTGTGGTCATCGCGCCCGAGCCGCTGGCCAACATCGTGCCGCTGCAGCGCTCCACCACCGACCGTGAGTCGATCGTCACCCAGTTCGACATGAACGGGGTGCAGAAGATCGGCCTGCTCAAGATGGACTTCCTCGGTCTCTCCAACCTGACCATCATCGACGAGGCCCTGCAGTTCATCAAGCAGACGCGGGGGATCGAGATCGACCTCGACAACCTGCCGCTCGACGACCCCGACACCTACGCGCTCTTCGGCCGCGCCGACACCCTGGGCATCTTCCAGTTCGAGGGCGCGGGCGCCAAGAAGATCCTCATCGACATGCAGCCGCAGAACCTCGAAGACCTCTCGATCGCCAACGCGCTCAACCGCCCCGGCCCCATCGAGGGCGGCGTCATCGAGATCTACATGAAGCGGAAGCGCGGCGAGGAGACCATCGAATACCTCACCGGCCTGGCCGACAAGCTGCATCCCATCCTGGCCGAGACGCACGGCACCATCGTCTACCAGGAGCAGGTGATGCGCATCGCCCAGGCGGTGGCCGGCTTCTCCCTCGCCGAAGCCGACATCCTGCGCGCCGCCATGGGCAAGAAGGACAAGGCCAAGATGGCCCAGCAGCAGGAGAAGTTCCTGGCCGGCGCGGCGGCCAATGGCACCGACGCCACGGTGGCCAAGGAGCTCTTCGACCTCATCGCCTTCTTCGCGGGCTACGGATTCAACAAGTCGCACTCGATGTGCTACTCGCTGGTCGGCTACCAGACCGCGTACCTCAAGGCCAACTACCCGCTGGAGTACATGGCCGCGCTGCTCAACTCGCGTGGCGGCGACTTCGACAAGCTGAAGCAGACCATCCTCGACGCGCGGGCGCGGCGGCTCGACGTGCGGCCGCCGGACGTCAACCGCAGCGTGGGCGGCTTCAGCGTCGGCGACGTCGACAAGGGCGAGATCCTCTACGGGCTGCACCACATCAAGAACGTGGGGGAGAAGGTCATCGACGCGGTGCTGGAGGCGCGCGAAGCGGGCGGCCCCTTCACCTCCCTGCTCGACCTCTGCGAGCGGGTCAGCTCCCGCGACATGAACCGCCGCGTGCTGGAGGCGCTCATCCGCAGCGGCGCCTGCGACTGCCTCGGCGAGCGCGCCGCGCTGCTGGCGGTGCTCGACCAGGTGCTCGACCGCGTCGCCCAGGTGCGTCGCGAGCGTGACTCCGGGCAGACCTCCTTGTTCGGCGGCGCCACCGTCGAGGACGCGCCACCGCTCACGGTCGACCTGCACATGCCCAACGTCCAGCCCACGCCGGACCACGAGCGCCTCGACTGGGAGAAGGAGTTCCTGGGCATGTACCTCAGCGACCACCCGCTGCGTCGCGTCGAGGACGAATTGCGCGCCAAGACCGACACCGCGCTCGGCGAATTGGGCACGCATCTCGACGGCTGCACCGTGCAGGTCGGCGGCGCCCTGCGCTCCGTGCGCGCCTTCGTGCCCAAGCGCAGCACCACCGGGCAGCGCATGGCCTTCCTGCAGCTCGAGGACATGAGCGGCACCTGCGAGGTGGTGGTCTTCGCCCGCACCTTCGAGGAGTGCGTCGGCCTGCTGCTGCCCGACAAGGTGGTGGTGGTGCGCGGCCGCGTCGAGGCGCGCGCGCGCGGCGACGCCGTCGGCGGGAGCGTCGAGGACGAGCGTGGCGAGCCCGAGCAGCCCAAGATACTCGCCGAGGCGGTCTACGCCCTCGACGACATCCGTCTCAGCACCTGGCGCGGCAACCGCACCGTGCACCTCTCCATGGCGGCGCACCAGCTGGGCATGCTCGACGCCCTGCGCGCCGCCTTCCGGCGCAGCGGCGGCGACACCCCGGTGGTGCTGCACATCGAGGACCACGAGAAGGTGCTCGACGTCTCCCTCGCCGAGGAGTTCTGCGTCGATCCCGGCCCGGCGCTGGAGCGCGACGTCGAGGCCCTGCTGGGGCCGCGCGCCTACCGGCTCGAGGTCCGCCGCGAGAAGGCGCCGGAGCGCGAGGGACGCCGCACCGCCGCACGCCGCGCGTGAGCGACGCGCTACCCGAGGGGACCTGGCTCAACCCTGACGTTGCTGAGCGCTTCGACGTCGACACCGTGGTGCTCGACGTCGACGGCGTGCTCGTCGACGTGCGCGCGTCGTTCCGCGAGGCGGTGCGGGAGACGGTCGTGGTGGTGCAGGGCGAGATGGGCGTGGCCGCGCCGTGGCGGCCGTCGCACGCCGACATCAACGCGCTCAAGCGCGCGGGCGGCTTCAACGACGACATCGACATCAGCATCGCGCTGGCGGCGCTGGGCGCCGCGGGGCGTGGCGGCGACCTGGCGCGCGTCGCTGAGCAGGTCGAGGCGCGCGGCGGTGGGCTGCCCGCACTGCGCGCCGTCGCCCCCGAGCTGCCGCGCATCAGGGGCGCGCGCGTGCTGGAGGTGTTCGACCGGCTCTACTGGGGTGACGGTGTTGCCGCCAATCCTGGCCTCATCGCGCGCGAGGCCATGCTGGTCGGCCCCGACTATCCCGACCTGCTCCGCGCCGCCGGCGCGCGCCACCTCGCCTGCATCAGCGGCCGCACGCCGCGCGAGCTCCACGCGGCGCTCGACAAGCTGGGCTGGGCGGCCGGCACCCTCAGCGCCGTGGTCACCGGCGACATGGTGCGCAAGCCCGACCCCGCCTGCCTCGACCTCGTGGTGCAGGCCTGCACGCCCGGCGCCATGCTCTACGTCGGCGACGTGCGCGACGACTGGGAGATGGTCCGCCGCCACCGCGCCGAGCGCCCCGAGGCCGCAGCAATCCGCGGCATCCTCGTCGGCGACGACGTCGACATGCTGAACTACCGCCCGCTCGGCGTCGACGCCACCGTCCGCAGCGCTCTCGACGTCCCGGCGGTCCTGCGCGCCTGGAGAACGTGAGCCTCCGTATGTAGGCTCGTTGCACGGCGTCACCGCTCCGCGCCGCGCATTCGACAGCCAGCGAACGGTCGCGTGCCGGCCATGCGCCAGCATGGGAAGGCACCCTGCGCCACCCTCGTCCCTGCGCGGTGCCGTTGCCCGGAGGCAGTCCCGTTGATCGTCCCTCTCGCCACCGAAGCCCGCGACACAGGCGCCGGCTACTTCGATGCCCTCGGTCCCCTGCACGCACTGCTCGACGACGACAGCGTCAGCGAGATCATGGTGGTCGGCCCCGACCTCGTCTACGTCGAGCGCGGCGGACGCCTCGTCGAGACCGGGGTACGGTTCCGGGACGAGAACGAGCTGCTGAGCGCCATCGAGGTCATCGTCGGCGCGGTGGGGCGGCGCATCGACGCGGCGCATCCCATCTGCGACGCGCGCCTGCTCGACGGCAGCCGCATCGCCGCCAGCATCCCGCCGGTGGCGCTCAACGGTCCGCTGCTCACCATCCGCAAGTTCAGCAAGGACCCGCTGCAGATCGCCGACCTGGTCCGCTTCGGCACCCTCGACGAGAACAGCGCCACCCTGCTGCGCGCCGCGGTTCTGGCCAGGTGCAACATCATCGTCAGCGGCGGCACGGGCACGGGCAAGACCACCCTGCTCAACGTGCTGAGCGGCTACATCCCCGCCGACGAGCGCATCGTCACCATCGAGGACGCCGCCGAGCTGCAGCTGCACCAGCGCCACGTCTGCTCGCTGGAGGCGCGACCCGCCGGCGACGAGGCGGGCATCCCGATTCGTGAGCTGGTGCACCACTCGCTGCGCATGCGGCCGGACCGCATCGTGGTCGGCGAGTGTCGCGGTGGCGAGGCGCTCGACATGCTGCAGGCGATGAACACCGGCCACGACGGCTCGCTCACCACCATCCACGCCAACAACCCGCGCGACTGCATCTCCCGCCTGGAGACGCTGGTGCTCATGGCCGGCATGGAGCTGCCCCTGCGGGCCATCCGGCAGCAGGTCAGCGGCGCCCTTGACCTCATCGTCCAGCTCAGCCGCCTGCGCGACGGCTCGCGCCGGATCACCTCGATCACCGAGGTGCTGGGCATGGAGAGCGAGACCATCACCCTGCAGGAGATCGTCCGCTTCGAACAGCGCGGCGTCGACGCCGAGGGCCGCGTGGTCGGGCAGTTCACCCCGACCGGCGTGCGTCCCGAGCTGCTGCGCCGCCTGGAGACGATGGGCCTGAGCGCCTGAAGCCTCAGCTCCTCAGCGGCAGCTCCGCCTGCCGCGGCGCCGGCGAGAGCACCACGGTGCGGTCGCGCCCGCCGCGCTTGGCCCGGTAGAGCGCCTGGTCGGCGCGGGCGACGAAGTCGGGCAGCGGCTCGCGCCCGTTCCACTGCGACAGGCCCGCCGAGCAGGAGAGCGGCGGCGGCACCACCGCGCGGATACGCTCGACGGCCGCCTCGGCCTCCACCGTCTCGGCGCCGGGCAGCAGCACGCCGAACTCGTCGCCGCCCAGCCGGGCCAGCACGTCGACCTCGCGGAGCACCTCCTCCCAGGCGGCGACCAGGTCGGCGAGCAGGTGGTCGCCCGCCTGGTGGCCGTGCTCGTCGTTCCACTCCTTGAAGTGGTCGAGGTCGAGCATGGCCACGGTGACCGGGTAGCCGAGGCGGGCGGCCAGGGCCAGGTGGTGGTCGAGCTCCTCATGCCAGGCGCGGCGGTTGCCGCAGCCGGTGAGCGGGTCGGTGCGGGCCAGCTGCTCGAGCTCCAGGCGCTGGGCGCGGACGCGGACGACGAAGCGGTGCACCGCGCCGCCCAGGGCGCCTCCGGCCACCGGCCAGAAGATGGTCTCCGGCCAGTCGCGCGGTGAGGTGTCCTGCAGCGCCAGCGAAGCCAGCACGATGCCGAGCACGACCGCGAAGCCGGCCGCCAGCTGGCGCCCGGGGTGGTAGAGGGCCAGCCAGAAGAGCGGCAGGGTGAGCAGCGGCTCGAAGACCAGCGTCGAACCCTGGGTGCCGCTGCGCAGCATGACCACCGTGGCCAGGTAGCCGAGCACGGGCAGCAGGGCCAGCCAGCCCGGCAGCCGCCGCCAGGGCACGACCAGCATGGCCGCCACCGAGACGATCGCGGTGATGCCGGCGCCGGCGATCAGGCCCGCCCAGCGCACCCCCACGCCGGCGCCGGCCAGCGGTGAGAGGGCTCCCAGGGCGGCCGCCGCCGCGAAGGGCAGCAGGCGCGCCCAGAGGCCCTCCAGGGCGAAGGGGTCGAAGCCTGTTCCCGCCGCGATCGCGCTGTCCCACCGGGTCGCGGGCCGGTCGTGCACAGGTGGTCACCCAGGTCAGGGCAGCCTGGACTCGTCCGGGGTGCCGGCCGGCTGCATGGCCGGCATCAGGATCGCTCCGAGTCTGCCCGACGCGCCAGAGCCGTCGGGCCCGAGGGCCCGGGCCGGGTGTCACACGTCCCTGCGGCCACCGCGGCGCCGGGTCCAGTCGATGGCATGATGCGCACCGTGCCGGCGCTCACCCACCTGGCCGTGATCCACATCGACGTGGACCCGGCGCTGCACCTGGGCCCGTTCACCATCCACTGGTACGGGATCATGTACGCGGTCGCCTTCTACGCCGGCTGGCGCTTCGCGGTCACCCCGTTCCTCACCCGTCGCGGCATCTCCCGCGCCGACATCGACCGCATGATCACCTGGGTGATCGTCTTCGGGCTGGTGGGCGGCCGCCTCTACTACGTGCTGCAGAACGACCTGCTCTACTACCTCACCCACCCGCAGCACATCCTGGCGGTGTGGGAGGGCGGCATGGCCTTCTTCGGGGCCATCATCGCCTCGGTCGCCACCATCTTCGTGCTCGCCTGGCGCCGCGGCTACAACTTCTGGCTGCTCTTCGACGCGGGCGTGCTCTTCGCCGTGGTGGGGCAGCCGATCGGGCGCATCGGCAACGTCATCAACGGCGACATCCTCGGCTACCAGAGCAACCTGCCCTGGGCAACCGCGTATTCCAACCTGCACGCGGTCCTGCAGGATGGCTTTCACCTCAACACCGCGTATCAGCCCGCCGCGGTGTACGAGGCGCTGGGGACCATCGCCATCGGCGTGGTGCTCTGGTTGCTGCTGCGGCGGCGCGTGCCCGACGGGGTGCTGGCGGTCAGCTACGTGGCGCTCTACGCGCTCTCACAGCTCGGCATCTTCTTCCTGCGCGGCAGCGAGCCGGTCATCTTCCTCGGACTGAAGCAGGCGCAGTGGACGGCGATCGGCATGCTGCTGCTCGGCGTGCCGATGCTGGTGCTGCTGCGGCGGCGCTTCCCGCCGCGGGCGCGCGAGGTCGACGGCGAGCAGACGGTGGTACCGGCGGCCATGCCCGAAGCGGCGGGATGAGGTTCCGCCTGGCGGCGGCCGGCGCGGTGGCGCTGGCGCTGGCCGGGTGCTCGCCGGCGGCGCCGGCGCCGTTGTCCTCGCCGGGTCCCACCGCCTCGTCCTTGCCGCCGTCGCCCACGGCCACTCCGGCGGCGAGCAGCACGCCGCAACCG
>Ga0207699_10000177_pt1 | contig 38494 bp, 78 predicted proteins | sample LARL51metaG_FD_184344 | JGI IMG/M metagenome (GOLD analysis project Ga0207699, IMG submission 184344) | Corn, switchgrass and miscanthus rhizosphere microbial communities from Kellogg Biological Station, Michigan, USA - LAR L5-1 metaG... | ecosystem: Host-associated > Plants > Roots >...
CTCTTCCGATCTATGACGAAAGGTCGTGGGGTGCCGTACTCGTCTCCCTGGCGCGCGAGGGCTACATCCGCAAGTGCGGCTACGTCCAAGCCACTGGCTCGGCCTGCCACATGCATCCGGTTACCAACTGGAAGGCGGCTAGCTGACCATGGATTGGTTCCGTCTCTACGCCGAATTTGCCACGGACCCCAAAGTCCAGATGATGAGCGAAGCCATGCAGAGGCGGCTTGTCATCCTGTTCTGCCTTCAATGCGGAAACGGCGTTGAAACGTTTCATGAAACAGAACGTGAAACATCCATAGCTTTTTCGATGCGCATTTCCATGGACGAGATCGCACTTACCAAGGCCGAATTTCTGCGCCGCGGGTTCATCAATGAAGACTGGACGCTATGTAATTGGAGCAAGCGCCAGTACGCCTCGGACTCAAGCACACCAAGGGTTCGCAGGCACCGCGAGAAGCAAAAAGAGGCTGCTGGGGAAGATGGAAACGAAGTGAAACGTTTCAGTAACGCCCTAGAACAGATACAGAACAGAACAGATACAGAGCAGAAAGAGCAAAAGCTTTCTGCTCGGCACGATGCTCGCGCCAAGCCGGCCGATGAGTCGCCAGTCGCAATCACCATCATGCTCAACGATGCCTCCGAGTTCCCGATTACCGAGAACCAGGTGTCCGAGTTCGAAATCCTGTACCCAGCCGTGGACGTTCGCCAACAGCTTCGCTCCATGCGGGCATGGTCGTTCAGCAATCCGACACGGCGGAAAACCCGAAACGGCCTTCTCCGGTTCGCCAATGCCTGGCTGTCCAAGGCGCAGAACGAGGCTCCCCAGCCTAGCCAGCGTGGTTCGCCAGTCCGTGGACCGACCACCAAGAGCGGCGAGGCAGTCATGAAACTTCAAGGGATCATCAATGGAAACCAACTGGATCGAAACCGAGATAGCCAAGGGCTTGCAGGGCCTTCTGTGCTTGAGCTTGGACCGCCAGCCCGCTCTTGAGCTTATTGAGGGCACCCTGGCGATGTGGTGCAAGGTGATCACGAAAGGCCGCGTGTTCGATGAGTCTACGGATGCCAAGCGCTTCCAAGAAGCATTCCTGTCCCTGGCTGCGCGGAAGACATGGCCCGTTCCTTCCGACTTCATCGAAGCGTTGCCCAGCAAGGTCGTGCCCTTCCAGCGGCACCCGAAGCTGGACAGCGACGACAACCGCCGCCGCAACATGATGCACATCGCTGAAATCAGCAAAAAGCTCGGCATCAACGTGCCGAAGGTCGATGACAACAACGGCCCGGAGGCCGCATGAGCATCAAGCCCAACAGCCTAGGCGACCGCATCGTCGGCGCACTCAAGCTTCAGCGGATGACGACCAACGAACTGGCCGCCGCGGTCTACGCGACCCACGAAATGGTCCGTCTTCGTCTGATCCAGCTTGAAAAAAGTGGCCGAGTCCGGCGTGCTGGCTTCGCCAACAAGACATTCACCTTTGGCATCACGCCATATCTTTGGGAGGCAGCATGAGCACGTGGTTCTGCATTGACCATAACGGCCGCTGCGACGCAGTAGAAGTCGCGAGTTCGACTGATAAGACCGTCACGCTCAAATCAGGGCGGCGGAAAAATCGGTTAGGCGCACAATTTTCAGGCAACTATTTCGAAACGTTCGATGAGGCCAAGGACTTCGCTCTTAGTCGGCAGGAGCGGTACGTCAAATCCTTGCGTTCCAATCTTGAGCGAGCCAACGGCGATCTAGGCCGCATCAAGGGCATGCGCAATCCGTTGGAGGACGCATGAGCGCCATATTCCCGCCACCCATCGGCAACGTCCGAGACGGCAGCGCCTTCGCCGCGGCTATCGCGATCAAGGGCCGCATCCGCACCTTCGGCCCGCACCTCGTGATGTGCGATTCATGGGGCCGCGTGTTCGTCAGGCCCGAAGACGACAAGCGTGCCGTGCTCATGGCCTCGCGCTTTCCGCACATGGTGGTTGGGGTCTTCAACGAGGATGCCGCAAGTGCTGACATCGCTGAGGCTGTGGTGTTTGTTCACGACGAACTGGCGGGGGTGGTGGCGTGAACTGGAATACCGAAATGACATTCAAGCGCGAAGACCGATACGTTGTTATCAAGCTCAAAGACCTAGATAAGAAAACGACAGCCAGTTTAGATTTTTTCCTGAGTTGGAAAGGCATACGTACACGAGACTGTGTTGTAGTCGAATCGGATTGGCCTGAGTACGAAAAGGTCTGGAAGATGATCGAAGATCGGGTTAATGGAGAGCCCCGGGAACCAGAATTTGCTGCGGCTGCGTGGATGAATCCCGGAAATGGTCTAGTTATCATGCAGTCCGAAAAAGACAATCTAGGTCGCTCATATGGGACAGACCATCGATACTGTGTTCCCCTTTATACCGCCTCACAAGTCCATCCTGATCTCTACGCTGCTGCCCAAGTTTTTGCTCGGGCTACAGGATCAGATGATCCGAGGCTTGAAGATGTAGCACGCCTGAGGAAGGCACTGACTAAGCCTCCTGTAACTATGGCGGATATCGTCAAGATCGTTCGAACAACCATGCAAATGCATGAAGGCGAAGATCTAAGTGACGAAGATGTAATCGGCAGCTTTTATGCAGTGCTTCATGACCATCTAAGTGATTACTTCTTCCCCTTTGGTGGTGAGGTGAGGGTATGAGAACAGTCATTAGGTCAGGGATGGGGCTTGCGGCAATGCTCCTTGCGGTGTCAGCGATTCATGGTAACCAGGGTGCTATCGAGGCCATTGCAGGGCCAATCACCCCGAGGCGTGGCACGCAGCCCAACTCGGAGCGAAAGTCGAAGGCTGAGAAAAAGCGTGCCAAGCGGCAGGCACGGAACCTACGGCTCATCGCCGATGAGGTAAAGCCATGAACAAGCAAGTAGTGCAGGGCGTCATAGCCTTTTTCGCTGTGTGTGGGATGGGGCTTTTCACAGCATCGGCGGCTGGGGTTGCCTGGGGCACTGGTGACGCTGGCGGCATCACATTAATGACCTTCTTCTTCGCTTCAATGGCCTTGGCCTTCGTCGGCTTTTTACCGAGGGGCGTATGAACGAATCCTGGCAGTCCATGCTCAGCGACGAACAGCGCCGCCTGTTCAATGCCGCATGCGGCGATCTCGCCAACCAAATCGTATGGCACGGTAACCGGCTGTCCAAGGACGACTGGCGCCACCTCATCAGCGGCACCGTTCTCGGCTGGCGAATGCTGCCGGCCATCGACATGGGTACTGGCGCGGCAGGCTTCGTGATGCTGGGAGGGTCGAGCCTCAATCTCCGCAAGGAGGAATGCACCGAGGCCATCACCATGGCGTTTCACATCGGTGACGACCCCAGTTCGCAGGGACTTAAAAGTCCCCCGGTTCGCTGGTGCGATGTGGTGCGGGCCGCGCGGGGGATCACGGATGCGGACGAGGAATTAGCAGCGAGGTTCGCAGCGTGAAGCTCGTATCACTAATCACAGCCCCCTTCCGCTGGATTGGCGCATGGATCGATGTCCGCATGTTCATCCGCTACGAAATGCACCTGTGTGCGGCGCTGTCTAAGGCCATGGAGAAGCAGCCATGAGACTGCTGCTAGGAACCATCGCATTTTTCACGGGCCACCACACGATGGCCTATTGCCTACTCGTTTGGAAGGTGGTGATGCCATGAGCACAGCAGCAGAGCGCCGATGGTTTGATGCCGTGGCATCGCTTGAGACGTGTTCGTTATGCGGTCGCTATGGAGTCCAAGTAGCGCATTCCAACCAAGACCGTGGCATGGGGCAGAAGTCCCCAGCGTGCGCTACAGCAGCCTTGTGCCCTGAGTGCCATCACTCCATCGACAACGGCCGCGACCTTCCACAGGACGAGCGCCGCCGCCTTATGGACCGCGCCATTGTACGTACCCACATCCGGCTCGCTGAGGCCGGAAAGTTGAGGCTTGTATGAGAAGGCGAAATCCCTTCCCGATTGGCGAGCGCTTCGGTCGGTTGGTTGTTGCTGAAATGGTTCGGCACGATGTCAAGCGTGGAGCTTACTTTTTCTCTTGTGTGTGCGACTGCGGGAAATTGTCAGTCGTACGAGAAGACTGCTTTCGCACGGGGAATACCAGGTCGTGCGGATGTCTTCAGCCGGAATCCGTGCATGTGACTCACGGGATGCACAGCACACGTACCTACCGCATATGGGCCGGATTAGTAAGCCGGTGCAAAAACATGACAGGAAAAAAGGCGCACCTGTACGCGGCGAAAGGGATTCGGGTATGCAAAGACTGGCTCATATTCGATGGATTTCTCAGAGACATGGGTCAAGCGCCAGAGGGGATGTCTATCGAGAGAGTGGACGGAAGTGGCAACTATGAACCGTCAAATTGCCGCTGGGCTACGCCAAAGGAGCAGGCGAACAACACCTCAAAGAATCGAATCGTGTCATACGGCGAAAGGAACATGACTATTTCACAGTGGGCCGAAGAAACGGGTATCAAGGCAAACACACTTGTCTACCGTCTTCGCCGTGGCTGGGCAATTGATAGGGCTCTTGGCTATGCAAAGTAAGAAGTGGACCGAGATTGACCTATTGGCCGATACGCTGCGGAGGCTGGCGGCATGAATCTGACCCTTCCATTCCCTCCGTCCACGAATCGAATATGGCGCCACGTCGGTGCCAAGGTGCTGCTGTCCCGAGAGGGTAGGGCGTACCGCCAGCGCGTGGCCGAGGTCGTCATGTTGGCCCGCATCCAGTCCTTCGGTCGCCACAAGCTTTCGATGGTCATCGACGCATCCATGCCCGACAACCGGCGCCGTGACCTCGACAACCTTCTTAAGGCTGCACAGGACGCCATGCAAGCCGCTCGGGTCTATGAGGACGACAGCCAGATCGTGGACCTTCGCATTCGGCACGCTGGCATCGATCGTGAGAACCCTAGGCTCGATGTTCAGTTGGAGGCAGCGTGATACCTCTTTGGGCAATACCGTACGTTCTTCGTGGGAAGAAAAACCCACTTCTGAGCCAGGTAGGCGGCGACCATTACCGAACTTGCGCAATACAGCCCGTCCAGTTCATCGAAGCCAACAAGCTGGGCTTCTTAGAGGGCTGCGTGGTGAAGCGCGTCACTCGCCATGACAAACCTACCGGCAAGGGTAGGCAGGACATCGAAAAGGCAATCCACGAGCTTCAGCTATTGCTTGAGCACCGATATCCGGAGGGCAAATGAGTGTCCGTCTACATGCACCTGGGCAAGGCTCTGGAAATCATCCGCAAGGAGAGCGACTTCAGGAAATGGGGCCCACTAATCGACGCCCTGACGCCGGAGGAACAAGCGGAGGTGAGGCCGTGGCTTCGGCAGCAGGCAAGGATCGCACAAAGGCGCGCACGCGATACGAAGGCCACACCAACGAACAGCTTGACCGCTCCCTTCGGACGGCAGAGGAAATGATGTCGAGAGCACAGAGCCGGATCGTGAGGATAAAGAGGGAGAAGAAGCGGAGGGAAAAGCATGGCCGTTGAAGACTACACCATGCCCGAACGCAGCACTGAGCGCGGCATAGCTCGCCGGCAGATGGCAAAGGTGACTGCGGCAGGTGGGTGCCTGTACTGCGCCAATCGCGTCGAGTTCCACGGCCTCGCTACCTGCGACCTGCCGCACCGCACTTTCCCCCGCTGTCTCGCTACGCCGGGGATGTCGTTTGAACCTGATTACGAAAAGCTGGGGGTACAACATGGCGCGGAATAGCTTGCTTGAAGACCGCCTCCGGGATTGGGCGCGCGAGTACGGTGGCGGCCGATACGACGATACCGGTTGGCAGGGCATATCCCCGCTGCACACACTAGTGAAGTACCACGGAAGGCCCCCGCAGGGTCTAAACCCGAAGTCAACCAAGGACTGGACACCTGCCGATGACGTTCAACGCGCCATGGATAGCCTGCTGGCTGACGGGCAATGGTCGCAGGTGCAGGTGATCAAGTCCTTCTATATGGCGTCGTGGATGGCTATGGAAGACCGGCTGCAAAAGCTTCGGGCCATGGGTCTCCCTATGGGGCAGGCCACGTTCTATAGGCACCTCAACGAGGGGAGAAAGGCGCTAGCGAGGTTGTTAGGCCTGTGCGACGACTCGACCATACGTAGCATGCTGACGATGCCAGTTGACGCGTGAGAGAAAAACAGGCAGGATCAGGCATCAGTCAAAACTGCCTCCAAGCCCTGCCCTAACCGGCGGGGCTTTTTGATTTTGCGGTCATCGCCCCTCGGCCGAGGTGTGTGGGTGCTAAGTGGGACCGGCATGTCCGGCGAACCAGCCGCAAATCCATGTTCCTGTCGCGGGAACACCCGCCCAGCCACAAGATTCCCCCGTCCGGTGGCTGGGCACCTATTTGAGAGACCGATGAAGCCGAGCGCCAACGCCTACAACTTGGCTAAGGAGTCGGAAGGTCTGCGCCTGACTGCCTATCCTGACCCGGCTAGCGGTGGCGAGCCGTACACCATTGGGTACGGCAGTACGCGTGGCGTGAAGAAGGGCATGACCATCAACCTGGCCGAGGCTCAGCAGCGGCTTGTGGTGGACATGACCGAGGCAGGCAACGCCGTGACCCGCTGGGTAGACGTTCCGCTCACTCAGGGCCAGTTTGACGCCCTAGCTGACTTCGTGTTCAACCTGGGCGAGGGCCGGTTCCGTAGCTCCACCCTGCTGAACCGGATCAATGCCAAGGACTTCACGTCAGCCGCCGCCGAGTTCCCGAAGTGGACCAAGGCTGCGGGCAAGGTGATGCCGGGTCTAGTGACGCGCAGGGCCAAAGAGCGCGCGCTGTTCGAAGGCAGGCTGTGACCTTGGCGCTGGCTATGGTCGTCTCTCTCGGCCTCCTGCTCGCTCAGAGCCCCGAGGCAGGGCAGATGACCTTGACCCTGCTGAATGATGACTTCCTCAAGTGGGCATTCCGCGGCCTGATCGTAGCGGCCTGTGGCTACCTCTACCGGGAGCACGGACGGCAGCGCAGGCAAGACGAGGCCATCCTCCGCCTTGAGCACGCGATGAACCTCAACCACCCCAGCCGGGCGGACTTTGAGACATACCGCATGCGCCAGGAGCAAATCCTGACCGACATGCGCGACGACATGCAGACCATGGACCGGATTCTCCGCCTCCTGGCCGCCAAGATGAACGTGGACGTTAGGACTTAAGCCATGGACGAAGCATTACGGGAACTGAGCGACGTGACCCGGCGCGTGCATAGCTCACTGGACGCCATGGTGACGGAGCGGCGAGCCATCAGTTCCGCCGCATCGAGCATCAACGTCAACGCTGGTGGGGTAGGGGGATGGATCGCGGCCTGGATCGCCGGCATTTGCTGCGCCGCCATGCTGGCCTCGGGGATCGTCTTCGTCCTCTACACCAACGCCATCCTGTCCCAGCAGCACGACCAGATTTCGCGGATGCAGGACTACCTCACCGCCATTTACACCGCTGCACCCCAGCTCAAGCCCAAGGAGTAGACCATGGCACCGCCCGTCATCATCATCATCGGCCCGCACGCGCATCACTTTGCCAGCGTGGCCGACGCCCAAGCCTTCCTGGCGTCGCAGGCCAAGTAATGGACGCCCCGGTCGAGACGAAAACCGTAGTCGTCGGGCCGGGGCTCTCGGTAGCAGCGCAGGCGGCCACGGTGGTAGCCGACCAGCGCAACGAGGCTTTGCCCTCAGGCTTGGCCACCGTGAAGCCTTCGGACGTGGTGGACCGGGACTTCCTTGAGTCCATCGGCATGCGGACCAAGGGCTGGGTGAAGCTGGGCGGCCTGTTCTGGCGTCAGCATAGTGTCCAGTTCTGGACCGCCGCTGCTGCCCTTGAGACGACGCTACAGGTCGCGCAAGGCTGGATACCCGAACGCTGGGCCACCCTAGGCCATGGCATTGCCCTGGTGCTGTCCTGGCTCGGCATCCTGTTCAAGGCCAGGCTACAAGGCGGCCTGATCGTCGCCCGCATCCGTGGCGAAGTCGAGAGGCATACCGCATGAGCACCCTAGTGGCATCCGTGTTCGGCTTGGTCACGACCATCGTGGCGATCCTCGGCCTGATCTTCGGGCACAAGATCGGCGCCCGGGACAAGGCTCAGGAGGTCGCTCTCGCCAAAGACCTGACCGAGCGCGAGACTCGCCAGCGCGTGGCCGACGAGACCGCCGCAGCCGCTCAGGCCGCCAAGACCGAGGCCGCCAGCAGCCGGCAGGCATCCGATGCGGAGGCACACGCCATAGCAGACAAGGGCCCCAACGCCTTGGACGATGCCTTGAAGGCTCAGGGGCGGCTCCGTGACTGAAAATCGATCACTTCTGCTGTATGGGATGATTGGCGTTGCTGGCGTGGTTTATGGGTGCACGCCCACGAAACCGCCAGCGCCCCCCACCGTCGTCATCGCCGGCTGCGAGCACTTCAAGCCCATATCCGCCAGTCGGCGGGATACGGACGAGACCAAGGAACAAATACTTGCCCACAACGCCGAGTACGTGAAGGTGTGTGGGAAGTGAGCGTCATCGTCTTCCGCGATGGAATCCTGGCATCTGATTCCCGGGCGTACGGCGGTGACTACCAGGCTTCACCCGGGACCAAGCAGAAACTGTTCAAGCTCGCTGATGGTTCCAGAGTAGGCGTGGCTTCCGCAACGCTGGGCCAGCCTGAGCGGTTCGTGGCCTTCCTCCGTGGCGAGGTAGAGGCCTCATCCTTGACTGGCATCGCATGGGACATGCGAGCCATCGTGGTTAAGCCTGATGGCTCGATCTACCTGGCCGAGTCCTCGGTGCATATGAGCGGGCCGATCCAGTGTGAGTTCTACGCCATCGGCAGCGGGGCTAAGTACGCCTTGGGGGCCATCTTTGCCGGGGCGACTGCCGTAGAGGCGGTTGAAGCCGCCATCCGCTTCGACCCGCACTGCGGTGGCGACGTGAGGACGCTATGAGCACTGACCAGGGCGCCGCCAACGAGCGAGCAGCCGCCCGGTACATCGCACAGAGCGGCACGAACCAGCACACCAATACCTGCGCCACCAGCAGGGCTCCGGCTTACGAGCCTGGACCCTGTGACTGCGCAGGACCACTAGCCAGAGGTAACACCATGGGCACTTTCGATAGGGGCCACGACCACTTCGACCCGACCAAGGCTAAAGAGCGCAATCAGGAGAGTAAGTGATGCAGGGCGACCCGACTTGGATCACTGGCACGAACGTCACCATCGTGAAGACCTTCAACGGCTTTGCGGTGGTCCAGTCCACGACGGACCCCGCCACCCAATCCCTGGTATTCGCCAACTGGGCGGACCTGAACTACTACCTTGAGGGGCACTTCGCGACTGCCTCCACCACCTCGATCATCACGCCCTAGGAGGCAAGCCCCATGGCAACGTCCAAGACCAACACCAAGACCTCCGTCGAGCTGGCGGATGAGAAAGACGCCAAGCGTGAGGAAGCACGCCTGAAGCGGTCCCACGAAATGGTCGGAACCATCGTCCACTTCTACAACGCCACTCCGACCATCGAGAGCCAGAAGGACGAGGACAAGAAGCAGGCGGAAATCGACCGTCGTGCCGTCGCCCCCGTGGCCGGCGTCATCACCAGCTTCCAGCCCACGACCGACGAGAGCGAGGAAAGCGGCGATGAGCTGGTCAACCTCAACGTCTTCGCCCCCACGGGTGGTGCCTCCCCGGCCTTTGGTGTCCTGCTGGTCGCTAGCGCCAAGGCCATGGACGCCGAAGATTCTCGCGCCTATTGCTTTCCCGTGTAACCAGGGCCGGCACATGAGCACGCGAAAAGACCACACAGGTATGCGATTTGGCCGTTTGGTTGCCAAGTCATATGTCAGGCCGGGAAATGGCGGAAAAGCCGTGTGGTTGTTCGTGTGTGACTGCGGCGCGGAGAAAGAGATTTACGTCGCAAACGTCAAAAAAGGCATGACCCGCTCATGTGGTTGTCTATTCCATGAGCGGTTCACCCATGTCACTCATGGCCTGAGCCGACATCACCCACGTGAATACAGGTCATGGATGGAGATGCGGCAGCGTTGCGGCAATCCCAACAACAAGAACTACTTCCGGTACGGTGGGCGCGGTATCTCGGTGTGTAAGCGTTGGGATGACTTCGCGACCTTCTTTTCGGATATGGGGGGTTGCCCGCCAGCACACACGATCGACCGTATTGACGTAAACGGGCACTACGATCCTGGCAACTGTCGCTGGGCGACGGCAGAAGCCCAAGCGAACAATCGCCGCAGTAACAGGGTAATAGAAATGCGCGGCGAGGCTATGACTGTTGCTGACTGGTGCAGACGGCTCGGAGCGAACTACCGGAAGGTACACGCCAAGCTCATGCGTGGGCTCTCTCCCGAACTAGCCTTCGAATGCGGGGGTACGTCATGACCGGTCGTCCCTCAGAATTCACCCAGGAGCGCGCAGACCTGATCTGTAGCCGATTAGCTGAAGGTGAGTCGTTAAGGGCAATTTGCCTCGATGACGATATGCCTGATCGGACGACCGTTTTCAGGTGGATTCGTGATCGCGCCGAGTTCCGCAACCAATACGCGAGCGCACGCGAGGACCAGGCGGACACGATCTTCGAAGAAATGCTTGAAATCGCTGACGATGGTAGTCGTGACTATGACGTTGGCGAGGACGGCCGCGAGGTGGTGGACCATGACCATATCCAGCGGTCGAAGCTTCGCGTAGAGACGCGTAAGTGGGTGCTGGGCAAGCTGGCCCCCAAGAAGTACGGCGAGAAGATTCAGACGGAGCATTCCGGCCGGATCATCCAGACCGTTGAGCGCGTCATCGTCCGACCGAAGTAATGGCAACCCTCAGTATCGCCACAGCGGAGGTCTTCCATCCGCTGCTAGAGCCTGCGCGCTATAAGGCGGCTCACGGCGGACGAGGGTCGGGCAAGTCGCATTTCTTCGGGGAACTGCTGATCGAGGACAGCCTGCGCGAGCCCGGGCTGCTGTCGGTGTGCATCCGTGAGGTGCAGAAGTCGCTCAAACAGTCGTCCAAGCGCCTGATCGAGAACAAGCTGGCCCATCTTGGACTGGGCGAGGCGGATGGCTTCAAGGTGTTCAACGAGGTGATCCAGACCCCAGGTGACGGGGTTATCACCTTCCAGGGCATGCAGGACCACACGGCGGAGTCGATCAAGTCGCTGGAAGGCTTCAAGCGAGCATGGATCGAGGAAGCCCAAACCATGTCGTCTCTGTCGCTGAAGCTGCTGCGGCCGACGATCCGCGCGCCAGGCTCAGAGATTTGGGCTAGCTGGAACCCGCGGCGCAAGGTCGATCCGGTGGACATGATGTTCCGGGGGTCAGAGAAGCCCACTGGCGCGGTGGTGGTTGAGGCCAATTGGAGCGACAACCCCTGGTTCACGCCTGAGCTTGAGCAGGAGCGCCTGGACTGCCTTCGCCAGACACCCGAGGACTACGGGCACATCTGGAACGGCGAGTATGCCGGCGTGGCATCGGGCGCCTACTTCGCCAAGCACATGGCGGAGGCCAAGGCTCAGGGGCGTATCGGGATCGTCGCGCCTGACCCGCTGATGACGTACCGGGCGTATTGGGACATCGGTGGCACGGGCGCCAGGGCTGACGCCTGTGCAATCTGGATCGTCCAGTTCGTGGGTACGGAGGTCCGGGTTCTGGGCTACTACGAGGCCGTGGGCCAGCCCTTGGCAACGCACGTAGGCTGGCTGCGCGAGAAGAAGTACGAGAAGGCTCAGATGGTCCTCCCGCACGACGGGAACACCAACGACAAGGTGTTCAACGTCAGCTACCGGAGCGCCCTGACGGAAGCCGGGTTCGATGTCCGGGTCATCCCGAACATGGGTGCCGGCGCGGCCAACAACCGCATTGAGGCAGTCCGACGCCTGTTCCCGTCGATCCGATTCAACGAGGCCACGACCGAAGGCGGACGCGATGCCCTAGGCTGGTATCACGAGAAGAAGGACGACGCCCGCGGCATCGGCTTAGGGCCGGAGCACGACTGGTCGTCGCACGGCGCTGACGCATTCGGCCTCATGGCCATCGATTACCCGAGCCAGGTTTCCCCCGGCTGGGGCAAAGCAATCACCTCTCCACGAATGGCGACCGCGTGAAACCCAACCCTTACGACGAAATCAACGCCGGCTACACCGAGCCTTCGGGCAGTAGCAAGACGATGACCGACGCCGCCCTGTGCGCGCTGATCGATCGTGAGCGGGACAATGGCATTGGCGCCAACGACCAGATGCAGAGCGACCGCGAGGCCGCCATGCAGTTCTACAACGGTGAGGCCATCGGCAAGCTGGCCCCACCCGAGGTTGAAGGCCGCTCCCGTGTCGTCTCCAAAGACCTGATGGATACGGTCGAGTGGATGATGCCTAGCCTGATGCGCATGTTCGCCGGAACGGATGATGTGGTCCGGTTTGAGCCGACCGCACAGGGTGATGAGCAGAACTGCACCGACGCCACCGAATACTGCGGCTACATCCTGCACCGGAAGAACGAGGGCTTCACGGTCCTGCACGACGCGATCAAGTCGTGCCTCATCACCCGCATGGGCATCGTCAAGGTCTACTGCGACCGTAGCTGGGTGACCAAGGAGGAAGCCTATACGGGCCTGACCGTTCTTGAATTGCAGGCATTGCAGTCCGACAGCGAAATCACCGTGGACGAAGTCACGGAGGTCCAGCAGGTGGCCGGCATAAACACCATTGGGAACGGGTACTTAGGGAATATTGTGCCTCCCATGATGGCCGACCCTGCACAGGGCCAGATGGCGATGGGTCAGCCCCAAGCCTCGCCGGTCACCTTCGACGTGAAGGTCAGCCGCAAGAAGCGCAAGGACGAATTCGTGGTGGAGGGTGTGCCGCCCGAAGAAATCACCATGTCCAAGGACAACCGGGACGTTGGCAAGCTTCGATACATCGGGCACGACGTGGAACGCACCATGTCGGACCTGCGAAGCATCGGCTACCCGGATGACAAGATCGACGCCCTGCCGGACGACAAGCAGGCGAACATGTCGTCTGAGGCGTCCAGCCGCGGCGATCTGGATGGTGTGAACGACTACGACGACGACCCGGCCGACGAGTCCCAGCGCAAGGTGACGGTCACCGAAGCCTACCTGCTGGTGGACTGCGACAAGGACGGCATCGCCGAGTACCGCCGCGTGGTCAAGGCAGGCTCGACGGTGTTTGAGAACGAGGTGGTAGCGGAACACCCGTTCGCCCTGTTCACGCCCGTGCTGATGCCCTACAAGCTGATCGGCATGTCCTTCCACGATCTGGTCGAGGACATCCAGCGGATCAAAACGGCGATCACCCGCCAGTTGCTCGACAACATGTACCTGTCCAACACGCCGCGCACCGAGGTGGTGGAGGGGCAGGTCAACCTCGATGACTTCCTGAGCCCGACGCCAGGCGGTGTGGTCCGTGTCCGCGCGCCGAACATGATGCGTGAGATTGTGCCGGTGAACATCGGAGCGCAGGCCCAGGCCGGCCTTGAATACTTCAATCAGGTCCGCGATGCCCGCACCGGCGTGAAAGAGTTCAGCCAGGGCCTTGTGGGCAACGAGCTGAGCCAGTCGCAGATCGGTTCCCAGGGCGTCGCTCAGCTCGCAGACGCCGCGGCGCAGCGCATGGAGCTGGTAGCCCGCGTCCTGGCCGAGACGGGCATCAAGCGCCTGTACAAGCTGATCCTGAAGCTCGCCACGACCTATCAGGACCGCGAGCAGCAGATCAAGATCAATGGCCACTGGATGCAGATCGACCCGCGCGCATGGAGCACCGACTACGACATGGTGGTATCGGTGGGTGTGGGCACGTCGTCCAAGGACCGCCAGTTGCAGCAGTTGCAGACCCTCATCGCCTTGCAGGCTCAGGCGGCGCAATACGGCCTCGTGCAGCCGCAGAACGGGTACAACGCCATTGCCAAGCTGTGCGAGGCCATGGGCTATAAGGACGCATCGCAGTTCTTCACGCCGCCTGACCCGAATGCCCCGCCTCCGCAGGCGCCGGACCCGAATGCCGCCGCTATGGCCAAGGTCCAGGCCGAGTCGCAGGCTCGCATGGCCGAAATGCAGCAGCAAGGCCAGTTGCAGGCCGCCAAGCAGCAGGGTGACATCGAGGTCGAGCGCATGAAGCAGGCCGCACAGGCGCAGCAGGCGCAGGCCGAGACCGAACTAGAGGCCCAGCGCAACGCGCTACAGATGCAGAACGAAATGCAGCTAGCCCAGTTCAATGCAGAGAAGGCCGCTGAAGTCGCTAAGTACAAAGCTGACCTTGAACACCGGACAGCTATCGAAGTGGCGCGCATCAACGCTGCCGCCAAGGTCCAGGCCGACGCCGCTCAGGGCGCTAAAGATGCCTCGGGCGTCACGGGCTTCGTGGAACGTGAAAACGGACTTGATGGAGGCATGGCATGACCCCCGAACTGGAAGCTCAGCGCGGTGAGAGCGCCCGACGCATCCTTGAAGACCCGCTATTCCGTGAGGCCGTCGAGGTGATCCGCCAGGACATCCTTGCTCAGTGGCAGGCATCGCCGGCACGCGACACGCAGGGCCGCGAAACCCTCTGGCTCAGCACCAAGCTGCTGGACAAGCTGGTGATGCAGCTGACCGGTGTCATGGAGTCCGGTGTATTGGCACGCGCCACCCTGGCGTCCCGCGCGAAGCAGGCCGTGAACGACCGACTCGGCACCCATTTCTGACCACAGCGCACCCCGCTGAGTCACCCCGACCCGCCTTGGCGGGTTTTTTTATGCCTTGGAGAAACCAGTGAATCAACCGGCAGCGGAATTCACCACCGATAGCGGCCAACCGGAAGCGGAGCCGAGTATCAACGACATTGCGGGCCTTCTGGACCTCAGCGAGAACGAGGAACAGGAGCAGGGCGACAATCCAGGCGATACCCAAGGCGACGATCAGTCAGCTAACGGTGATGACGGCGCCAACGATGGCGATTCGAACCAGGGCGACGAGACTGGTGACGAGAAGCCTACGCCCGACGACGACGAGTCGTGGAAAACCCGCAAGGTCAAAGTCAGCATCCAGGGCGAAGAACACGAAATCACGCTGCATGAGGCCACCCAGGGCTACATGCGCGAGCAGGACTATCGACGCAAGACCTCCGAAGCCGCCGAGCTAACCCGTACCGCGCAGGCAGAACGGCAGCAGGTCCATAGCGAACTCGCCCAGCGAGTCAACGCCCTGGACACGCTGTCAGCCGCGCTCTACCGGGAGCTTGTCGGCGACCAGAGCCAGCTTGCGGGATTGATCGAGTCGGACCCGCAGGAGTATTTGCGGGCACAGGCTCGGATGCAGGGCAAGGTTCAGTTGTTGAACCAGGCGGAAGCGCAGCGGCAGGCAATGCAGCAGCAGGCGATCAACGAGAGCGCGAAAGCGCAAGCCGAATCCCTGAAGCAGGCAGAGACCCGACTACTGGACATGCTCCCCGAATGGAAGGACTCGACCAAGCGAACGGCCGAAACGCGCGACATCGCCTCGACCCTGCGTGATGCGGGTTACAGCGACGACGAGCTGGCCGGTCTGTCCGATCCCCGCGCCGTCGTCATTGCCCGCGATGCGGCGCTCTGGCGTCGCCACCAAGCCTTGCAGGCCAAGAAGGCTCCGACCGCACCCCCGACTCCGCCGACGCCCGTCAAACCGGGAACGTCAGGCAACGCCAACACGACCGCCGCCGCCAAGAAGGCCGTGGAGAACTACCGACGCAACCCGGATTCCCTGGATGCGCTGAGTTCCCTCGCCCTTGAGCGCGGCATCTGACCCTCTAAGGAACGAACATGCCCGCAAATACCCTCATCACCCCGAGCGTCATCCGCGTCGCCGAGGACGTGGAAGACAAGATTTACAACTTCCGCCCGTCCGACGCGCCGCTCATCAGCTCCATCGACCGCGTGAAGGTCGAGAACGTGCTGCATGAGTGGACGGCAGACGTCTACCGCGCCCCGAATGGCTCCAACGCCGCCATTGAAGGTGCCGACGCCAGCTACTCGGCGCAGACCCAGCCGGGTCAGTACAACAACCGGACGCAGATTTTTCAGGACACGGTGTCGGTGTCGAACACGGCGGAGGCGGTGCGCAAGTACGGTCGTTCGTCCGAAATCGCCCGCCTGAAGACCAAGAAGATGGTCGAGCTGAAGCGCGACATGGAAGCCGCGGCCATCGGCAACCCCATCGCGGTCACGGGTACGTCCGGCGTTGCTGGCCAGATGCGTGGCCTGTATGGCTTCATCGCGACCAACAACGACTTCGGCGCAGGCGGCGTTGCCCCGAACCCGCAGACCAACACGGCCCCGACGCTGGGCACGCTTCGCGCGTTCGTTAACACCTCGCTAGACAACGTCATCAACTCCGTGTACCAGAACGGCGGCGATGCGAGCGTCCTGCTGGTGAGCCCGCAGCACAAGCGCCGGGTCTCGACCTTCACCACGAACGTGCAGCGCACCAACGAAGTCGCCATGCAGCCCGGCGTCAGTAAGTCGAAGCAGGCCAACGAAGTCGTGTTGCAGACCGCGTTCTCCTTCTACGGCCACGACTTCGGCGTGTCGAAGGTGGTGCCGGACCGCGTGATGGGTACGGGTGGCGCCGGCCTGGTCAACACGGCCTACGTGATCGACTACGACAAGATCGCGCTGGGTCAGCTCCGCCCGTTCGAATCGGAGCAGCTCGCGACCACCGGTGATGCCAAGAACTGGCAGATTCGCACGGAAGCCACGCTGATCGTGCGCCAGGAAAGCACGCTCGGTGCGATCCGCGACCTGACCGCTACTGGCGCGTAAACCACCACGCAGCAACGACGAGAGGGCGCCTTCGGGCGCCCTTTCTTTTGGGAGTAACGATGGAACGCAACCTGATCCAGCAGTCAGCCGGCGTCATGGTCGATATCGCGTCCGAATCGGTCGATAGCCTGCGGTACGTGGCTGACCACTGCAAGGAGCTACGCGAGACGGGAGACACTGGCTCCAAAGACATGCGGCTGCTGGGCGTCGTGCCGCGCTTCATGGTCGAAATGTATTGCAACGATAACGGGATCACCTTCCAAGAATTCATGCGAAATCCGGAAATCCAGACGCGGATGCTCAACGATCCCGCGCTAGCCGCCTTCCGTGTACACGAGGGCCGGGTGTGAGCATCCAGTCCCAGCTTGCCTCCATCGTCGGGGCCTACTTTTCCGCAGCACCGGACCCGAATTCGCTCTACAACGGTCAGGCCAGCCTCGTCGCCTCGATCACGTCGGCCGTAGGCGTCAACACCGCCGTTCTGCCGGAGGTCCAGCGCTTCATGCTGACCAATGCCCGGTTCGGCATGAGCATGCCGCAGGAGCAGCTTGTGGCAACCCTGGCCATGGTCTATGCCGTTCCGCCTGCGTCTACGGCTGACCTGGCAAACACCGCGACGAAGCTTCAGACCCCGCGCGCCGTATCTGTGACGGGCGCCGCGACAGCCACGGCGGTGCAGTTCGATGGATCGGCCGACGTTGCGCTCAATGTGACCTCGCTGGACGCCTCCAAGCTGACCGGGAACGTAGCCGCGGCTCGCCTCCCCGCCGCTACAAGCAGCGCAGCCGGTGCCATCAAGCAGATGCCCGCCATGACCGACGTGCTCGTGGCGCCCACCGCGCTCAACTGGAACGCGCTCCTAGCTGCATTGCGCACCTCGGGAGCACTGGCGACGTGAGCTATCAGGACGGGATGAATTCGCCATGCTGAACGACTTCGCGACCCTCAAATCGGCCGTAGCGGACTGGCTGCACCGCGCCGACCTGACCAACGTCATCCCCAATTTCATCCAGCTCGCCGAAGCCCGCATTTCGGTCGATCTGCGGCTGTCGAACCAACAGAAACAGGTCTCGGGTACGACGGTAAGCGGCGTCATCACGCTGCCCACGGACTTCCGGCAGGCTGAGGCCCTGTTTGTGCCTGCTGGTGGCACCGAACGCGGCATCGACATAAAGCCGCCGTCCGAAGTGGCTACACGGCTAGGCCTTCCGACCGGCGCCTACGTCCTCAACAACACCATCGTCCTGAATGGGTCGCAGGACATGGCCTACCGCCTCGTCTACTTCAGCGGTATCCCGTCTCTGTCGGACGCGTTGCCGCAAAACTGGCTGATCCTCAACTACCCGAACGTCTACCTGTACGCCTGCCTGCTTGAGGCCTCGCCGTACCTGAAGGACGACAACCGCATCAACGTGTGGGGTGCCGGCTACCAGAACGCCATTGCGGCCTTGGCGGCTCAGGACGACCGCTATCGGTTCTTGAAGCCGCGGCAGCGAGTGCAGGGGATGGCGCCGTGAGTTCGACCGAACTGGTGGGCTTCGCTCCGGACGTAGACCCTGCGCTCCCTGGCGTGCTCGTGGACTGCGACCAGTTCGTGCCATCGACCCAGGGCATGACCGCGGCTATGACGCCCGTGGATGCTGGCTTTGTCGCCCTCGACAGCACGTGCAAGGGGGCCTACGTCGGGACGCTTCTGGATGGCACCAAGCGCATCGTCGCCGGCACGAACGCCAAGCTGTGGGACATCGCGGGCGGTGCCTGGGTGGATCGCAGCAAGTCAGGCGGCTACTCCGGTCTCGCCCCGTGGCGCTTCACCATGTTCGGTAGCAACGTCCTGGCGACGAACCGTAGCGCCCGCATCCAGCAGGCTAGTCCATCGGGTTCATTCGCGGACATCGGCGACGCGCCCGCGGCCTCGATCATCTGTTCGGCCTCGGGGTTCGTTCTGGCCTTCAACTGGTCGGACCAGACGGGAAGCTACGGCGATCAGCCCGATGGCTGGTGGTGCTCGGCGCTGTTCAATCAGGCCTCGTGGACGCCTTCTGCGACAACACAGGCTGCTAACGGCCGCCTCGTCACGGCACCGGGGCCGATCACAGCCGGCCGAGAGCTTGGCGACACGGTGGTGGCCTACAAAGAAAAGTCGATGTTCCTGGGCCAGTACCAAGGCCCGCCGCTGATCTGGTCGTGGCAGCGCATTCCCGGCGACATCGGATGTTCTGGACAGGAGTCCGTGGTGGTGCTGGGCTCTAGCCACTTCTTCGTCGGCCCATCGGACTTCTACGTCTACGACGGCACGGTGCCGCGGTCCATCGGCGCGCCGGTACGCGAGTGGTTCTTCACCAACCTCAACGGCCAGCAGCGCGCCAACATCAAGGGCGGCGCCGACCTGACCCGAGACCTCGTGTACTGGTACTTCCCCAGCACGGCCAGCACTGGCGTGTGCGACATGTGCGTGGTCTACAACATCCGCACGAACAAGTGGGGCAAGTTTGCCAGGTCCATCGAGGCGGTCATCCAGTACAGCTCGGGCAACATCACCTACGACGGCTTGGGCTCGGCGTATTCCACCTACGACTCGCTGCCGAACATCAGCTACGACTCGCCTTTCTGGATCACGGATAACACAGTCCCAGGCGTCATCCTGCTGGACCACAAGCTGTACAGCCTGACGGGCGTGCCTGGCGCGTCCTACATGATTACCGGAGACATGGGCGACGAGACCAATTTCTCCTTGCTCAAGCGCGTCACGCCTCGATATCGCACCGCCAACGCGACGGCGACCGCGACGAACTACTACCGCTACAACCTGGGCACGCAGCCCACCCAGGACGTGACAGTCCCGCAGTTCAACAACCGGTTCGACTTCCTGCGGGAAGCGCGCTGGCACCGCGTGCGCATGGACTGGACGGGTACGGTGACCCTCAACGCCATCACGGCCGATCTTGTGGCGACGACGCCTGAATGAAGCTCATCACCGACCCGCGGTTACCGACCGAGACGCAGCAGTTGGTGCTGAAGCTGACCAACATCCTGCGGGACGTCACCAACCAACTGAACAACCTCACGGAAGGCCGTATCTCGGCGGTCTACAACGCCCAACCAGCTCCCCCAGCCTCGGGCCAGAACTACGCAGGCGACTTCGTACGCAACTCGGCGCCCAGCGAGCTAGGCACGGCGGGATCGCGCTTCATCGTATTCGGCTGGATGTGTGTCGCCTCCGGCACCCCCGGCACATGGTCCCCCCTTCGAACCCTGACAGGTAACTAATGAATCAGCTCATGAGCGGCATCACCGAAGATGGGGTCATGCACTACCACCTTGTGCAGGACATCCGGCAGGCGTGGCCCGTGGTCAAGCCGGGTATTGAGCAGATCATCGCCAAGAACCACGAGCCGTTCCTGCCCGAGGACGTTTTCAGCGCGATACAGGCGCAGCAGGCGGTGATGTACATGGTCCTGAAGGGCGGCATTGAATACGCAGGCTTCGCGGTGCTGGCCCCACACCAGTTTCCGTGCCGGCCGCCCATGCTGAACCTATGGCTCGGCTTCACAACGAAACCCAGCACGGGGCACTACGGCATCGAGATTGCCAAGGCCGTCTTGGCGTCCTCTCCGTTCGACAAGCTTGTTTTCTGCACGCCGCAGGACGAGTGGCCGGAACGGTACGCAACGAAGCTTCACTCCTGGTACGAGGTGAACTGACATGGGTGGCGGAAGCTCGCAGCCGAAGAACACGACGACGACGACCAAGACCGAACTGCCGGCATGGCTCGCCAACTCGTACCAGCAGTTTTTCAATCAGACGAATCAGGTCAACGCTAAGCCGTACCAGTCCTATGGTGGCGAGTTGAATGCGGCGCCTACGGCCAATCAGGCGATGGCGGGCCTCATCGCTCAAGAAGGCGCGACGTATCAGTTGCCCGGCCAGAGCACCGCCCTCAACGGCCTGACGAACCTCATCAACGGCGCGCAGAACGTCAAGGCATCGGCCAATCCTTACTTGGGCATGACGACCAACGTAGGGACGAACGCGTATGCAGGTTCGAATCCCTACCTTGAGAACATGGTCAACAATTCGAACCGGAACATCACCGATTCGTACAACCAGAACGCCGTGCCTGCGCTGGCGGCGCAGTTCGCCACAGGCGGTGCTTTCGGTGGCTCCGCCATGCAGCAGGCCGGACAAGCCTCGCAGGACACGCTAGCGAAGAACCTGGCGCAGTCCACGGACAGCCTGCGGTATCAGGACTACACCAGCCAGCAGCAGCTTGCGGAAGCCGCCTTGAATCGCTCCGTGGCCGCCCAGCAGACCGACCTCGCCCGCAACTCGGCCTTGTCGCAGCAGGATTGGCAGAACCAGCTTGCCTCAGCCCAGCAGAACGCCGCGAATGTCATCAACGGTTCGACCGGGATTAATGCCGCCAACGCCATCCAGTCCGGCTACAACCAGCAGTTGAACCAGTTCGGCCAGGTCCAGCAGGACTACGCCCAGGGCAACATCGACCAAGCCTACAACGACTGGTATCAGCAGAACTACGGCTACGACCAGCAGCGGCTTGCGAACTTCGGCAATGCGCTCAACTCCACCAGTGGCGCCTTTGCTGGATCGGCGACGACGGGCGCGAACCCTGCCTACAAGCCTCGTACCGCGGGCGGCGCTCTGGCTTCCGCAGGTGCGGGTGCTGCGACTGGCGCGGCCATCGGAAGCGTTGTGCCTGGCATCGGAACGGCTATCGGCGCCGTTGCGGGTGGCGTGCTTGGCGCTGGCTCCTACTACCTCTAAGGCGGACATATGGGCACTTTCGACTTTCTCGCCGGTCAGCCGGTCGCCCCGCAGGGCTACAACCCACAGGCCATGCAGGCGTACAGCCCCGCATGGAACACGGGTGCGCCCCAGGGCATGGACTACTCCCAGGTGCTTGGCGGAGGGCAGGCGCAGCCGCTTTCTGCCACCCAAGGGCTGGACTTCTCCAAGATCGGGCAGTGGGCGCTTAACCAAGCGGGAGACTCAAGCGGAGGTTACGCGCAGGCTTTAGGCGCACTAGGCCAAGCTAGTCAGCTTGCTCCGCAGGGCTCGCCGCAACAGGCCCCGTTGCAGCCAGGGCGAGGCGCTCAGAGGTCCCTAGGCCAGGTGCAGCAGGGATCGGCCGGTTACCTGCGCACAGGCGAGGCGCCAGTAATGGGCAACATGGCGACCGGCCTACTCGGGAGGGTCCGCTGATGGCATGGCAAGACCTTTTCGTAGGCCAGCAGCCTGGCTTGTCCGATCAGGATCGGCAGAACTTGGCGCGCGGTGGACTGCTTCAGGCGGGACTTTCGACGTTTGCCGCCAACAATCAGCCGGGCGTGTCGCCCATTCAAGCGATTGCGGGCGGCCTTCTCGGCGGAATCCAGTCCTCGCAGCAGAGCGCGCGTCAGTTGCAGGATGACCAGTTCCAGCAGACAAGGCAGCAGTTCGCGCAGGCGCAGATGGCCGACCAACAGGACCAGATGCAGCGCCGCCGCTCCATTCAGGATTTGGCGCGCAACTTCGTGAAGCCCGATGGCACGTTCGACATGCTCGGCTACCAGCAGGCGCTTGCTCAGCAAGACCCCGAGGCCGCACTGGAACTGCACAAGAACGAGCAGCAGAGCCAGCTTGTCGGGTTGCAGACGCAGAAGGCGCAGCGTGACCTCAATACCGCCCCGACGCGTGAAATCGACATGGGCAACAACAAGCTGACCCAGGAACAGCAGCCGGATGGGACGTGGAAGACGATTGCGACCGCGGGCCGATTCGCTCCGCAGCAGTCCGCCGCCTCGGCCTTTGCGCAGAAGGTGGCACTCATCAAGCAGTATGGCGGCACGGATGACGACGTGAAGCGCGCCTTGGGCATCGCCGGGGCAAGTCAGGCCGTGCCCACGCTCGACTCGCTGTCGGCGGCTGACAAGGCCACGGTGCAGTCCATTGTTGACGGCCGCTACCCGGTGCCCACCGGCAAGCAGGCCATGGACCCGAACTGGCAGCGCCTTATTGCGGTTGCCCAGCAGGTAGACCCGACGCTTGACGCTGGCTCATACAAGGCGCGCGCGGCTGCACGTCAGCAGTTCACGTCCGGCAAGCTCGGTGAACAGGTCAAGGCGCTGAATACCCTGGCCGGCCACCTTTCCACGCTCAATGAATCGCTGGACCAGTTGGACAACAGCGATATCGGGATCTTCAACAAGGGTCTCAACCTGACGGCCGGCTTGGGGAACAGCAGCCGAGCCAAGGCGCTGGGCACCTACAGCACGGCAGCTAAGGCAGTGGGTGACGAGGCGGCCAAGGTCTTTGCCGGCGGGCAGAGCGCCCTCGGCGACCGCCAGGAAATCTCGCATGGGCTTGATCCTGCGCAGCCGAACGCCCAGCTTCGCGCCACGTTGCAGACCTACGCCGAGTTGGTGCAGAGCCGTCTCGCCGCGATTCAGGACCAGTCGCAGCAGGCCCTTGGCTACGGCTCCAAGAGCATTCAGGTCGTCACGCCCAAAGCTGCGGCGACGTTCCAGAAGCTTGCTGGCGGGGAAGCGCCTACCGCGAACCTCCCCGGGCCGTCCTTGCCCTCCAATTCCGCCGACCCGTTAGGAATCCGTAGCCGATGACCGTTCTTGACGACATCCGCGCGCAGTATCCGGGCGCCTACGACGACCTGACAGACGGCCAGCTGGCATCCATGTACCGCCAGAAGTACTACGCGGCCATGGACCCGACCGACTTCTACAAGAAGACGGGGCTGTATCAGCTCATCGACGCCAATGCGCCTGCGAACGGTGAGCCGAAGGCCGATGGGGTAGGGACTGACTGGCAGAACCTTGGTGCGGGCGCGGGCAAGGCAGTCATCGACACCTTGCGTGGCGCTGGGCAGGCGGCACTCGCTATCCCAGCCTTCATCGACCGCCATTCGCTGGCGCCGCAGGGCACACCGGCCCCGCTGGGCGCTGCCTACGACCAGTTGAAGGCCGACCAAGGCGTGGCGAATGAGCGGGACGCCCCACTGCTGCACACGAAAGCCGGCCTGCTTGGCGATATCGCCGGCAACGTGGGGCTCGGCCTGGTCGGTGGTGCTGCGCTCAAGGGCGCCGGGGCGGCGGGTAGCATCCTGCCTGCTGGCTACCGCGGCGCAGCGGCGACGGGCGCGGCCTTCGGCGCAACCCAGCCCCTTGCGGACAACCAGAGCGAGCTATCGCGCCTTGGGAACGCCGCCGTGGGTGGTGTGGGTGGCTTGCTGGGGCAGGGCGTGGTGAATGGCGTCGGTGCGGCCTACCGAGGTGCCAAGGGCCTGCTGGCTCCGTTCTTCGAAGGCGGCCAGAACCAGATCGTGGCGAACACCCTTCAGAGGTTTGGTGGCGACGCGGCACAGCGTGCCGTGCCGAGCACCGTCCCGGGCGTAACGGCAGACCTTGCGGAATCGACGGGTGATGCCGGCATTGCGCAGCTTCGCCGAGCGGTGACCGACTCCGATCCCGCCATTGCACGCCAGTTCGCCGAGCAGCAGGCCAACAACAATGCCGCGCGGCTTGGCCTCCTTCAGCAGGTGTCGGGGACGGCAGAGGATGTCGCCAATGCGAAGGCTTGGCGGGATCAACTTGCTAACCAGAAGTATGGCCAAGCCTTTGAGGATGCTCGATCACAGCAGGCCATCCTTGAGCAGAACCTAGGCGACGCGGCCAAGGAGGATGCGGTACGTCGCTCGCTCTCTATGCGGCGTCCTGAAATGCCCACGGCCGATCTTCTCTCGCCGAAGATGCAAGACCTTTCCACCCGCCCCATCATCCAGTCTGCGGCCAAGCAAGCGCGCGTCATAGCGGCGAACCAGGGTGTAGACATCGGCAACCCGTTGGGCTCGCTGCAAGGCCAGCACTACGTCAAGATGGCGCTGGACGATGCGATCAACACTGCCCCGCAGATGGGCATCGGCAAGACCGAGCAGGCGGCCATCGCCAGTGCCAAGCGCGAGTTCGTCAGCGAGTTGGAGCGGCAGAATCCAGCCTACCAAGCGGCGCGTGACTCGTTCCGCACCGGCAGCGCACCGGCCAACCGGATGGAAGTAGCGCAAAGCTTCCTCGACCGTGCGACAGGCAACTCAGCCAACGTGGACTCGCTGGGCAATCCCATCCTGCGGCCCGATGCCTACGGCCGCGCGGTGGATTCGCTCGACCAGATCGCACAGAAGGTCACCGGACAGAAACAAGCCAAGGCATCCGGCTTGCTCAACCCACAGCAGAACGATGCCATCCAGAACGTGCTTGGCGACCTCAGCCGCGTAAAGATCGCGAACAACACAGGCAAGTCCGCGGGCTCCAACACCGTGCAGAACCTTGCCAGCCAGAATTTGCTAGGCGAGGTCGCGAACGGTCTTGGCCTCCCGGGCTTGGCCGATAGCGGCCTGCTGAATCGAGTAACCAAGCCGCTGGGTCTGCTTTACAAGGCCTTCGGCACGAACGACGAGATTCAGGGGAAGCTTGCCCAGGTCATCGCGAATCCATCATCGCCCGAGTCGCAAGCCATCATCGCGCGCATGACGCCGAAACAGCGATCGATGCTGGCGGACTTTGGCGCGAAGGCTGGCGGACTCCTAGGCATCCAGGCCGCGCCGGCAACGAATCAGGCTGGCGGACGGTAAGCCAGCCGCTTGGTCTCGGTGTCCGTCAGTAGCTTCCGCTTGAGCGGCGAGTCAGGCATCCAGCGCGCGACGCCCATGGCGATGAGCCTGGCAGTTCCGAAGAACACGAAACCCATCACGGGGGCCAAGAGCATCCCGCCGAACACCTTGATGAACAACAAGCCCATGGGCTTACCCTCTGAGGACTGAAAAATGCCCGTACCGCAAAGAATGGCTGATCTGGCTACTTTAGCAGCATCGAACAGCCCATCCGGGTCCGATCCAATAGGGAATAGTCTGGATGACTACCTGCGGGGCATTCAAGCGATTGTTCGATCAACCAATGCCAATTCGTCGGCGACCATCGCATCGGGCTCTACGACCGACATTGGAGCATCCGACGCCGAAGCGGTCACCGTAACTGGCACTGCTACGATTTCCAGCTTCGGAACAACCCCGCCTGGCATTGTGCGAGAGGTGACGTTTACTGGCGCCTGCGTATTGGTCAACTCGTCGGCGTTATCGCTCATCAACAACGGCAATTACACCACTGTCTCGGGCGACACGATCAGGTTTCGAAGCAACGGTCTGGGTAACTGGCGACAGGTGTCTTCCCCCGCCTTTACCTATCGGCCCGTACAGCAGGGGACCGGCATCGGGCAAACGAACAATGATGTAAAAATTGGCTGGTCGTCTGGTAACAAGCTCAAGCTTACTGTGGACTCGGCGGATCAGGGAAACTTTGCGTTTGAGGCGTGGGTTGGCAATTTCTTTGTTCCGGTGACCGGCAACACGGCCCTTACGGGCGCGCCGACTCTCAACGGTAGTGCCATTGCGACCAGTGCCACGGTAGCGGCCGGCTACCTGCCGCTTTCAGGCGGATCAATCAGTGGATCGCTGTCCGTAGCCGGACAGATTACCGGGGCGAGTTCGGCTGTCCTGAATCTCCCGGCGTCGAATGGGCTTGGCCTCAAGGCAACCAGCCCTATTTCGACTATCACTTATCACTCCGTACAGAACACGTCTTCTGGTGGTCGGGAATGGCTGTGGGGCACAACCGGCTCAGGTAATGCCATCGGTGCTGCGGGCTCGTGCTTCATCTACGATAACACCGCATTCGATGCGCGCATGCTGATTGATCCGGCAGGAAATACCAAGTTCTCCGTCTCGGTGTCTTCGCCGGTTGTTACGCAGACATCGGATGGCACGTTGAAGACGGACTTCAAGGCCTTCGCGCCTCGCGATCTATCCGACGTACCCATCGTCAACTACGCTTGGAAGGCTAGCGGAAAGCGTGGCTTGAGCCCTATTGCGCAGACGGTGCGTAAGTCGTCTCCAGAATACGTCCACGCCGATGAGGATGGCATTCTCAGTGTAGACAAGGCGGGCGTTGCGCTTGAGCGAGTGGCATACGTAGAAGCAATGCTAAAGCGGCTGGGGATGTGGACATGACGTTGCCTGCCTCGCCGCCCATCACGATGGGGCAGATTTACGCCGAGTATGGCGCTCCTGTGGGTACACCTCTTGGCTCCTTCTTAAGAGGTGGCCCCTACGTGCCCAACACGGCTCAAAACGCGAATGTGCCTACATCCCTGCCCATATCCATGGACAAACTCTGCGGTTCTGCCAAATATACCTCCATGAGCGTGTCAGCCAACAACGTGACGGGTGACACGGGCGGGCAGACTGGCGCCCCTATTGGGTCGTCCAGCGCCACGGTCACAGGCGGCCAGGCGCCGTTCTCCTATGCCTGGACCAATACGGGTGGGACGAGCTTCTCTATCTCGTCCCCCAGCAGCGCCGGAACCTCATTCATAAGAGCCGGCCGACCCCCAGCCGGCAGCGTTTCGGGAACCTACCGCTGCACCGTCACTGATGGGACGGGCGCAACTGCCGTGGCCAACATCACTGTGACGGACAACCGTTCCTCCAACTGAGGCCGTAACATGGACCCATGCCCATCGTCTGGACCCAGCCCGAGAACCCCATGTGGGCGCGCTACGCGTCCCGAGACGGGTTCGTCTTCGCCATGGTCATGGCGGGCCAAGGCCCGTGGTCACCGCGGTGGCTGGTGCATCTTTACCCAAGCGGCCAGTCATCGGAGGCTATGGTGGACTACGTTGGCTCTGAGGCCCAAGCCAAACGCTTCGTGGAACGATGGGCCGCGGCGCATCCTGACCAGATCGGGCGTCTCGCGAAGCCCTTAGGCCCAGCGCATCTGGTCAAGCCCAGCATCGATCCCTTTGAGTGACCCCAAACTGACCCCAATGGAATTCTAAGTGCCTGATTTCCAAGGATGGGGAGCGACGACTTGTGATGTCCTTAGTCCTTGTTTTTGCCCATCTTCCCTAACCTTGACATGGTAGGGGTCACAAGTTCGATCCTTGTACCGCCCACCACTTTTCGCAAGGCACTGACCCCGGACTGACCCCGTAATCGCGGGACACTCCGGGCCAAGTCTTCCAGCCATGCGTCAAGTGCAGTACGCGCAGCACCCAGGTAATCGGGGTCGAACTTCGCGTATATCTCACTGGTCCCGGCCTTCTTGTGCCCGATCTGACCAGACACCTCCCAATGCGGCACCCCTCGGCGGCGCAGCTCCGTGGCTACCGTGTGCCTCAGCACCTTGGGCGCAAACCACACCGGCAGCTTGGCTGCGATCCTGACCTTGGCCCACGCCTTCTTGATTGAGGCGATGCGCCGGCCATGCCAGTTCACGTAGTAGGCGGCTTCCACGGCTTCCAGCTCGCGCCGGAGGACGGCGGTAAGCGGAACCACAGGGCGGTACTTCTTCGTCTGCTGGCGGCCCTCCGGGTTGAGCCGGATGAGGTTGGCTGTCCAGTCGATCTGGAATGGCTGAAGGTCTAGTGCGGCATCGCCGCGGCAACCCGTCGCCAGCCGGATCAGGCAGTAGACCCACAGGTGCGAGTCAGCCGGTATCGCGTTGAGAAACGCCACGAGCTGGTCACGGCTGGCTGTGTGCGGGTAGGGCTCGCCGATAGGTGGCAACTCCACCCATGGAACCTCCGTGACCTCCTGGCGCTTCCATGCGCGGTTGAGAGCTGCTTGCCCCACGCCAAGCACCCTCCGAACGTACCCCTCGGAGTACCCCTTGGCCCGAAGCCACGCCAGGAATTCCTCTTGAGCGTCCACCGTCAAGTCGGTGACCATCTTGTCGCCCCAGAACTCGCCCCATATCGCGACGGAGCGCTTTGCCGTGTCCCTGCTAGGGATGCTTCGTCCGTGCCTCGCCAGGTAGCGTTCCAGCACCATGACGATGGGCGTGTCGGCCGGAGACTGGTGCCGCACCTTCCCGTTCGCGATGAACCACTCCGCCAGGGCTACTTTTGCTTCCTCAAAATCTGGTGTGCCAAGAGAAGCGCGTTGCTTGACCCCTCGCTCATCGAGCCATGCCCGTTGCCAGTTCGCGGTGCCCTTGCGTCGTTCGATGGAGTAGGGGCCGAGTTTGAAGCTTGGCATTCGCGGGCCTTAAGGTAGTCGGTGATGTGCTGGTCGGTGTAGCGGGGCGACTTGCCCACCATGATGCAGGCGATCAGCCCACGCTTCCGCCAGCGGTACAGGGTGAGTTCGGTCACGCCAAGGTATTCGGCCGCCTCGGCTTCGGAGTGGAGGTGCGGTAGTTTTTCTGCTGCTCCCATTACTGCCCCTCAGATGTTCCACACAAAAAGGGGGATGAAGGAGAAGACCATAAGGGCCGCTCCTAGGCAGTAAATATCGCTCCCACTGTTATCGAAGCTAAGCGCCCCATGAAGCCCTCCGCAGAGGCAGCTAATAAGTCCAACGATCATGAAAGCCAGTCCCATATCAGTCCTCCGTGTAGCCCCATTCGGCGAGAATTTCCTCGGCGCGGCTTTCAATCTGATCCGCCACCAAATCCTCAAAACTCTCAGACGATGATGTCTTGAATTCGGTGATGGCCTGCATTAGCGCATGAGCCGCGTAAGAGTCATGCCGAAGCGAGTCATCGTCGTAACCGAAAGACATGCCCTTTATACGGTTCGGGTATAGCTCAGTCTTCAGCTTCATCCCTTCTCCCCCTCGCGCGCTGCGTCGGTTGCGAAGTCAAGGTCATCGCCAACCAGTGGACCTATGTAGACCATTGTGTCGCCCTCCCGTCTTTGAGAGACGGCGATGGGATATTCGAACTGACCCGAAGATTCCTCACGCAGCCACCGATACCGCTCAGCATCCCGCACCGCCTCAAATAGCGCGGGGCCGTGGTCACGGAGAAACGCAACTGATCTCGCATCCTGCCCTGTGTACTGGTATTGCGAGGCGTCAGCTATAGCCTTCTCCAAATCATTGCGCAGGGTCATCGCGCTCTCCCGAAATCATACGGTTGATGGCATCGTTTGCTGCCGCCAGATGCATTTTCGATCCTTGAATGCCAAGTTCTACGTTGCGCCTTGCCTCATCGCGCTCATCCAGCCAGTCGGTAAACGTGTGGTAGTTGAGAGTGGCTATCTCGCTCATCCCGTCTCTCCCGCGCGGCGGTTCCAGGCTTCGATGGCTTGATTTTCCGTACTCCAACGACCCGACTCGGTGTCGCAGTGACGACAGAACACGCGCCAGGCCCCATTAGATGTGACATAAGTCATTGCACGTTCGCCGCAGTGTGCACAAGGTTTCAGTTCATAACTCATCGTTGCCTGCCTTGTTGATTAGGGTGCGGAGGTCGGAGTGGCGGACGAAATATTCATCATCTCCGAAGCAAGAAGTCCAACCAGCATCCCCGCGCGCCAATTCTTCCAACTCACTCACAGCCACAGCCGGAGCTTGGTGGGATAGGGCGGCTTCTAAAGCAACACGCATGTCGGCATGCTTATCTTTTGTAAGCACTAGATACCAAGACTTGAGTGCCGCATCGACCATTTCATCCGTAACCCTGCTACCCCCGCTCATGCCTCACCCGCCTTCGCCGGAGCGGGCGCGGCGGCGAGAGGGAACGCGGCCATAAGAAGATCCCGCACGATGCGCTCACCGGCGAAGATGCCGAAAAGGGCTTCTTCTCCATCTGGCGACGCGAGGCGCACTGCCGGTTGCCCGAGGACGTCTGGCGCGCGCTCCACCTTCCACCCATCCGGCACGCCCACGGGGCGCGGCTGGGCGGCGCTGCGAATCATCGAAACGGCCCAAGCGACGTCACGCTCCAAGCGCGAGGCAACCGAATTCATCTGCGACGGGGCGAACTCGCCTACCACCTCCCCAGCCTGCCCGCCCGTGGGGGCGGCCTTCGAGAGGACGTGGAGCACGGCGGTGTACGCCATGGTCATGATGGCGCCCGGAGCGGATCGCCTATTCATATGTTCCCAGACGGCGCGCGCAATCTCGTGATGCGCGTCCGACGCAGCCGCGTGGAGATCAGAGTCGCGAGGCTCGGGCGTGACCGTGGGGCGGGGATGGGCGAGGGCGGCAATGTGATCTTCGTACGACACGAAACCACCAGTGGCGCTCTCACGCATGCCGCGACCGCCGCTCCCTTCGTAATCGGGATCATGCCGAGTAATCGCCGCCTCTACAGGCTGCGCGACGCTGGCAAACGTCTCTCGTACTGCGTCCTCGATCCACTCGCGTGTCTTTGTTCCGCACTTTTGTGGCGGGTTCATGCCATCCTCCTGCATGGCCTTGTGCAATTCCGTCCATGCGACGGTGCAGGCGATACCGAAACCTTTCGGTGTCTCGTTCATGTATTCTCCTTGCGGGCTGCGTCGATGGCATCTTGCATAGTCTTGTGTCCGCGCGTCTTGATTGAGAGGCCGTTACGGGTATCCATCACGGCCCAGCCACGTTCGTCAGATCCCATGACGTGATACTTGCCGCGATTGGCAACAACCCATTCAAGGCGACCAGCATCTTCCGCTGCTTGGCGAAGCATTTGCGCACACATGTTGCCTTTTCCGAAGACCGCAAACATGTCTTCCGATTGAGCACGAAGTTCATCAGCATCGAAGCGGGTCATTTCAAAGCCTCCAAGGCAAGGCGGCGGCGTTCAGTAGTCACCTCCCTGTCTTCTTCGTTTTCCTCACCGTCTATCCAGTAGGCATACACGGCGGCGTCGTAAGCCATATCCGCCTCAACCAACTCCGCCACCCGGGCCTTTAGCGAGGCGAGTTCAGCCTCAAGCGTATGTGACCGCTTGTACTCAGCGTCATAGGCAACCCTAAGTTCTTCGTAATAATCGTGGGTGACATAGGGCGTGCTTACATAGCAATCATGCCCGAAAATAATTTCCACCTTCGATTCGTTCATGACTCAATCACCCAGTCGATGTTTACCTGCTTTATCTCGGGATCGGAGTGCAAAATTATTTTTGCTCGTAGCTCAGCTACGTCTCTGTCGCACTCTCTACGCGTGTGCCCTTTAGAGCCGTCGTGATATTTGGGGTACACCGCCCAATGGCCTTTCGTTCCGGGAACGTAGAAACCTTTTTCGTCTTCATCCTCCATCACCCTTCCTCCTCCGCTCGCGCGATGGCGGCTATCATGCTTTCAGCGTATGCCACACATACAAGCGCAAGCTGTTCTTCAGTGATGTTCACGAGAGACCACCCGCAGTAGCTATTGGGCTGATGAACGCCGGGATTAGCACAAAATCCCATTAGGGCTTGGCCTGCGTAATACTCCCGAAGACTCATCCCGGGACGCGTACCCGTATCCCCTGAGTCCTGATGAGGAAACGCCGGACCACCATCATTCTTCGCGCTCATTCGGCGTCTCCGATGCGGGCGAGAATATCGTCAACCCACTTAGTCTGCGCATTGATAAAATCGTCATCGCAACGACAATTGGTCCGAAGCGCACTGATGTAGCATTGACGCATATCTTTCGTTGCCTGGATAAATTCGACCACGGCGTCTCTGGCTTCTTCCCCCCTCTCACCCGCTGATAGCGATTCACCGCTAACGACCGCGATAGCCATATCCAGCACCGCCAACACATCAACTCGCCCACCCTTCCCGCTCGTTTCGCTGTTAGCACTCATGCCACTTCCCTCACAGGCAAATCGTTGTAGTAGCCCCATTCGTGGCTCTGCTCGCCGAAGTTGGGGTGATGGATGCCGCAGCACTTGCGGGCGACGTGCCGTTTCAGTTCGCCGTCGCGGTAGAACTCGCGCTGCTGCGACCTGGCGTTGTCGTAGACGCCGTCGATGATGAAGTCGGTTTGGTTGCCGTGGCTTAGCATTAGGCGGCCCTCGTCCGTAGCTTTTCCTCGTACCCGTCTACGAGCAGTTTGAAGGCCCACAGATCAGCCTCCATGGCTTCGATGTAGTCGTCATCGCGCTTGAACTCGCGCCACCACAGTTGCTTGCCGGCGGGCTTTAGGGCAGGGCAGTACAGCCCGATGTGCCACCAGTTGCGGCCGGTCACCCACATGCAGCCCTGAACCTGATCGAAAACATCGCTGGCGTCGTTGTCGATGTGAAAGCTGCGAAGCTTCTCAGGCGCGACGAAGCACTTGTACTCGGCCCCGCCATCCTCGCCCACCAGGCCGTCAGCGCTACAACCGAAGGCGCCGTCATCGGTCGTGACGAAGCCGGCTTCCTGCACGATCAAGCCCGTCTGCATTTCGTGCTCCATACGAGCATCGGGCTCAAGTTCGTGGCCTCGGCGCATCGACCACGTTTCGAAGCCCTGATCCAAGGGTTCGCCGCTGATACGCTCGACTGCCAGCTTGAACGCATAGTCCAAAGCGGCAGCGGTTGGCTGACCCTTGTTAGCGCCCGTTTTGAGCTTGGTGCGCGCCACCTCAAACATGCTGGCGGTAATCACTCCGGACCGGCTTGCGTGCCACTCGGGCGAACCCTGGGCGCACTCGTAGACGATCATGACTTGCCCTCCGCTTTCTTCTTGATCGTGCCGAACTCATTGCCGACAAGTTGGCGGCTACGCTCCGGAAGGGCCTTCCACGCCGCGATGAGGTCCGGCATACCGTTGTCAGCGCAGGCGTACAGGTCGGCGACGATGCGATCGCGCTCAGGGTTATCTCCAGCAGGCGCTGCCGCCGCTTCCTGACGACGCGGCGACGCGGACCGGCCGTCGTCGTCCATACCCTTCGTGGCGAGGCCAAGCGCCGCTAGGAGCGTGTAGCGCTGTAAGTACGTGATCGCCGAGGCCACCGCCTGGATGGAATTCTTCGTGCCGCTGTCTTCCTTCTGACTGCGGAGGGTGACGGTCTTGCTGTGCCCTTGCGAGTGGGTGATGACGCAAGTCACCGCGATCCACCCGCCTTCGGTCTGGTCGATGTCCCAGCTATTCGATAGGCCGTGCTTCGCCATGGCTGGGATCGCGGCATCGGTAACGTCCGAAAGTTCGGCGTGGTTGTAGCTGGTCGATCCCTTCGCCGTCTGGAAGTGAACGCGCTTGCGCTTGAGGATTTCCACCGTCTCGGCCTTGAAGCCGGACATCGCCAAGTCGAATGCCTTCTTCGCCTGGTTGGCTTCCCAGCGCTCGTTCATCGCCATCAGACGTTCCATCTGGTCGAGGTTGGCACCCTGCGACATCGCCATGACCAGCAGGTCGGCCGGCGTCGGTGTGGTGACCATCGTGCGCTGCGGCTGCGTGGCCTGCTCAGTGGCGGGCTCAAGAGCCAGCTCGCCTTCGATGATGTCTTCGTTGCGTGCTGCGTCGGTCATGAGAAATTCCTGCCAGGTATCCGCCTGGCGCGGTGTTGGAATGGGGTTAGCGGCAAAGCCAAATAGCCAGCGCCATCAGCAGGTAGGGCGAGATAATCCCGGCAGCGGCATACTTGAAGTCGCAGGGTGCGGACATCCACCAGTTCAGGAGGCGGGTCATGTGACTGGCACTCCCGATATCGACAGAACACGGTCATTGGCTGACGATCTGCGCCATTCATCAATGGATACTTCATCCACATCTACAGGCGGGTGATCTTGGGTGTAAAAAACGGTGCCATCGCGAACGTCTGTGACGTAGTACGTGTGCACACCGCTGGTCACGACATCGCCCACTTGCGGCTGGGTACGAGGGTCACGATTCATGCCGCCATCCCCTTCCGCGAAGCCACGCGCCTGAAAACCATGTGCCACTCAGGGGACCATGCTCCGTAAGGGCCGACGTAGATCACGCGGTTGCCATGGTCGTCCTGCAACTTGCAGCGGAACATGCGGGGGTTCTTGGGTAGGATCATGTGTCACCTCGTGCGGCGATCATGGCGTCGGCAATGACATACGACTCGACGGCTGCTTCGTGATATGAACCGCTAAAGCTGGATTGGGTCGATGAAACGTATGCGAGATATGACTGCATAGCCTTGGCCGCGAAGTAGTCGCGCAGAGTCATGCCTTCACCGGCGCCCTTGATCGGAACGCTGTTTCCAACTTCGCCGGCTTCGTAGACCACGTAGTCACAAGGAAACGCCGGCCCACCATCGTTCTTCTTCACAGCTTCACCCCATGCGTGCGCTCAGCCTCGATGTGGGCGAGCTTTGAGAAGGCTTGTTCAAGGATGTGACCGGCCTCGGCGCTGTCACCGTCTGCGATGGCCTCAGCCATGGCGCGGTAGGTCTCGGTCGGGATGCTGGCCCACTGGTCATCGATCCACGCAGCGTCGGTGCTGCGGTTGCCGATGTGCATGTGGGCGCGCGCTTCGTCGCTGAGCTGGCGGAGCATGGAGTGGGCGGTCATTCCGGCTCTCCTGTGCGCTCTGCCGAAGCAATGATTTCTCGCAATTGGCGAAGTGAAACCTTGTGTTTGCGGTCAGGCTGTCCATACGGCGACAGGTTCGGCCCTGCAATCCGCTGGCTCCCAAGCGTGTAGGCCGTTCCCATGCGACGCTCGTATACGCACAGGAGGACGTGATCGGTGGTCTTCTCGCTCATACCAAATCCTCCGCAACCCGCACGACGGGCAGTTCTTTGTTGTCAGCCTTGCCAGCCAGCCGATCCATTTCAGCCCGACGCGAGGCAAGGTGCGCACGGACCCGAGCGGCAACGTCAGTGTCGGGGGTGAAGTCCAGCGGGGCGTACGGCGCCGGAGAATCGAGCAGGGCGTGGCCGGTGATGAGGGGGGCGTGGTTCATCGCTCAGGCCTCGATCAGCATGGCGCGGGTGCCGTCATAGAGGCGGACCGATTCACCCGTTTTCAGAGAGGCCAGATCGGCAATCTCGCTGATACGAAACGTCAGCTCACCGCTCAGAATTGCATCGTGGGTCCAAAACTCGCTGTCGTTACCGTTGAAGCTGATCGAGTAGGTGCGCATGGTCTGCTCTCCGTGCCGGGGTGTCCGGCTTGGAAACAATTAAACACCGTGTGTACCCTGATGTCAACACCCTGTTTAGATGAATTTTCGGCAAGACGAAAAAAAGCCCGCTCAGGGCGGGCTCGTTCTTACGATTCGTTGTTGCTGCGGGGACTACCTAGTGCATTCGACCTTCAGGGTCTTCCGGTTGAACCCCGATTCTTCCGAAGCTGTCTTATAGCCTCCGGGACACTCCCTGGCGGCTCGGTCGTAGCAGACAGAAATAGATGTCGATGAGCCGCACTCAATCATCACTAGGGGCTCGCCCTTGGCGCCACGGATATTGTGCGTAGTCGTGCAGCCAGTGATAGCCGTAATCGTGAGAAAGAGGGCGGCTTTCATCGGACAGGAGCCACGATAACAAGGCCCGTATTGGCCGAGTTTTGCCGCACCACGCCAGGGCCGTACTGGACTACCCGGCCATCTTTAAGCAGTACCTGATAGTCGGCTCGATCCCACGACCAGCCCGACATCAGCCTGTTCTTGTAGGTCAGAACTTCATATCCGTCTTGGGTGCTGAACCCATCCGGTCGGCCCATCTGCCTCTCTACGGTGTGGCGATCCATTCCAGCATCAAGCCTCCGCATCTTCTCGCCGGTAGCGCATCCGCTAACGGTAAGAGCGGCCAGTGCTAGCGCAATAATTCGATTCTTCACGGTCACCCCTCCCAGCTTCCTATCCAACGCACCCGCCCGATAATGGTGATCGGGTGCCGCTTATTGTGCATTGCCTTGGCGCCCCGCCACTCGTGATCGCCGGTAGGGTTGTCAGCCCTGAAAAACACCATGTCGTCCACTATCTCGCAGCGTTTCACGTTGTATTCGATATTTCCTGCGCCGTCGAGGGCGATCACGAATAGCTCACCATCTGCGGGGCGGGTGTCGCTCATATCGAACAGGATGGCGTCACCCTCATGGATGCGGGGCAGCATAGAGTCGCCCTTGCCGTAGAGCACGGCTAGCTTGTCAGCCTGTAGGCGCTTACGGGCCAGTGAGTCAGCGCGGAACTTGAGCCTGTGGGTCTCGGCGTATTCGTCTGCCTCTCGGCCTGAGCCAAGGCCCACAGCCATCGCGTAACCCTTGATGTCGGCCCAATCAGCCTCGGAGAACTCCGACATCCCTATTGCGGGCGAGGACTTCTCCCCTAATAGCCAGTTTGCATCCACGCCATAAGCCCCCTGGGCAGACATCGCGCCTCGCTTGGATATGCCTCGGGTTTCCCAGTTCTGGACCACCTGGCCCGAGACATTCAGGCGGCGGGCCACCTGAGCGGGTGAGCGGTCACCGTGCTCGGCGGCAGCGGCATAGAGCTTGGTCATTGAGTCATGGCGTGCTGGTTCGTTCATGCCTGCCAGTGTCTTGCGATTAAACGCCACGTTGTTACACGGGGTGTTGACGGCGAGGTTAAACATGGTGTTTAATCCTCGCCACTATGAAGAAAACCCCAGCCGAAATCGAAGCCGACAAAGCCGTCATCGCCCACTTGGGCGGTCCGACCAAACTCGCCCAAAAACTCGGGTTTCCGCCCATAGGTGGCGTGCAGCGCGTCTACAACTGGTTGGATCGCGGCATCCCGGCCTATGTGTGGTTGCAGCACATCGAAATCTTCAGCGAAGCCGAACGGGAAACCCGATCCGCCAAACTTAAGCGGAAGGCTGCATAAGCCATGGTCACGATCACATGTGCAGATTGCGGGCAGCAACGGGAACGGTGCTCTAGGCAGGCAAAGCGATGCCTTCCTTGCTGTGACAAGCGCCAGAGAATGCAGACCAAGCAGTCGATTGCCCGCCGCAAGGCCGGGATACCCCCGCGCCAATTGATGACGCATGACCAACGCTGGCAAAGCTTTGCCATGCGCGCGGTGATGTTTGCCAAGTCCGTGGGAGCCCTCCCGGATCTGGACAAAGGCAACATCGAATGCGTGGACTGTGACGCGGCAGCGGAATGCTATGACCATCGCGATTACGCCAGGCCACTCGACGTATCTCCTGTGTGTATGGGATGCAACGCACGACGCGGTTCTGCGTGTATTCCTGAACCCTATATCGAACAACCCAAGCGCAAGGCCGCCTGATTCTTCAGCGCGGCTCGTTATCCCACTCCCCACAAGACCTCCGAAAGGATTCAAAGATGTACCTCGACCGCACTGCTGTCCGCGACCACGAAGTGAAAGTCAGGCTCAACGAGCACGAGCTTGCCGTGGTGGAAGCCCTGGCTCAGTTCAATCACCGCCAGCGCGCTGTGTTCGTCCGCGAACTGATGCTGGCTGGCCTTGCCGCGATGCAGAAGCGTACCGAACAGGCGCAGTTCGCCTGAAGTCCGACACAAGGCCCCTTGGAGGCCCTATGGCTGAAATCTCCGTTCAACTGACCGACAAGCAGATGCGAAGCCTTTACCAGCAGGCGATAGAGAGTGGCCTGACGGTTGAGGAAATCGCCAGCTTCGCAGTGAGCGAAGGTTTGCGGCTTGCTTACGCGCTGCCGTCGAGTGGCGGAACCGTCACGGAAATCAAGGGCCTCATTCCGGCCAGCCGAGGGCCGATCGCATGACTGACCACGACAACACTGGCTGGGCCGCTACGGCCTATTACGTCGGCCGCAGCTTCATCAAGAAGCAGCAGGGCACCTTCACGGCTGAGCAGCTTCGCGCCTTCGCCTACGAGAAGGGCTTGCCCGTACCGCATGACGAAAGGTCGTGGGGTGCCGTACTCGTCTCCCTGGCGCGCGAGGGCTACATCCGCAAGTGCGGCTACGTCCAAGCCACTGGCTCGGCCTGCCACATGCATCCGGTTACCAACTGGAAGGCGG
>Ga0207699_10000179_pt1 | contig 38433 bp, 34 predicted proteins | sample LARL51metaG_FD_184344 | JGI IMG/M metagenome (GOLD analysis project Ga0207699, IMG submission 184344) | Corn, switchgrass and miscanthus rhizosphere microbial communities from Kellogg Biological Station, Michigan, USA - LAR L5-1 metaG... | ecosystem: Host-associated > Plants > Roots >...
CTGCTCGGCGCGTCATGGCCGAGATAGGGCGCGAGCAGCACGGTCCGGACGAACAGGTTCTGGATCGGCGAGCCGGCCACGCGCAGCGCAAAGCCGCCGCCGGCGGAGTGGCCGAGCAACGTGATCGGTGCGCTCGGGTTGGTCTTGCGGATCTCGGCCACGAAGTCCGCCATGTCGTCCTCGAGCTGGCCGAGATAGGCGACATCGCCGCGGCTGCCCGAGCCGCCATGGCCGCGAATGTCAGGTGCATAGGTATCGACGCCACGTGCAGCGATCGCGTCGGACAGCGCATGGATGGCGACGCTGGACCCCGACGAGCCGTGCACCACGATGGCGATCTGGCCGGTCGCCTGGCCGCGGGCGGGGTAATGCCGGTAGGCCAGGTTGGTGCCGTCGCGGCCGTGGAACCGCTGCAGCCCCGGCATGGTGCTGCGATCGACCGCGCGCGCGGTTTTGGAGATCGAGACGAGTTCCGGCGGCGGGCTGATGGGCGTTGCGACCATCGCGGCGAGCAGCAGCGCCACGGCCCCAACCAGGCAGAGGACCCATTGCGTGAGTTTCAACGGAAACCAGACCATCCAGCGCAGCATGATTTTGCTCCATTACCTGCCATGGTAGAGAACTCTGCAATATAGAGTCAGAGAACTCTGTATTGCAGAGTATGTGTATAAGCAAGGGAACAAATGGCGAAAGCTGCGAAAAATCCCTAGCTTGGAATTTCGTCCTGGAAGGAATCAATGACTGCAGCCCCGAACCTGCTCAACGCGCCGGAATACACCGTCTCGGAACTGTCCTCCGCGCTGAAGCGGACGGTGGAGGATGCCTACGGCCATGTGCGGGTGCGCGGGGAGATTTCCGGTTTTCGCGGACCGCATTCGTCGGGCCACTGCTATTTCGCGCTGAAGGACGAGAGCGCGAAGATCGAGGCGGTGGTCTGGAAGTTCGTCCATGTCCGGATGCGCTTCAAGCCGCAGGAAGGGCTTGAGGTCATCGCCACCGGCAAGCTGACGACCTATCCCGGCTCCTCGAAATATCAGATCGTGATCGAGGCGCTGGAGCCCGCCGGTGTCGGCGCGCTGATGGCGCTGATGGAGGAGCGCAAGAAAAAGCTCGCCGCCGAAGGCCTGTTCGACGCCGCGCGCAAGCAGCTGCTGCCCTATCTGCCCGAGGTGATCGGCGTGGTAACCTCGCCGACCGGGGCCGTGATCCGCGACATCCTGCATCGGCTGAAGGACCGTTTTCCGCGCCGCGTCCTGGTGTGGCCGGTCAAGGTGCAGGGCGACGGCTCGGCCGAGCAGGTCGCGGCCGCGATCCGCGGTTTCAACGCACTGCCGGAAGGCGGCCGCGTTCCCCGGCCCGACCTGCTGATCGTCGCGCGCGGCGGCGGCTCACTGGAAGACCTGTGGTCGTTCAATGAGGAGATCGTGGTACGCGCGGCCGCCGACAGCACGATCCCGCTGATCTCGGCGGTCGGGCATGAGACCGACATCACGCTGATCGATTTCGTCGCCGACAAGCGCGCGCCGACGCCGACCGCGGCGGCCGAGATGGCCGTCCCGGTGCGCAGCGAGCTGTTTGGCCAAATCGCGAGCCTGGTGCGCCGCACCTTTGTGTGCTGGCATCGCCACCAGGAGAGCCGCCGCAACGAGCTGCGCGCCGCGGCGCGCGCGCTGCCCGATGCTACCGAGGTGCTGGCGATCCCGCGGCAGCGGCTGGATGCGGCGGCAGCGGCGCTGCCACGCAGCCTCAAGACCAACACCCATGTGCATTTCCGCCAGTTCGCCGCTGTCAGTGCGCGGCTGACGCTGCGTGTGCTGCGTGGACAGGTCGCGCAGGCAGACCATCGGCTCACCGTCTGCGGCGAACGGCTGACATTGTCGGTGCGTGCGCTGATGCACCGCCGCCGCGACCGCTACACGGCGCTGGCTGCGCGGCTGAAAACCTCAAAGCTCGCCAATCTGGAGGCACGCCGCCACGCGATCTCGCGTGCCCGCGAGCGGACCGAGCGTCTCGCCGAGCGCGCGCGCCGCGCGCTGCTCACCTCGGTGCAGCGGCTTGACGCGCGTGTCGGCCACGCCGGCCAATTGCTGACGGCCCTCTCCTATCGCTCGGTGCTGGCCCGCGGCTTCGCTCTGGTGCGGGACGAGACCGGACATCCGCTCCATGCGGCGGACAGCATCGGACCGCAGGCGCGGCTCGAGATCGAGTTCGCCGACGGGCGTGTCGGCGCAACGGCCGATGCGGACCGGCCGGCGGCGACGTCACCCCCCGCCGCAGCACCGAAACAGCCGGCACGCGAAAAGCCCACCGCGCCGAAGCGAGTCGCCAAGCCGGTCGACCAGGGCAGCCTGTTCTAGTCAGCTCGAAGCGTTCTTGGATGTCGTGCGCGAGCTGCATGTGCTCCTCTCCCCGCGCAACCGGGGTAAACTCCGGTTGCGGAGCGAGGGAGCGCGCCTTCCGCGTGGAGAAAGGGCATCACTGCGCGAGCCACTCGGTGACCAGTTTCTGCGCGTCCGCCCGCGCTTCGGGATCGCTGCCGAGATGACCGCGTTCGGGCGAGGCGCCATCGGTGCTCGCCGCGTTCACCTGCAAGGGCAGATTGCGCCGATCGAAATCGTGGTAGGCGCCGGGATAGACGACGATCCGCGCCAGCGCGCTGCGCCCGCGCGCGCCATCGATCATCTGCCGGCAGGCTGGTGGCGAAGTCACGTCGTCCTTGGCCCCGATCAGCAGCAGCGTCGGAACGCGCGCGCTCCAGCCGAACCCTGCCGAGACCGTGCAGTCCGGATAGAAGGCGATCGCCGAGCGGAAATCCGGCTCGGCGCCGCGCGGCGACAATTGCGGGCGCACCGCCCAGAGCAGCGCGCTGGCCCCATTGCCCCAGCCGATCAGGCTGATGCGGTCATGCCTGGTCCAGGACTGCTGCACCAGCCACTGCCTTGCCGCCAGGATGTCGGAAACACGTTCCCGCCGCGCGGTCAGCCGGCGTTCGTTGATCCGACATTGCGGGCCGAGCCCACGGGAGCCATAGCTGTCAGGCAACAGCACCGCACTGCCGTCCTTCACGAGCTGCTCGGCCCAATCGCGGTAGCGTGCCTGCACCGGCTCGGAACGGCCGCCTAATCCCCCGCAACCGTGCAGCGCGATCACGGTCGGAAACGGCCCGTCGCCATCAGGCTTGAACAGTTCGGCGCGGAGCGCCACGCTGCCGGAGGCGATATCGACCTGGCGCGGGGCTGACTGAGCCGCCGCCGCGGGACAACCCGCAGCAAGCAGCATCAGGACGACGAGAGTGAACAGCCTATTCATCGATCTCGGGGCCGTCGCGGGGCAGCGGTAAGTCGTTGCTTGCACGCTAACATGGGACAAACCGCAAAAAACTCACAAATCGGTGGGTTTTTACCCGGCGCGAAGCGCCCTATTTATGATAGATTAGCCGGATAGAGCACGATACGTCCTCATTCGGAATCCTTGTCCTTCCGGAGCAATTCATCTTGCTGAATAAGTTCGGCCCCTCGGGCCATGGCGAAGCGCAGGTCCAGTATCTCGACGGCGATTTTCGCGTCATCTCCCCTGGAACCTATGTCCGCTGCGCGGTGACCGATGCCCGCATTCCGATCGACGAGCTGAAATACTGGAGCGTCGACCTGCAGGAGGCCTATGCCACGCCGGGTGCGGTGGTGCAGCGGCATTATCCCGGCGCGCTCAAGAAGCAGGGTTAGTAAAAAGGCGCATCGTCATGGCCGGGCTTGTCCGGCTTGTCCCGGCCATCCACGTCTTTGAGGTATCAAGAAAGGCGTGGATGCCCCGGTCAAGCCCGGGCATGACGAGCGAGTGCGAGCAGTCGACCACACAACTCAGACCGAACCCGCAGAGCGGGTGAAGCATCAACCGAACTTCTTCTGGCGCGCGGCGAACAGGCGTTCGCCGAGAAAGCCACGCAACGTTTTCTCATCATCGAATTCCAGCGTGACCGGCAGCGTCAGCATCTCGCGCGCCTCAGCGGCAAGCTCGCCCTTCTTGCGCAGCCGCACCAGATCCTTTTCCGTCGTCACCAGTGTCAGCCGATCGCGCTTCGCCTCGGCGATCAACGTGTCGAGATCGTCCTGCGAATACGCGTAATGATCGGCAAAGGCCCGCTCCCGGACCACATCGATGCCATTTCCGCGCAGCGTCCGGAAGAACCGTGCGGGATCGCCGATGCCGGCAAAGGCAAGCACGCGCTTGTCCGCAAGGGCGGCGAGCGCGGCGCCATCCGGCCTCAGATGCGCCGACAGCACCGGCCTGCCCGGCCGCGATGCGATCCTCGCGACGATGGCCCCGGCCGCCGTCCCCTCACCCACCACCACCAGCGCATCGGTGCGGTCGAGCTGCGCGGACAGCGGCGCGCGCAGGGGACCGGCTGGAAAGACGAACGCGTTGCCGACGCCGCGATCGCTGTCGATCACGATCAGCGCGGCATCCTTCTGAACCGCCGGGTTCTGGAAACCGTCATCCATCAAAATGACGCTGGCGCCTTGCGACTTCGCCAGCGCCACGCCATCGACGCGGTCGCGCGACACCGCGACCGGAACGGTTGATGACAGCATCAACGGTTCGTCGCCGACATCGGCGGCCGCGTGGCGGCGCGGATCGACCATGACCGGACCACGCAGCCGCCCGCCATAGCCGCGGCTGAGCACGACCGGCGTTTCGCCGAGATCCCTGAGCATTTTCGTCAGCGCAAGCACGGTGGGCGTCTTGCCGGCGCCGCCCATGTGGTAATTGCCGACGCAGACCACGGGAATGCCGGCGTCAAGACCGATCCGCTGCATGCGCAGCGCGGCAACCGCGCCGTAGACGGCGGCGAGCGGCAACAACAGATAGGAGATCCAGGATGGGGGCCGGTGCCAGAAGGCCGGCTCACGCATCGGCGGCTCCCATCTCCAGCCGCAGCTGCAGCAGGTAGGGTTCGAGCACGGTGAGGGTGCGCTCCAGTGCGCCGCCAAGCTCTTCGACGACCCGCGATCCCGCCGCATTGACTGTGTCGCAGGCGCTCGGATCGGCCAATAGCTGGCCGAGCTGTTTCACCAGCGCTTCGAGATTGTCGGCCCGCCGCGCGCCGCCGGACGAATCCAGCGCCTCGTAGACATCGGCGAAATTGAACACATGCGGACCGTGCACGGTCGCGGCACCGAGCTTGACCGCCTCGATCGGATTCTGGCCGCCATGCCGGACCAGCGATCCGCCCATGAAGACGATCGGCGCAAGCCGGTAGAACAGCCCGAGCTCGCCGAGCGTATCCGCGACATAGACCTCGGTCGCAGCCGTCGGCAGTTCGTCGCGTGAGCGCAGCGCGCCGGCCAGTCCCGAGGTCGCCACCGTCAGCGCGATCGCGGGTCCGCGGTCGGGATGGCGTGGCGCGATGACGGTCAATAGCCCTGGGAAGAAACCGCTCAGCGTGCGGTGCGCCTGCAGCAAGATCTCCTCTTCGCCGGGATGGGTCGAGGCCGCCACGATCACGGGCCGGCCGCGCGTCGCCAGCATCAGCCGCTCGAGTTTCTGGGGATCGGCCGGCGGCGCCGGCACGTCCAGCTTCAAATTGCCGGTCGTCACCACATTGGCGCAACCGAGCGCGGAAAATCGCTCCGCGTCGACGCGCGATTGCGCGAGACAAATGTCGAAGCGGCCGAGCAGCGCCGAGATCGTCGCGGAGACACGGCGCCAGCGCGGGAAGGAACGCGGCGACATCCGCCCGTTGATCAGGACCATCGGCAGCCGCCGCGCCGCGCTCGACAGGATCAGATTGGGCCAGAGATCGGATTCGATGAACAGCGCCAGCGATGGCCGCCAGTGGTCGAGGAAACGCGCGACGAAGCGCGGCGAATCGTAGGGCACGTATTGATGGATGATGTCGGGCGGGAAACGCCTGGCAACGATCGCCGCCGACGTCACCGTGCCCGAGGTCAGGAGGATGCGGAGATTCAGCGCACGCAGCCGTTCGATGAGGCTCGCCACCGCCAGCACTTCGCCGACGCTGGCACCGTGAATCCAGACCAGCGGTCCGACGGGGCGGACATCGCGGCTGAGGCCCCGCCGCTCGCCGATCCGCTCCGGATCCTCCTTGCCGTGCTTCAGCCGCTGCCGAATCACGGCCGGGATGAGCGGCGCCGCCGCCGAAGACAGGCTGCGATAGACCCGCAGCGTCATCGGCAGCGCATCAGCCATGATGCGCCTCTTGAGAGGCTACCTGCCGTGGCTCTTGATGCGCCGTCTCGCCGCTCGCCTCCGGCCGGCCGACGATCGCATAGGCGATACGGTTCGCCTCGTTCAACGTGTCCTCGACCTCCTGGCGCAGCCGTTCCATGGTCGCGGCATCCGCGTCCGGCGGCACGTGGATTTCCTTGATGCCCACCAGCGCGCCGCGCCCGAACGGCAGGTTGATCGTGGTGCGATCCCAGTTGTTGAGACGGATGAAGCGGCTGGTCACCATCGCGAAGGGCATGATCGGCCGTCCGGATTCTCTCGCCAGCATGATGACGCCGAGACCTGCGACACGCGCACGCTTCGGCACATCGGCAGTCACCGCGACATTATAGCCCTCGTCGAGCGCGCGCACCATCTCCTTGAACGCGCCGACGCCACCCTTGCGGTGGAAAGCCGAACCATGATCGCCCGAGCCGCGAATCGTGCCGATGCCGAGCCGCTCGACCGCGATCGCGTTGAATTCACCGTCGCGATGGCGCGAAATCAGCACCTTGGCGCGATACTCGGCTTTGATCTTGATGAACGGCGTCATGAAGTGCTGGCCGTGCCAGAACACCAGGATGCCGGGCATCGACGGCTCGACGAGGTCGTAGATGTTTTGCGGCTCGCGGCTGAAGCGGTTGGTCTTCCAGACCAGCCGCAGGTACTCGGCGGCCAGCACGCCGACGGCGCGCTGCAGCCAGTTCGAGCGCAGCATATCGCGGACGAGTTTTTTCAACGCGCGGGGTTCGTCGCTTCGGGGTCGAGCAGCCGGTGCAGGTGCACAATGAAATAGCGCATGTGGGCGTTGTCGACCGTCTGCTGCGCCTTGGCTTTCCAGGCGACATAAGCGGTCGCGTAGTTCGGGAATACCCCGACGATGTCCATCTTGTCGAGATCCTTGAAGGTGATGTGCTCGAGATCGACGAGTTCACCGCCAAGCACAAGGTGAAGCAGTTGCTGCGAGCCGTCTGGCATGCGTGTCAGTTCCTAGAGGATTGCCCGGCAGAGGGACTTCAGAGATCTTGCGACAGGTCAGGACAACGGGCGATTGCGAAAATGCGCCACAATTCTCGCATGACGTTCGCGCCCCGCTGCCACCAGTACCCCGTGCGTGACTTCCCGGCGATTGTAGAGAATGGGATCGCCGGAAAGCGCCGTCATCCTACCATTCGCTTCCTGCACGATCAAATTGGCCGCGGCAAGATCCCAGTCGCGGCTCTGGCCGCCGGCAAACGCCGCGTCGAGCTGGCCGTCGGCGACGCGGCACAGCCGAAGCGCCAGCGATCCGATGCGCGGATGGATCGCGATCTCGTCAGTCGAGGTCTTCAATCGTTCGACCAGCGGCTTCGGTCCCGCCATGCGCGCGAAATCGACCGCCGTTCCCGGCGTTGCCGACACCGCGACGCCGTTGAGCGTCGCGCCCGCTCCGCGTACGGCGAAAAAGAATTCGTCGCTGGCCGGCGCGAACACGGCCGCGATGACCGGCGCCGCATCCTCCACCAGCGCGACGCTGACGCACCAGTCCTCCTTGCCGGCAAGATAGTTGCGGGTGCCGTCGATCGGATCGACGATCCAGACCCGGCGTTTCGAGAGGCGGTCCGCATCATCGGCGCTCTCCTCGGAGAGCCAGCCGTAGTCCGATGCCGCCGATCGCAGCCGGCTCTCCAGGAGATCATTGACGGCGATATCGGCTTCCGACACCGGCGACGAGGCGCCCTTGATCCAGTTCTTCAGCTCGCGTCCGAACATGGACAGCGCGAGGTTCCCTGCCTCGCGCACGGTCTCCTTCAACAGCTTCGCATCGCGTGCCGCAGCGTCGACCTCAGCGTCCGCCAAGCGTCAATCCCTCGATCCGCACGGTCGGTGCGTTGATGCCGTAGATGAATTTCAGGTCATTGGCCGCAGTCATCGACTTGAAGATCTCGAGCAGGTGGCCGGCAATGGTCACCTCACTGACCGGATAGGTGATCTCGCCGTTCTCGATCCAGAAGCCGGAGGCGCCGCGGCTGTAGTCGCCGGTCACGCCGTTGACGCCCGACCCGATCAGGTCGGTGACGTAAAAACCCTGTTTGATGTCGGCGATCAGTTCGGCCGGGCTCGGCTGGCCCGCCTCGAGATGGAGATTATAGGGTCCCGGCGAGGGCGCGGACGACACGCCGCGATGCGCATGCCCCGTCGTCGCCATCTTCAATTCCCGGCCGGTTGCCGAATCCAGGAGCCACGAGGTCAGCACGCCCTCATCGACGATGGCGAGCGGCTTGACCTTGACCCCCTCGGCATCGAAGGGCTGCGACCTCAGGCCGCGCTTGCGCAGCGGATCGTCGACGATGCGGATCTGCCTGGCGAAAAGCTGCTCGCCGAGCCGGTCCTTGAGGAACGAGGTCTTTCGCGCGATCGACGCACCGTTGATCGCACCGACGAGATGGCCGACCAGCGACCCGGACACGCGCGGATCGAACACGACCGGAACGTTGCAGGTCTCGACCTTGCGCGGGTTGGACCGAGCGACCGCGCGTTCGCCGGCGGTGCGGCCGACGCTCTCGGCGGAGGCCAGATTGGCCGCATGCGGCGCGGTGGTGTAATCGTAGTCGCGCTCCATCCCGGTTCCCTCGCCGGAGATAGCGGTCATCGAGATCGAGTGATTCGAACGCAGATAGGCGCCGTGAAAACCCGCACTCGTGACCAGCACCATGCCGCCGATCCCGGCGGAGGCCGAGGCGCCGCTCGACTTGGTCACGCCTTTCACGGCGAGCCCGGCGGCTTCAGCTTCCTGGGCGCGCCGCTCGAGCTCCGCGGTCGAGGGAACCTCCGGATCGAGCAGGTCGAGTTCGGGGATATCACGGGCCAGCAATGCCGGATCGGCAAGGCCGACATATTGGTCGTCGGGGGCAACGCGCGCCATCGCCACCGCACGCTCGGCAAGCCGCGCCACGCCATCGCCCGAGACGTCGTTGGTCGAGACCACCGCCTGGCGCCGTCCGACCAGCACGCGCAGGCCGACATCGTTGCCCTCGGAGCGCTCGGATTCCTCGACGGCGCCGTCGCGCACCTCGACACCTTGCGAGATGCCGCGCACCGCCACCGCGTCGGCGGCGTCGGCGCCTGCGCGTTTTGCGGCTTCCACCAGGCGTTCGGCCAGTGCACTCAATGCGGACTGATCGAACAGGTCGGCGTGGGCCGCCTTCGGCGACGACAGGGATGTGCTTGATGGTGAAGAGTTCACGAACAAAATCCTGAAGGGATGGCGGGGGGTCGCGAAGGGCGTCGACCAAATCAGCAGATGTGGCCGATTGGCGCGGACTTCAAGCATTTTTCCGCCGCCGTATCAGGCGAATTTCGGCACATCTGCAAGGTCTCGTCAATCATGCCGGCCAAGGTCTTGTCAATCATGCCGGCGAAAGGGATCGCGGTCACACCCGATTAACCAGCCTTCTTAAGCAGAATTCGCAAAAGCCCGGCTTAAGGTCACGCCATCGACCGGGAACATAATCCCGGCGGGGAGACTAGAGCCGTGAGGCGTCAAACAGCAACAGGCGGGAGCAATCCCGCCGGGTCGAGCCGCAGCACGCGGCTCGACCCCTCTTCTCTGCCGGTCCGCTTCGATGCGCACGACACCCGTGCGGATGGCGGCGTGCGGCAGGTGGAACTGCATCGCGAACGCGTCGTGCTGCGCCGTGCCGTCAACGGCATGCGCATGGCCGTCAACATCAGCGTCAGCGATTTTCGCGGCATTGCCCTGCGCGAGACCAGCGAGACGCAGCTGCTGGTCCTCATTCACCGCGATCCCTCCCTCAACATCCCCTTGTGCGAGAGTGCAGACCGCACCGAGATCGCCGCCGCCTGGCAAGGCTGGAGCGAGATCTTCGCCCTGCCGCAACTTCAGGATGGCGAAAGCTTCGAGCCGTCACCGCGCCGTCGCCGGCGCAACGCGATCCGCTGGCGCCGCCCGCGCTTCCTGATGCGCCGCCACGTCGGCGATGTTTCTGGCGAACTGAACGTCCATCGCGACGAGCGCGAGATCGTCGCGCGAGATTGAACAGCGGTTTGGCAGGGTGGGCAAAGGCGCCCTTGCGCCGTGCCCACCATCCTTCAGCGCATATCATTCGCAATGGTCGGCACGCTTCGCTTAGCCCACCCTACCCACTACCCATTCACGCGGAGCAGCGCATCCGCGAGTAGCCCTGCGAACAGCAGCAGCCCGGCATCCCGGTTGGACAGGAACAGGCGCCAGCACAGCGCGCCATCGCCGATCTCGAGCCTGCTGATCTGCCAGGCAAGATGCACCGCAAATGCGGCGAGGCCGATCCAGGCCGGAGCGCCCGCGCCCGCCGATATCAGGGCACCGCCGATCAGGACGACAGCGAGCCCGTAAAACACGACCAGCGCCCGGTGCGTCCGCACGCCAAACAGCCGCGCGGTCGACTTGATGCCGATCAGCGCGTCGTCCTCGGCATCCTGATGCGCGTAGATCGTGTCATAGCCGATCACCCAGGCGATCGAGCCGGCATAGAGCGCAAACGCCGCCAGGTCGAGCCGCGCAAACGTCACGGCAAAGCCCATCAGTGCGCCCCAGGAAAACGCGAGCCCGAGCACCACCTGCGGCCACCAGGTGATCCGCTTCATGAACGGATAGATCGCGACGATGATCAGCGAGGCGACGCCGGTGGCGATCGCGAAGCGATTGAACTGCAGCAGTATGGCAAGGCCGATCAGCGCCTGCAGCACGAGGAAAACCAGCGCCTTGACGACGCTGACCTGGCCGGCGGGAATCGGTCGCGCCCGGGTCCGCTCGACCCTTGCATCGAGATCGCGGTCGGTGATGTCGTTCCAGGTGCACCCTGCCCCGCGCATCGCGAAGGCGCCGATCAGGAACAGGACGATGTCGCGCGGCAATGATGCGGCCTGGTGCGCCATTCCGGCCGACAGCGCCGCCGACCACCAGCACGGCATCAAGAGCAGCCAGGATCCGATCGGCCGGTCGAGGCGGGCGAGCCGCAGATAGGGACGCATCCATTGCGGCGCGCTTCTATCGACCCAGTTGCCCGTGGAGTCGGCAACGCGGGCAGCGCCGAGGTCTTGAAGTCCGGACTCCATCACAGCGCCCTTTGCGATCAGGCTGGAATGCGGGCACTCGCAATTGGTTTCTGAGGTGCCGCCATTATCGCGCCAGCACGTTGCCGGTCAGCGTATCGAAAGCGCTGCCGCCCTTCTTGGCCGGCGCGGCCTCAGGCAGTGCAGCGGAAGAGCCGAGCACATCCGAGAGCGTCGGGCCGGCCGGCCCGCGCTGCTGGACCTGCTGTGCCATCGTGCACACCTTGGTTTCCACCGCCTCGGTGTTCTTGTGATTGGTCTTCAACTGGTCGCCAATTTGCGGTGGAATGCCGCACCTCGCCGAATTCTTATCGATGTACGAAATCATCTTGATCTCGGCCTGGGCGAAATTCTTGAACAGCTGGCAAGCCTCGGCCGGCGACGCTTTCCGCTTGCCGGCGGCCTGGATCAGCTTGCCGCGTTTTTCAGCCTCTTCGCGCAACGGAATGAACTGCTTCATGCACTCCGCCTGCTGTCCGCCACCTCCTCCCTGGCTCGGTGGCGGCGGACTGAACCCACCGGTGATCGGCGCGGCCCCCCCGGACGGGAAGGGGCTCACGGCAGGCGCACTGGCCGTTGCAGCGGACGCGCCGCCACCCACCGGAGGAAAGGCCGGATCGTTGGCAGTGCCGGCTTGGCTCTGTCCTGGAAGCGGCGCCGGAAACGCGCCTTGCGCAAGGGCCTGTCCGCCACCAAGGGCGAGAATCACAGCCGTCAGCGGCGCAATCGGGCAGCGGAGGGTCAAGGCTTGGTCTCCGGCAGGGTTGAAGGGGTTTTCGGGACGCGCGCGCGACGCGCGGTGTCCGGACGACGCCTTTTACGATTCCCGCACTTGGTTAACAACCCGTGGATTTTGGCAACAGCGCGGCGCGGCGCCGCAGCAGCGAAAGGTAACATTTGAGTCATCTGGGCGTAAGCACGAATGATCGGGCTATGGACAATCCATGGAACCTGTGGCCGCCGCGCGCAAAAGATGCTTGGAACGTCAAAGATGCCCGCCCATGACTTCCGTTCGCCGCGCCTGTTCGTCGATACCCCGCTTGCTGCGGGCGCTGCCATCGCGCTCGACCGCGATCAGAGCAACTATCTCGGGAACGTGCTGCGCCTCGCGACCGGCGACACCGTCCTGGTGTTCAACGGCCGCGACGGCGAGTGGCGGGCGCTCCTTTCGGGCCGCAAGCGGCTCGACAGCCTGACCATCGAAAGCCCGACGCGGCGGCAGGATCGCCTGCCCGATCTCACTTACGCCTTTGCGCCGCTCAAGCACGCAAGGCTCGACTACATGGTGCAGAAGGCGGTCGAAATGGGTGCCGCCGCGCTGCAGCCGGTCATCACCCGTTTCACCCAGGTGGCGCGGGTCAATGGCGAGCGGATGCGCGCGAATGTCGTCGAGGCCGCCGAGCAATGCGGCATCTTGAGCCTCGCCGCCGTCCACGACCCGGTTCCGCTCGACGGGTTCCTGAACGGGCGCAACCGCGACCGGATCCTGGTGTTTTGCGACGAGGCGGCCGAGGTTCTGGACCCACTCGAAACCCTTGCCGGCGCGCTCAGCGATTCACGGGGAATTGACCTTTTGATCGGTCCGGAGGGCGGCTTTGCCGAGGAGGAACGCGCCGTGCTGCTGCGCCAGCCGCGAATCACGCGCCTCGCGCTCGGGCCGCGCATCCTGCGTGCCGATACCGCCGCCGTCGCCGCGCTGGCGCTGGTCCAGGCTGTCCTTGGTGACTGGAGCGGACGCTGAGCTTTTTCGTTAAGCACTTGCCAGTCACCTCCCGGAAGGCGGTCAGTCTTTTGGCCAATCCTGTCGAAACCGTCATCGCCCCATGCTATGGGGCTGCGCCAACAGGACGTTTTTTAGGAAATCGGACCCGAAATGACCCAAACCGCCGCCCTTCACGAGGCCGCAACCGGCTCCGCCAGCTGGGCGGATGCGTTGCTGCACTCGTTTGCACAGGCCGGCTACGTCAGGTCTGAGCCCGCGATCCTGCAGCCGGCCGAGCCTTTTCTGGACCTCTCCGGCGAGGATATCCGCCGCAGCCTTTATCTCACCACGGATGCCAGCGGCGAGGAGCTGTGCCTGCGGCCGGACCTCACGATTCCCGTGGCGCGGGCCTATCTCGCCTCCCCCGAGGCCGGCCGGCCGGCCGGATTCAGCTATCTCGGGCCCGTGTTCCGCTACCGCTGGGGGCGGCCGAGCGAGTTCTTGCAGGCCGGCATCGAATCCTTCGGACGGCAGGACCGCGCCGCGGCCGATGCCGAGATGCTGGCGCTGGCGCTGGAAGCGATCGCCGCCTTCGAGGTCGCCGATGTCGAAATCCGCACCGGCGACGTCGCGCTGTTCAACGCCCTGCTCGACGCGCTCGACCTCTATCCGGTGTGGCGACGCCGGCTGATCAAGGATTTCAACCGCAAGGTCAGCCTCGAGCAGGACATCGAGCGGCTGACCATCGCATCGAGCACGCCCCGCAACGAATATGAAGGTGTGCTCGCCGCGCTTGCCGGCTCCGATCGCAAGGCGGCGCTGGCGCTGGTGACGGACCTGATGTCGATCGCCGGTGCCACCAATGTCGGCGGACGCACGGTCGACGAAATCGCCGACCGCTTCCTCGAGCAATCCACACTGAAGGGCGGCGCACTGCCGCGCAACGCGCTCGCGGTGCTCAAGCGGTTCCTGGCGATTTCGGGCGAGCCAGGGGAGGCCCTGACCCAGCTGCGTGCGCTCGCCTCCGATACCGGGCTCGACATCGGCGCTGCCATCGACCAGCTCGAGAGCCGCATCGGCTTCATGGCGGCGCGCGGCATCGATCTCCGCAGGACGCGATTTTCCACCGCGTTCGGGCGCGGCGTCGACTATTACACCGGCTTCGAATTCGAGCTGCACGAGAAGGGCAACGGCATCGAGCCGCTGGTCGCCGGCGGGCGCTATGACGGGCTGATGACGCGGCTGGGCGCGGCCGCACCGATTCCGGCCGTCGGCTTCTCGGTCTGGGTCGAAGCGCTGACCAGGATCAGCCCGCGACGTGCCGGGAGCAAGTCATGAGCGCGCCCTTCGTTCTGGCCGTTCCGTCCAAGGGCCGGCTGCAGGAAAACGCGGAGGCGTTCTTCAGCCGCGCCGGACTCGGGCTCGCAAAACCGCGCGGCGCCCGCGAGTATCGCGGCACCATCATGGGCCTCGACAACGTCGAGATCGCCTATCTCTCCGCCGGCGAAATCGCCTCGCAACTGGCGAGCGGTGCAGTGCATCTCGGCGTGACCGGCGAGGACCTGGTTCGCGAATACATCGCCAACGCCGACAAGCGCGTGCTGCTGATCGACCCGCTCGGCTTCGGCCAGGCCAACGTCGTCGTGGCGGTCCCGCAGGCCTGGATCGATGTCCGCACCATGGCCGACCTCGACGACGTCACCACGGGTTTTCGCGAGCAGCATAACCGCCGCATGCGCGTTGCGACCAAATACACCAACCTGACCCGCAATTTCTTTGCCCAGCACGGCGTCGTCGACTACCGCATCGTCGAGAGCGCCGGCGCGACCGAGGGGGCGCCGGCCGTCGGCACCGCCGAATTGATCGTCGACATCACCACGACCGGCGCGACCCTTGCGGCGAACGGCCTGAAGGTGCTCGACGACGGCGTGATCCTCCGCAGCCAGGCCAACCTCGTGGCCTCGCGCGCGGCAGACTGGTCGTCGGAGGCCCGCGAGACCGCCCGCGTGATTCTCGACCACATCGCCGCGCGAGCGCGCGCCAGCAAGTTCCGCGAAGTCCGCACCCGCTTTGCCGGCTGCGACGCAAAACTGCTCGCCGAGGCCCATAACCGTTTTGGCGTAGTATCGCCGTTCGGCGGGCCGACGTCGTCGGGCATGCTCACGCTGCACTGCCCACCGACCCAGCTCTATGCGCTCGGCAGTTTCCTGCGCGCCCATGGCGCGGATACGGTGTCGGTGGCCTCGCTCGACTACGTGCTCGACCGCGAGAACCCGCTTTTCGCTAGGCTCGACGCGTTCCTGCGCTGAAATGCCCAGCCAGCAGCGCCCTTGTCTGGTAGCGACAAGCTTTCGCCATTGCCATATGTTGTTGCCTGAAAAGGGGGCAGTGGGAACCTGATCTGATGATACTGGGTACGGACGTCTCGAACCTCACCACCAATGCGGCGACGGCCAGCGCGCAGGGCCTCTCCATCGTCGTCCCTGTGTACAATGAGGCGAAAGGGCTTTCGCTCCTGCACGAGCGGCTGAACGCACTGGCGGCGACCTTGCGGCAGCGCCACGGGCTTGCTTGCGAAGTGGTCTATGTCGACGACGGCAGCAGCGACGACACCCTGGCGATTGCCCGAGGCCTGCCGGCAGAGGCCCTCGACGTCCAGGTGGTGTCGCTGTCGCGCAACTTTGGCAAGGAGGCCGCGCTGATGGCGGGGCTGGACCACGCCCGGCGCGGCGCCGTGCTGTTCATGGATGGCGACGGCCAGCATCCGCCGGCACTGGTCGAGCAACTGGTCCGCCACTGGATCGAAGGCGGCTATGATGTGGTCTATACCGCCAAAGCAAACCGCGACAACGAATCGATGCTGCGGCGCTTCGCCGTGCATGGCTTCTACGCCCTGATCAACTGGGGTGCGCGGCAAAAAATTCCCGAAGACGCCGGCGACTTCCGCCTGCTCTCGCCCCGCGCGGCCGCCGCGCTGCGTCAGCTTCCCGAGCGCAACCGCTTTTTCAAGGGACTGGCGAGCTGGATCGGCTTCCGCCAGATCAGGGTCGACTACGAACCGGAACCGCGGGCGCACGGTGTCACGACCTTCAACGTGATGCGACTGCTCGGCCTGTCGATCGAGGGGCTGACGTCGTTCTCGGTGGCGCCGCTGCGCCTTGCCAGCCTGCTTGGCGTGCTGCTCGCGTCCGTCGCGTTCCTGTTCGGCCTGTCGATCATCTGGGAGGTCTGGACCACCGGCAAGCAGGTGCCCGGCTATCCCTCGCTCGCGGTCGGGCTGATGACGATCGGCGGCGTGCAGCTCATCATGATCGGGATCGTCGGCGAATATATCGGAAAAATCCTCTCGGAGCTGAAGGCACGCCCGATCTACTTTGTGGCCGAGCACACTGAAAAGCGCGTCGCGACCGAGCAGGCCGAGGGCCCGGTCAGCAGGACCGCCGCCGAATGAACGAGACTGCGCCGCGGCGCGTCTGGCTTTGCGCAGATGATTACGGGATCAGCCCCGGCGTCAATCGCGGGATCCGTGATCTCATCGGGCGCGGCCGGCTCAATGCGACATCGGTGATGGTGGTCGGCCCGGCCGTCGGCCGCGACGAGGTCGCGATGCTCAAGGACGCCGCGGAAAAGAGTCCGCGCTGCGCAATCGGCCTGCATGTGACGCTGACGGCGCCGTTTCGCCCGTTGACCATGCATTTTCGTCCCGTGGACGGCGGGCTGTTCCTGTCGTTTCCAAGGCTGATGCTCGCCGGCTTTGCGCGCCGGCTCGATCCCGAAATCGTCCAGAGCGAGGTGGCCGTGCAGCTTGCCGCCTTTGCCGCTCTGTTCGGCCGCGCCCCGGACTTCGTCGACGGGCACCAGCACGTGCAAGTCTATCCGCAGGTGCGTGACGCATTCCTCGCGGCGGTGAAGGAGGCAGCACCGCAGGCCTGGGTCCGCCAGAGCGGCCGCATCGCGCCGGCGCAGCCGCTGCGCGCGCCAAAAGCGTTCATTCTCGATCGCCTGAGTGCGGAGTTTCGCCGTCGCGCGGCCTGCGCGAAGCTTGCGTTCAATCCCGGTTTCGCCGGCGCGTATGATTTTTCCAGAGAACCCGATTTCGGCGCGCTGATGGGCGGATTCCTGGAGGGCCTGACGGAGCACGGCGTCATCATGTGTCATCCCGGCTTTGTCGATGAGACCCTGATTGCGCTCGATCCATTCACCGTGCAGCGCGAACGCGAACACGCTTATCTCGCCGGCGACCAGTTCCCCGAACTGCTGCAGAGGAACAATGTTACATTGGCGTGACGAACCGGACCAGTTGTCGCAGGCCGCGGATTTGCTGTCCCAAATTTAATTTCGAACCGCACTTCACCCGCCCCAAACCCCGCCTACGTCTTGTGTTCCGCGCTTCCCTTCCGAAGACGCATGGAGAACGTCATGACACCGCAAGAACGCCAATTGGTTGATGATCTCTTTGATCGGCTCGCCAAATTGGAGAGTGCCCCGCGCGATCCCAATGCTGCGTCTGCCATCGACCAGGGTCTGCAGAAGGCGCCGAATGCCGTCTACGCCCTGGTCCAGACCGTGTTGCTGCAGGACGAGGCGCTGAGGCGCGCCAACAGCCGCATCCAGGAACTGGAGGCAGCCAGCCAGGCGCCGGAGCAGCAGGGTCAGTCCGGAGGTTTTCTCGATTCGATGCGGGACGCGATTTTTGGGCCCGGACAAGGCCAGGGCCAAAATCGTGGCTCGGTGCCGAATGTTCCGCCGCCGCAACAGAGCCGGCCGGTCTGGAACAGCGGCCAGGTGCTGCAACAGGGTGCGCCCGGATATGATCAGGGCCATTATGGTCAGCCCCAACCCGGCCAATATGGCGGATCGCCTTATGGTCAGTCTTACGGCGCACCGCCGTTCGGCGGCGGAGGCGGAGGCAGTTCGTTCCTCGGCACGGCGGCAGCGGCCGCGGCCGGCGTGGTCGGTGGCTCGCTGCTCCTGAACAGCATTCGCGGCATGATGGGCGGGTCGCATCAAAGCTTTGCCGACGCAGGCGCGGTCGGCGACCGGGCCGCCAGCCCCTGGAGTGATCAATCGAACAGTTCGCTCGCCCGCGATGCCGGGATCGACGATATCGGTCGCGGCGGCCGGTCTGACAACAACGCGAACCAGGGCCTGTTCGATCAGGCGTCCTATGACAATGATCGCGACAACATGGTGGACGCCGACACCAACGACTTCGACGGCGACGATGACGGCGGTGACGGCAGCGATTACGCGTAACCGCTGCTCGAGCCGCATCGGAGTGGAGGGTGGGCCAAGCGAAGCGTGCCCACCATCGCAGGCGTAGTTTCGCGATAGCGGTGGGCACGGCGCAAGTGCGCCTCTGCCCACCTTACGAGACGACCGCACACCTCACAGCACGATCACGCGCGTGCCGACGTTGACGCGGCCGTAGAGGTCGATCACGTCCTCGTTGCGCATGCGGATGCAGCCCGAGGACACATTGGTGCCGATGGTCCAGGGCTCGTTCGAGCCGTGAATGCGATAGAGCGATGAGCCAAGATACATTGCGCGCGCGCCGAGCGGATTTTCCGGACCGCCTTCCATGTGACGCGGCAGATCCGGGCGGCGCGCCAGCATTTCCGCCGGCGGGGTCCAATCGGGCCATTCGCGCTTGGCCGAAATCGTCTTGACGCCGGACCAGGTGAAGCCGGGACGGCCGACACCGATGCCATAGCGCAGCGCCTTGCCGCTGCCCTCCACCAGATAGAGGAACTTGTTCGGCGTATCGATCACGATGGTGCCGGCACCTTCGTTGCCGCGATAGTCGACGAGCTGTTTTTCATACATGGGATCGAGCGGCCGCTGCGTCGGATCGACGGCCTCCGGCGGCAGGGCCTGCTGCGGTGGCAAGTAAGGACCGCGCGGCTCATAAGCCGGCTGCGGCTGGTAGACCGGCGGCTGCTGAAATCGCGGACCCTGGCCGTCGCCGAACAGGAACTCGATGAAGCCGCCCCCCATGTTCGAACGGTCGGCCGAGGCCGTTCGCACCGGCTGAGTTGCATAGATGATCGCGGGCTCGCGCGGCGATGCCGCGTCGATCGCAAGGGCCCGATCCGACATGACACAAACGAGCGTGGCGCCGCCAAGCAGCGCGAGAGAGGTTTTGAACATCGACGTACTCTGTACTGTTTCGTCTTCGAGCTGTTCGTGGAGCGCGCCGTGATGAGCACGCCCGCTGAGGTCAATAGACGGTAAAACCGCATCGGTTTGGTAAACAAATCAGGCGTTTTGATTCACCATGTCGCGCGCAGAGGTGGATTTGCCGGACAGCGTTTATTTTCGATTGACGGCGACCGCGCATGGTTAATCGGCAGTTCTCAAACTGCATCAAAGGCGCGTTCTGCGCGTCTTGAGGCACCTCGCATACGTGTATTTCACGGAGTTCGGCTCACGGAAGGGGCCGAGCCGCCGCGGCGCCGTCCCGCGGCCAGTTCCCGCGTGAACCCTGTGTTAAACGCCATCTGTTTAGAACTGGAGGCGTCAAGGGTCAGGGACACTCTCATGTCTGTTCGTCGCAAGCGTTTTCGTATCGAAGAAGCCATTTCCGGAGAAATGCCGATGTTCGAAGCCATCGACAGCGTGGAGGGGCCCATGCATCGCGAGATCATGGACGAGCTGCGCGCCATCCGCGCCCAGATGGCGCATGGACGAGTGAGCTCCGGCAGCGCAGCGACGGCGGCGATCGAGGACTCGGCGGCGCGCGAAGTCGCCGAAGCCCGCGCCCTGCTCGAGACCTATCGGGCCCAGATCGAACAATGCGAAAAGCTCAAGGTCGAGCTCGACCTGATCCACGAGGCGATCGCCCGCACCAAGGGCGAGATAGCGGTCCTGCACGCCAAGAGCTTTGACGGCCAGGAGATGGCCAAGGTCAATGGCGAACTCGGCGCCGTCGTCGGCGGCACCGAACAGGCCACACAGCAGATTCTCGAGGCCGCCGAATCGATCGACCAGGCCGCCAGCGCGCTTTCGAAGGTCAACTCGCTCGATCAGCAGAAGATCTTGAGCGAGGAAATCCAGGAGCGCGTCATCGCGATCTTCGAGGCCTGCAACTTCCAGGACCTGACCGGGCAGCGCATCAGCAAGGTCATGACGACGATGAAATTCATCGAGCACCACATCAACGTGATGATGGACATCTGGGGCGGCGTCGATGCGATCAAGGCGCATTCGCCACCGATCGTCGACACCCGCGAAGGCGATGCCAAGCTGCTGAACGGTCCGAAGATGGACGGCGATGTCGGCCATGCCTCACAGGACGACATCGACGCACTGTTCGATTAAGCCATTTTCCGATCTGACGGGACGTAAGAAAAACGCCGGCCGAAGCCGGCGTTTTTTGTTTGCTCCCGGCATTCCAGGTTCGCTCGCTTTGCGAGCGCCCCGGAATGACAAGACCACCCGGATGCTGGCACTGACCTTTCCACTTCGTCATGGCCGGGGCTGGTCCCGCCTGCGGGGCCGAAGCCCCTTCGGCGCGGCGAAGGCCCGGCCATCCACGTCTTTGACGTAGCAAGGAACAAAGGCGTGGATGCCCGGCACAAGGCCGGGCATGACGAGCACAGGCTGAGGTCGTTGGTATCGCTTACGCCCGTGCGCCGCAGCGCACATAGACCATGTTGCCGTACCGGGTGGCCGCGTCCTTGTCGACGAAGCGCGTGATCAGCACCCGCCCGTCGAACGAGATCACCTCGCGATCCTGCTCGCCGCCGGCCGGCCCGGCCGGTCCGATAAAATTCTTGCCGCCCTGGCTGCCCTTGAGCCGCAATTCCTCCGGGGTCGCCTGGTCGGCGAGATGCATGACCACGCCGCCGGACTGGCCCGCACCGATGGTGTAAGGCTGCTTGCATTGCGCCACGGCCATCTTCTCGGTGCGCGCACGGTCGGCGGGATTCTGATAGGATGCCAATCCCCATTTGCCGACGAGTTCGTCGGAACGGATCGTCGCGGGGACTTCCGGCGCCATCGCAGGTTCGGACGGAGCGGTCGCGTTGGACGACAGCGACGGCAGGCTGAAGCCACCACCACCGCAGGCTCCGAGAAAGAGCGTCAACGTCAGGGCGATCGAAAGATTGGTAACCGTCCGCGCAGAACGTGAACTCAGCATAGCATCCCCCGAGCAAGATCCTGGCCGCACCCGTCATGCAGCCAAGCGCAAAACCGCTTGCGGAGCAATGACGTCGAATGAATTACGCCAGCGCGCCCATTTGGTTTCTTGGTTACTTTCCTGGGCAGCATCTTATATCGATCTCAAGAAGCGCTTAACCCCTTTGCTTGACAGGATCGGCGGCAAGCCATATTCCCAGCACGCAAATTAGCACTCCGAAGGTACGATTGCCAAAGGGGCGGATCCTGTCGATGGCGGCCCAAACCGTCACTTTCCACCGCTCCCTGATCGGCCTTCGACACTGAACCCTGTCTGAATACCCCAGCCTGCAAAAGGGAACCGTCATGGCTAAGTCCAAATTTCGTCCGCTGCATGACCGTGTCGTGGTCAAGCGACTTGATGCCGAGGAGAAGAGCAAGGGCGGCATCATCATTCCCGACACCGCCAAGGAAAAGCCCTCGCAGGGCGAGGTGACCGCGGTGGGCCCCGGCGGCCGCGACGAGGCTGGCAAGCTGATCCCGATCGACCTCAAGGTCGGCGACCGCGTGCTGTTCGGCAAGTGGTCGGGGACCGAGGTCAAGCTCGACGGCGAGGAACTCCTGATCATGAAGGAGTCCGACATCATGGGCGTGCTGAGCTGACGGTTTCGCCTGCGGCGCGACGCGCCGCTTGACCTTGCGCCCGCCTCTTTCAGAGGCGGGCGTCCCTCATCCAGACCACACGACGATGCGTGGCCGGGCAAAAGCGCCAAGAAAGGCATCACGACGAGCGTAGCGAGACGCGCTCGGTGCTTTGGTCCGGCCATGACAAGTCGCAGCGTAATTCCGACCATCCCCACCCATTGAGGAACAAAACATGGCAGCCAAGGACGTCAAATTTGCAGCCGACGCGCGCGACCGGATGTTGCGCGGGGTCGATGTGCTCGCCAACGCCGTCAAGGTGACGCTCGGCCCCAAGGGCCGCAACGTCGTCATCGAGAAGAGCTTTGGCGCGCCGCGCATTACCAAGGACGGCGTGACGGTCGCCAAGGAGATCGAACTCGAGGACAAGTTCGAGAACATGGGCGCGCAGATGCTGCGCGAGGTCGCCTCCAAGACCAATGACACCGCCGGCGACGGCACCACCACCGCGACCGTGCTGGCGCAGGCGATCGTGCGCGAGGGCGCCAAGGCGGTCGCCGCCGGCATGAACCCGATGGACCTGAAGCGCGGCATCGACATCGCGGTCGCCGCGGTCGTCAAGGACCTCGAAAAGCGTTCCAAGCCGGTGGCCTCGTCCTCCGAGGTCGCCCAGGTCGGCACCATCTCGGCCAATGGCGATGCGGCGATCGGCAAGATGATCGCGCAGGCAATGCAGAAGGTCGGCAACGAAGGCGTCATCACGGTCGAGGAGAACAAGTCGCTGGAAACCGAGGTCGACATCGTCGAAGGCATGAAGTTCGACCGTGGCTATCTGTCGCCCTATTTCGTCACCAATGCCGAGAAGATGACCGCCGAGCTCGAGGACGCCTACGTCCTGCTGCACGAGAAGAAGCTCTCCGGGCTGCAAGCCATGCTCCCGGTGCTGGAAGCGGTGGTGCAGTCGGGCCGGCCGCTCGTGATCATCGCCGAGGACGTCGAGGGCGAGGCGCTCGCCACCCTGGTCGTCAACCGCCTGCGTGGCGGCCTGAAGGTCGCGGCCGTCAAGGCGCCCGGCTTCGGCGATCGCCGCAAGGCGATGCTGGAAGACATCGCGGTGCTGACCGGCGGCCAGCTGATCTCCGACGAGCTCGGCATCAAGCTCGAGAACGTCACCGTCAAGATGCTCGGCCGGGCGAAGAAAGTGGTGATCGACAAGGAGAACACGACCATCGTCAACGGCGCCGGCAAGAAAGCCGACATTGAGGCGCGGGTCGGCCAGATCAAGGCCCAGATCGAGGAGACCACCTCCGACTACGATCGCGAGAAGCTGCAGGAGCGGCTGGCCAAGCTCGCCGGCGGCGTCGCGGTGATCCGCGTCGGCGGCGCGACCGAGGTCGAGGTCAAGGAGAAGAAGGACCGCGTCGAGGACGCGCTCAACGCCACCCGCGCCGCGGTGCAGGAAGGCATCGTGCCCGGCGGCGGCGTCGCATTGCTGCGTGCCAAGAAGGCGGTCGGCCGCATCCACAATGACAATCCCGACGTGCAGGCCGGCATCAATATCGTGCTGAAGGCGCTGGAGGCTCCGGTCCGCCAGATCTCGGAAAATGCCGGCCTCGAGGGCTCGCTGGTGGTCGGCAGGATTCTGGAGGACAAGTCGGAGACGTTCGGCTTCGACGCCCAGACCGAGGACTATGTCGATATGGTCGCCAAGGGCATCATCGACCCGGCCAAGGTGGTGCGCACCGCGCTGCAGGACGCCTCCTCCGTCGCCGGCCTTCTGGTGACGACCGAGGCCATGGTCGCCGAGCTTCCGAAGGAACCGGCGCCCGCCATGCCGGGCGGCGGCGGAATGGGCGGCATGGGCGGCTTCTGACCGCAAAGCCGGATTTGATGCAGGAACGTGCGAAGGCCGCCTTGGGGCGGCCTTCGTTTTTTGCTAATGGCGGGGCGGTCTCATACGTTGCACCCGTTCGAACATCTCGCGCGTTTCACCCGACAATGCGGCGGACGGATACTATTTGGCTTTGGCTGTTGGCTTGAGGACTTCCCATGCGCGCAACTCTGCTTCTCGTGGCCGGCCTGCTTGCGGCCTCGCCCCACCTCGTCCTCGCCCAGGCGAAGACATCGCCGAAGGCCGCAACGACCGGCAGCGAGACCCGATATTTCACCTCGATCGACGGGCTGATGGACGGCAATGCCGACGTGGTGCTGAAGGAGACGCGCCAGGGCAAGGCCGTCACCGGCGCCGTGCTCGACGTCTGTTATCCGGCCGACAAGACCTCCGATCGCAAGGACCGCTTCATCGTCAATCTCACCGCCAACGGCCAGAGCCTGAGCGGGACCACCCAGAGCCTCGTCGACAAGCAGCAGGTGGCGGTCAAGCTCACGCAAAAGCCCTCGGCCGACAGCTTTGATTTCCGCGGCCAGATCACGGTCGGCACGAGCGTCACCGAGGTCACCTCGTCCGACAATTCCGACATGAGCGAGAAGGAGTTTCAGGACAGCCAGACCGTCGACGACGGCATTTCGGCCGCGCCGAAGACGTTCTCCGACGTCTCTCCGGAGGCGGTCGGCGTTCGCATCAAGCTCGATGCGGCGGTCGAGTTTCTGAAGGGCCTCAAGGGCCAGGACGTCGAGATCGCCCTTGGCAGCCTCGCGGTGACCTGCGATGCGATGCGCGCCGGCGAGCAGACCATCAACCTCACCGTCGATCCCGACCGCGCCGGCGCGCTGATCGCCAAGGCCAAGGCGACACCCGGTGTGGTCAATGCCGGATGGATTGCGGGCATCGTCGAGATGGACCGCGCGATCCGCTTTGCCGCCGCCGACTGGCGCGAGGGCGACAAGATCAACCGCGACAAGCTCGCTACCACGGTTTCCAACGTGCTCGCAAAATCGTTTGCCGCGAAAGCTGCCGGCGCAAGCTGGAGCCCGGTCACCGGCAAGCTGAAACTGACGTTCAAGCGGCCGAGCCCGCTCTACCCGGCGCTCGAGCTGACTGACATCATCGAGGTGACCGGGCTGCTGTCACCCGACAAACCCGGCGGATCGGATTCTCTGATGCTGTGGATCAGCGCGCCGGTGACCACCACGACGGACGAGGCGGCGGGCGCAAAGCTGAACCTGGTCGACGAATCCACGGCCGACGAGGAGCCCGAGCAGCGCGACGGTTCCGGTGCGATCGCTGCGCTCGTCAAGGACTTGAAGGGCCAGCGCTGGGACGCCGACAACTCGGTGTGGAAGTAGCGCGGGTCGCCGCCGCCACCGTCATTGCGAGGCGCAACGCGCCGAAGCAATCCAGAAACCGTCCGCGGTGATGGTCTGGATTGCTTCGCGGAGCCTGTCATCGGGCCCGCGCGTTCGCGCGGACCCGTTGGCTCGCAATGACTCCTAATTCGTATTGATGTGGAACCGCAGCGTCTTCGGGCCGACGAACAGCACGAGGTCGCCCTGCCGCTTCCAGCTCGCGACGTCCGCGAGCGCGGCGAGCAAATCATCGTCGGCCTGCGCGCGATCGGGTGGGCAGCTCCGTGCCTCCAACGCGCTGGCGACGAAAATCACGCTGTTGCCGGCGACCGAAAACTGTCCCTTGCCACCCTTGCACCAGAGTTCGAGGACGACTTCGCCGTTGTCGCCGATGTCGAGGTTGGGAACCCGCTTCGATCCGGGCATGCGCGCCGCGTCGAGCGTCATCTCCATGCCGAACGGAAACCCCTCCTCCGCGCGCGCGATTCCAAAGATTGCAGGCAGCATCAGCAAGGCGAGCGCGGCGGCAGCACAGATCGGCTTGAACGGGAGCATGGGTCCTCACGTGAAAAGGATTCGCCGGCGTTTTAGAGCATGATCCGCACAAGTGCGAAGCGGTTTCGCGCTTCAGGTGAGCAATGGGGCGTTTGCCGGACCTCGTTGACAGCGCAATGGACGTTCGCGCCCGGCCCAGAGCTTCCGTTCCGACTGAACCGGAACGGAAGCTCCAGCTTTTTGTCTTGACGCGTTTTCTTCACGCGAACCGGCGCCCACTTCGCTCGAAAACGCTCTCATGTGACGCATGTCAAGCGAAAGCCCCGCGCTCTTGCGATCGCGGGGCTCTCCGGAAGCGTCGATGCGCCCTACTTCAGCACCATCGCCGTGAACGGATAGACATAGGCCTGCAGCATCACGAGGATGCCGACCAGGCAGGCCAGCACGATCGAGTGCTTGAACACGTAGCGCAGGATCGAGCTTTCGTGGCCGAACCAATTGGTCGCGGTGGAAGCCACCACGATCGATTGCGCATCGATCATCTTGCCCATCACGCCACCGGAGGAGTTGGCGGCAGCCATCAGGACGGAAGGCAGGCCGAGTTGTTCGGAGGTGATCTTCTGCAGGTTGCCGAACAGGATGTTCGAGGCGGTGTCCGATCCGGTCAGTGCCACGCCGAGCCAGCCGAGCAGCGTGCCGAAGAAAGGATAGAGCACGCCGGTCGCGGCGAACGCCAGGCCCAGCGTGGCGTCGACGCCGCCCAGACGCGTCAAGGTCCCGATCGCCAGCATCGCCGAGATCGTGATCAGCGGGATCGCACACAGCTTGATGGTGCGGCCGTATTCGGAGACCAGTTTGGCCGGCGACAGGCCCATCAGAAACCCCGAGATGATCGCGGCGATCAGCATGCCCGAACCGGTGAAGGACAGATAGGTGAAGGCGAACACGGCACCTTCCGGCGTCGGCTTCGGCACCACCGGCGGCATCTTGTTGATCATCTGGTGCAGGTCGGGCACCGGATAGTTCCAGGTGAAGATCGAGTTCGCCCAGGTCTTGAACGCACCGTTGCCCCAGATCAGCATCACGATGCAGACGATGATCCACGGCAGCAGCGCGCCCCAGAGCTGCGCCTGGCTGAGCGGTGTCTTGTCGAGCGGCCGCGCCGCGGTCATGGTCGCCGCCGACTCGTCGTTGCCACGCAGGGCCGGCGACAGCCAGAGCTGCCGCGGCTGCCACACCCGCAGGAACAGGATCAGGCAGCCCATCGAGATCAGCGAGGCGCCGATATCGACGATCCACGGATTGATGTAGTTCGAGATCACGAATTGCGGAATCGCGAACGACACGCCGGTGACCAGGATGGCGGGCCAGATGTCCTTCATGCCTTTCCAGCCGGCGAACGCCCACACCACCCAGAACGGCACGATCAGCGAGAACACCGGCAATTGCCGTCCGACCATAGCGCCGAGGATATAAGGATCGAGGCCCGTGACCGAGGCGAGGCCCTGGATCGGCGTGCCGAGCGCGCCATAGGCGACCGGCGCGGTGTTGGCGATCAGCGACAGGCCGGAGGCGGCGAGCGGCGAGAAGCCGAGCCCGATCAGGATCGAGCCGGTGATGGCCACTGGCGTGCCGAACCCGGATGCGCCTTCGAAGAACGCGCCGAACGAAAAGGCCACCAGCAAGAGCTGCAGGCGGCGGTCTTCCGTGACGCCGCCGACCGCGCGCTTCAAGAGCTCGAAACGTCCGGTCGTCACCGTGATCTGGTACAGGAAGATGACGTTGAGAACGATCCAGCCGATCGGGAAGAAGCCGGAGACGATGCCGAGCAGCGAGGCGCGAATCGACAGTCCCGCGGGCATCGTGAAGATGAAGATCGCGATCAGGTTGGTGACGATCACGGCGATGATCGCCGCGATATGCGCCTTCACCTTCCCGCTCGCGATCAGCACCAGAAGCGTAACGACCGGAATGGCCGCGGCGAGCGTCGACAGCGCCGCATTGCCAAGCGGATTGTAGACTTGATCCCAGTGCATGTTGGCTTTCCTCCCCACGCCATTGTGTGTACCGGATTCCCGCGTGCTGGAATCAGGCATGCCAGGCGCGAACGCAGAGGTGCCTTTGCCGTGTGCGGGGGTGAGTCTAACGATTTGGCAATGTTCGCCAAACCCTGCTCAAAACCTCGCGAATATGGAAGGCGCCCCCACCCCTCGCCATTGGCCCCATGCTAGGGTCTAGGGGAAGGCCCCGACAAGCGGACCCGAACACCGCCCGTTACGACTTTAGTCTAAGCAACTCGGTTTCGTGCGACCGTTCAAGTGCTTAGACCGTCCTCCAGGAGATCAGAATCTGTGAACAACATCCGCTCGACGCTCGCCATCGTGTGGCGGATCGCCATCCGCTATTTCCGCTCGGAGGATAAGTGGGCCGGCCGGGGCCTGCTCGCCGCTGTCATCGTAATCCAGCTCGCCCAGGTTGCGATCGACGTCATGGTCAACGCTTGGCGCAACCGCTTCTACAACGCCCTTCAGAATTACGATTGGGACGCCTTCGTCAGGGAGCTTCTGATCTTCTGCGTTCTCGCCGGCATCGGGGTCGTGCTGGCGGTCTACGGGATCTATCTCAACCAATGGCTGCAGATCCGCTGGCGCCGCTGGATGACCGATCATTATCTCAGCCGCTGGCTCGATGGCGCCAATCACTATCGCATGCAGCTCAAGCGCGATGCCGTCGACAACCCGGACCAGCGCATCGCGGAGGACGTCAAGAGCTTCGTCGAGCAGACGCTCAGCATCGGCGTCGGCCTGATCAGTGCGGTAGTGACGCTGGCGTCCTTCGTCGTGATCCTCTGGGGTCTGTCGGAAGCTGCGCCGCTGCACCTGTTCGGCAACGCGGTCTCGATCCCCGGCTATCTGGTCTGGGGTGCGCTGATCTACGCGGTGATCGGAACGGCGCTGACGCAGTGGATCGGCGCCCCCCTGGTCGGCCTCGATTTCCAGAAGGAGCGCCGCGAAGCGGACTTCCGCTTCAACCTGGTGCGCGTCCGCGAGAACGGCGAGCAGATCGCGCTGCTGCGCGGCGAGCCGGCCGAACGCGAGCGGCTCTCGGCGCGCTTCGGCGCCGTCATTACCAACTGGTATGCCATCATGAGCCGCACCAAGCGGCTGATGTTCTTTACCGGGAGCTACGACCAGGCGGCGGTGATCGTCCCCCATATCGTGATCGCGCCAGCCTATTTCGCCAAAGCGGTGCCGCTCGGTGGCATGATGCAGACTGCCGAGGCGTTCGGCAGCGTGCAGACCTCGCTGTCGTTCTTCGTGTCGGCGTACCGGACCATGGCCGAGTGGCGCGCCGTCGTGGCACGTCTCGACGGTTTTGAGACATCGATCGAGGGCGCGGAAGCCCTGGCGGGCGAGGCGCGTACGATCGATATCGCCAGCTCGAACGGGCGCGATGCAATCGACCTCGCGCAGCTGCTCGTCAACCTGCCGAACGGCACGCCGCTGGTGTCGGCGGAGAATTTTTCCTTCAAGAGCGACGCGCATACCCTGGTGACCGGCCCCTCGGGCGCCGGCAAGTCGACGCTGTTCCGCGCCATCGCCGGGGTCTGGCCGTTCGGCCGCGGCTCGATTGCCATTCCGGCCAATGCCACGCTGATGATGCTGCCGCAGCGGCCCTATTTCCCGATCGGCACGCTGCGCGCGGCGATCACCTATCCGCGGCCGGCCGACTCATTTGCGCCCGACAAGGTCCGCGACATCCTGAGCGCGGTCGGCCTCGGCCGGCTCGAGCCGCAACTCGACGAGGAGGCGCACTGGAACCAGATCCTGTCGCTCGGCGAACAGCAGCGCCTGGCGATCGCGCGGGCCCTGCTGCACGTGCCGCAATATCTGTTTCTCGACGAGGCAACCGCCTCGCTCGACGAGCCGTCGGAAGCGCGGCTGTACCGGCTGCTGGCCGACAGCCTGCCGGACACCACGATCATCTCGATCGGCCACCGCTCGACGCTGCAGGCCTTCCACCAGCAGAGTGTCGCGCTCGCGCCCGAGGGCGAGCATTTTACGCTGCGGCCACGGACAACCGAGAACGCCGCGGCATCGTAAAGCGCCGTGAAGTTCGGCTGACCGTCTCTCCAAGCGAACGGTTCACCTCTCCCCGCTTGCGGGGAGAGGTCGCATCGCTTCAGCGATGCGGGTGAGGGGGACTCTCCACGAGCGCGGTGCTTGGAGACTCCCCCTCACCCCAACCCTCTCCCCGCAAGCGGGGAGAGGGAGCGCACTGCCGGCGCGGCGATCATCAAACCTGAACTGCTCCAATCGGTCGACGCATCAGGTGCGCACATCAAGCCAAAGTAAAAAGGGCGGCAGATCGCTCTGCCGCCCTTGCCCGCAATCCCCTAAGGAGAAAACCTACTTCAGATTGGTCATCGCGGTCAGGTCGACCGACAGCTTGGCGATGCCGGCCGCGCCGCACCAGTTGGATCGCGTGCCATTCGCGTCGATGCCGACGGGGGTCCCTGGCTGTGCATTGAAGGCACCCGTGAAGGCGCTGCAATTGGCCGAATTCAGGTCGGTGTCGGAGTAACGCAGATCGAGCGTGAACACCTTGTAGGTGAAGCCGATGCCGATGTTCCAGGTGTTGTAGTCGGCATAATGAATGCCGTTCGGGAAGGTCGCGGTGCCATAGAACGAGTCGGTCGTGCCGAACCACTGCCGTCCGAACTCGCCCGACACATACATGCCAACTCCGCTCGATCCGAAGATCGTGCTGGGCGCGGTGTACTTGCCGGTGATCGAACTGTAGTTGCCCCAGGCGCCCGAGTTCAGGAAGCTCGGCGTGTAGAACTCGGTCACGCCGAACGTCCAATTGTCGTTCACCGTGTAGTTCATCTTGCCGTAGACTTCGAAGAAGCTGACATCCTTCTTCATCGTATTGGTGCTTGGCACCGCGTTCGCAAGACACTCGGCGCTCAACGGACGGCCGGCTGAATCGGTCGTACCACCGTTGAAGGCGTTGGCGGCGCCGTAGACGCAGGTTCCACCTGGATACAGATAGCCCCAGACACCGATGTCGAAGGCGAACGCGCCGAAGGTCGGGCGGATACCACCGTAGACGTCGATTTCAGCCGCAGCGCGGTTGGTGAAGGAAATGCTCTCGCCGGACACGCCGAGATAGAGCTGCAAGTCCTTGTTGACGTTGTAGCGCGGCTCGAAATAGGCGGCAACCGACGGCTTGTGGTTGGACTGCGTCACGCCGCGGAACACGTAGTCGTTCATGATGGCGCTGCCGAACGCCACATCCCAGGGATCGAAAGCCACGGGCGGCGGTGCCTTGACCGCCTTCACGGCCATGTCGGCGGCCAGAGCCGACCCGGATACCATTGCTAGCGCCGTTGCTAACAAAGCGATCTTCTTCATAGTTGTCCCCATCACTTTCCAAACTCAGTCCGATTTCCGGCGCCCCTGCGGCAGACCACAATCGTCTAAGGCCAATTGCTTGCAAACCCGCCCCAATCTGAAGGGCCCGCCCGGAACCGTGAAGCAAAAAAAACAAACATCTGCCGACTTTTTGGGCGTTTTTGCCGTTTCGTGAAATGTTGTCGCAGCGTGTTGCATTTGGACAACAATTCCAGGGTGTCCTGATCCTCCCCTGATGCGTTTGGGACACGCCGGGCCCTGCAACGCGTGCTGCGGATGGGGCGGCGAATCACTTGTCCACAGTCCCGCAACAATCGATTGTAGAATCGGACGACGAAAAAGGCCGCGGCAACCCTGCCGCGGCCTTCTTCCGACTTGCTCCCTGTTTTTAGCTCGTCCGCTAGCTTGTCATTTGTCTCGGCCTCCGCCGACGCGAGGCTTGCCCTTCCCTGGGCGAAGTCCATCCCCAGCCGCCGGCCCGGCAGACAGGCGATGCCTCATCCGATAAACCAAGGCGCGATGGCGGCTGACCCGGACCCGACTTCGTCACTGGACCCTCGCCGCTTGTGACCGAGCAAGGCGTGAGGCCATCGCGCTTTAGCTTTAGCCTCAGTTGTGGTGCTCTTCGCCTGACGCGGGGCCTGCCCATGAAGGTTCGGAATGCGAGGGCGCAGGGGCCTCCCAGCTCGATCCCTCTTGCGCGGGGGCAGGCTCGGGCATCGGGGCAGGCTTCTTCGCCGCGCGCTTCTTGGCAGCCTTTTTCGGCGCCGCCTTGGCGGCCGATTTCTTCGCTACCGCCTTCGCGCCCTTCTTGGCCTTTGCCGCCTTCTTGGCGGCTTTCTTCGGTGCCTTCGCAGCCTTCTTCGCAGACTTCTTCGCAGACTTCTTGGCGGCCTTCTTCGCGGACTTCTTCTTCGAAGTCTTCTTCGCGCTCTTCTTCGCCATCAGAAGCTCTTTGCCGTCGTCTTTCTTGCTTTTCTTCTTTTTCGCTTTCGCCATTTTGATCCTCCTATTGCCGCCGATCAATGTTCATCGGGCACTCGAGAACGTCCCGCATGATGGGCGGGGTCATCAATCATTCGATCCTGGCCGAGGACCGCCGGTCGCCCAATCGAGAAGCTCAATCGTGTGCACCACGGGCACTGACGTGCCGCCGGCAATCTGAACCATGCATCCAATATTGCCAGCGGCGATCATGTCCGGCTTGACGCTTGCGATGTTGGCGATCTTCCGATCGCGCAATTGCTCTGCAATGTCAGGCTGGAGGATGTTGTACGTCCCTGCCGAACCGCAACACAAATGGCTCTCAGGTACATCTTTCACCACGAATCCGTTCTTGGAAAGCAAATCTTTCGGAATGCCTGTGATTTTCTGTCCATGCTGCAGCGAACAGGCTGCGTGATAGGCAATGACGACATCGCGCTTGTACGCTTGCTCGATCGCTTGTGCGGGCTCTACCCGACTGAGTTCGATGCCGTCGAGATACTCGGTGATGTCCTTGGTGAGCGCAGAGACTCGCGCCGCGGCGCCCGCGAAATCGCGGTCTTCGCGCAGCATGTGGCCATAGTCCTTGATCACGGTTCCACAGCCCGAGGCCGTCACCAGAATGGCATCGAGGCCGCCACGTTCGGCCTCAGTGAGCCACGCCGTGATGTTGGCGCGTGCCCTTCTCAGCGCATCGTCGTCGCGGCCAAGATGGTGGGTCAACGCACCGCAACATTGCTCGTCTTTGACCAGCACGACCTCGATGCCGTGCCGCGTCAGCACATTGATGGCGGCCTGGTTGATTCGCGGTGCCAGGACCTGCTGGGCGCAGCCCTGCAGCAAGGCGACACGTCCGCGCCGCTCGCCCTTCGCCGCGAACACGCTGCCGGGCGCCGGCCCACGCGCCGGCAATGCCGACGGCGCAAGCGACAGCATCGCTTTGGTGCGCCGCAGCAGAGAGGAATTGACGCCGGTGCGATCGGACGGCAGCAGGCGCGCCAGCGGCCGGCCGAGCCGCGCCAGCATCATGGCCACACGAAACAGCGCGGGTTCCGGCAGGATCCGCGCCAGCACGGCGCGGAGCAGCCGATCGGCCAACGGCCGCGCAAATCCCTTCTCGATTCGGACGCGGGCCTGATCGACCAGATGCATGTAGTGCACGCCGGAGGGACAGGTGGTCATGCAGGCCAGGCACGACAGGCAGCGATCGATATGCTTGACGACCTCGGCCGTGGGGACCTGGTCCTTCTCCAGCATCTCCTTGATCAGGTAAATCCGGCCGCGCGGGCTGTCGAGCTCGTCCCCCAGCAGCACATAGGTCGGGCAGGTCGCGGTGCAGAAGCCGCAATGGACGCAGGCGCGCAGGATCTTGTCGGCTTCCGCGATGTCGGGATCGGCGAGCTGCGCCAGACTGAATTCGGTCTTCATGCCGCGACTGTCCGCCTTGTCATGCTGCTGTCATCCGGCCGCGATTGAGGATGTTTTTTGGGTCGAAGCTGGCACGCAGCCGCTCGCTGAGCGCCATGACCCCGCCTGCCTGCGTCTGGAACACATCGACCTCGCGCCGCACCGCATCGGAGGCGCGAACAAGCGTGGCGTGGCCGCCGGCCGCCGCCGCGCGCTGGCGCACTACGGTGGCGAGCGCATCCGCTTTCGGCGGCAGCGCCGCCCAGATCAGCCCGCCGCCCCAGTCGTAGATCACCTCGCCGCCGGTCTCGCGCGCGAGCCTTTGGCCCAGGGCGCTGCCCGAGGCCGGTGGGCACACGATCCGCCACACCGGCCAGGCGCCGAGCGGCCCCGCCGCAGCGAACGGCAGCACGTCGCGGACGGCGCTCCAGGCGGCAAGCGAATCGCCGTCCTCGACGATGTCGACGCGGCCGAAGGCGGCGAGCCCGGCTGTCAGCGCCTTGGCGCGGTGGACGGCGGAGGCCAAAATGCCCTCGAGCCGCAGCAGCGTGACCGCCTCGCGCGGCGAACCGAGGCGGTCGAGCCCGCCGACCTCGGCACCGAGCGCGGAGGCCGGCACATGGGCGGCAGCCGTCACGTCGAACGGCGAAGTCAGTGCTGTTGTCATGACGCGGCCCGCGGCGATGTCATCGAGGCCCCGCAGCACCAAGGTGCGCTCGGCCTCGGCGCGCGGCAGCACTTTGAGTGTCACCTCGGTCATAACGGCCAGCGTGCCCCAGGAGCCGGCCAGCAGCTTGCAGAGATCATAGCCGGTGACGTTCTTCACCACCTTGCCGCCGGTCTTGAAACTCTCGCCGAAGCCGGACACCGCATGCGCGCCGAGCAGATGGTCGCGCACGCCGCCGGCCTTGATGCGGCGCGGCCCGGCCAGGCTGGAGGCGATCATGCCGCCGACGGTGCCGCGCCCCCGCGGGGTCCCGAGCAGCGCCGCCGTATCGACCGGCTCGAAGGCGAACTGCTGGCTCCTGGAATCGATCAGCGACATCACGTCGGCCAGCGGCGCCCCCGCCTCAACCGTCACGATCAGCTCGTTCGGCTCATAAGATTTGACCGCGTTCAGGGGCGAGAGGTCGAGCACGGCGTTGGTGGCCATGATCCGGCCGATCTGGCGCTTACTGCCATGGCCGATGATCTCCAGCGGCTGCTCGGCCGCGATTGCCGCCCGCACCGCGTCCGCGACGTCATCGGCGTCTCGTACCTTCAGGACATCCACACTGGCCGCCTTCGCCTCGATCGTTTCGGAGCGCCGTCCGTCACACGGCGATCGTCCGCTTCGCTTCTGTTCCAAAGACTTCTGTTTTAAAGACATGGAGGCCGGACACAAGGGCAACCAATGACGCAAGCCCGCAGCCGCCGCGCTGCGCCGCGACCGTTCCGTATCCGCGGCACGGCCACCCTGCCGCCGCGCATCACACAAAATTCGACCACCACCGAATTATCGACGAGAACAATTCGCTTATTGTCGAATTGTTGAGGTCGGCCGACAGGAATCCCAGATATCGCGAGCCGCCGGCCGCTGAACGACGCAGCAATGGGAGTGATGACGATGGCGCAATATGCAACGGACCGGACAAGTGTGAGCGAGGCCGTCCGCGGCGGCGGCCTGCTGGTGGTGGCGCGATGGGAGGCCAAGGAGGGGGAGGCCGATCGGGTCGCGGAGATCCTGGAGCGCTTCCTGCCCGAGGCGCAGCGCGAGCCAGGCGCCGCGCTGTTCCTGATCGGCCGCGCGCGGGACAACCCGGCGCAGTTCCTGTTCTATGAACTGTTCCGCGATGAGGCCGCCTTCAAGGCGCATCAGGACAGTGCGCATTTCGCGAGCTACATCGCGGGGCAAGCGCTGCCGCTGCTCGCGACGCGCGAGCGCACGCAATACACGCTGCTCTGAGGGCGATGGAACCCGTCGGGGTCACTTCGATCACGGTCGAAGTGACCCCGGGAACGGAGCGTATCGGGCGCGGTTGATGGCTGACACTCGCGACCGCCTCGTCGCTATGACGTGCTCAGCCTCGATCGGTTGCCGCAGCGGAGGTGCGCCCCCTCTCCCCGTTCTTACGGGGAGAGGGTTGGGGTGGGGGGCTCTTTTTTGCTCCAGACTCGTGGAGAGTCCCCCTCACCCGCCGCGCAAGCGCGGCGACCTCTCCCCGCAAGCGGGGAGAGGTGAGCCGACGCCGTGGACGTGTGGAAGACATCCTTCCTCACTGGCGCATCCATCACGATCAGGAGTTCAAGCATGGATGTTTCATTGTGCCCCAAGCTCGACCCGCGCGAAGAGCGTTTCAGGATTGCCGGGCCGCGCGAAAGAATGTCGCTGTTCCTGCGCTTCCTGCCCGCGGCCGACACGGCCGTTCGGCCGCGCCGCGCGGTTCTTTATGTGCACGGCGCGACGTTCCCGTCGGCGCTGTCGATCGCGCACCGGTTCGACGGCACGTCATGGCGCGATGCGCTGAACGAGGCCGGCTTCGACGTCTGGGGACTCGACTTCTACGGCTTCGGCCATTCCGACCGCTATCCGGAGATGGCTGAGCCGCCGGCCGGGCATCCGCCGCTCTGCACGGCCGAGGATGCATCACGGCAGCTCGAGGCCGCGGTCCGCTTCATTCTCGGACATCAGGGTTTTGACCAGCTCTCCCTGATCTCGCATTCCTGGGGCGCGATGCCCGCTGGCCTCGTGGCCGCGCGCCATCCCCGCCTGATCGACCGTATCGTGCTGTTCGCCCCGATCACACGTCGAGAGCCGCACCGCGACGAGATGCGCCCGGCCTTCCCTGCGTGGCGCATCGTGACATCGGAGGACCAGTGGACGCGCTTCATCGAGGACGTGCCCGCGCACGAAGCTCCGGTGCTGTTGCGGCGTCATTTCGAGGACTGGAGCGCGCGCTATCTCGACAGCGATCCGGAGAGCCGCGCGCGCGACCCGGCCGGTGTCAAGACGCCGCTCGGGCCGTTTTCGGAGATCATCAAGGCCTGGCACGGTCAGCTCGCCTACGATCCCGCAAACATCCGGTCGCCGGTTGCGATCATCAGGGGCGAATGGGACGGCCTGATCAGGGATGACGATGCGCGCTGGCTGTTCGACGCGCTCACCAAGGCGCCGGTCAAGCGCGACATCAAGATCGGCCGCGGCACCCATCTGATGCACCTGGAGGCGATGCGGAAGGCGTTGTGGCGGGAAAGCATCGCCTTCCTCGAGGGCGACGATGTCACGGCGGTGCCGACATGAAACCAGCGGAAGGAGAAGCCGATGTTTTCCGTTATCTTCGAAGTGCTTCCCAATGAGGGAAAGAAGGACGCCTATCTCGACCTCGCCAAGCATCTGAAGCCGATCCTCGAGTCCATCGAAGGTTTTGTCGACAACGAGCGCTTCGAGAGCCAGCTCAGGCCGGGCTGGGTGTTGTCGCACTCGACCTGGCGCGACGAAAAATCCGTGGTGCGCTGGCGCACCGAGGGCGAGCACCACCTCGTGCAGGAAAAGGGCCGGTTCGAGATCTTTGCCGATTATCATCTGCGCGTCGGCGACGTCACCGCCGACACCGATCCACCGGCAAGCGCTCCGATCAAGCCGCTGCGCTTCGACCAGACCGAGATCGGCAAGGCCAAGGTCGTCACCTTGACCGAGATCACCCCGCGCGAGGGCGCGGCCTTTGCGAGCCAGGCCGACCTGTTGCCGGCACGTCTCGGCCTCGACGTGGCGGCTGACGCGATCGCGGGCCATGACGTGTGGGCCAGCATCTACAATCCCGGCAAGATCGCTCTTCTGGTCGGCTGGACCGATGCCGGGCCCGCGAGCCGCTGGATGCCGAGGAAGATCGACGGCATCGAGACGCTGCGCCATCGCGCTGTCCGTGTCGTGCGCGACTACGGCCGCTTCGACCGCCGCGAGGCGCCGCAATTCTACGACGACGTGAAGGGGCGGACGACGCTGCACGCCCGCCGCGCGGAAGCGGCGAAGTAAAGACACCTCTCCCCGCAAGCGGAGAGAGGTAAGGCCGGCGCCCTAAAACCTCGGGATGTCAGGGAAGGCCAGCTTGCCGGCGTGGACATGCATGCGGCCGAGCTCGGCGCAGCGGTGCAGGGTCGGAAACACCTTTCCGGGATTGAGCAGGCCCTGCGCGTCGAACGCGCATTTGACGCGCTGCTGCTGGTTCAGGTCGATCTCCGAAAACATCTCGCCCATCAGGTCGCGTTTCTCGATGCCTACGCCGTGCTCGCCGGTCAAGACGCCGCCGAGCTCGACGCAGCAGCGCAGGATGTCGGCGCCGAAGGCCTCGGCGCGGTCCATCTCGCCGGGCTGGTTGGCATCGTAGAGAATGAGCGGATGCAGATTGCCGTCGCCGGCATGAAACACGTTGGCGCAGCGCAGATTGTATTTCTCCGACAACGTGCGGATGCGCGCCAGCGCCTCCGGCAATTTGCCGCGCGGGATGGTGCCGTCCATGCAGAGATAGTCCGGCGAGATCCGCCCGACCGCGGGAAATGCCGCCTTGCGGCCGGCCCAGAACAGATTGCGTTCGGCCTCCGACGCCGAGATCCGGCACGAGGTCGAGCCGCAGCCGAGCGCGATCGCCTCGACGCGCGCGATCAGCTCGTCGACCTCGACCGCGGGGCCGTCGAGCTCGATGATCAGCAGCGCCTCGACGTCGAGCGGATAGCCGGCATGCACAAAAGCTTCCGCGGCGTGGATCGCGGGCTTGTCCATCATCTCCATGCCGCCGGGAATGATGCCGGCGCCGATGATCCGCGCGACGCACGCGCCGGCCGCCTCGACCTCGGCGAAGCCGACCATCAGCGCCCGCGCCGTTTCCGGTTTTTTCAGGATGCGCACGGTGACCTCGGTTACGACGCCGAGCAGCCCCTCCGATCCCGTGATCAGGCCCATCAGGTCGTAGCCCGCGCTTTCCGCCGCCTTGCCGCCGATCCGCAAAATCTCGCCGTCCATCAGCACGATCTCGCAGCCGAGCACGTTGTTGGTGGTCATGCCGTATTTCAGGCAATGCACGCCGCCGGAATTTTCCGCGACATTGCCGCCGATCGAGCAGGCGA
>Ga0207699_10000180_pt1 | contig 38342 bp, 10 predicted proteins | sample LARL51metaG_FD_184344 | JGI IMG/M metagenome (GOLD analysis project Ga0207699, IMG submission 184344) | Corn, switchgrass and miscanthus rhizosphere microbial communities from Kellogg Biological Station, Michigan, USA - LAR L5-1 metaG... | ecosystem: Host-associated > Plants > Roots >...
ATCGCACCCGGCGGTGGAGCGGGCGGTGGCGGTGGCCGACGCCGCCGGCGGCGGCCGGCTGGTGGCCTACGTCGTGCCGCGGCAGCCGGCGCCGGCATCCCCGGCTGCCGAAGCCCCGGCCGCCGCGGCCGCCGCAACGTCCGCCGCAGCCCCTTCCCTCGGCGTTCCCACCCCCGCGGCCGGCGCCCTGGCCACCCTGGTGCCCGCGCTGCGCTCCCATCTCGCGGCGACCCTCCCCGACTACATGATCCCGACCGCCTGGGTGGAGCTGGCCACCGTGCCGCTGACCCCCAACGGCAAGGTGGACCGCAAGGCGCTGCCCGCCGTCGAGGAGCAGGCCCGCCCCTACGTCGCGCCGCGGACGCCGGTCGAGGAGCGCCTGGCGGCCCTCTTCTCCGAGGTGCTCGAGCGCGCCCGGGTCGGCGTCCACGACAACTTCTTCGACCTCGGCGGCCACTCGCTGATCGCGACCCGCCTGATGGCGCGCGTCCGCGACGCGTTCGGGGTCGAGCTGCCGCTGCGCAGGCTCTTCGAGGGACCGACCGTCGCCGCCCTGGCGCAGGCGGTCGAGCCCGTGCTGCAGGAGCGCGCCGCGGCGCAGGCGCAGGAGGAGGCTCATCCGGACGCGGCGGTGACCCTGGCACCGGCGCCGCGCGGCCAGGACCTGCCGCTGTCGTTCTCCCAGCAGCGGCTGTGGGTCCTCGACCAGCTCGAGGTGTCCGGCACGACCTACAACCTGGCGGTGGCGCTGCGCCTGCGCGGCGAGCTGTCGGTCGCCGCGCTGTCGGCGGCGCTGGCCGGCCTCACGGCGCGGCACGAGTCGCTGCGCACCAGCTTCCCGAAGGTCGCGGGCCAGCCGGTGCAGCGCATCGCGCCGCCGGGCGCCGCCGCGCTCCCCCTGGTCGACCTGCGCCGCCTGCCGGAGGCGCCGCGGCAGCGGCAGGCGGAGCGCGTCGCCGCCGCCCAGACCCGCCAGCCGTTCGACCTGGCCGCGGGACCGCTGCTGCGGACCGTGCTGGTGGCGCTCGCCGAGGGTGAGCACCTGTTCGCCCTGACCGTGCACCACATCGTGGCCGACGGCTGGTCCCTGGGAGTGCTGGTGCGGGACGTGGCGGCCATGTACCAGGCGGCGGTGTCGGGCGAGCCGGCCGCGCTGGCGCCGCTGCCGGTGCAGTACCCCGACTTCGCCGTCTGGCAGCGGCGCTGGTTCGCCGGCGACCGCCTGGAAGCGCAGCTCTCCTACTGGCGGCGGCAGCTGGCCGGCCTGCCGCCGGCGCTGCCGCTGGCGACCGACGGGCCGCGGCGGGTCGGCCGCGGGCCGCAGGGCACGCGGCACCTGCGGTTGACGCCGGCGCGGACGGCGGACCTGCGCGAGCTCGCCCGCCGCGAGGGGGCGACGGCGTTCATGGTGCGGCTGGCGGCGTTCGCGGCGTTGCTGGCGCGCCACACCGGCCAGGAGGACGTCGCCATCGGCACGCCGATCGCCAACCGCGAGCGGGTGGAGCTCGAGCCGCTGATCGGCTTCTTCGTCAACACCCTGGTGATGCGGGTCGACCTCGCGGGCGATCCGGACTTCCGCACCCTGCTGGGGCGGGTGCGGGAGCGGGCGCTCGACGCCTACGCCCACCAGGACCTGCCGTTCGAGCGGCTGGTCGAGGAGCTGGCGCCCGAGCGCGACCTGCGGCTCAACCCGCTGTTCCAGGTCATGCTGCAGGTCGGCAACCTGCCGCTCAGCCCGATCGCCCTGACCGGCCTGCAGCTGGTGCCGGTCCCCGCCGCGCGCGGCCAGGCGATGTTCGACCTGCTGCTGTCGGTCGCCGAGCAGGGCGAGGAGCTGCTGGGGACGCTCGACTACGACGCCGAGCTGTTCGCCGGCGCCACCGCCGAGCGCCTGGCGCGCCACTACACCGCCCTGCTGGTCGCGGCGGCGGCCGATCCGGGCCGGCGCCTGGCCGAGCTGCCGCTGCTCGACGCAGCCGAGCGCCAGCAGCTGCTCGGCGAGTGGAACGACACCGCGGCCGCCTACCGCGCCGGCGCCTGCCTCCACGAGCTGATCGCCGAGCAGGCGGCGCGCACCCCCGAGGCCGTGGCGGTGCTCTACGAAGGCGAGCCGCTCACCTACGGCGAGCTCGAGCGGCGCGCGGCGGCGCTGGCGGCGCGGCTGGTCGAGATGGGAGCCGGCCCCGAGACGCGGGTGGGCCTCGCGGTCGAGCGTTCGCCGGAGATGATGGTCGGCGTCCTGGGGATCCTGAAGGCGGGCGCCGCCTACGTGCCGCTCGACCCGTCCTACCCGCGCGAGCGCCTGGCGTACATGGTGGCGGACGCCACGGGAGAAGGCCGCGGGAGGAGCGGCGGCGCCGCCGGCGGCCAGGCGCCTGCCGCGCCGCCGCTGGTGCTCAGCCTGAGGCGCCTGGCGGACCGTCTTCCGGAAAGTGGCGCGCGCGTGGTGTTCCTCGACGAGACCATCGGTGCCGGGCTGCCCGCCGCGGGCCGGGATCTCGCTGGCGAGCATCGCGCGCGCCGCGCGCTCCCAGACAACCTGGCCTACGTGATCTACACCTCCGGCTCGACCGGCATGCCGAAGGGAGCGATGAACAGCCACCGGGCGGTGGTCAACCGCCTGCTGTGGATGCAGGAGGTCTACGGCCTCACCGCCGCCGACCGCGTGCTGCAGAAGACCCCGATCAGCTTCGACGTCTCGGTCTGGGAGCTGTTCTGGCCGCTGCTCGCCGGCGCCACCCTGGTGGTGGCGCGGCCGGACGGCCACCAGGACCCCGCCTACCTGGTCCGCCTGATCGCCGAGCAGCGGATCACCACCCTGCACTTCGTGCCCTCGATGCTGCAGGCCTTCCTCGAGGCGCCCGGGGTGGCCGCGCTCGGTTCGCTGCGCAGGGTGTTCGCCAGCGGCGAGGCGCTGCCGGCCGAGCTCGAGCGCCGCTGCCACGAGCGGCTCGCATCGGCGGCGCTGCACAACCTCTACGGCCCGACCGAGGCGGCGGTGGACGTCACCGCCTGGCCCTGCGAGCGTGGGTCGCGGCGCGCGACGGTGCCGATCGGCCGGCCGGTCGCCAACACCGCCATCCACCTGCTCGACGCGGCGTACGGGCCGGTGCCGATCGGGGTGGCCGGCGAGCTCTACATCGGCGGCGTGCAGCCGGCGCGCGGCTACCTCGACCGGCCGGAGCTGACCGCCGAGCGCTTCGTGCCCGACCCGTTCGGCGGCCGCCGCGGCGAGCCGGGCGGGCGGCTCTACCGCACCGGCGACCTGGCGCGCCACGACGGGCAGGGGTGGATCGAGTTCCTCGGCCGCGTCGATCACCAGGTAAAGGTGCGCGGCTTCCGCATCGAGCTCGGGGAGGTGGAGTCGGCGCTCGAGGCGCATCCCGAGGTGGCGCGGGCGGTGGCGCTGGCGGACGCCGCGGGCGGCGGCAGGCTGGTGGCCTACGTGCTGCCGCGCTCGGCCGCCGCCGCCGCCGATGCGGCCGCGCCGGTGCCGGCCCTCGACGCCGAGCTGGTCGCCCGGCTGCGCGAGCACCTGGCGCGGACCCTGCCGGACCACATGATCCCGACGACGTGGGTGGAGCTGGCGAGCGTGCCGCTGACTCCCAGCGGCAAGGTGGACCGCCGCGCCCTGCCGCGGCCCGACGCGGTCCAGCCGCTGTCGCGGGCCGAGTACGTGCCGCCGCGCGGCGATCTCGAGCAGCTGCTCGCGGGGATCTGGGCGGAGGTGCTGCGCGCCGAGCGGATCGGCGCCCACGACAGCTTCTTCGAGCTTGGCGGGCACTCGCTGCTGGCGACCCTGGCGGTGTCGCGCATCGGCGAGGCGCTGGCGATCGAGGTGCCGCTGCGCCGGATGTTCGAGGCGCCGACGGTCGCGCGGCTGGCGGAGCGCCTGCGCCGCGACGCCGGCCCGGACAACGACCTCGACGCGGCCGCCCGCCTCGTGCTCGAGCTGCTCGCGCTCTCCGACGCCGAGGTCGAGTCGCTGGCTGTCGGACAGGCGGCGACGGCGACGGGGCGGCCCGAGGGAGGCGCGGCGTGAGCGTGAGCGACGGCTCCGGCCGCAGCTTCAAGCTGACCGGCAAGCGCCTGGAGCTGCTGCAGGCGCTGCGCCGCGAGCACGGCCTGGCCTCGGCGCGCGCCGAGCGCATCCCGCGCCTGCCGCCGGGCGCCGCGTACCCGCTCTCCTTCGCCCAGCAACGCCTCTGGTTCCTCGACCGGCTGATGCCGGGCAGCGCCGCCTACAACGTGCCGCTGGCGATCCACCTGACCGGCGACCTCGATCCGGCGGCGCTGGCCGCCGCCTTCTCCGCCCTCGCCGAGCGCCAGGCCGCGTTACGTACGACCTTCGCCCTGGTGGACGGCGAGCCGGCGCAGCGCATCGCGCCGCCGGCCGCCGCGGCGCGGCTGCCGCTGGTCGACGGCTCGGCGCTGCCGGCGCCGGCGCGCGACGAATGGGTCCGCCGGCACGCCGCCGACCTCGCCCGGCGGCCGTTCGATCTCGCCCGCGGACCGCTGCTGCGGCTGGCGCTGGTACGAATGGACGCCGGCGCGCACGTCCTGCTCGTCTGCCTGCACCACACCATCTCGGACGGCTGGTCGCTGCAGATCCTGCTGCGCGAGATCGCCGTGCTCTACGGCGCGGTGGTGGCGGCAAGGCAGGACCCCGGGGCGCTGGCGTCCCGGCCGGCGGCGTTGCCGGAGCTGCCCATCCAGTACACCGACTTCGCCTGCTGGCAGCGCGACCAGGCGCGCGCCGGGGATCTGGACGAGCAGCTCGCATACTGGCGGGCGCGGCTCGCGGGCGCGCCGACCGTCGTGGAGCTGGCCGCCGACCGGCCGCGTCCGGCCCTGCCGGAGCTGCGCGGCGGCGTCGCCGAGATCTCCCTGCCGGCGGCCCTTGCCGGCGGCGTGCGGGAGCTGGCCCTGCGCCATGACTCGACGCCCTTCATGGTGCTGCTCGGCGTCCTCGCCGCCCTGCTCGCGCGCCACGGCGCCCCGGAGGACCTGCTGCTGGGGACCCTGGTCGCCGGACGGCACCGCCCCGAGACGGAAGGGCTGATCGGCTTCTTCGCCAACACCCTGGTGCTGCGCATCGACGGCGCCGGCGATCCGACCTTCGCCGAGCTCCTGGCCCGCGTGCGGGAGGCGACGCTGGGTGCCTTCGCCCACCAGGACGTCCCCTTCGAGCGCCTGGTCGAGCAGCTGGCGCCGGAGCGGAGCCTGCGGCACATGCCGCTGTTCCAGGTGCTGTTCGTGCTGCAGAACGTGGTGCCGGCGGCGGTCGAGATCCCGGGGCTCCGGATGGCGCCGCTGCCCTCGGCCACCGGCCTGACGCGCCTCGACCTCGGCCTGACCGCGGCGCTCGCGGACGACGGACTGACGATCGCGGCCGAGTACAGCGCCGAGCTCTTCGACTCGACGACCGTGCGCCGCCTGCTGGTGCGCTTCGGCCGGCTCGCCGCGGCGGCCGCGGCGGCCCCGGAGCGGCGCCTCTCCGCCCTCTCGCCGCTGCCGGCGAGCGAGCGCCACCAGCTCGTCGCCGAGTGGGCCCAGGGCGCCGCCGAGGTGCCCGGAGACTCGCTCCTGCACCGCCTCTTCGAGGCCGCCGTGGCGCGCGGCCCGGAGCACGTCGCCCTGGTGTGCGGCGAGGAGCGGCTCACCTACGCCGCCCTGAACGGCCGCGCCGACGCCCTGGCCCGCCGCCTGCGCGAGCTCGGCGTCGGCCCCGAGCGCACCGTCGGCCTGCTGATGCAGCGGCGGCCGGCGCTGATCGTGGCGATCCTCGCGGTGCTCAAGGCCGGCGGCGCCTACCTGCCGCTGGCCGCCGACTCGCCGGCCGACCGCCTGGCCTTCGTGCTCGACGATGCCGCCGTCCACCTGGCGATCGCCGACCCCGACCTCGCCCCCCGCCTCGCCGGCTCGGGCGTGCGGGTGCTCGAAGCCGAGAGCTGGGCGCCGGCGACGGCCGCCGGCGCCGCTCGGACCCTCACCGGCGACCCGGACCTCGCCGCCGGCCGCGACCTCGCGTGCGGGCCGGCCAACCTCTGCTACGTGATCTACACCTCCGGCTCGACCGGCAGGCCGAAGGGCGTCATGGTGCCGCACGCCGCCGTCGCCGCGACCCTGCGCTGGCGGCTGGCGCGCTTCGGCCTGACGCCCGCCGACCGCGTGCTGCAGAACATCGCCTTCACCTTCGATCCGTCGCTCTGGCAGATCTTCGGCGCCCTGCTCTCGGGAGCGCGCCTGGTGCTGGTGCCGCCCGGCGGCCAGCAGGACTTCTCCGGGCTGGTGCGGACCATCGCCCGCGAGCGCGTCACCATCACCGACCTCGCGCCGTCGATGCTGCGCGCCTTCCTCGAGCAGGACGGCCTCGACGGCTGCGGCAGCCTGCGCCTGCTCTTCGCGGGGGGCGAGGCGCTCGAGCCCGAGCTCGCCCGGCGCTTCGCGGCCCGCTTCCCGGGCGCCGAGCTGTACAACATCTACGGCCCGACCGAGGCGGCGATCGACGCCAGCACCTGGCGCTGCGCACCGCGTCCGGCCGCGGCGACGCTGCCGATCGGCGCGCCGATCCACGGCAAGCGGCTCCTCGTCCTCGGCCGCGATCTCGAGCCGGCGCCGCTCGGCGTGCCCGGCGAGCTGTTCATCGGCGGCGCCGCCCTCGCCCGCGGCTACCTCGGGCGGCCCGACCTCACCGCCGAGCGCTTCCTGCCCGACCCCTTCTCGGCCGGCGACCCCGGCGCGCGCCTCTACCGCACCGGCGACCTGGTGCGCCACCTCGCGGACGGCCTGCTCGACTTCGTCGGGCGCGTCGACCGCCAGGTCAAGGTGCGCGGCTTCCGCATCGAGCTGGGCGAGGTCGAGGCGGCGCTCGCCCGCCATCCGCGGGTGCGCGAGGCGGTCGTCGAGGCGCGCCGGGACCCCGCCGGCGAGACGCGGCTCATCGCCTGGTTCGCGCCGGACTGGCCGTCGGCGCCGGCCGAGCTGCGCGCCCTGCTCTCCGACTCCCTGCCGGCCTATATGGCGCCGGCCGCGCTGGTCGGCATGGCGGCCCTGCCGCGCACGGCGAGCGGCAAGGTGGACCGCGAGGCGCTGCCCGAGCCCGCGGAGACCGGGGCCGGCGCCGCGCCCGGCGGCCCGGAGAGCCGCTTCGCCGCGCCGGCGAGCGCGCACGAGCGCACGCTGGCCGCCATCTGGCGGGAGCTGCTGGCCAGGGACCGGGTGGGCATCGACGACAACTTCTTCGACCTCGGCGGCCACTCGCTGCTGCTGGTGCGCTTGCAGGCCCGCATCCAGCAGGCGCTCGGCCGCGAGGTGCCGCTGGTCGACCTGTTCGGCTATCCGACGATCCGCTCGCTGGCGGCCCACCTCGCCGCCGCCGGGGACGGCGCGAGCGGCCCGGAGAGCGCGGCCGAGGGCGCGGTGGCCGCCGCCGCTCGCCGGGCGGGCGAGCAGGTCGCGGCCTTCTCCCGCTTCGGACCCGCCGCCGCCACCGGCGCCACCGGCGCTGCCGCGGCCACCGGCGCCGCCGGCTCGACCGGCTCCAGGAATGCGCTGGAAGGCATCGCCATCGTGGGCATGGCCGGCCGCTTCCCCGGCGCGCGCGACCTCGACGAGCTGTGGCAGAACCTGCGCGCCGGCAGGGAGTCGATCCGCCGCTTCTCCGCGGACGAGCTGCTGGCCGCGGGAGTCTCCGCCGAGATGCTGGCGCGCCCCGACTACGTGCGGGCCCGCGGCGCGCTCGACGACTACGACCTCTTCGACGCCGGCTTCTTCGACGTCGCCGCGAGCGAGGCCGAGGCGCTGGATCCCCAGCACCGGCTCTTCCTCGAGACCGCCTGGGCGGCGCTCGAGAGCGCCGGCTGCGATCCCGGCCGCCACGGCGGTCCGGTCGGCGTCTTCGCCGGGGTGAGCGCCAACACCTACCTGCTGAGCCACCTGCTCGACGACCCCGGGGCGCTCGCCGCGGCCGACGCCTCGCAGGCGATGCTGGGCGGCGACAAGGACTTCCTCGCCACCCGGGTCTCCTACAAGCTGAACCTGCGCGGGCCCAGCCTGACCGTGCAGACCGCCTGCTCGACCTCGCTGGTCGCGGTCCACCTGGCATGCCGGGCGCTGCTCGGCCGCGAGTGCGACCTGGCGCTGGCGGGGGGCGTCTCGCTCACCGTGCCGCAGGTCGCCGGCTATCTCTACCGCGAGGGCGGGATCGCCTCGCCTGACGGCCACTGCCGCGCTTTCGACGCCGGGGCGCGGGGCACGGTCTCGGGCAGCGGCGTCGGGGTGGTGGTGCTGCGGCGGCTCGCCGACGCCCTGGCGGCGGGCGATCCGATCCGCGCCGTCGTGCTCGGCACGGCGATCAACAACGACGGCGCCGGCAAGGTCGGCTACACCGCGCCGGCCGTCGACGGCCAGGCCGAGGTCATCGCCGCCGCGCAGCGAGTGGCCGGCATCGTCCCGGACGACCTCACGTATATCGAGGCCCACGGCACCGGCACCCCGCTCGGGGATCCGATCGAGATCGCGGCGCTCGGCAAGGCGTTTCTCGCCGGCGGCGCCGGCAGCGCTGGCGGCACCGGCGGCGCGCGCGCGGAGCGCCGCGGCTTCTGCGCCATCGGCTCGGTCAAGACCAACATCGGCCACCTCGACGCCGCTTCGGGGGTCGCCGGCCTGATCAAGACCGTGCTCGCGCTGGAGCACCGCGAGATCCCGCCGAGCCTGCATTTCACGGCGCCGAACCCGCGGATCGACTTCGCCGCCAGCCCGTTCTACGTCAACGCCGCGCTCGCCGCCTGGCCGGGCGGGGACGCGCCGCGGCGCGCCGGGGTGAGCTCCTTCGGCATCGGCGGCACCAACGCCCACGCCGTGCTCGAGGAGGCCCCGGCGGCCGTTGCCTCGGGACCCTCGCGGCCGCGGCAGCTGCTGCTCCTGTCGGCCCGCACCGCCGAGGCCCTCGAGGCGCTGACCGACCGCCTGGCCGGCCATCTCGAGGCCCATCCCGACCTCTGCCTCGCCGACGTCGCCCACACCCTGCAGGCCGGCCGCCGCGCGATGCCGCACCGGCGCATGCTGGTCGTCCCCGGCACGGCCGGCGGCGACCCGGCGGCAGCGACCGAGCCGGCATCTCCCGCGGTCCTGGCCGCCAGGGTGCTGCGGTCCAGGGACCCGTCGCGGGTGCTCACCCTGGCGCGCGACCGAGCGGAGCGCGGGCGGCGGCCGGTCGTGTTCCTCTTCCCCGGCCAGGGGGCGCAGCACCCCGGCATGGGGCGCGGGCTGCATGCCGCAGAGCCCGTCTTCCGCGCCACCCTCGACACCTGCCTGGAGATCCTGGCGCCGCTCCTGCCGGGGGCCGATCTGCTGCGCCTGCTCCATCCCGCGCCCGCGGCGGAGGAGGCGGCGGCGGCGCTGCTGACCGACACCGCGTTCGCCCAGCCGCTGCTGTTCGCCGTCGAGATGGCGCTCGCCCGGCTCTGGATGGCGTGGGGGATCGAGCCCGCGGCGATGCTCGGCCACAGCCTCGGCGAGTACGTGGCGGCCTGCGTGGCCGGCGTCTTCACGCTCGAGGACGGCCTCGCCCTGGTGGCCGAGCGCGCGCGCCTCATGCAAGCGCTCCCCAGAGGCGCCATGCTGGCCGTGCCGCTGCCGGAGGCGGAGGTCCGCGAGCTGCTCGCGGCGGACGGCGAGCTGGCGCTGGCGGCGGTCAACGCGCCGGCGCTGTGCGTGGTCTCCGGCCCGGAGGCGGCGGTGGCGGCGCTGGCCGCGGGGCTCGCCGCGCGCGGCCTCGAGCCGCGGCGCCTCCACACCTCGCACGCCTTCCACTCGGCGGCGATGGACGCCGTCGCCGAGCCGTTCGCCGAGGCCCTCGCCCGCGTCCGGCTCGAGCCTCCGCGGCTGCCCTACCTGTCGAACCTGACCGGCACCTGGATCGAGCCGGCGCAGGCCACCGACCCCGGCTACTGGCTGCGCCAGCTGCGCCAGCCGGTGCGCTTCGCCACCGCCCTGCAAGATCTCGCCCGCGACCCCGACCGCGTGCTGCTCGAGGTCGGCCCCGGGCGCGGTCTCGCCACCCTCGTCCGCCGCCAGGAGGGCGAGGCCCTGCCGGCGGTCTCCTCGCTCGGCAAGCCGGGCGAGGACGCGCGCGAAGAGGAAGCGCTGCTGACCGCCCTCGGCCGCCTCTGGCTGGCCGGGGTCGAGGTCGACTGGCAGCGCTTCGCCGCCGGGGAGCGGCGCCACCGGTTATCGCTTCCCACCTATCCCTTCGAACGCCGGCGCTACTGGCTGCGGCCCGTCGCCCCGCGCGCCGGCCGGAGGGAGGCGGCGGCCGCCGCCGCCGCGGAGCCCGCCACGCCGGCCGGCCGCCAGCGGCCGGAGGATTGGTTCTGGGTCCCGGTCTGGCACCAGTCGGTGCGGCCCCGGCCGCCCGCAGTGGGCGCGACCGCCCGCCGCCGCTGGTTGCTGTTCGCCGACGCCGCGGGAGTGATCGACCGGGTCGCCGCTCTCCTGGAGCGGGCCGGGGACACCGCCATCGTCGTCGAGGCCGGCGCGGCCGGAGAGGGCTTCGCGGCCGGTGCCGGCCTTCCCTCGCCCACCGGCGGCCGGTGGCGCATCGACCCCGGCCGCGCCGAGCACTACGTCCGCTTGCTCTCCGAGCTGGCGGCGGCCGGAGCGTTGCCGCGGCGGGTCGTCCACGCCTTCTGCCTCGGCGCCCCGGCCGCGGCAGGCGACCGGCGCGACGACCTGCGGGAGAGCGAGGCCGCCGTCGCCCTCGGCTTCAACAGCCTGCTGCTGCTGGCGCAGGCGATGGGAGAGGTCGGCGAGGTGGCGGCCGCGCCGCCGGAGGAGCTGATCCTGATCGCCGACGGGCTGTGGGCGGTCACCGGCGAGGAGCCCCTCGCGCCGGCCAAGGCGACCCTGCTCGGGCCGCTGCGCGTCATCCCCCTGGAGTACGGCGTCCCCTGCCGCACCGTCGACGTCCGCCTGCCGGCCGATCCGGGCGGCCTCGAGCGCCTCGCCGGCGAGCTGCTGGCGGAGGTCGGCGAGATCGGCGAGATCGCCCAACCGGTCGCCGCGTTGCGCGGCGGGCGGCGGTGGGTGCAGCGGTTCGACCGCGTGGCGCTGCCGCCGCCGGCGGCGGGCGGCGGCGGCCGCTTGCGGCGCGGCGGCGCGGTCCTGGTGACCGGCGGGCTGGGAGGCATCGGCTCGGCTCTCGCCCGGCACCTGTTCGTCACCGCGGCGGCGAAGCTGGTGCTGCTCGTCCGCACGCCGCCGCCGCCGCGCGAGGACTGGGCGGGGCTGCTGGCCGCCGCCGACTCCTCCGACCCGCAACGGCGCCGGGTGGAGCGGCTGCTCGACCTCGAGCAGCTCGGGGCCGAGGTGCTGGTGGTCGCGGCCGACGTCGCCGACGCCGAGGATCTGGCGCGGGCGGTGGCACAGGCGGTGGACCGCTTCGGCGCCGTCCACGCCGTGATCCATGCCGCGGGCGTGCCCGGCGGCGGCCTGATCCAGCGCCGCGGCGAGGCGCAGGCGGCCGGCGTGCTGGCGCCCAAGGTGCGCGGTGCGCTGCTGCTCGAGCGGCTGCTGCCCGCGGCGACGCTCGACCTGTACGTGCTCTGCTCGTCGCTCGCCGCGGTGCTCGGCGGCGCCGGGCAGGTCGACTACTGCGCCGCCAACGCCTTCCTCGACGCCATGGCCTCGGCCGCCGCCGCTCGCGGCGCCGCCGCGGTGAGCATCGCCTGGGACGCCTGGCGCGAGGTCGGCATGGCCGCCGAGGCGCCGGCCGCCGGACCGCGGCACGCGCGGCGGCCGGACGAGCAGGGCCTGCTGACGGCCGAAGGGCTGCTGGCCTTCGACCGCGCCGTCGCCGGCGGCCTGCCGCAGGTCGCGGTCTCCACCCTCGATCTGGCACGGCTCATCGCCGAGATGCGCGACGGCGGCCGCGCCGGCCGGGAGACGCGCACCACGGCCGGCGCGGGCGCCACCGGCGCCTCGGGCGCCACGGCCGGTGCCTCCGCCGCGGCCGCCGGCGCCGGACCCGCCGGCAGCGCCGCCAGGCACCCGCGTCCCGGGCTGGCGACCCCCTACACCGCGCCGCGCAACGACACCGAGAGGGCGCTCGCCGCGATCTGGGAGGAGGTGCTGGGGATCGAGCCGGTGGGCGTCCACGACGACTTCACCGAGCTCGGCGGCCATTCGCTGCTCGCCCTGCAGGTGCTGGCGCGGGTCCGCGCCGGGCTCGCCGCCGATCTGCCGCTGCGCGCGGTCTTCGACGCGCCGACCGTCGCGGCCCTGTCCGTGCACCTGCTCGAGCGGGAGGCGGCGGCCTCCGACCAGGGGGACCTCGACCAGATGCTGGCGCGCCTCGAGGGGCTCTCCGACGACGAGGCGCAGGCCCTCCTCGGCGGCGCGGGGCTGCCCGACGGCGCCGGCGAAGAGCCGGGCGAGGCGGAGGCTCTCCTCGGCCCCGCGCACAGCTCCTCCGGCGCCGGCGGCGCCGGCGGCGGCAGGGGAGAGCCGCGGTGAGCCAGCTCGCCGCGCGGCTGCAGGGACTCTCGCCGCAGAAGCGGGAGCTGCTGCTGCGCCAGCTCCGGCAGGGGGCGGCCGCGCCGCCGCCCCGGCCGCCGATCCAGCCGCTGCCGCGCGACGGGCGCGGCTTCCCGCTCTCCTACGCCCAGCAGCGGCTCTGGTTCCTCCACCAGCTCGAGCCCGGCAGCGCCGCCTACAACATGCCGGCGCCGGTCCGTCTCTCCGGCCGTCTCGACGAGGCGGCGCTGGCCCGCGCCCTCGCCGCGGTGGTGCGCCGCCACGAGGTGCTGCGCACCCGCTTCGTGAACGAGGACGGCAGGCCGGTGCAGCGGATCGCACCGCCGGCGGCGGTGCCGCTGCCGAGAGTCGACCTGCGCCGCCTGCGCTGTCCAGCCGGAGAGGCGGCGCGGGAGGCGCTGGCCACCTCCCTGGCCGCCGCCGAGATCCGGCGCCCGTTCGACCTGGCCGCCGGGCCGCCGGTGCGGGCGCTGCTGCTGCGCCTGACGCCGGCCGAGAGCATCCTGGTCCTCACCGTCCATCACATCGCCTCCGACGCCTGGTCGATGGGAGTCCTGGTGCGGGAGGTCGAGACCCTGTACGAGGCCTTCGTGTCGGGCCGCGCGCCCGCCGCCCTGCCGCCGCTGCCGGTGCAGGTCGCCGACTGCGCGGTGGCCGAGCGGCGGTGGCTCGGCGAGGCCGCCCTGTCGCCGCAGCTGGCCTACTGGCGGCGGCGGCTGGCCGGCCTCGACGGGCCTCTCGAATTGCCGGCCGACCGGCCGCGGCCGCAGGTGCAGAGCTTCCGCGGCGCGCGCCTGGGGACGGCGCTCCCGGCCCCGGCGGCCGCCGCGCTGCGCACCCTGGCCCAGCGCGAGGGGACGACCCTCTTCACCCTGCTGCTGGCCGCCCTCATGGTCCTGCTGCACCGGCACGGCGGGCGGAGCGACCTCACGGTCGGCACGCCGGTCGCCAATCGCGACCGCCCCGAGATCGAGCCGCTCGTCGGGCTGTTCGTCAACACCCTGGTGCTGCGCGCCGACCTCGCGGGCGACCCGCCCTTCCGGCAGCTCCTGGCCGCGGTCCGCGAGGCGGTGCTCGAGGACTTCGCCCACCGGGACGTGCCCTTCGAGCGGCTGGTCGAGGAGCTGCAACCGGAGCGGGACCTGGCGCACAGCCCGCTCTTCCAGGTGCTGCTCGCCTACCAGAGCCCGTCTGCCGACGGGTCGGCGGCCGGCGGCCTGGTGGCGCGGCCGCTCGCCATCGATCCCGGCCGCGCGCTCTTCGACCTCACGCTCACCCTCGAGGACGCGCCGGCGGCGCTCGCCTGCGTCTTCGAGTACAACTCCGACCTCTTCGACGCCGCGCGCATCCGGCGCATGGCGGGGCACTGGACGACCTTGCTCTCCGCGGTCGCCGGCGCCGCCGCGGACTTCGGCACCGCCGCGGACTCCGGCGGCGTGGCGCCGGGGCGGCGCCTGTCGGAGCTGCCGCTGCTGACCGCCGCCGAGCGCCACCAGCTGCTGATCGAGCATCCGGACGCGGCGGTGCGGCCCGGCATTCCGGAGCGGGTGGGCGAGCGCATCGCGCGCCAGGCGGCGCGGCATCCTTCGCGGCTGGCGGTGGCCACCGCGACCGAGCGCCGGACCTACGGCGAGATGGCGGCGGGAACTGCCCGCATCGCGGCCCGCCTGCGGCGCCTGGGCCTCCGCCGCGGCGAGCCGGTGGCGGTGGCGCTGGGGCGTTCGGCGCGGCTTCCCGAGGCCCTGCTCGGGGTGTGGCAGGCCGGCGCGGCCTACGTGCCGATGGACCCCGGCTATCCCGAGGAGCGGCTGCTGTACATGTTCGCGGACGCCGGCTGCCGGCTGCTGCTGGCCGACGCGACGACGCCCCCGGCGCTGCTCGCGCGCGCGGCGCTGGCGGTCCGGATGGAGGAAGAAGAGGAGGAAGAGGGAGAGGAGGAAGCGCCGCGCGACGGCGATGTCGCCCCGGCCGGTACCGCGTCAGGCGAGGATGCCGTCCAGGCCGCCCCGGCCGCCCCGGCCGCCGCTGCCGGCGCCGGCCGTGGCGATCCCGCCGAGCTGGCCTACGTGCTGTACACCTCGGGATCGACCGGCCGGCCGAAAGGCGTCGAAGTGACGCACGGGGCGCTGGCGAACCTCCTACGCTCGGTCGAGGAGTGGCCCGGGCTCGACCCCGAGGACGTCCTGCTGGCGGTGAGCTCGCTCTCGTTCGACATCGCCGCGTTCGATCTCTACCTGCCGCTGCTGGCCGGGGCGCGCATCGAGCTGGTGGACCGGGAGGTGGCGGGGGACGGCGAGCGGCTGCTGGCGCGGCTGGCGAGCTCGGGAGCGACGGCGCTGCAGGCGACCCCGTCGACCTGGCGGCTGCTGGTGGAGTCGGGCTGGCAGCCGACCCCGGGCCTCAAGGCGCTGACCGCGGGCGAGGCGCTCTCCGAACGGCTCGCGAGCGAGATGCTGGCGCGCTCGCGGGAGGTGTGGAACCTCTACGGGCCGACGGAGACGACCATCTATTCGGCCGGCGGAAGAGTGGCGGCGGGCGAGCCGGTCCGGCTGGGAGGGCCGATCGCCAACACCTCGCTGGTCGTCGTTGGCCCGGACCTCGCGGCGACGCCGCTGGGCGTGCCCGGGGAGCTGTGGATCGGCGGCGCGGGGCTGGCGCGCGGCTATCGCGGGCGTCCCGAGGCGACCGCGCGGCAGTTCGTGCCCGACCCATTCGGAGGCGAGCCGGGGGGACGGATGTACCGGACCGGCGACCTGGCGCGCCGCGACGGCAGGGGGCGCCTCGAGTTCCTGGGGCGCATCGACCACCAGGTGAAGGTGCGCGGCTTCCGCATCGAGCCGGGGGAGGTCGAGGCGGCGCTCGAATCGCATCCGGCCATCGCCCGCGCCGTCGTCCTCGCGGACGGAGCGGGCGGCGGACGGCTGGTGGCCTGCCTGGTGGCGGCAGCGCGGCCGTCCGAGGCACCCGAGGGGCGGCCGTCGGAAGTACCCCAGGCGCCGCCCTCGGAGACAGCCCGCGCGCAACCTTCAGCGCCAGCCCAGGCGCAGCGCGAAGAGGAGCCCCAGAAACCGCGGGCAGCGGTTCCCCAGACGCCGCGCCAGGCGGAACCGCGCGTGCCCGAGCCCACCGGGCCGCAGGTGCCGCCGCTGCCGCTGATCGGTGCCCTGCGCGCCCACCTCGCCCGCTCGCTGCCCGATCACATGATCCCGACCGCCTGGATCGAGGTGCCGGCGCTGCCGCTCACCCCCGGCGGCAAGGTGGACCGGCGGCGCCTGGCCCTCGAGGTCGCCGGCGCCTCGGCGGCGCGCCCGCCGCGCACGGGTCCGCGGGCGCCGGCCAGCCCCGCCGAGGAGCTGGTGGCGGCGATCTGGGAGGAGGTCCTGGGCCTGCCGGAAGTGGGCATGGACGAGAGCTTCTTCGATCTCGGCGGCCACTCGCTGCTCGCCACCCAGGTGGCGGCGCGGGTGCGCCGGTCCTGGGGGATCGAGCTGCCGCTGCGGGCGCTGTTCGAGCTGCCGACCGTCGCCCGGTTGGCGGCGCACCTCGAGACGCTCGCGGCGGGCGGGCAGGCGGACGCGGCGCCGCCGATCGCGGCCCGGCCGCGCGCTCGCGGGCTCGACGGCCGGACGGCCGGGATGCCGCTGTCGTTCGGCCAGCAACGCCTCTGGTTCCTGGACCAGCTCGAGCCGGGCGGCCTGGCCTACAACATGCCGGCCGCCGTGCGCCTGCGCGGCGCGCTCGACGGCGACGCCCTGGCCTGGAGCCTGGGCGAGGTGGTGCGTCGGCACGAGGTCCTGCGCACCGTCTTCCGGCTGGACGGCGAGGAGCCGTTGCAGGTGCCCCGCCCCGCCGCGCCGGTGCCGCTGCCGCGCGTCGACCTGGCGGCGCTGCCGGCCGGCCGCCGCGAGGCCGCCGCCCGCCGCCTCCTCGCCGCCGCGGCCGGGCGTCCCTTCGATCTCGGCGCCGGCCCGCTGCTGCGGCCGCTGCTGCTCCGCCTCGACCCGCTCGAGCACCGGCTGCTGGTGGTCGTCCATCACATCGCGAGCGATGCCTGGTCGATGGGGCTGCTGGTGCGGGAGCTGTCGGCGCTCTACGCGGCCCGCCGGCGCGGCGAGGCGAGCCCCCTGCCCGAGCTGCCGCTGCAGTACGCCGACTACGCGGCCTGGCAGCGCGGCTGGCTGCGCGGCGCGGCGCTCGCGGCGCAGCTGGCCTGGTGGCGGCAGGCGCTGGCCGGCGCGCCGCCGCTGCTCGACCTGCCGACCGACCGGCCGCGGCCGGCGCGGCAGAGCTTCCGCGGCGGCCGCCTGGCGCACCGCTTCGACGCGGCGCTGGGCGAGGCGGTGCGGGCCCTGGGGAGGGCGCGGGGCGCCACCGCGTTCATGATCCATCTCGCCGCCTTCCAGGCGCTGCTCGGCCGCTACTCGGGGCAGCCGGTCGTGGTCGTCGGCACCCCCATCGCCAACCGCCGCCACGCCGAGCTCGAGGGGTTGATCGGCTTCTTCGTCAACACCCTGGCGCTGGCCGGCGACCTCGGCGGCGAGCCGAGCTTCGCCGGGCACCTGGCGCGGGTGCGCGAGACCGCCCTCGGCGCCTACGCCCACCAGGACCTGCCCTTCGAGAAGCTGGTCGAGGAGCTGGATCCGCGCCGCAGCCTCGCGCACGCGCCGCTCTTCCAGGCGCTGCTCTCGGCGCGCGACCTGCCAGCCGCGGCCGCGGTCGACCTCCCCGGCCTCGAGCTGACCCCCCTGGGCACCGAGCTGGGAGCCGCGAAGTTCGACCTCACGCTCGACATCGGCGCGCCCGGGCCCGCGGCCGGCTTCGACGCCGAGCTCGAATACAACAGCGATCTCTTCGATCGGGCGACTGCCGCCCGCCTGCTCCGCCACTTCGAGACGCTGCTCGCCGGTGCGCTCGCCGATCCCGCCGCCCGGGTCGGCGAGCTGCCGATCCTGTCGCCGCCCGAGCGCGCCCAGCTGCTGGGGGAGTGGAACGACACCGCGCCGGCGGCCGCCCCGATGCCGGCGCTGCCCTGCCTGCACGAGCTGCTCGAAGCGGCCGCGGACCGCGCCCCCGCGGAGCGGGCGCTCGCATGGCGGGGCCAGGAGCTGACGCGCGGCGAGCTCGACCGGCAGGCCAACCGCCTCGCCCATCACCTGCGCGCTCTCGGGGTGGGGCCGGAGACGCGGGTCGGCATCTGCATCGAGCGCTCGCCGGCGATGGTGACGGCGATGCTGGCGGTGCTCAAGGCCGGGGGCGCCTACCTGCCGCTCGACCCCGCCTACCCGCAAGCGCGGCTCGAGCTGATGCTCGAGGACTCCGGGGCCCTGCTGGTGCTGGCCGAAGAGCGGCTGGCCGGCAGGCTCGGAGCGCGCACGCCGATCGTCTGCGTCGACCGCGACGCCGCGAGCTTCGACCGCCAGCCGGACTGCCGGCCGGCGCCCGCCGCGACGCCGGGCAACCTCGCCTACGTCATCTACACCTCCGGCTCGACCGGCCGCCCAAAGGGCGTCGCCATCGCGCACCGCAGCGCCGCCACCCTGGTCGAGTGGGCGCGCGCCGCCTTCTCCCCCGGCGAGCTCGCGGCCGTACTCGCCTCGACCTCGATCTGCTTCGACCTCTCGGTCTTCGAGCTGTTCGTGCCGCTCGCCTGCGGCGGCAGCGTCGTGCTGGCCGAGAACGCCCTCGAGCTGCCGCGCCTCGCGGCCGCCGGAGTCACCCTGCTGAACACCGTGCCCTCGGCCGCCGCCGAGCTGGTCCGCACCGGCGGCCTGCCGCCGTCGGTCCGCACCGTCTGCCTGGCCGGCGAGCCGCTGTCCCGGGGGCTGGTCGACGCTCTCTATGCCGCGGCGGCCGCGCGCGGCGGCCGGCTCGAGCGGGTGCTGAACCTCTACGGGCCGTCCGAGGACACCACCTACTCGACCTGGGCCGCGCTGCCCCCCCTGCCGCGCCTGCCGCCGCCGGCGGGCCTGCCGCCGGGCACCGCGCCGGCGCCCGGCATCGGCCGGCCGGTCCTTGGCACCCAGGCCTACGTGCTGGACGCGCGCCGGCAACCGCTCCCCCTGGGCGTCCCGGGCGAGCTCTGCCTCGGCGGCCAGGGACTGGCGCGCGGCTACCTGGGCCGGCCGGAGCTGACGGCGGAGCGCTTCGTGCCCGACCCCTTCACGGCCGAGCCGGGAGGCCGCCTGTACCGCACCGGAGACCTCGTCCGCCACCGCCCGGACGGCGACCTGCTGTTCCTCGGCCGCCTCGACCACCAGGTCAAGCTGCGCGGGTTCCGCATCGAGCTCGGCGAGATCGAAGCGGTGCTGGCGGCCCATCCGCGGATCGCCGAGGTGGCGGTCGTGTCCACCAAACCCGCCGGCGCGGCACTTGATGAGCAGGAAGCCGGAGAAGGCAGCCCCGGAGGGGCGGCCGCCGGTCAGCGGCTGGTCGCCTACGTCGTCGGCCGACCCGCACCGATGTCTTCCGGGGCCTCCGCGGCCTCCGGACTCTCCGCCGACGAGCTGCGCGCCTACCTCGCCACGAAGCTGCCGAGCTTCATGGTGCCCTGGGCCTTCGTGCAGCTTCCCGCCTTGCCGAGGAACGCCAACGGCAAGCTGGATCGCGGTGCGTTGCCCGACCCGGGCCGGCAGGCCTGGGGAGCGGCGCCGGAGGTCGAGGAGCCGCGGTCGGAGGCCGAGCGGACGGTCGCCGCCATCTGGCAGGAGGTGCTCGGGCTCGACCGGGTGAGCGTGCATGACAACTTCTTCGACTCGGGCGGCCACTCGCTGCTGGCGGTGCGCGCCTATCACCGGTACCGGGCGGCATTCGGCAAGGACTTCCCGCTGATCGCGCTGTTCGAGAACCCGACGATCGAGGCCCTCGCCCGCTTCCTGGGCCGCGGCGCCGAGGACGGCGAGGGCGAGGCGCGAGAAGCCTCGCGGCAGCTCGGACAGCAGCGCGGAGCGCGGCGCCGCGAGGCCGCGGCCGCCAAGCGCCGCGCAGCGGCGCATGACCCAGCTGGCACCTGCGCCGCGGCGCCGGATCTCCCGAGCGGTGGCCGCGCCGCGGTGCCGGATCGTCAAGGTGGTGGCGGGGCCCCCCCGGAGTCCCCGCGGCCAGGAGATCTCGAGACCCCATCATGAGCGATTCAGCAGCCACTCACCTCGGCGTCGCGGTCATCGCCATGGCCGGCCGCTTCCCGGGGGCCGCCGACGTCGAGCAGTTCTGGCGCAACCTGGGCGCCGGCGTCGAGTCGATCCGCGTCTTCGCCGACGCCGAGCTCGAGAGGTCGCCCGACCAGGCCGCCGCCCCCGGCGATCCGGGCTTCGTGCCGGCCGGCGCGGTGCTCGACGGCATCGAGCTGTTCGACGCCGGCTTCTTCGACTTCAATCCCCGCGAGGCGGAGATCACCGATCCGCAGCAGCGCATCTTCCTCGAATGCTGCTGGGAGGCGCTCGAGCGCGCCGGCTACGACCCCGAGCGCTTCCCCGGCGCGGTGGGCGTCTTCGCCGGCACCGGCATGAGCACCTACTTCTTCAACAACGTGCTCGGCCACCCCGAGGTGCTGCGGACGGTGGCGCCCTTCCAGCTGCAGATCGGCTCCGACAAGGACTACCTGGCGCCGCGAGTGTCCTACAAGCTCGACCTCCGGGGCCCGAGCATCACCGTGCAGACCGCGTGCTCCACCTCGCTGGTCGCCGTCCATCTCGCCTGCCAGAGCCTGCTCGACCTGCAGTCCGACATGGCGCTGGCCGGCGGCGTCTCGGTGCGGGTGCCGCAACGCACCGGCTACCGCTACCAGGAGGGCGGCATCGCGTCTCCCGACGGCCACTGCCGGGCCTTCGACCGCAACGCCCAGGGGACGGTCGCCGGCAACGGCGCCGGCGTCGTGCTGCTCAAGCGCCTCGACGACGCGCTGGCGGACGGCGACACCGTCCTCGCCGTCATCCGCGGCTCGGCGGTCAACAACGACGGCGCCGCCAAGGTCGGCTTCACCGCCCCGGGCGTCGCCGGACAGGTGGCGGTGATCTCGGAGGCGCTGGCGGCCGCTGACCTCGACGGCGCCGCGATCGACTACGTCGAGGCGCACGGCACCGGCACGCCGCTGGGCGACCCCATCGAGGTCTCGGCGCTGCGGCAGGCTTTCGCCGGCCGCCCCGCGGGCGCGCCCTCCTGCGCCCTGGGCTCGGTCAAGACCAACATCGGCCACCTCGACAGCGCCGCCGGCATCGCCGGCTTGATCAAGACGGTGCTCGCCCTCGAGCACGGCGCCATCCCGCCCAGCCTGCACTTCGAGTCGCCGAACCCGGAGATCGACCTCGCGGCCGGCCCGTTCCACGTCAACACGGCCCTGACCCCGTGGCCGGCGACGACCGGCCGCCCGCGGCGCGCCGGCGTCAGCTCGTTCGGCATCGGCGGCACCAACGCCCACGTCGTGCTCGAGCAGGCGCCGCCCGCGGGACCGTCGGGCCCGTCCCGCCCCTGGCAGCTGCTGACGCTCTCGGCGCGCACCGCGAGCGCCCTCGAGGCGATGACCGAGAACCTGGCGCGCCACCTGGCCGAGGCGCCGTCCGACCGTCCGGACACCGATCTGGCCGACGTCGCCTACACCCTGCAGGCCGGCCGCAAGAGCTTCCCTCACCGCCGCGTCCTCGTCTGCCGCGACCGCGCCGCGGCGGCCGCCGCCCTGCGCGACCGCGATCCCGGAGCGGTGCGCACCCAGGCCGTCGAGGCCCGCGACCGGCCGGTCGTCTTCCTCTTCCCAGGGCAGGGCGCGCAGCACGTCGGGATGGGGCGGGAGCTCTACGACGGCGAGCCGGCGTTCCGCGCGGCGCTCGACCGCTGCGCCGACCTGCTCGCCCCCCACCTGGGCCTGGACCTGCGGCAGCTGCTCTACCCCGCCGCCGCCGGCGCGGGCCGGGAGCCGGACGCGGACGCGGCGCGCGCGCTCGAGCAGACCGCCGTCGCCCAGCCCGCCCTCTTCGCCGTCGAGTACGCCCTGGCCCAGCTGTGGAGCGAGTGGGGGGTGCGCCCGGCAGCCATGCTCGGCCACAGCATCGGCGAGTACGTCGCCGCGTGCCTGGCCGGCGTCCTGACGCTCGCCGACGCGCTCGCGCTGGTGGCGGAGCGCGGCAGGCTGATGCAGGCGCTGCCGGCGGGCGCCATGCTCGCCGTGCCGCTGCCCGAGGCGGAGGTCCGCGAGCTGCTCGCCGCGGACGGCGGCCTGGCGCTGGCGGCGGTCAACGCGCCGGCGCTGTGCGTGGTCTCCGGCCCGCCGGCGGCGGTCGCGGCGCTGGCCGAGGGGCTCGCGGCGCGCGGCGTCGATTGCCGGCGCCTCCACACCTCGCACGCTTTCCACTCGGCGATGATGGAGCCCGTCCTCGAGCCGTTCGCCGCCGCCGTCGCGAAGGTCCGGCTGGCGCCGCCGCGCATCCCCTACCTGTCCAATCTCACCGGCGGCTGGATCGAGCCCGCCCAGGCGACGGACCCGCGTTACTGGGCCCGGCACCTGCGCGAGACCGTGCGCTTCGGCGACGCGGTCGGCGAGCTGCTCGGCGACCGCTCCCGCGTGCTGCTCGAGGTCGGGCCCGGGCGGAGCCTGGGCACCCTGGTGCGGCGCCATCCCGAGGCCGCTCCGGAGCGGGTGGTGATCGCCTCGCTCAGCCATCCGCGCGAGGAGGCGGCGAGCGCCGACGCCCTCGGCACCGCCCTCGGCAGGCTGTGGCTCGCCGGGGTGAAGATCGACTGGCAGGGCGTCCATGCCCACGAGCGGCGGCGGCGCGTGCGGCTGCCCACCTACCCCTTCGAACGGCAGCGCCTCTGGCTCGATCCGGTGCCCCGTGCCGCGGCGGTGGCGCCGCAGGCGGGGACGGCGGGGACGGCGGTGACGGCAGAGACGGCGGCGACGGCGGCGGTGGCAAGCCAACCGGGCTTGCCGGGGGATGCCGCTGCGGGCGCGTTCCCTGGATCGGCGGCGGTCGTCGCAGCGTCTTCCGGCGGGCAGCCGGCCAGTAAGCCGTCCCATGCCGCTCCGGAACCCGCGGCCGTTCCTGCGACGGCGGGCGCTGCAGGCGCTGCGGGCGAGGCCCCCCGGCATCCACGGCCCGCCCTCGCCACCCCCCACGTCGAACCCGCCGGCGAGGTCGAGCTGCAGGTGGCCGAGCTGTGGTCGCGCGCCCTGGGGATCGCCGGCGTCGGCGTTCACGACGACTTCTTCGAGCTCGGCGGGCACTCGCTGCTCGCCACCCAGATCGCCGCCGAGGTGCGCGCCCGCTTCGCGGCCGACGTGCCGTTGCAGGCGCTGTTCGCGACCTCCACGGTGGCGGGCATGGCGTCGGCGATCCAGGACCGGCTGCAGCGGGACGAGGCGCCGCCGGCCGCCATGGAGCTGCCGGCGCTCGTCGCCGACCGCGCCGGCCTGCACCAGCCGTTCCCGCTCACCGACGTGCAGCAGGCCTACTGGATCGGCAGGAGCGGCGCCTTCGAGCTCGGGCAGGTCGGGACCCATCTCTACCTGGAGATGGATTCGCCGGCGATCGACCTGCGGCGCCTGGGCGCGGCCCTGAACCGCCTGATCGAGCGCCACGACATGCTGCGCGCCGTCGTGCTGCCCGACGGCCGGCAGCAGATCCTCGAGCGGGTGCCGCCCTACGAGATCGCGGTCCTCGACCTGGAGGGTCGGGAACCCGCCCAGGCCGAGCGCGAGCTGCAGGCCGTGCGCCGCCGGATGTCGCACCAGGTGCTGCCGGCCGACCGCTGGCCGCTGTTCGAGGTCCGGGCCTCGCGCCTTGCCGGGGGAGGCACGCGGTTCCACGTCAGCTTCGACTTCCTGATCGGCGACGCCTGGAGCTGCCAGATCCTGCTCCGCGAGCTGTCCGCGCTCTACGACGACCTCGGGGCGCCGCTCGCGCCGCTCCCGATCTCGTTCCGCGACTACGTGCTGGCCACCCTCGAGCTCGAGCGCTCGGCGGCCTTCGAGCGCGCCCTCGCCTACTGGCGCGGCTGCCTGGCGGAGCTGCCTCCTCCGCCCGAGCTGCCGCTCGCCCGCAACCCGCAGGAGCTCGACCAGCCGCACTTCGTGCGCCGCACCGCCACGCTGCCGCCCGCGGCCTGGCAGCGCGCCAAGCGGCGGGCGAGCCGCGCCGGGCTCACTCCGTCGGGGCTGCTGCTGGCGGTCTACGCCGAGGCGCTGGCGGCGTGGAGCAAGAGCCCGCGCTTCACCGTCAACCTGACCCTGTTCAACCGCCTGCCGCTGCACCCCCGGATCCACGAGCTGGTCGGCGACTTCACCTCGCTGACCCTGTGCGCGGTCGACACTTCGCGGCCGGCGCCCTTCGTCGAGCGCGCCCGCAGGATCCAGGACCGGCTGTGGGAAGGGCTCGATCACCGCCTGGTCAGCGGCGTGCGGGTGATGCGCGAGCTGGCGCGCGCTCACGGCGGCGCCCGCGCGCTGATGCCCGTGGTCTTCACCAGCACCCTCAACCTGGCGCCCCCGGAGGCGCCGCCCGCCACGCCGTCCACGCCGGCTACCCCGGCAACGCCTACGGACACCGCCGGCGCGCCGGAGGAGCCTCAGCCGGCCCAGGGCTACGAGATCAGCCAGACCCCGCAGGTCTGGATCGACCACCAGGTCTCCGAGCGCCGCGGTTGGCTGAGCTGCACCTGGGACGTGGTCGAGGACCTCTTCCCGCCAGGGCTGATCGACGAGATGTTCGCGGCCTTCCGCGGCCTGCTCGATCGCCTGGCGGCGCCGGAGGCCGGCGAGACGGGCGACGGCGCGGGCGCGCTGCCGCCGGCGTGGCTCCAGGACCGCTGGGAGCTGGCCCCGGCGGCGCAGCTCGCCGAGCGCGCGGCGATCCATGCCGCGGCGCCCGCGTTGCAGGCGCCGCCGCCGGGCTTGCTCCACACCCTGATCGCGCCGCCGTCCGCGCGGCCGGCGGTCGCGGCTCCCGGCCGCGTGCTGACCTACGACGAGCTGCACCGGCGCGCCGCGGCGCTGGCGCGGCAGCTGCGCACGCTGGGGGCGCGGCGGAACACCCTGGTGGCGGTGGTCATGGAGAAGGGCTGGGAGCAGGTGGTCGCGGCATACGGCATCCTTGGCTCGGGGGCGGCCTACCTGCCGATCGATCCCGACCTCCCGGCCGAGCGCCGCGGCTGGCTGCTGGCCGACGGCGGCGTCGAGATCGCCGTGACCCAGCCCTGGCTCGAGGAACGCTTCGCCCAAGCCGAGGAGTGGCCGCAGGGCCTGCGGCGCCTGACCGTCACGGCGGAGCCGCCGGGGGCCTCGGGAGCGGCCGCGGGCGCGGAGGGTACGGCGGGAGCGGAGGCAACCGCGGGAGCGCGGGGAGTCGCCGGAGAGGAGGGCGCCGCCAAGGCCGCCGAGGCCGCGGCGCCCGGCGAGGTCGTGGCCGCGGCCCCGGACCAGGGCCCCGACGACCTGGCCTACGTCATCTACACCTCGGGCTCGACGGGCCGGCCGAAGGGAGTCGCCATCGATCACCGCGGCGCGGTCAACACGGTGCTCGACGTCAACCGCCGCTTCGGCGTCGGGCCGGCCGACCGGGTGTTCGCCCTCTCCTCGCTCTCCTTCGACCTCTCGGTCTACGACCTCTTCGGCACCCTCGCCGCCGGCGGCACGGTGGTCTTCCCCGCCGCCGACCTGCGGCGCGACCCGGACCACTGGTCCGAGCGCCTGGACGCCTGCGGCGTGACCGTCTGGAACTCGGTGCCGGCGCTGATGGAGATGCTGGTGGACTTCGCCGCCGAGCAGGCCCGGCCGCTGCCCGGCGCGCTCCGCCTGGCGCTGCTGTCGGGCGACTGGATCCCGGTGCAGCTCCCCGACCGCATCCGGGCGCTGGCTCCCGGCGCCGAGGTGATCAGCCTCGGCGGCGCCACCGAGGCTTCCATCTGGTCGATCCTCTATCCCGTGCGCGAGGTCGAGCCCGGCTGGCGCAGCATCCCCTACGGGCGGGCGATGAGCGGCCAGACGTTCCACGTCCTGGACGAGGCGCTGGCGCCGCGTCCGACCTGGGTCCCGGGCCACCTCTTCATCGGCGGCGTCGGGCTGGCCCGCGGCTACTGGGGCGACCCGGAGAAGACCGCCGCGAGCTTCATCACCCATCCGCGGACCGGCGAGCGCCTCTACCGGACCGGCGACCTCGGCCGCTACCTGCCGGGCGGCGACATCGAGTTCCTCGGCCGCGAGGACTCGCAGGTGAAGGTGCGCGGCTACCGCGTCGAGCTCGGCGAGATCGAGGCGGCGCTCTGCCGCCACCCCGCGGTGCGCGAGGCCGTAGTGATGGCCTTCGCCGGCGATCGCCCCGGCGACAAGCGGCTGGCCGCCTACGTCGTGACCGGCGCGGCCGCGCCCGCGGGCCCGGTAACGCCGGAGATCCCGGCGGCGCCTGAGATCAGTGAGCTGCGCGAGCACCTGCGACGCTCGCTGCCCGACTACATGGTCCCTGCCGCCTTCGTCTTCCTGCCGGCGCTGCCGCTCACCGCCAACGGCAAAGTGGACCGCCAGGCCCTGCCGCGGCCCGGCCAGCACCGGCCGGAGGAGCGGCGCCGCTACGTCGCCCCCCGCACCCAGGTCGAGACGGTCCTGGCGTCGATCTGCGGCGAGGCGCTGGGGGTCGAGAGGCTCGGCGTCGACGACGACTTCTTCGAGCTGGGAGGCGACTCGCTGATGGCGGTGCGCGCCATCTTCCGCATCCGCAAGACGGTCGGCGTGGAGCTGCCGGTGCGCAGCTTCTTCGACGCCCCGACCGTGGCGGGTCTGGCGGCGCTGGTCGAGGACCTGCTGGTGAGCCAGATCGAGGAGATGTCCGAGGAAGAGGTGAGGGAGCTCCTGTGACCGGCGTCCTCCCCCCGTCGCGCCTCGAGCGCCTGTCGCCGGAGCGGCGCGCCCTGCTCGAGAAGCGCCTGCACGGGCTGGCCGTGGCAGCGAGCACCGGTGGCGCCGCCGGCATCGCGAGCACGGCCGGCGTCGCGAGCACCGCGGGCGTCGCCGGCGCCGCCGGCGCCCCTCGCGAGACGGGCGCCCTTGGGGGGTCGCCCGCACCTGCAGCGGTGGCCTCGCCTCCTTCACGGCACTCGCCGTTGATGCCGGCAGCGCCGGAGGCGCCGGAAGGACCGCTTGCCAGTCGCGCCGCGGCGCGCGCCCTGGCCGCCGAGCTCGCGGGCGGGGCGTGGCCGATGCCGGACGAGGTCTGGAGCACGCTGGTCGCCACCGGCGCCCGCGAGGCCGAACGGCTGGCGCTGGCGCCGGACCTGGTGGCGGACGCCGGCCTGGAGCCTCGCCTCGACCGCGAGGCGGTCGCCTTCGTGGCCGCAGCCTGCCGCCGGATCGGCGTGCTGCTGCACGCCGGCGACGAGGTCACCGTCGCGGGGCTGCTGCGCGACCACGGCCTGCTGCCGCGCTACCGCAAGGCGCTGCGCCGCTGGCTCGACATGCTGGCGGAGGAGGGCATCGCGGCGCGGCATGGCGAGGTGTACCGAGCCGTCCAGCCCCTCGCCGAGCCGCTGCCTCATGACGCCATGGTCGACGACGCGCGGCGCGAGTACTACGGCGAGAACCTGGTGGCGGTGCTCACGGGCAAGGTCCACCCGCTCGAGTTCTACCTCGCCGGCGGCTCCTCGAAGAGCGTCGAGGAAGGCTACCGGGAGCTGCCGATCTTCCGCTACTGCAACGGCATCGCCGGCGCCGTGCTCGCCGCCCAGGTCGCCGCCCTGCCGCCCGGGCGGCGCTTCCGGCTGCTCGAGGTCGGGGCCGGCACCGGCGGGACCACCGCCTCGCTGCTGCCGTTGCTGCCGCCGGAGCGCACGGTCTTCGTGTTCACCGACGTGTCGAAGTTCTTCACCGACCTCGGCGCGCAGAAGTTCGCCGGCTTCCCGTTCGCCCGCTACCGCGAGCTCGACATCGAGCGCGATCCCGTCGCCCAGGGGCTGCCGGCGGGCTGCTGCGACTGGCTGGTCGCGGCGCACGTGCTGCACGCCACCCGCAACGTCCACGAGACCCTGGTCCACGTGCGGCGGCTGCTCGCCCCGGGCGGCGTCCTGCTGCTGCTCGAGGAGAGCCGCTTCCAGCGCAAGTACCACTTCTCGATGGGCTTCCTGCCCGGCTTCGACCACTTCGAGGACTACGGGCTGCGCCCCGCGCACCCGCTGCTCTCGGCGGCGCAGTGGTGCGCGGCGTTGCGCGCCTCCGGCTTCGCGGCCGCCGCCGCCTTCACCCCCGCCGGCTCGGCGGCCGAGGTGATGGGCGTGGACGTCCTGATCGCGCGCGCCGAAGGGCCGCCCGCGGCCCGGGCCGAGGCAACGCCACCCGCGGCCCGGGCCGAGGCAACGCCGCCCGCGCCACGGACCCGGGCGGCGACGGCTGCCGCCGCGACGGTCCGGCCGCGGCTGCCCGAGCCCGGCGGCGGCGGCGGCGAGGCGCTGTCGTTCGCCCAGCAGCGCCTCTGGCGGCTCGCCCGCGTCGCGCCTCGCGGCACGGCCTACAACGTCTTCCATGGTGTGCGCCTCCGCGGACGGCTGCAGGTGCGGACCCTGGAGGCGGCGCTGGGCCGGCTGGTGGCGCGCCACGAGGCGCTGCGCACCCGCTTCCCGGAGACCGACCAGGGGCCGGTCGCCCTGGTCGAACCGGCGCCCGGCACGCCGCGCCCCCTGCCGCTGGTGGACCTCGCCGGCCTGGCGGAGGGCCAGGTGCGCCTGGCCTGCGAGCGGGCGCTCGCCGACCAGGCCGGGCGGCCGTTCGACCTGGCGCGCGGCCCGCTGCTGCGGGCGGCGCTGCTGCGCACCGGCGAGGCCGAGCATCTGCTGCTGCTCGCCGTGCATCACATCGTCATCGACGGCTGGTCCCTGACGGTCCTGGTGCGCGACCTCTTCGGCCTGTATGCCGTGATGACGGGCGGCGACGGCGGCGACCGCAACGACCGCGGCAGCGAGAGCGCGGGCGCCGGCGTAGGCGCCGCCGCGCCACCGCGACCGCCGGCGCTGCAAGCAGGCGATTTCGCCCGCTGGCAGCGGCAGCTGCTGCGCGGCGGCGAGCTCGACGGCGAGCTGGCCTGGTGGCGGCGGCAGCTCGCGGGCGCCGCGCCGGGCGGCCTGCGCTGGCCGGCGCCGGACCGGTACCCCCTCCAGGACACCGGCGGCGGCCGACCGAGCCGGGGCGGCCGCGACAGCGCCTTCCTGGACGCCCGGGCGAGCGCGGCGCTCAAGGCGCTCGCCCGCCGCGAGCGGGCCACGCTGTTCGTCGTCGTGCTGGCGGCATGGAAGGCGCTGCTCCATCGCCGGAGCGGCGAGGACGACGTGCTCGTCGGCACGGTGGTGGCGTCGCGCGACCGCCCGGAGACCGCGGAGCTGGTGGGCTTCCTGCTCAATTTGCTCGTGCTGCGCACCCATCTCGGCGGCGACCCGCCCTTCGTCGAGCTGCTGCAGCGCGTCCGCGAGACGGCGCTCGAGGCGCTCACCCACCAGCGGGTGCCGTACGAGGTCCTGGCCGCGGAGCTGGCGGGCGCCGGCGCGGACGACCTGCCGACGCCCTGGATCCGCGGGCTGTTCATCATGCCGACGGGCGAGGCGGCGCACGCCGCGCCGCTGCGGCTGCCGGCGCTCGAGGTGGAGCCCACTCTCACCGGCGAGATGGGGACGGAGTTCGAGTGGACCCTCTACGCCCGCGAGAGCGACGGCGGCATCCGCTTCGATCTCGGCTACTCCCCCGGCGTGTTCGTCCCGGGCCAGGCCGCGGCGCTGCTCGGCGAGCTCACGGCCCTGCTCGAGCGGGCCGCGGCCGACCCCTGGCTGCGGTTGTCGCGGCTGTCGCGGCTGACCCCCGCCGCCGCCGGCGGCGAGCGCGGCGCGGGCGGCGCCGGCGCCGCGGGCGGCTGAGGAGGAGGGAGATCCCATGGGCGAGAGCATCCTGGTCATCGGCGCCGGCCTGGTGGGATCGCTGCTGGCGTTGTACCTCTCCCGCCTGGGCTGCGCGGTGGAGCTCTGCGAGCGGCACTCCGACCCGCGCGAGGGGCCGGCCGCCGCCGGCCGCTCGATCAACCTCACCATCTGCGAGCGCGGCTTCGCCGCCCTCGACCGGGTGCAGGCCGGCGACGCGGTGCGGGCCATCGCCATGCCCTGCTACGGCCGGGTGATCCACCACCGCGACGGCACGGTGGAGCACCAGCCGTACGGCAACCGCGGCGAGGCGATCTACTCGGTGTCGCGCAACCGGCTCAATCGCACCCTGCTCGACCTTGCCCTGCAGCAGCCGCGGATCCGCTGCTCCTTCGACGAGAAGTGCCTCGAGGTGGACCTGGCGCGGCCGGGGGCCACCTTCCAGAACCGGCGCACCGGCGCGCTGACGGTCCGGCACGCCGACGTGCTCTTCGGCGCCGACGGCGCGTACTCGCAAGTGCGCCTGCAGATGCAGAGGTCCCAGCGCTTCGACTACGCCCAGGACTACTGCGACCAGGCCTACAAGGAGCTGCGGCTGCCGCCCACGGCGGCGGAAACCTGGGCGCTGGCCAAGAACGCCATCCACATCTGGCCGCGCGGACAGTACATGCTGATCGGCTTCCCGAACCTCGACGGCAGCTTCACCGTCGCCCTGCACATGGCGTACGAAGGCGAGCCGTCCTTCGCCTCGATCCACGGCGAGCGGGAGGTGCTGGCGCTGTTCCAGTCGGCTTTCGCCGATGCCCTGCCGCTGATGCCCACCCTGGTCAAGGACTACTTCGCCCACGCGCCGACTTCGATGATCACGGTGCGCTGCTTCCCCTGGACCGCCAACGGCCGCGTCGGGCTCATCGGCGACGCGGCCCACGCCATCGTGCCGTCGTACGGCCAGGGGGCGAACTCCGGGTTCGAGGACTGCTCGGTGCTCGCGGACTGCCTGGATTCCCACGGCGCCTGGCCGCAGGCGCTCGCGGCCTACGAGCGGCAGCGCAAGCCGAACGCCGACGCCATCGCCGAGCTGGCCCTCGAGCACTTCGCCGAGCTGCGCGACAAGGTGGGGGACCCGGAGTTCCTGCTGCGCAAGCAGATCGAGCGGCGGTTGAGCGAGATCGATCCGGGATTCATCCCGCTGTACGCGCTGATCTCGTTCACCACGCTGCCTTACGTCGAGGCGAGGGCGCGCGGCCGCGAGCACGAGAAGCTGATCGCCTGGGCGATGTCGCAGCCGCGCGTCCGCGAGCGGCTCGCCGACGACGAGGAGCTGCGGCGCCTGCTCGCGGCGATGCCGCGCGCTGCCGGCGGGCCGGGCGCCGGCGAGCACGGCGCGCCGGGCGAGGCGGCGGGCGGCGCCGCGGCGGCGGTTCCCGAGGCGGTGCTGGCCGGACCGCCATAGAACGAACCCGAGCTGTCGCCGACTCAGCCGCTGGTGACACCTTGTACATAGCAGGATCTGTCAGCGCGGCCGCGGCGGCTCTCGAGGAAAATGCGGCAGATACCTGTTCAGGGTATCTCGCCGCGCCACCAGACATTTCTTTCCTGGAGCGACTTGGAGGCTTGGTCATGGTCAAGCAGATTGTCATCGTCGGCGGCGGCACGGCAGGCTGGATGACCGCCGCGTATCTCAAGAAGGCTCTCGATGCGACCTGCAACATCACGGTCGTGGAGTCGCCGTCCATTCGCACGATCGGCGTCGGCGAGGCGACCTTCAGCACGATCAAGCTCTTCTTCGATTGGCTCGACCTCGACGAGAGCGAGTGGATGCCGTCCTGCAACGCGGCCTACAAGATGGCGATCAAGTTCGTGGGCTGGACGGCGCGGGGCGGACACTTCTATCACCCGTTCCAGCGTTACGACGTGGTGGACGGCGTCAACCTCGGCGAGTGGTGGCTGAAGCTGAAGCGGGGCGGCGAGCCTTTCGATTACGCCTGCTTCACGGTGCCGGCGCTGTGCGATCACCAGCGCTCGCCGCGTTACCTGGACGGCCGTGTGTTCGACGACCAGGTCCAGGCGGCGTACGACGAGGAGCATCGTGCGCGCAAGGGAGTGCTCGCCGATCACCTGCTGCAGTACCCCTACGCCTATCATTTCGACGCCGGCCTGCTGGCCGACTTCCTCAAGAATTGGGCCACGCGCCGCGGCGTCCGCCAGGTGCTCGACGACGTCCAGGAGGTGACGCTGGCCGAGAACGGCGACATCGACCACCTGGTGACGCGCCATCACGGCGCGATCGCCGGCGACCTGTTCGTGGATTGCACCGGCTTCCGCGGCCTGCTCATCAACCAGGCACTGGGCGAGCCGTTCGTGTCGTTCTCGCGCTCGCTGCTCTGCGACAGCGCGATCGCCATGCAGGTGCCGGTCGACTGCGCCGCCGAGGGCATCGATCCGTACACCTCGGCGACGGCGCTCGGCAGCGGCTGGGTCTGGCGCATCCCGCTCTACGGCCGGATCGGCACCGGCTACGTCTACAGCAGCGCCTTCACGACGGCCGACGAGGCGGAGGCCGAGTTCCGCCGCCACATCGGTCCGGCGGGCGCGGCCTGCAAAGCCTCGCGCATCAAGATGCGCATCGGCAGGTGCCGCAACTCCTGGGTGCGGAACTGCGTCGCCATCGGCCTCGCCAGCGGCTTCGTCGAGCCGCTCGAATCGACCGGGATCTTCTTCATCCAGCACGGCATCGAGGAATTGCTCAGCCATCTCCATGCTCCCGCCCTCGAGAAGGACGACGAGATGGTGAAGAGCTACAACCGCCGGATCGCGGAGTGCATCGACGGCGTGATGGAGTTCTTGACCCTGCACTATCGCGCCAGCGACCGCCGCGACACGCCCTTCTGGCGCGCCACCCAGACCGACATCGAGGTCCCCGACGGGCTCGCCGAGCGGCTCCGGCTCTGGCAGCGGCGGCTGCCGAACCGCCGCAACATCAATCCCCACTACCACGGCTTCGAGTCCTATTCCTACTCGGTCATGCTGCTGGGCCTCAGCGGTCCCCTCGAGGCCAGCCTGCCGGCGCTCGATCTCCTCAGCCCGCGCCGGGCCCAGGCAGCCTTCGACGCCGTGCGCGCCCGCACCGCGCGCCTCGTCTCCAGCCTGCCGTCGCAGTACGAATACCTGAGCCACGTCCGCGCCACCACCGGTGCCGGCCAGCGCCCGGTGCTGCAGCCCTACGGCCCGGCGGCGACGATGGAGCCCACCGCCATCGCCGGATGAGACGATCTCTCCGGCGACCCACCGAGCGGGCAGCTCGGCTACCGCTGGGCGGGCAGCAGGGTCTTGCCGTCCAGCCGCTCGGGGGGCTGGACACGGTAGAGGTCGAGGATGGTCGGCATGACGTCGCCCATTCTGGCGTTGGCGGCGCTGGCGGGGTCGAGCTTGAAGTTGGTGAAGAGAATGCCCTTGACCAGGGGCGGGTAGACCGAGCAGTGGTCGCCTGACCAGATCTGGTCGTTCGGCTCGACGATGTTCTTGCCGATGCCGCCCAGGGTGTCCTGCCAGCCCACCCGGTAGCCCTCGTTGTTGGAGGGGATGAGATCGGGGATGAGCTCGGGGTCGAAGGTGCCGTACGCCTCCTCGCGGGTGAAGACGTGCGCGACCGGGTGCTCGCCGGTGGCCGGGTCGACGTAGGACTGCAAGCCGCCGATGATCGCGGCTTCCACCCGCTTGTAGTCCTCGCCCGGCTGGACGATCCCCTTCGCCTCGCGGCCGGCGAGGTTGACGTAGATCTGGCCCAGGCCCAGGGCGTAGGCCTTGGTCTTCGACCAGTCGACGTTGACGAAGAAGTCTCCCTGGCCGAAGAGGTCCTCGAGGTTCTTGCGCTTGGTGTCCTCGCCGGTGAGCGTCATGAAGCCGTTGGTCGCCAGCCAGGTGTTGTAGTTCATGCCGCGGCGGAACGACGCGAAGCCATGGTCCGAGAGCACCAGCAGGTCGGCGTTCTTCGGCATCGTGCGCATCGCCTCGCCGACGATCGCGTCCATCTGCTGGTAGGCCTGCTGGATCGACGGGCCCCAGCGCTTCGCCCCTTCCGCGGTGTAGAGCGGGTGCTTGGGGTCGAGGAAGCGGAACATCATGTGCTGCACCCGGTCGGTGAACTCGAAGTACTGCACCAGCACGTCCCAGCCGTCGTCGGCGAGCAGCCCGCGCAGCATCTCGCGGTCCTTGTCGACGGTCGCCTGCATGTCCTCGAGGAACACCTGCTCGTCCGAGGTGCCGTCGGTCAGCGACCAGGTGTCGATCTGCCAGCCGATGGTCTTGAACAGCCCGAAGCGCCCGGTGAGGTCGCCGACGAACGATCCCGGGGTGGTGATGGCGAGGCCTGGCGGCAGCTTCTCCGGATCGAGCTGGATCGGCGACAGGTAGAGCCGCAGCTCGGGGCTGATCGACAGCACCCGGAACCTGCCGATGCCGTGCACCTTGATCAGCCGGTTGAATGGGAAGACGAAGCGTACCCAGCCGCTCCACTCCCCGGCCTTCAGGGTGAGGTCGCTGTCCGACACCTGGATGCGCACGCTGCCGCGGTCGGGCGGCACGGTCAGGCGCATCGGGATGGTGACGAAGTCGCCGTGGCCGGGGAACAGGTCGTTCGGGATCTCCTTGATCTCGGTGTCGATCTCGCCCTTGTTGTCGGGCAGCTCGACCACCTCGACCTTGAAGTCGCCGCCCCCCTTCGGGGTGAAGAACAGCTCCGAGGTGAAGTAGAAGGGCTTGCCGATGCGCTTCGAGAGATCGGGAACGCCGAGCCCGCTCAGCAGCTGGCCCTCCTCGTAGGGCTTCGGCGGGAAGGTCACCGGCACCCGCATCACCCGCACCCGCTTGCCGGCGCGGCCGAGGATCGACCAGAAGGTCTCGCCGCGCTGGCGGTTGAAGGCCACCGGCCGCTGCTTGGGCAACAGGCGGTCGGCGGCGACCCCGGCGCCCACCCCGGCGCTGATGGCGCACACCAGCACCGCCGCCGCGGCAATCGCGGCGCCGCCCCGCCATCCCTGCCGCTCGCCGCGCGCCGCCGCCTGCCGCGCCAGGTCCCGCCTCACCAGCCGCGCCACCAGCAGCGCCAGCAGCCCGACCGCGATGCCGGCGATCGCGCCCACGATCCAGCCGTTGCCGCGGCCCCAGAGGAACGTCTCCTTGCGGTCGTCGAAGGCCGCGAAGCTCGGGTGATAGGTCTGCGGGTCGCGCTTCAGGAAGTCGAAGATGCCGTGCCGGCCGGGGTTCAAGCCGGTCGAGAACGTCGACCACGACACCGGCGTCTGCGACGGGATCGTCGACAGCAGCGGCGCGAACGTGCCCTGCCGGCGCAGCGCCGCCAGGTTCGGCAGCTTGCCCTCGTCCATCCAGCGCTCGGTGAGCTTGGCGTCGGCGCCGTCGAAGCCGAGGATCACCAGCTTGCGCGGCGGCTGGCCCGCGCCCGCCGGACCGCTCGTGGCCGCCAGCGGTCCGGCCGCCGCCAGCGCCAGGGCGGCGGCGAGCAGCGCCGGGACGAGGCCGGAGCGCACGCCGACGATCCGGAGCATGGGAGGCATGGGAGGCATGGGCGAAGGACAGGGACTATATCAAGCGAGCCGCGGCGATCACGCGCTCATGGCGCTCATTGCATCCGCAGGTCCATGCGGATCTCGTGGACCCGGGCCTGGATGGCGCCGCGGTCGAGGTTGCGGTAGGCGGCGGGGAGGAGCTCGCGGCTGGTCGACTCGAGCACGGCGTAGAGCACCTGCAGCTCGCGCTCGAGCGAGTTGACCGGCGGGATGAAGTCGGCGAAGGCTTGGCGCAGATGATCGGCGGCCACCTCGTCGGCGCCTGCGGCGGCCGCCTCGAGCGTCGCCCGCACCAGCACCGCTTCCAGGTCGGAGCCGGAGAGGCCGATCAGCTGCGCCTCGCCGGCCACCTCGGAGATGCGGGTGACCGGGGTGCGGAGACCGAGCTTCTTGACCATCACCTCGTAGATCTCGTCGTACTCGGCGGCGGTCTCCGGATAGAACAGCGGGATGTGCTCCTCGGCGCGGCCCTGCCGCTTGAGGTCGATGGGCAGCAGGTCGGGCCGCGCGGTGATCAGGAACCAGAGGATCTGGCCGCGGTGCCGGGTGTCGCCCATGAAGGCGGCGATCTGCGCGAAGACGCGGTTCTGCGTCCCCGAGTCGCCCTGGGCCTCGCGATTGCCCAGCGCCGCGTCGGCCTCGTCGACCACCACCCCGACCGGCGTCAGCGACGACAGGATCTTCAGGATGCGCTCGAGGTTGGACTCGGTCGAGCCGACCCACATCGAGCGGAAGTTCTTCAGCTTCACGCAGGGGATGCCGATCTCCTTGACGAAGCACTCGACGAGGAAGGTCTTGGCGCTGCCCACCGGCCCGCACACCAGGTAGCCCATCGGCACGGCGGCGACATTGCCGCGGGCGACCGCCCGGGCCGCGCGCCGCAGCCGCTCCTTGACCGCCGGCATGCCGGCGACCATCGAGAGGTCGTACTTCGGCTCGACGTATTCGAGCAGGCCGAGACCCTCGGACTCGATCACCGCCTTCTTGATGTCGCGCACCCGCTCCCGGCTCAGCATCTCGCCGGCGGCGTCGACGCCGTCGAGCAGCTGCCCGAGCTGGACGCGGTTCATGCCGGCCGTCAGCTCGGCCAGCAGGTCGGCGGGCAGCTCGGAGCGGCTGGCGTACCAGCTCGGCGGCCGCACCGCGCTCAGGAACGCCAGGCGCTCCGCCGGGTCCGGCCGCTGGATCTCGATCTCGCGCGTGGCGTGGGCGCGCCGCAGCTGCGGATCGAGGTCGGCCAGGCTCTCGGTGACCAGCACCAGCACGACGTTCTTGGCCAGCAGCACCGGGTCCTGCGCCCAGCGCCGCAGGTAGACCACCACCGCCCGGTCCTCGGGCGTGCGGTAGGCGGCCTCGGCCGCCGGCGCCACCGTCTCGGCGAAGGGGAGCAGCAGCGCCACCGGCCGCGCCGGCGACTGCCCGGCGCAGATCCGGAAGTAGGAATCGAGCAGCGCGAAGCTGTTCAGCGGATCGCGCGGCAGCGCCTGCGACCACGCGGTGCCATGCACCGCGTCGTACGCCCGCAGCCGATCCTGGAAGTGCCCGCGCGCCGCGACGCCGCCGAAGCCGATGCCCTCCGCCCGGTTGTAGGTGAGGATCGAAGGCCAGGCGACGAAGAGCTCCTGCTGTAAGAAGTCCTCGAGGGGAAGAAAGCGGGGACCGGAAGAGGAGGAAGAGGAGGAAGAGGAGGAGCCGGAGCCGGAGCCGGAGCCGGAGCCGGAGCCGCCGGCGGCGGCGAGGGTGGGCGAAGGGTTGACGGGTGATGCGGGCAGCTGAGAGGAGCCTGCCGGAGCCGCTTTGGACGAGGCCTGATCCCCTCCCGGCACCCCTTTGGACGAGGCCTGCTCTCCACCCGGAGCCCCTTTGGACGAGGCCCCCTCCCTCCCCGCCCCCCCCATCACCGGCACCAGGTCGGAAGCCATCCCGTGCAGGATGAACACGTTGGCCTGCTTCGCCCAGATCGCGCGCACCAGCTCCGCCGCCCAGCCGGGCAGCGATGCCAGGAAGCTCGGAGAGGGAGCCGAAGAGGAGGACATCAAAGAACCAGCGCGCGCGCCTCGCGCCCCCGCGCCCTAAGCCCCTTCCTTCGCCCGCTCGGGAGCCGCGCCGCCTGCATCTCCCGCTCCCGCGCCTTCGGCGACCTGGGGGACGGCCGCGCCGGTCGGGAACGGCGCCGCCTCCTTGGCGGCGTCCGGCTTGCGCAGGCCCATCTCGGTCTCGAACTCGGTCAGGATCGACTGCGCCTGGATCCGGCGCGCGGCGTGCTCGGTCTTGATGCGCTCGACGTTCATGCCGCCGGTCGCCACCTCGACCGCCGCCTTGGCCTCGGCGGCGCGCTGCTTGATCTGGTCGAGGTACTTGTCGGTGGTGGCCGCGGTGCCGTAGGTGTCGAGCTCGGCGAGCGCCGACGCGGCGCTCTTCATTACCGCCGCCTTCCGCGACTCCTGGATCGCCCGGCGGCTCTGCTCGATCTTGTCGCGCAGCTTGGACTTGATGTCCTCGACCGACAGCTGGGCGTTCTCGAAGGCGTGGTTGGCGGCCTCCAGCTGATCGCGGGTCGAAGCCAGGTCCTGCCGCACCTGCTGCAGCATCACCGCGTTGTCCTCGGCGATCCGCCGCGCCTCGGCGCTGCCCTCCCGGAGCGCCGCCTGGATCGAGGCGGTGAGCTGCTTCTCCTTCCCCGCCAGCTCGTCGCGCTCCTGCTCGAGGCGGATCGAGGTGGCGCGCGTCGTCACCAGCACCTGGTTCAGGCGCGGCAGGGTGTTGCGCATCTCCTCGATCGACTCCTGCAGCATCACCTCCGGGTCCTCGGCAAAGGAGATGAAGAAGCCGAGCCACGACTTCAGCACACGGGCGATCCGCTCGAACATTGCTCCTCCTCGCGGGCGGCTGGGCGCCGCCGCCAATCCTACCGGAAGGCTACCCGGGTGACAGTAGGCGCTCGCCGGCGGAGTGTCAACGACCGGCGAAGCGTGACGACGGACCCGCCGCGGAAGCCGCCGTCGCGGCCGCCGGCGCCAGCGGCAGCCAGCGCAGGTTGGTCAGCGGCGCCAGCACCAGGCCCAGCGACGCCAGGCAGGCGAGCGGGTTCAGAGCCGCCGCCTCGCGCGCGCTGAGCAGCCGGACGCTCCAGATCTCGCGCGGCATCCGCGCGGTGGTCGGATCGCAGCCGCGCTGCAAGAAAGCCGACAGGATCCAGCACCCGAGAGTGCGCCGCGCCGCGTCCATTGGTAGAAATCAGGCGCGGTGCCCTTGCGGGTCCGGGCTCCTGAATCCCCCTTTCAAACCGTGCATGCGGGTTTCCCGCACACGGCTTACGGATCGTCTTCTCATGCGGCATTCACCTTGCCG
>Ga0207699_10000183_pt1 | contig 38015 bp, 34 predicted proteins | sample LARL51metaG_FD_184344 | JGI IMG/M metagenome (GOLD analysis project Ga0207699, IMG submission 184344) | Corn, switchgrass and miscanthus rhizosphere microbial communities from Kellogg Biological Station, Michigan, USA - LAR L5-1 metaG... | ecosystem: Host-associated > Plants > Roots >...
CGGCAAGGTGAATGCCGCATGAGAAGACGATCCGTAAGCCGTGTGCGGGAAACCCGCATGCACGGTTTGAAAGGGGGATTCAGGAGCCCGGACCCGCAAGGGCACCGCGCCTGATTTCTACCAATGGAGTATGTCCCCCGGGCGCTCGCCGCGGCTCTCTCCGACGCCTTGGAGCAGTTTCCTTCCGTTCTCGTCACGGGTCCGCGCCAGTCCGGCAAGACCACGTTCCTGCTGCAGGAGTTCGGCGGCGGCGCCGGTTACGTCAGCCTCGACGATCCTCTCGAGCGGAGCATTGCCGCTGCCGATCCCAACGCCTTCCTGGACCGCTTCCAGGACCGGCGGGTCATCCTCGACGAGATCCAGTACGCTCCGGATCTCCTGCCGTACCTGAAGGTCCGAATCGATCGCAACCGCCGGCGCCACGGCCGCTGGCTGCTGACCGGCTCGCAGCAGTTCCAGCTCATGGCCAACGTCGGCGAGTCGTTGGCCGGCAGGATCGCCCTGCTCGACTTGCTGCCCTTCAGCCTGCTGGAGCTGCCGGATGCCGGCGAGCGCACGCTCGTCTCGCTGCTCTGGACGGGTTCCTATCCGGAGCCTGCCCTCGAGCCCGGCAAGCGCGACCTGTGGATCTCTTCCTACATCCAGACGTACGTCGAGAGGGACGTGCGCCAACTGCTGAAGGTCCAGGACCTGCGCACCTTCGAGATGGTCCTCGGCCTGTGCGCCGCTCGCCACGGCCAGGAGCTGAACATGGCGGATCTCGCCCGCTCGGCGGGTGTCTCGCAGCCGACGGTGAAGACCTGGATCAACCTGCTCGAGGCCGCCTACGTCGTCCGCCTGCTGCCCCCTTACTTCGAGAACTTCGGCAAGCGGATCGTCAGGTCGCCGAAGCTCTACTTCCTCGACTCCGGGCTGGTCTCCGCCCTGACCCGCCAGCCCGCCGCCGAGGCGGCGCTGGCCGGCGCCATGGGCGGCGCGCTCTTCGAGGGGCTCGCGGTGAGCGAGGCCCACAAGGTCTTCGCCATCGCCGGCAAGCGGCCCGACCTCTTCTTCTGGCGCTCCCACGGCGGTCTCGAGGTGGACCTCGTGCTCACGCTCCCGGCCGGCCTGGTCCCGGTCGAGATCAAGCTCACCGCCACGCCGACGCTCCGGCACGCCGAGGCCCTTGGCAGGTTCAAGGAGCTGGCCGGGAGCAGGGCCGCCGGTCCCGGCTTGCTGGTCTGCAACATCCCCGAGCCCGTGCAGCTGCCCGGGGGGAACCTGGCCCTCCCGTGGCGCCAGTTCCCGGATTGGCTGCGGCAACGCCTGGGAAAGTGAGGCCGGCACCGCACTCGTGTCCCGGGCATCCAGCCCCCCATCCGCCACCGCCCTCGCCTCCCGCCACCCAGAAAAAAACTGCTTTCCGGCCGCCACGGGGCTCCCCGGGAGGGTGGCGGGTTCTGCTACCATGGCGGGAGACTCGAGCGCGATGGCAGACTTCGTCCACCTCCACCTCCACAGCCAGTACAGCCTGCTGGACGGGGCCAACCGCCTCGAGGACGTGATCGGCGCGGCGGCCGGGGCGGGGATGCCGGCGATGGCGCTGACCGACCATGGCAACATGTTCGGGGCCATCCAGTTCTACAACCTGGCGCGCAAGGCGGGGGTCAAGCCGATCCTGGGCATCGAGGCGTACGTGGCCCAGGGCAACCGCTTCGACCGCACGCCCGGCAAGGGGGGCAGCAACCACCTGGTGCTGCTCGCCGCCAACGAGGCCGGCTACCGCAACCTCATCAAGCTCACCTCCAAGGCGTACCTCGAGGGCTTCTACTACAAGCCGCGGGTCGACAAGGAGCTGCTGCGCCAGCACGCCGAGGGGATCATCGCGCTGTCGGCCTGCCTCAAGGGGGAGATCAACGAGCGCATCGTCGGGCGGCAGGAGAAGGAGGCCGAGGCGACGGCGCGCGAGTTCGACGAGATTTTCGGCCGCGGCAACTTCTTTCTCGAGATGCAGGACCACGGCATCCCCGAGCAGCGGCTGGCGAACGAGGCGCTGCGGCGCATCGCGCGCCGGACCGGGCAGCCGCTGGTGGTCACCAACGACTGCCACTACCTGCGCCAGGACGACGCCTTCGCGCACGACGTGCTGCTGTGCATCGGCACCCAGCGGAACCTCTCCGACACCGACCGCCTGCGCTACGCCTCGGAGCACTTCTACCTGAAGTCGGCCGAGGAGATGCACCGCCTGTTCCCCGACGACCACGCGGCGCTCGAGAACACCCTGGCGATCGCCGAGCGCTGCAACCTCGAGATCCCCACCGGCACCTTCCACCTGCCCGAGTTCCCGGTGCCGGAGGGCTACACGCGGCAGTCCTACTTCGCCGAGGTGGCGCGGGGCGGCCTCGAGGAGCGCCTGATCGAGCTGCGGCGGCGGCGCGCCCACGGCCCGCCGGGAGCGGTCAAGTCGCCGGACGAGCGCTACCGCGAGCGGCTGGAATTCGAGATCCAGGTCATCGAGCGCATGGGCTTCGCGGGCTACTTCCTGGTGGTCTGGGACTTCATCCGCTACGCGCGCGAGCAGGGCATCCCGGTGGGCCCCGGGCGCGGCTCGGCGGCGGGGTCGGTGGTGTCCTACGCGCTGCGCATCACCGACATCGACCCGCTGCAGTACGACCTGCTGTTCGAGCGCTTCCTGAACCCCGACCGCATCAGCATGCCGGACATCGACATCGACTTCTGCATGCGCCGCCGCGGCGAGGTCATCCATTACGTCAGCGAGAAGTACGGCCGCGACCGGGTGGCCAGATCATCACCTTCGGGACGCTCGCCGCCAAGGCGCTGATCCGCGACGTCGGCCGGGTGATGGGCGTCCCCTACGCCAAGGTCGACCGCATCGCCAAGCTGGTGCCCGACATGACGCGGTCGCTGGCCGAGGCGGCGCGCGAGGTCGACGCCCTCCCCGCCGAGGTGGCGAGCGACCCCGAGGTCAAGACCATCGTCGACGTGGGGAGCCGGCTCGAGGGGCTCACCCGGCACGCCTCGGTGCACGCCGCAGGGGTGGTGATCACCCCGCGCCCGCTCGACGAGCTGGTGCCGCTCTACAAAGTCCCGAAGGGCGACGACGAGCAGGTCATGACCCAGTGGGACATGAACGTCGTCGAGAGCCTCGGCCTGCTGAAGATGGATTTCCTCGGGCTGCGCACGCTGACGGTGATCGACGACGCGGTGAAGATCCTGCGCCACCAGGGTGTCGACCTGGACCTCGACGAGGTGCCGCTCGACGACCCCGAGGTCTACCGGCTGTTCTGCGAGGGGCGCACCAGCGGCATCTTCCAGTTCGAGTCGCGCGGCATGACCGACCTGCTGCGCCGCGCGCGGCCGTCGAAGTTCGAGGATCTGGCGGCGTTCAACGCCCTCTACCGTCCGGGCGCGCTGTCGGTGGGGATGGTCGAGGAGTACATCCAGCGCAAGCTGGGCAAGAAGAAGGTCCGCTACCTGCTGCCCGAGATCAAGGACATCCTCGAGGAGACCTACGGCGTCATCACCTACCAGGAGCAGGTGATGCTGATCGCGGTGGCGGTCGCCGGCTTCACCATGGCCGAGGCGGACGTGCTGCGCAAGGCGATGGGCAAGAAGAAGGCCGAGGTGATGGCGCAGCAGGAGCAGAAGTTCATCGACGGCGCGGTGGCGCGCCGGGTGCCGCGCGACAAGGCGCAGGAGCTGTGGAACCAGATCGAGCCTTTCGCCGGTTACGGCTTCAACAAGAGCCACAGCGTCGCCTACGCGATGCTGGCCTACAAGACCGCCTACCTGAAGGCGCACTACCCGGTGGCATTCATGGCCGCGATGCTCAACTCCGAGCTGTCGTCGTCGGACGCCATCGCCAAGTACCTTGCCGAGTGCCGCACCAACATGGGCATCCAGGTGCTGCCGCCCGACATCAACGAGAGCGACTACTTCTTCACCGTGGCGCACGCGCCGGCGGGCGGGGGCGCGGCGATGGGCGGGGGCGCAGCGATCGGCGGGGGCGCAGCGATTGGAGCGGGCGGGCCGGTTCCTCCGAGCGCGCCGGCGGCGGCCGCGGGCGCCTTGGGCGCCGGCGGACGTCGGCCGGCGGACAACGCGATCCGGTTCGGGCTCGGCGCGGTCAAGGGGGTGGGGGAGGGGGCGATCGAGTCGGTGCTGGCGGCGCGCCGGCGGGTGGGGCGCTTCCGCAGCCTGGCGCACCTGGTGAGCGAGATCGACCTGCGCCTCGCCAACCACAAGGTGCTCGAGTGCCTGATCAAGGCCGGCGCCTTCGACGGCCTGGGCGTGCACCGCGCGGCGCTCGCCGCGGTGCTCGACGACGTGCTGGAGTACGGCCAGCGCAAGCGCCGCGAGCGCGAGGAAGGCCAGGGCAACCTCTTCGGGCGCGGCGGGGGAGGCGGCCATGGCGCGGGGGATGCGGGAGACGCGGGGGGCGCGGCCGGCGCCTTCGAGCGCGAGCCCTGGCCCGATCCGGCGGCGGCGGCGTGGAGCGAGCGCGAGCGCCTGCGCTACGAGAAGGAGGCGCTCGGCCTCTACCTCACCGGCAACCCGCTGTCGGAGTACCAGGACGCGCTGTCGCGTCTCACCACACACTCCATCGCCGGCCTGCGGGAAGGCGCGGAGGGGACGGTGACGGTGGGCGGCGTGGTGAGCGGCTTCAACCGGGTGAAGATCAAGAGCGGCCCGAACGCTGGTCGCTTCATGGGGCGTTTCGTGCTCGAGGATCTCGAGGGAAGCTTGCCGGTGACGCTGTTCGCGAACCAGCTGCAGCAGTTCGGCGGCGTGGTGGCGGACGAGGCGGTGGTGCTGGTCAAGGGCCAGGTGCGCGACCGCGGCGGGCGTGCGGGCCAGGGCAACCAGGGCGGGCAGGGCGGCCAGCTGGCGGCGGGCGGCCAGGGCCTGTCGCAGGCGTCGCCGTCCGGGGCCGCACCCCCGGTCGACGTCGAGCTGACGGTCGAGGAGATCGTGCCCCTGGACCGTCTGTGCCAGCGGACGCCGGCCGGCATCGACCTGGCCGTCGCTCCGAACCTTCCGGCGCTCGACCTGCGCCGGCTGCGCGACCTGCTCTACGAGCATCCGGGCGCGGTGCCGGTCTCGCTGTCGGTGGAGCTGGAGGACAGCACCGTGCGCATCGCCGCTCACGACCGCTGCAAGGTCGACTTCAATCCGGCGCTTGCCGCCGCCATCGAAGCCATCCTCGGTCCCGGCAGCGTCCGCGAACGGCCGGAGCGGGCCGCCTGATCGCCGCCGCGGGCGCCAGGGGCGCGAAGCCGCCGGAACCGCCGGAACCGCCCGAGCCGCCCGAGCCGGTGGAGCCGCCGCGCGGGCGCCTGCGGCCGGAGCTGGCGGTGCGGGTGGCGGCGGTGGCGCGGGTGGCGGCCGAGATGGGCGTCGAGGCCTGGCTGGTGGGCGGTACGGTGCGCGACCTGCTGCTGGGGCGCGACGGGCCCGACCTCGACTTCGTGGCGGTCGGCGACGGCGCCGGGCTCGCTGCGGCCGTGCAGCGCGAGCTGGGGGGACGGCTGGTCCGGCATGCCGAATTCCTCACCGCGGACGTGATCGATGCGGACGGCGTCCACCTCGACATCGCCACCGCGCGGCAGGAATCCTATGCGGAGGTCGCGGCGCTGCCCGAGGTCTGGGCGGCGGCGACGATCGACGACGACCTGCGGCGGCGCGACTTCACCGTCAACGCGATGGCGCTGCGCCTGCCGGCGAGCGTGGACGCGAGCCTGCCGGCGAGCCTGGATGCAAGCCAGCCTGCGAGCCTGCTTGCGAGCCTGGATGAAGGGGTCGATCTCGACGGCCTGGCCGCCTCCGGCCGCCTTGCCGATCCTTCGGGCGGGCGGCGCGACCTGGCGGCGGGGGCGCTGCGGGTGCTGCACGAGCGCTCGTTCCTCGACGATCCGACGCGGGTGCTGCGCGGCGTGCGCTTCGAGGCGCGGCTGGGGCTGCGGCTGGCGCCGGAGACCGAGGCGCTGGCGCGGCAGGCGGTGGCGGCCGGGGCTTTCGCGCAGCTGAGCGGCAGCCGGCTGCGGCGCGAGCTCGAGCTGCTGCTCGGGGCCGAGGCGGGTGCGGGTGCGGAAGCGGCGGCGGCGGCGCTGGCGGGCCTCGACCGGCTGCGGGAGCTCGGGGTGCTCGGCGCGGTGCATCCGCGGTTGGGCGCGAGCGCCGGATGGCCGGCGGCCCGGCGGCGGGTGCTCGAGGCGGCGGCGGAGCTGGCGTGGTACCGGCGCGGCGCCCACGGGACCAGGGCGCGGCGGCCGGCGCGGCCGTGGATGGTGCTGCTCCTGGCGCTTGCCGGCGGACTCTCCGAGGAGGAGCGCGGCGAGCTCGCGGCACGGCTGCTGCTCGCGGGCCGCGAGCACCGGCTGCTGACCGGATTCGGCGGGAGCCTGGTGGCCGCCGCGGCGCGGCTCGGGGCCGGCGCCCGCCCGCACACGGTGGACAGGGCGCTCGCCGGGCTCGCCGACGAGGAGCTGGTGCTGCTGGCGGCCCAGGGGGGCGCGCTGGCACGCTCGTGGGTGCGGCGCTACCTGGCCGAGCTGCGGCCGCTGGCGCTCGCGATCGGCGGCGCCGACCTGCTGGCGGCCGGAGCGCGGCGCGGCCCCGCGATCGGCCGCGCCCTGCGCGCCGCGCGCGCGGCCAGGCTCGACGGCGAGATCGGTCCCGGCGAGGAGCTCGCCTTCGCGCTGACGCGGGTGGGGGAGGCGGGGGGTGGCGGGGGAGCGGAGGGAACGGAGGGGCCGGAGGAGACGAAGGAGATGGAGGGGACGGAGGGGACGGAGGGCCGATGAGCGTGTCGGCCAGGCCGCGCTTCTCGCCGCGTGGCGCGGCGGAGCGGTTGTCTGCGGTGGCGGCCGCGGTGGCGGTGCTCGCCATTGCCGTCGCGGTGGGTGGCGGCGCGCCTTCCATGCCGGCCTTCGCGCAGGCGGCCCCTTCCCCTGACGTGGCGCCCGGCGATCCCGGAGCCCGCGCTCCCGGAGCCGGCGCCTCCGGAGTGGGCACGACCGGCGCCGGAGCATCGGGAGCTGGCGCCCCCGGAGCTGCCCCCTCGAACCGCTCGATCGAGGTGCTGCGCCTCGACTGCGCCAGCCGGCTCGGGCGGCGAGAGGTGACGCTGTTCGGCAACGGCACCATCCGGCTGCGCGACGGCCCGATCGGCAAGGAGTGGATGGGGCTGGCGGAGCTGGGGCAGGACGAGCTGCAGGGCACGCTGCGGCGGCTCGGCGAGGAGGACCTCGCCGATGCCTCGCACCTGCCGGAGGGGGTGGTCGGCGAGTGGATCGAGAAATGCGACCTGGTGCTCGAGCTGCCGGGCCACAAGCGCCAGAAGTTCTTCTACGGGCGCTACGACACGCTGCCGCTGAGCCTCTCCCGAGTCCAGCGCGTGGCCGAGGAGCTGGCCGCCAAGGTCGTGCTGCTGCGCGACGTCGAGACGCTCCCCGAACGCTACGAACCGCGCCTGGGCGACGTGCTCAAACGCACCGACGGCATGCGCTACCGGGTCGTCAACTTCACCAGCGACCGCAAGGGCGTCGAGCTCGACGGCATCGATCAGCCCCTCCACCTGATCGTGCTGAAGGAGCAGATGCGGATGGAGTTCGTGGGCATCGTGTCCCGGGAGCGCTAGTGGCTAGTGGCCCGCCGGCGAGCCTGGCGTCCCGAGTGGGAGCGTGTGCCCGAGGCGCATCGGGGCCGATGGCCGCGGCGTGGCCCGAGGCGGATCGGGACTGATGGCCGCGGCGGCGGGGAGTGGCAGCGGGAGTGGGCGCGGGCGAGGGGTGCGGGTCACCGGCGGGACCTTCCGGGGCCGTGCCCTGGCGGTGCCGGCGGGCGTCCGGCCCACCGAGGGGCGGGTGCGCGAGGCGCTGTTCTCGATCTGGAGCGAGAGCCTCCCCGGCTGCCGCTTCCTGGATCTCTTCGCGGGCAGCGGCGTCGTCGGGCTCGAGGCCGCTGGCCGCGGTGCCCTGTACGTCGTCTGCGTCGACCAGGACGTCCACGCGGTCCGCGCCATCGCCGCCAACTCCGGCCGGATCGGCGAGGCCCTGGTCGAGACCCGGCGCCTGATCCTGCCTGCCGGGCTCGCGGCCCTCGGGAGGCTCGGCGGCCCAGGCCGCCTCACCGGCGCGCCGGCCGCCGGCGGCGACACCCGCGCCGGCGCGCTTGCCGGCGCCTTCGATCTCGTCTTCGCCGATCCTCCTTATCGCTTCGACGCCTTCGAGGCCCTGCTGCTCGCCCTGCCGCCGCTGCTGGCGCCGGATGCCGAGGTCGCCGTCGAGCACTCGGCGCGGCGGCAGCTGCCGCTGACCGCCGGCCCACTGGTGCGCACCGACCTGCGCCGCTACGGCGAGAGCGCCCTCGCCTTCTACCGTGCCTCGGAGTGAAGCTGCGGCCGAGCCGGCGCCAGCTCGCCGACCAGATCGTCGACCGCGGCGATGCGGGCGAAGCGCTTGCGCAGCACGAAGGCGGTGCGCCGCAGGATCTCGTCGGTGGCCAGCTCCTCGCCGGTGGCCGGGTCGGCGATCGGGAAGGTGAGGGTCGCGTCGATCACGAAGTCGACGTCGTAGCCGAGGTCCGCCGCGACCCGCGCGGTGGTCTCGCAGCACTGCTCGGTCTGGATGCCGGCGATGGCCAGCCGCCGCACGCCGCGCGCCTCGAGCCGCGACTGCAGGTCGGTGCTGGTGAAGGCGTTGCGGGTGGTCTTGGTCAGCACCGGCTCGTCCGGCGCGGGGACCAGGAAGTCCATCAGCTTGAACCAGGGGCTCGCCGGGTTGAAACCCTCGTCGTCGTCGGTGTGCAGGAAGAAGATCACCGGCAGCGCCGCGTCGCGGTAGGCGCGCACCAGGCGCTCGACGTTCCTCTCGAAGTCCAGGCTGCTGCGCCGCTGCCACCGCGGCGTCGCCTTGAAGGAGTCCTGGACGTCGATGACCAGCAGCGCCGAGCGCTCGATCGGGATGTCGTGTTCGGTAGCCAAGGCATGGTCTCCTCGCGGAACCCGGCGGCCGCCGCCGCGTTCCTCGAGCGCCATCCTATCCCGGCCGGCGGGGGCTTGGCCCGCGGCGATCCGCCGGTTGGGTCGCGCGCCGGGGGGCGGTGGCCGCGACCCCGCCGGCCCGCGCCGGCGGTCAGCCGCGACGGGTGGGGTAGGATCGCCGAGCTTTGAGCGCACGAATCCAGCGAGCGGCGCCGGCCGGCGGCACCCCGGCGACGGAGCGGAGGGAGGCACGGGAGCTGCGATGGGTGGCGCTGGCCGCGGCGGCGGCGGCGGTCGTGACGCGGGTGCCGTTCGCGGCGCGGCGGCTGTGGGACCACGATTCGGTGCAGTTCGCCCTCGGGGTGGAGAAGTACGATCTCGCCGCCCACCATCCGCACCCGCCCGGCTATCCGCTCTATATCGCGGTCCTCAAGGTGCTGGCGATGCTCGGCGTGGACCCGCTGCACGGCATGGTGGCGCTGTCGATCCTGGCCGCCGCCCTGGGGGCCGGGCTGATCGTGCCGCTGACGGCGCGCTTGGCGTCGGCCGCCGCGGACCGCGGGGTGCCATCGGCGGGCAGCGCGGGCGTCGCGAGCGGTGCAGGTGGCGCGAGCGGCGACCGTCGCGGGCCCCCGGCCGGGGTCCTGCGGGCGGCAGCGCTGGCGGCGGCGCTCTACGTCTTCAATCCGCTGCTCTGGTTCTACGGCGAGCTGCCGCTGATCTATGCCGTCGAGGGCGGCATGGCGGTGGGCCTTGCCTACGCGGCGCTGCGCATGGCGGACGGACGCGGTCCGTTCCTCGCGGCATGCGCCGCCTTCGCGCTCGCGGGGGGCGTGCGGCCGTCGACCCTGGTGCTCCTGCTGCCGCTCTTCCTGCTCGGCGCCTGGCACGCCTGGCGGCGGGGAGCGACGGCCGGGACGATGGCGGCGGGCGCCGCACTCGGCGGCGCGGTGGGGATTGCCTGGCTGGCGCCGCTGCTCGCGGCGGCCGGCGGTCTGGCCGCCTACCGGCGCATCGGCAGCGAGCACTTCAGCGCCCTGCTGCCCTACACGTCGATCCTCTACGGCGCCGGCTGGAAGGCGCTCGCCCACAACCTCACGATCATGACCAAGTGGTTCCTGCAGGGCCTCGTGCCGGCGGCCGTCGCGCTCGGCGCCCTCTGGATGCCCTGGCCTCGCCGGCGCCGGTCGGTGTCGCCGGCATGGCAACAGAGGGGCGTGGGCGCCGCCGGCGAGATGGACATTGAGGACGACGGCAGCGACAGCGCGGCAGCCGCTTCGGGTTTCCGCCTGCTGGCGGCTGCATGGCCCTGGCTGGCGGCATGGGCGGTGCTCCCCGTCCTCTTCTTCGCCCTCTTCCACGTCACCAAGGCCGGCTACACGCTGATCTACCTGCCGGCGCTGCTGGTGGCGGCGAGCGTGTTGGGGGCGCCGGCCTTGGCGGGACGAGGCGGACGGCGCGCCGCTGCCGTCATCCTGCTGGCCGCCGTGGCCGGCTCCGGGCTCTTCCTCTTCGGCGCCGACCGCCGTCCCGATCAGCCGCGCGCCCTCGCCGTGGTCCGCAACGAATTCAACCGCACCGCGATTACGACCCATGAGTGCGACCTCGACGCCCTCCTCGCCGTCCTGCGGCGCTTGCCGCCGGCCACCACCGTCCTCGCCACGGTGGAGCTCTCGGGCACCGGCCCGGTCGGCCCCGAGGGATTCCTCTACCCGTGGCAGCGGCACCTGCAGTGGTACCTGCCCGGCTACGAGGTCCTTCACCTCGTTCCCGAGGACCGCTTCGCCCTGGTCACCCAGGGGCACCAGCCCTTCCAACGTCAGGGACCGACGATCGAGCTTCCCGCTGGCATCCGGCAGCTGGCCATCGTCCTCTCCGGGCCGACCGGCAGCCGCTTTCCGCTGGCCGAGTGGCCGATGCAGCGCATCGGCGAGACCTTCTACCTCGTCGTCGTCCCGGTGCCGGGAAGCCTGCAGCTGGGGCCGTTCAAGCTCGCGGTCGCTGGCCGCCGGGCGGCATGAAGCTCTGCGATCGTGTCCCAGATCGCCCTTGCCTTCCTTTGGGCGAAGCGCCAAAGCCCTCTCCCCCTACCCCTCCACGCCTCGCCCAAAGGGAGGCAAGGGCGATCCGGGACACGACCCGCTCTACGCCCGGGCGCTCAGGGCTTGGGGTACGGTGCGGTGTCGAAATAGATCGCGAACGAATCGATCTTGCCGTCTTTCACCGTGAAGATCTCGGCAACGTCGCTGCCGAAGGGAGCCTTGCCGGGTGGTTGCAGCTCGTAGCGGGTGAGGGCGCAGGCCCTCTCGCCGTCGACGATCAGCTCCCTCACCTGGCAGGATGCGATCGTCGAGTAGAAACGCCGGGTGCCCTCGAGGAGCTGCTCCTTCCCCTTCAGCTGCCTGACCGGACTGGTAAAACTCGTGAACGTGATGCCGTCGGAGAAGAACGATTCCCAATTCTTCTGTTGCCTGACGCCGTCGAGATAACCTTGGACCGTCTCTCGGGTGCTCATGATGGATCTCCTCAGGTGATGGGGCCGTTGATCCAGGGATCGGGGCCGGGATCGCCGCCCGCGGCGATCGACGCGAGGCGCTCGGTGTAGTGATCCCAGCCGTGCGCGTGGGAAGCGGCGGCCTCGGCGCTCGGCAGGTCGCGATGGCTGAGCCGCAGCAAGGTGCCCTTGTCACGTGGCAGGAGCTCGAAGACCACCGTCGTGGAGCTCGGCGGCACCGAGCTGTCTCCTTCCCAGCCCCACGTGTAGACCAGCCGCCGGGGTGGGTCGATCTCGACGAACTCGCCGCTCGCGGCGTGGCCAGGGATCACGTCGATGCGATAGCGTCCACCGCGACGCAGGTCGACCGTTGCGGCCTGACCCATCCACCGCGGCATCTGCCGCGGATCCACGAGCAGCTCCCAGACCGTTTCGGGCCTCGCGTCGATTACGATCTCACGTTCGACACGCGTCGTATCAGTCGCGACGTCCATCTTTCCTCCTCTCCTTGCGTTCGGCCTCGTCCCTCAACCTGGCGAGGCGGTCGTCCCAGAACTCCTCGAGAAAGCGCTTGAGCTCCATGAAGGCTTCCGGCCGGGCGCGGTAGAGGCGCCGCGTCCCATCGCGGCGCTCGCTCAGCAGCCCGGCCTCCTTGAGGACCGTCAAGTGCTGCGAGACCGCGGGGCGCGAGATGTCGAAATGCGCGGCGATCTCACCCGCCGAGAGCTCGCTCTCCCGCACCAGCGCGAGGATTTGCCGCCGCCGTGGCTCCGCGATCGCTCTCAGGGCGGCGTCCATGAACCAAGTGTAAGCTAATGCCTACGTAAGTGTCAAGCTACGCTTCTCGGCAACCGGTCGTCCGCTCATGAGAGGGCAGAGCGAGCTCTCGGAAGGGCAGGCGGGGGCCTTTAGCTTCAAGGCTTTGGAGACGACGAGAGAACCGCCAATCGCGGCATAGTAACGGCCGCGGCAAGGTGCAGCGTGCCGCGCGGCTTCTACTCGAAGACCTCGCTCAGCGGAATCCGCAGCCCGGACATCAGCGGGGTTTCCAGGGTCTCGCCGGCGGTGGCCGAGAGCGATTCGTGGCGCGCCAGCCGGCCGCCGTGAGTGGTGGCTCGATAGACCTCGACCGCCTCCGCGGCAGGGTCGACGATCCAGTACTCGGGCACACCCTGGGCCTCGTACAGTCGGAGCTTCTTGACCTTGTCGTAGCCCGGATTCGACGGCGAGAGCACCTCGATCACCAGGTCGGGAGCGCCCGCGACGTAGCGCTCCCGCACGCGATCCCCGTGCGCGGCGGAAACGAAGAGCACGTCCGGCTCGACGACGTCGTGCTCGGTGAACAGCACGTCCAAGGGTCCGACCATGACCTTGCCGAGCCGATGCGCACGAACGAACGTCGAGAGGATGCGCCCAAGATTGAGCACGATGTCCTGGTGCTTCACTGCCGGTGCCGGGCTCACGTAATGCTCGCCGTCGATCAACTCGTGGCGCAGGAGGTCCTCCGGCATGCGGAGCAAGTCCTGGTAGGTCAGCCGTGGAGACTGGGAGTGGGTGTTCATCGTGCGTCCACCTTCGCGGTGATGCTAACCCCTCCGCTGAGATAGACGCAATCCGCTGACGCGAGAACTTCTTCAGGCGGCTCCCCGCTCGACAGGCGAGAGCACGATCTGTAGATGCACCCCGGCGCGGGCCAACATTGTTACCAGCATATCAATGCTGAAGAGCTCGATCTTGCCACGGACCAGATCACTGATTCGAGGTTGTGTTACCCCGAAGACACCGGCGGCCTCCGCTTGGGTGAGCTGACGCTCGTCGATGATCCTCTGTATCGCGATCATCAGTGTCGAACGGATCTGCAAGTGCTCAGCCTCCTCCTTCTCGAATCCTAGATCAGAGAACACGTTACCGCTGGACCGAGTGACCTTGGTCTTGCTCGTCTTCATGCCTCACCTCGTCGATGGTCCCGAACTCTTTCGCCAAGCTTCGAGCTCTTGATATCGCTCCCGCGCCAGGTCGAGATCCTGCTGAGAAGTGCGCTGCCTCTTCTTCTGAAAAGCGTGCAGTACATAAATGGCCTCCGCGAACTTGGCCACATACAGGACGCGATGCTCCACCGCGGTGTGGATTCGCATCTCGCGAACGCCGGGCGCTATTGAAGGCATGGGTCGGTAGTCCTGGGGTTCGAGACCTTCTTGGAGGCGCCGCAGTTGGTACCCCGCGCGGCGCCTGGCGTCGTCGGGGAAGTCTCGCAAAGCAGCACGGGATGCGCCAACCCAGAAAAGGTCTTTCATCCATGGCGCATTATACAGGTTCTTGTATACGATGTCACAGGTTGCTCGGCAAAGCCGCGCCTCCAGTTCCGGCAAGTCCTGTCGCCGCCGGCGCGCGCCAGCCAGCCCGCCGCCTACTCCTTGAGGAAGAACGCCAGCTCTTCGAGGTTGATGCGCAGGTCGACGTTCTTGAGCGGAACGCCGGGGCGGGGCTTGAGGCGGATGGTGGCGAAGTTGAGGACGCCGCGGATGCCGGCGTCGGCGAGGGCGTCGTAGTAGTGCTGGGCTAAGTCGCTGGGGACCGTCAGGACGCCGATCACGGCGCCGGTCTCGCGGACGACCTCGGCCAGGTCGGCGGCGTCGCGGATGGTGAAGCCGGCGAGGGCGCGGCCGATCTTGCGCGGATCGTTGTCGACGCCGGCGACGACGTGGAAGGCGCCGTGGTTGAAGCCGAGGTAGCGGGCGAGGGCGCTGCCGAGGTTGCCGACGCCGACGATGACCATCGGGTGATCGCGGTCGAGGCCGAGGAGAGCGTCGAGGTGCTCGGCGAGCTCGGCGATCTGGTAGCCGACGCCGCGGATGCCGAACTCGCCGAACTGGGCGAGGTCCTTGCGGATCTGGGTTGCCGACAGGTGGTAGCGCCGCGCCATCTCCTGCGAGGAGATGCGCGCGAGTCCCAGCTCTTGCAGCTGGCGCAGGCAGCGGAGGTAGAACGAGAGGCGGTTGAGGGTGAGCGGGGAGATCTCCTGCGGCTCGCTCTGCTCGCTGGACCGGCTCCGCTCGTTCACCTCGCCCCGGTTGCCGCGATGAGCCATTGCAGTAGATCCGCCGGCCAGAGGCCCAGCACCAGGGTGGCGAGCGCCGCGATGACTGCCGCCGCCCGCCCCCAGCCGTCGATGAGGAGGCCCTCCGGCTGCCGCCGCTCGGGCCGCATGTACAGCACGTAGACCACCCGCAGGTAATAGTAGACGCCCACCAGGCTGGCCACCACGCCGAGCACCGCGAGGCGGAGGTGCCCCGCCGCGACCGCCTGCTGGAAGACCAGGTACTTGCCGAGGAAACCCATGGTGGGCGGGATGCCGCCGAGCGACAGCATGCAGATCGCCAGGCAGCCGCCGAGCACCGGGTAGCGGTAGCCCCAGCCGGCCAGCTCCTCGATCTCGTGGCGGGCGCCCGGCCGGCTGTAGAGCAGGCTGACCACGGCGAAGGCGCCGGCGTTCATCAGCACGTAGGCCAGCAGGTAGACGAGCAGCGGCGCGAGGCTGGCGCGGTCGAACGTCACCAGCGCCAGCAGCAGGTAGCCCATGTGGGCGACGCCGGAGTAGGCGAGCATGCGCTTGAGGTCGGTCTGCGCCAGGGCCAGGAGGTTCCCGACCACCATCGACAGCGCCGACAGCACGCCGACCACGTTGACCCAGCGCGCCGCCGTGACGCTCGGGCTCTGGGCCGCCACCTCGAGCAGCCGGTAGAGCACCAGCGCGCTCGCCACCTTCGGTGCCACCGACAGGAAGGCGACGAACGGCGACGGCGCCCCCTGGTAGGTGTCGGGCGACCAGGCATGGAAGGGCACCAGGGCCATCTTGAAGCCGAAGCCGCAGACCAGCAGCAGCAGTCCCAGGGAGGCGAGGACGGTGCCCTGGCCGCCGACGAAGGCGCGCTCGATCACCTCGAGGCGAGTACTGCCGGTGGCGCCGTAGAGCAGCGCGATGCCGAACAGCACGAAGGCGCTGACGAAGGCCCCCATCAGGAAGTACTTGATCGCCGCCTCGACGGCGATGCTCACGCGGCGGTGGTAGGCGGCCAGCGAATAGAGGCTGATCGACAGCAGCTCGAGCGACAGGAAGATGGTCAGCAGCTCGGTGGCGCGCAGCATCAGCAGCATGCCGGTGGCGCACCAGAGCAGCAGCGCGTAGTACTCGCCACCCAGGATGCGTTCGCGGCGCAGGTAGTTGTCGGACGCCAGCACGCAGAGGCCGGTCGCGACCAGGACCACCGCCGAGAAGGCGAGCGTGACGCGGGTGGTCTCGAGCATGCCGTTGCAGCTCTTCCAGACGAAGCTCGGGTCGCCGGCGGCGCCGCCCAGGCTCGTCCAGGCCGCGCCGGCGCCCCAGGCCGCCGCCCCGGTGACCGCCAGCGCCACCGCCGTCCAGGCCCGGCGCAGGCCCGGGGCCACGGCGTCGAGCAGCAGGATCAGCACCCCGCCGCCGCACAGGATGAGCTCCGGCAGCAGGCTCACCAGGTCGGTACGGGTCATCGCCTCCCTCCCGCGGCGGCGACGATCACCTCGGCCCGAGGCGACGGAGCCGCTCTTTGCTTCTGCGGCTCGAGCTTCACCGCCGCCACTGCCGTGGGCGGGGTTGCCACTGCGCGGAGCGTGGCCTGCTGCACCTCGGGCCCGCTAAGCCGTTGCCGGTAGTCGGCGAGGGTGGCGGCGAGCGCTTGTTCGCTGGGCTTGAGGAAGTGGGCGGGCACGACGCCGATCCAGAGCATCAGCACGCACAGCGGCACCAGCGCCACGACCTCGCGCCAGCCGAGGTCGGCGAGGCCGCGGTTCTCGTCCTTGGTGAGCGGGCCGAAGAGGATGCGCTGGATGAGCTTCAGCAGGTAGAGCGCCGCCAGCACCACGCCGAAGGTGGCCAGCGCCGCCGGCCAGCCGAGGGCGCGGAAGCTGCCGGCCAGGATCAGGAACTCGCCGGCAAAGCCGTTGAGCGCCGGCAGGCCCACCGAGGCGAGCGACGAGAAGATCAGGAAGAAGGCGAACACCGGCATCACCTTCGCCAGGCCGCCGAACTCGTCGAACTGCTTGGTGTGCCGCCGGTCGTAGAGCATGCCGACGAGCAGGAAGAGGGCGCCCGTCGAGAGGCCGTGGTTGACCATCTGCAGCAGCGCCCCCTGCCAGGCGACCAGGTCGGCGGCGAGCAGGCCCAGCATCACGAAGCCGAGGTGGGCGATGGAGGAGTAGGCGACCAGCTTCTTGGCGTCGGCCTGCACCCAGGACACCATGGCGCCGTAGAGGATGCCGACCAGCGCCAGGCCGATCAGCACCGGCAGCGCCGCGTGGCTGGCCTTCGGGAAGAGGGGCATGGCGAAGCGCAGGTAGCCGTAGGTGCCGAGCTTGAGCAGGATGCCGGCGAGCAGCACCGAGCCGCCGGTCGGCGCCTCGACGTGGGCGTCGGGCAGCCAGGTGTGGAACGGGAACATCGGCACCTTGATCAGGAACGCCGCGGCGAAGGCCACGAACAGCCACATCTGCGCGTGCGGCGGCAGATCGAGCCGCAGCAGGTCCTGGTAGGCGAAGCTCCAGGCGCCGCCGCTGGCCCCCTTGTAGGTCCAGGCCAGCCAGAGGATGGCGACCAGCATCAGCAGGCTGCCGGCCATGGTGAAGAGGAAGAACTTGACCGCGGCGTAGATGCGCCGTTCGCCGCCCCAGATGCCGATCAGCAGGTACATCGGCACCAGCATGACCTCCCAGAAGACGTAGAACAGGAAGAGGTCGAACGCCATCAGCGCGCCGAGCACGCCGGTGGTCATCAGCAGCAGGGCGGCGGAGTAGGCCTGCCAGTGACGCTCGATGCCGCGCCAGGAGCCGAGGACGACGATCGGCACCAGCAGGATCGCCAGCACCGCGAGCGGCATCGAGATGCCGTCGAGGCGCAGGTCGTAGCGGATGCCGTAGCCGGCGATCCACAGGTACTTCGGGTCGCGGATCGCCGGGAAGCCGCCGCCGCCGGCGCCCGAGGCCAGCCGGCCGCCGACCAGGACGAGCGCAAAGGCCAGCTCGACCAGCGAGACGACGAGCGTGTAGATCTTCACCGCGCGCGCCGAGCCGCGCGGCAGGAAGGGCAGCGGCAGGCAGGCGACGGCGGGGAAGAATACCAGCCGGGTGAGGGTGTTGCCGGCGAGCAGGTCGAGGATGCTTGACATGGCGGTCGATGGCGGCGATCGGTACGGTGGCGAGCGGGCGGCGAGGGCGGCGCGCCCGTCAGCGCGCGATCCACCAGAAGAGCACGAGCACTCCGAGGAAGAAGTAGAGCGCGTAGTTGCGCACGTTGCCGGTGGTCGTCAGGCTGCCGAGGTCGCCGCTGGCGCGGGTGACGGCGGCGCCGGCGCGGATCGAGCCGTCGATCACCAGCATGTCGACGACGCGGTAGAACACCCACGACAGCCCGTGCAGCGGCCGCACGACGATCGCGTCGTAGAGCTCGTCGACGTACCACTTGTTGGCGAGCAGGCGGTGCAGCGTCGGCCAGCGCTCCTCGAAGGCCATGCCGCGCTGGGCGCCGGCGGCGCCACCGTAGATGGAACGAGCAAAAAGGATCCCTGCGAACGCTATCCCGACAGAGAGCACGATAAGAAGGGCTTCTGTCGGCGTACCCACCTCGCCCTTGCCCGTAGCGCCGTCCCGGATAGCCGCGGTGGTGGCCACGACCGGTTCCATGAATCGATGGAACCAGTTCCCGCCGCGGAGCAGCGGGATCTCGACCCAGCCCGAGATCACCGCGCCGACGGCCAGGACGATCAGCGGCACCGTCATCACCGGCGGCGACTCGTGCAGGTGATGTTCCTGCTCGTGAGTGCCGCGGAAGGTGCCGTCGAACGTCAGGTGCACGGCGCGGAACATGTAGAACGCGGTCAGCCCGGCGGTGATCCACCCGACTCCCCAGAACAGCCAGTGCAGCGGCATCCCCGACGCCGCGGCGGCGGCGAGGATCTCGTCCTTGCTGAAGAAGCCGGCGAAGACCGGGATGCCGGCGAGCGCGAACGAGCCGACGAGGAAGGTGCGATAGGTCACCGGCAGGCGTTTCTTCAAGCCGCCCATCTTCTGCATGTCCTGCTCGCCGCCCATGGCATGGATCACCGATCCGGAGCCGAGGAAGAGCAGCGCCTTGAAGAAGGCGTGGGTCAGGACGTGGAAGAGCGCCGCGCTGTAGGCGCCGACGCCGACCGCCATGAACATGTAGCCGAGCTGCGACACCGTCGAGTAGGCGAGCACCTTCTTGATGTCGTTCTGCGCCATGCCGATGGTGGCGGCGAGCAGTGCCGTGGCGGTGCCGATGACCGCCACCAGCAGCGACACCCCGGGCGTCAGCTGATAGATCACGTTGGAGCGCACCGCCATGTAGACGCCCGCCGTCACCATGGTGGCGGCGTGGATCAGCGCCGACACCGGCGTCGGGCCGGCCATCGCGTCGGGCAGCCAGACGTAGAGCGGGATCTGGGCGCTCTTGCCGACGGCGCCGATGAAGAAGCACAGGCCGACGAAGGCGGCGAACGACAGGCCGCCGGCGTAGGCGGCGGTGCCCAGCGCCGGCTGGGCGGCGAGACGATGGAAGATCGGCAGGAAGTCGAGCGTGCCGAAGCGCGCGACGAGCGCGAACATGCCGATCAGGAAGGCGAAGTCGCCGATGCGGTTGACGATGAACGCCTTCTTGCCGGCGTAGGGCGGGAACTCCTGGTCGTAGTAGAAGCCGATCAGCAGGTAGGAGCAGAGCCCGACACCCTCCCAGCCGACGAACATCACCAGGTAGTTGTTGCCGAGCACCAGCGTCAGCATCGCCGCCATGAACAGGTTCAGGTAGGCGAAGTAACGCGCATAGCCCTCGTCGTGGCCCATGTAGCCGACCGAGTAGACATGGATCAGGAAGCCGACGAAGGTGACGATGAAGAGCATCACCGCCGCCAGCGGGTCGAGCAGGAAGGCGACGTTGATCGTCAGGCCGTCGAGCGTTCCCGCCGTCCAGGCGTAGCTGACGTGCTCGACGGCGCGGGGGTAGAGGCCGCTCGCCAGGTACTGCCAGATGCAGGCCGCGGCGACCAGCAGGGAGCCGAGGGGCGCGCCCAGGGCGACCGCGGTCACCGCCGCCTTTGGGGCCCGCCCGTAGGCCAGCGCGCCGTTCACCGCGGCGCCGGCGAGCGGCAGCGCGGGGACGAGCCAGAGGAGGTCGATCGCTTGCATGGTCGGCGGGTCGTCGAGCGGGAAGTTGGCGAGTGCCTGTGAGAGGTCCGGGTGCTGGGCGCTAGTGGCGCATCAGGTTGATGCGGTTGATGTCGATGGTGCGCCGCTGGCGGTAGACGGCGATGAACAGCGCCAGGCCGACCGCCGCCTCGGCGGCGGCCACCGCCAGGACGAAGAACACCAGGATCTGGCCGGTGCGCTGGTCGAGCTGCCGGGAGTAGGCGACCAGCGCCAGGTTGGCGGCGTTGAGCATCACCTCGATCGAGAGGAAGATGCTGATGCCGTTGCGCCGCGTCAGCGCGCCGGCCGTGCCGACGGCGAACAGCGCGACCGACAGCAGCAGGTACCAGCTGACCGGGACGGTCAGGCTCTCGTTGACCAGGTGGATGGTGCTGCTCATGGGCGCGCTCCGGGCTCCGCGCCGCCGGGGAACGACGCCGGCCTGGCGCCGCCGCCCGCGCGGTCGGCGTCCGCGGCCCAGCTGGCGGCGGTCGACTCGGCTGCTTCCAGCTCGTCGAGCGCGCTCAGGGAGCCGGGGCCGCCCATGCCGCCCGCACCCGCCACGCCGCCGATGCCCGCCGCACCGCCGGCGGCCAGCACGCCGCCCGCGAGCTCGTCCGCGGTCGGGCGGCGAGCGACCACGGTGGCGCCGATCACCGCCACCAGCAGCAGCAGGCCGACGATCTCGAACGGCAGCAGGTACTCGGCGAACAGCTCCTGGGCGAGGCCGGAGAGCGACACCAGCTCCTCGGTCAGCGGCGCGGTCCCGGCGGCCCCGAGCGCCGGGCGCAGCAGCAGCCAGAGCGCGACGGCGAACGCGAGCGCGCCGAGAACGGCGGCGACCAGCTGCGCGCGGTGGCCGCCCGGGATGCCCTCCTCGCGCCCGACGTTGAGCAGCATGATGACGAACAGGAAGAGCACCAGGATGGCGCCGGCGTAGATCAGCAGCTGCAGGGTGGCGATGAAGGGCGCGCCCAGCAGCACGAAGAGCACCGCCACCGAGAACAGCGTCAGCACCAGGCTGAGCGTCGAGTAGATCGGGCTCTTGTGCGCCACGACCACCAGCGACGAGCCCAGCGCCAGCAGCGCGAACACCAGGAAGACCGCGGTCTCCATGCTAGAGGATCCCGCCGATGGTCAGCGCCGCCACCACGATCAGGTTGAGGATGGCCAGCGGCAGCAGCACCTTCCAGCCCAGCCGCATCAGCTGGTCGTAGCGGAAGCGCGGGAACGTCCAGCGCACCCAGACGAAGAAGGCCAGGAAGCAGGCGACCTTGCCGAACAGCACCGCGAGGCCGACCGCGGCCCCGAGCAGGCCGGAGACGTGCACCCCCGGCAGCGTCCAGCCGCCGAAGTAGAGCGTCGCGCCCAGCGCCGAGAGCGAGGTCATCGAGATGTACTCGGACATGAAGAAGGTCGCGAAGCGCATCGCGCTGTACTCGGTGTGGAAGCCGGCCACCAGCTCCGACTCCGCCTCCGGCAGGTCGAAGGGCAGCCGGTTGGTCTCGGCGAAGGCCGCGATCAGGAAGACCAGGAAGCCGATGCACTGGGGCAGCACGTTCCAGACGTGGTGCTGCTGGTAGTCGACCACGTCGCGGAGCTGGAAGGAGGAGACCGGGACGATCACCGCGACCACCGACAGGGTGAGCGCCAGCTCGTAGCTGATGAGCTGCGACGAGGCCCGGATCGAGCCCAGCAGCGAGTACTTGTTGTTCGAGGCGTAGCCGGCCATCACCAGCGAGTAGACGCCGAGGCTGGCGATGGCGAGGAACAGCAGCACGCCGGTCTGCGCCGGCGCGATCACCATCTGGACGAGACGCCCGCGCACGGTGACGTCGGGACCGAACGGGATGACCGCGAAGGTGGTCAGGGCCGGCAGCAGGCCGAGGACCGGCGCCATCAGGTAGAGCGGGCGGTCCACGGCGGAGGGCGTGACGTCCTCCTTGAACATGAACTTGACCGCGTCGGCGAGCGCCTGGAAGAGGCCGAGCGGCCCGAGGCGGTTGGGCCCCGGGCGGTCCTGCATCAGCGCGCTGCCGCGCCGCTCGACCCAGACCATCACCGGCACGACGTTGAGCAGGATGCCGAGCGCCACGGCCAGCTTGATCGCCGTGGCCAGTAGATCGCTCGCGCCGGCGCTCATCGAGCTTCCCTCGCCGTTCGCATCGTCATGGCGGTCGTTCTCGCGGTCGTTCTCACGCTTAGCGGGCGGCGGCGGCGGCAGGCGGGCATCAGATGCCGACCGCCGTGTCTTCGGGCGCCTGCAGGTGGGGTTCCGGGAAGGCGCGGGCCGCCGGGACGTCGAGCGCCGCGCCGGTCGCCGGCAGCCGGTGCCAGGAGAGCCCGGCGAACGCCGGCAGCTCGGCGGCGAGGCGATCGAACACCGCCGGCGCGGCGAGGTTCGCCCAGCGCGCGTCGTAGCGTGCCAGCAGCTCGGAGAGCGCCTCGACCGCGGGGCGCGCCTGGCCGGGCGGCGGGAAGGCGCGCTCGAAGCGCTGCACCCGCCACTCGACGTTGACGAAGGTGCCGTCCTTCTCGGCGTGGGTGGCGACCGGCAGCGCCACGTCGGCGGCCTGGGCGAGCGGCGAGTCGGCCCAGCCGAAGACGATCAGCACCCGCGCCCGGCGCAGCCGCTCGACGGTGGCCGGGTCCCAGGCCGCGGCGCCGAAGTCGCTGTCGCACACCACCAGCACCGCGCAGCGCGCCGCGCCGTCGCCGCGCAGCAGGCTCTCGGCGTCGAGGATGGGGCCGGCATCGGAGGCAGCGGCGGTCGTCGGAGCCAGGCCGGCGAGCTCCGCCCCGCGCCGGTTGGGAGCCGCTTCGCTGCCCCTGAGGCCCCCTTGCAGGTTCGGGATGTGGCGCTCCGGCCCGAGCTCGACCGCCACCGAGCGGTGCGGCGTGCCGGCCACGTCGGCGAGCCGCGCGAAGAGGTAGGCCTCCTCGGTGGTGAGGAAGCCGGAGCCGAGGAAGGCGACGGCTCCCTCGGCGGCGCGGCCGCGCAGGTGGCGCGCCACGACGTCGAGCGCCTCCCGCCACGAGACCGGCGCCGGAGCCGGGGGCGCGGGGGGGCGGGCGGCCGCGAGGTCGGGGCGCGGCCGCATCGGGTCCGTGGCGACGCCGGGCCCGGAGCCGGTCTGCCGCAGGCGGGGCGCGCTGAGCCGGGGCAGGTCGCGCCAGCGCTCGAAGGTCGCCCGCCCGTAATCGCACATCCAGTAGTCGTTGACGTCGGGGTTGAAGCGCGGCTTGTAGCGCTTGATGGCGCCCCGGCGGTGCTCGATCGTGATGTTGCAGCCGACCTCGCAGCCGGTGCACAGCGACGGCCGCTTGTCGAGGTAGAAGACGCGCTCGGCGAAGCGGAAGCGGGTGGAGGTGAGGGCGCCCACCGGGCAGATGTCGACGACGCAGGTGGCGAGCTGGTTGTCGAGCTGCTTCCCGGGGAAGGTGCCGATCTCGGTGCGGGCGCCGCGGTGGAAGAAGCCGAGCTCGGCGGTGCCGGCGATCTCCTCGGTGAAGCGGATGCAGCGCGTGCACTGGATGCAGCGGTTCATGTTGAGCAGCACGTTGCCGCCGAGCGGGATGCGCTCGCGCCCCGGGTAGGTGCGCTTGTCCTCGAACTGGAAGCGCGAGAAGGCGACGCCGTGCTTGAACGCATAGTCCTGCAGCCCGCACTCGCCGGCCTGGTCGCAGATCGGGCAGTCCAGGGGGTGGTTGATGAGCAGGAACTCCATCATCCCCTGCTGCGCTTCCTTGACCTCCGGCAGGTCGGTGCGCACCGCCATGCCGTCCTTCATCACCTGGGTGGCGCAGCCGGCCTGCAGCTTGCCCATGCCCTCGACCTTGACCAGGCACATCCGGCACTGGCCGACCACCGACAGCCGCGGGTGGTAGCAGTAGTGGGGGATGTGCACGCCGGCCTTGAAGGCGGCGTCGATCAGGTTGGTGCCGGCCTCGACCTCCACGGTGCGGTCGTCGATGGTGACTTTGGGCACGTCAAGAGGCTCCGTTCTCGAAGTAGCGGCGGCGGGGGAACGGGCAGGCGCGATCGCGGATGTGCTGCTCGACCTCCTCCGGGAAGCGCTTGATCAGCGAATCGACCGGGCCGACCGCGGCCTCCGCCAGCGCGCAGAGGGCGGTGCCGTTCATGTTCTTGCAGACCGACCGCAGCAGCTGCGGGTCGCCCGGCCGCCCCTCGCCGTGCTCGACGCGGGTGAGCAGCAGCTCCATCCAGTTGGTGCCCTCGCGGCAGGGGGTGCACTGGCCGCACGACTCGTGGTTGAAGAACTTGGCCAGCCGGGCGACCGAGCGCACCATACAGGTGGCGTCGTCCATCACCATCACCGCCGCCGAGCCGAGCATCGAGCCGGCCTTGGTCATGGTGTCGAAGTCGAGGGCGAGGTGGGCCTGGTCGGCGGTCAGGATCGCCGCCGAGGCGCCGCCGGGGATGTAGGCCTTGAGCTTGCCGCCGCGGTACATGCCGCCGGCGAGGTCGAGCAGCTCGCCGAACGGGATGCCGATCGCGGTCTCGTAGGTGCCGGGGCGCTCGACGTGGCCGGAGATGGCATAGAGCTTCGGGCCGGTGTTGCGCTCGTCGGTGCCGATCGACTTGAACCAGTCGGCGCCGCGCACCACGATGTGCGGCACGTTGGCGAGGGTCTCGACGTTGTTGATGACGGTGGGGGCGCCGAAGGCGCCGACCACGGCAGGGAAGGGCGGCTTGACACGCGGCTGGCCGCGCTTGCCCTCGAGCGATTCGATCATCCCGGTCTCTTCGCCGCAGATGTAGGCGCCGGCGCCCTGGTGCATGTAGATGTCGAGCTTGAAGCCGGAGCCGAGGACGCTGTCGCCGAGGATGCCCGCCTGGTACGCCTCCTTGATCGCCTGCTCCATGATCGCGTTGGCGTGGGTGTACTCGCCGCGGATGTAGATGTAGGTGGTGCTCGCCTGGACCGCCCAGCAGCAGATGGCGCAGCCCTCGATCAGCTGGTGCGGGTCCTTCTCCATCAGCAGGCGGTCCTTGAAGGTGCCCGGCTCGGACTCGTCGGCATTGCACACCAGGTACTTCGGCTTGCCCTTGCCCTTCGGGATGAAGCTCCACTTGACCCCGGCCGAGAAGCCGGCGCCGCCGCGGCCGCGCAGGCCCGACCGCTTCACCTCGTCGATGACCGCGTCTGGCTCCATCGCCAGCGCCTTGCGGAGCCCCTCGTAGCCGCCGCTCTTGCGGTAGCCGTCGACGGTCAGCACGGCGGGGTTGCCGGCGTTGCGGGTGAGCACCGGCTCGAAGGCGGCGGGCGCCATCAGTCGAGCTCCCGCAGGATGCGGCGCACCCGCTCGGGGGTGAGGTTCTCGTGGTAGGTGTCGTCGACCATCATCATCGGCGCGGTGTCGCACGAGCCGAGGCACTCGAAGTGGACGAAGGAGCAACGCCCGTCGGGGGTCACCTCGTCCTCGCCGACCGCCAGCTCCTGGCGCACGGTCTCCATGATCTCGTCGGAGCCGCGCAGCATGCAGGGGAGATTGGTGCAGATGCGGATGCGGTGGCGGCCGACCTGGTGCTGGTGCAGCAGGTCGTAGAAGGTGACGACGCCGTAGACCTTGGCCGGGGGCAGCTCGAGGGCGCTCGCCACCGCGGCGATGGCGGCGTCCGGCAGCCAGCCGCCCCACTCGCGCTGGGCGATGTGCAGCGCCGGGATGAGCGCCGCCTCGCGGGTCGGGTAGCGCGCGAGCAGCTCCTTGACCTGGGCCTGGGCGGCGGCGCTCCAGCCGGGTTGTTCCCGCGGGGCGGCGGCGGCCGCGGCGGTGGCCGCGGCGGTGGAACCGGCCGGGCCGGGGGTGGCGGGAGCGGGGGCGGTCGGCTCGCTCATACCTGGGCCTCGCGGTGGCGGGCCGGCGCCGGGCGGCCGGCGAAGCTCAGCCCTCCCGGGCGGCGGCGCAGCTCGCGCAGCGGCCCGAGGTCGAGGCCGCCCTTCAGCCAGATGTAGGCGTAGCCGACCAGGATCAGGAAGACGAAGACCATCACCGCCGCGAAGAGAGCCCAGCCGCCACGCCTTAGGACCAGCGCCCAGGGGTAGAGGAAGGCGGCCTCGAGATCGAAGACGATGAAGTCGATCGCCACCAGGAAGAAGGCGATGGAGAGGCGCTTGTGGGAGCGGTCGAGCAGCGGCATGCCCGACTCGTAGGTGGTGCGCTTGGTGCGCCCGCCGACCTGGTTGCCGCCGAGGGTGGAGAGGAGATGGGAGAGCAGCAGGAGCCCGGCGCCGACGGCGATGGCGACCCCGAGGGTCAGCAGGACAGGGTAGTATTGCGCAGGCAACGAGGCCGTCCTCCGCTCCGCAAGTGATGGGTTTCAAGCGCGGGTGCCAGCGCCGCGCCCTCCGGTCCGGGCAGCCGCCCCCCCGCGCTCGTGAAGAATGTCACAAGCTCGGATCGGTGACAAGGCGGGGGGCCTCCGGGGAGCCCTCCGGCCGGGCCGGGGCCGCGAGATCCTCCTCCCCGCCTCGCTTTGGGCGAGGGTGTTACGCGGGTCGGCGGTGGACTTCGGTGGCCTCGCCCAAAGCTCGGGGGGAGGAGGATCTCGCAGCCCGGCCCTCCTTCCTCCCTCTACGGCTGCCTTTTTCTCCGGCGGAGCCCTCTCCCGAACGGACGGCGGGGCGTTCGCGGGCGATTTCGACTAGGATCACGGGATCATGGGGCGCGCGGTGGAGGTGACGCGACTCCGGGGGGCCTTTGGGTGTGCCCTCACGGTCGATGTCGAGGAGTGGTACCACAACTGCCTGGTACCGTCCTATGTGCAGCCTCGCCTGCGGCCCGAGTTGCCGGTCGAGCTCGACCGGCTGCTGCCGGAGCTGCTGGGGTTGCTGGCGGAGGCGGGGTGCCGGGCCACGTTCTTCGTGCTCGGCGAGGTGGCGGAGCGGCTGCCGCGGCGGGTGCGCGAGCTTGCCGGGGAGGGCCACGAGGTCGCGAGCCACGGCTTCCATCACCTGCGCGCCTGCGAGCGGCCGGCCGCCGAGTTCGCGCGCGACATCCGGCGGTCGAAGGCGCTGCTCGAGGACCTGCTGGGCGAGCCGGTGCGCGGCTTCCGGGCCCCCGAGTGGTCGCTGCGGACGCTGCGCAGCCCGCTGCTGCCGCTGGTCGCGGCGGCGGGCTTCGACTACGACAGCTCCCTCGTCCCTTACTCCTTCTCCGGCCGGCGCGCCAACCCGGTCTTCGCCAGCCGCCTGCGGTGGGAGCGGCCGGAGGCGGCGGCCGCGATGGCGGGCGACCCGGCCAGGCCGGCGACGGCCAGCCTCGAGCTGCTCGAGCTTCCGGTCTTCACCTTCGGCGGCGTGGCGCGGATCCCCGCCGGCAGCTGGACCGGGCGGCTGGTCGATCCCGCCCGCCTGGTGGCCGCCGCCGAGCGCCACCTGCGCCGCGGCGGCCTGCCGGTCGCCGTCGCCCACCCGTGGGAGATCTCGGACCGCCCCACCCCGGGGCCGCTGTCGGGGCTCGCGCGGTTCGTCCACGAGACGGGGCGTCCGGGCTACCTCCCGAAATTCCGCCATATCCTCGCCGGGCTCCGCTGGCGCACGCTGGCCGAGGCGGCCGGCCTGCGCGCCGCGGCTGCCGCCGGGCACGTCTCACCGGCCGCGGGCGAGGCCTTCCTGCCGGAGCCGGCGACCGCGGCCGGCGTCTTCGCGATGCGTTGAGCCTCTCGTGTAAGCTCTAGGCGGTCTCGGCGGGCGGGCGGGGGTGGGATGGGATCGAACGGGGCGGGGGTGAAGTGAGGCTGAAGCTGGTGCGAAAGGGGGGACTCGAACCCCCACGACCTTGCGGCCACAAGATCCTGAATCTTGCGCGTCTACCAATTCCGCCACTTTCGCGCGGGTCAGATTCTAGGGAGTGACAGAACAGGTGTCAAATGCGTTGCCAGGGGCGGCGAGTGCGCCGCTCCCCGAGACTCTCGTGGGCACGTTGGAGGCCGGTCCGGCCGGCATCCGCGGGCGCAGCCGGCGGCGCTGGCTGGTGCCGTTCGACCCGCGCCTGGCGCTCGAGCTGCCGGTGTCCGGAGCCGGAGAGGTGCCGGAGGGGCAGTTCGCGGTGGTGGCGGTGGAGCGGAGCGCCGGCGGGGAGCCGCGTGGCAGGCTGCTCGAGGTGCTGGGGGACGTGGCGACGCCGGGCGTCGACGTCGAGGTGGTGCTGCGGCACTACGACATCCCGTGGCGCTTCCCCGGCGAGGTGCTCGCTGCCGCCGCCGGGCTGCCGGCCGACCCGGGGCCCGCCGACTGGCAGGGACGCGACGACCTGCGCCGGCAGGTGGTGGTGACGATCGACGGCGAGACCGCCCGCGACTTCGACGATGCGGTGTCGATCGAGCGCCGCCCCGATCACACCTTCCGGCTGGGCGTGCACATCGCCGACGTGGCGCATTACGTCGCGCCGGAGAGCGCCCTCGACCGCGAGGCCTACCGACGCGGCACCAGCGTCTACTATCCCGAGCGCGTGATCCCGATGCTGCCGGAGGCGCTGTCGAACGGTCTCTGCTCGCTGCGCCCGGAGGTGCCGCGCCTCACCCTGTCGGTGTTCCTCGACGTCGACCGCGACGGCGCCGTGGTGGCGCGGCGATTCGCCGAGACGGTCATCCGCAGCGCGCGGCGGCTGACCTACGGCGAGGTGCGGCGGCTGCTCGAGGAGCCGCGTCCCGGCGACGAGGCGAGCTACGGTCCGGTGCTCCACGCGCTGCGCGACATGCGTGAATTGACCGGCGTCCTGCACGAGGCCCGCCGCCGCCGCGGCTCGCTCGACTTCGACCTGCCCGAGGGCAACGTCGAGCTCGACACCGACGGCACGGTGGTCGGCATCCTGCCCTACGAGCGCAACGTCGCCCACCGGCTGATCGAGGAGCTGATGATCGCCGCCAACGAGGCGGTCGCCTACGAGCTGGTGCGCCGCGGCAGCCCGGGCCTGTTCCGGGTCCACGACGCCCCCGGCCGCGAGCGGCTCGAGGAGCTGGCCGAACTGTTGCGCCCGCTCGGGCTCGAGCTCACCCGCGACCCGGCCGACCTCGACGACCTGCCGCCGGCGGCTCTGCAGAAGGTGCTCGAGCAGGTCGAGGGGCGCCCCGACGAGCCGTTCCTGTCGGCGCTGGTGCTGCGCACCATGCAGCGCGCCGTCTACAGCCCGGAGTGCCGCGGCCACTACGCCCTGGCGTCGCGGTACTACACGCACTTCACCTCGCCGATCCGCCGCTACCCGGACCTGGTGGTCCACCGCTGCCTCAAGGCGCTGCTGCATGGCGAGGACCCGGCGCGCGCGGGCGACGAGAGCGAGCGCGCGGCGCTGGCGGAGCGGTTGGCGGCGATCGCCGAGCACAGCAGCATGACCGAGCGGCGGGCCGAGCAGTCCGAGCGCGACCTCCTGCAGTGGAAGAAGGTGCGCTTCCTGGCCGATCGCGCCGGCGAGCGCTTCCATGGCCGCGTCACCGGCGTGCAGCCGTTCGGCCTCTTCGTGCAGCTGGAGGACTTCCACGTCGACGGCCTGGTGCCGATCCGCACCCTCGCCGACGACTATTACCTGTACGAACCGGAGGCGCACCGCCTGGTCGGCGAGCGCCGGGGGCGGGTCTTCCAGCTCGCCGACCCGGTCGAGGTCGAGCTCACCGGCGCCGACCTGCGCCACCGCGGGCTCGACCTGAAGATCCTCGGCATGCCGGAGCCGCCGCCGCGCGCGCCCGGCAGGCAACCCGCGGCGGGCGGGAGCGGCGAGCGCGGCGCCCGCGGCCGCGGCGGCACAGGCGGTACCGGCGGCACCGGCGGCGCTCGCCGCGGCGCCGGCGGCAGGCGGCGGCGGCCATGAGACGGCGCCTGCCATGAACCTGACCCCGGCGGTGGCGATCGTCGGCCGTCCCAACGTCGGCAAGTCCACCCTCTTCAACCGCCTGCTGGGCCGCCGCCAGGCGATCGTCCACAACCTGCCCGGGGTGACCCGCGACCGCATCACCGGGCTCGCCGATCTCGCCGGCGACCGCTCGGTCCAGGTGATCGACACCGGCGGCCTGGTGCTCGGAGACGACCCGCTGGGCCTGTCGACCCAGGTCTTCCTGGCGGTCGAGGAGAGCGACCTGCTGCTCTTCCTGGTCGACGGGCGCGACGGCCTGGTCACCGCCGACGAGGCGGTCTGGGAGCGGCTGCGCCGCACCGGCAAGCCCGCCCTGCTGGTGGTCAACAAGGGCGACACGCGGGAGGCGCGCAGCCGCTTCCCGGAGTTCTATCGCCTGGGCATCGACCGTCAGCTGCTGGTCTCGGCCGAGCACGGGCAGGGGGTCGAGGAGCTGCGCGAGGCGCTGGCCCTGGCGCTGCCCGAGATGCCGGCCGAGGCGCGTCCCGAAATGCCGGCGATCGCCATCGTCGGCCGCCCCAACGTCGGCAAGTCGTCGCTGCTGAACCGCATCGCCGGCCAGCCGCGGGCCCTGGTCTCGCCGGTGGCGGGGACCACGCGCGACCCGATCGACACGCCGATCGCCCGCGGCGGCCGCTCCTACCTGCTGATCGACACCGCCGGCATCCGGCGCCGCAGCCAGACCTCGGGCGCCCCGGAGGAGCTGGCGGTGATGATGGCGCGCCGCCAGATCGAGCGCGCGCAGCTGGCGGTGCTGGTCGTCGATGCCGCGCAGGGGGTGACGAGCGGCGACCTCGCCATCGCCGGCACCATCTGGGAGCTCGGCCGCGCGGCGGTGCTGGCGATCAACAAGTGGGACCTGCTCGACGAGGAGTCGCGCGGCCGCCTGGAGCTGTCGCTCGAGCGGCTCGACGAGCACCTGGCGCACCCGCGGCGGGTCAACGTCTCGGCGCTCACCGGGCGCGGCGTCGAGAAGCTCTTCCCGGCGATCGATCCGACGCTGGCGGCGCACGGCCTGAAGCTGGGGACGGGCGAGATCAATCGGCTGTTCGAGTCTGCCATCCGGCGGGTGAGCCCGCCGAGCCTGGGCGGCCGGCCGTGGAAGCTCTACTACGCGACGCAGGTGTCGAGCGAGCCGCCCACCTTCATGCTGTTCGCCAACCGCACGCTGCCCCGCAACCACCACTACCGTCGCTACCTCGAGAACCGCCTCCGCGACGATCTCGACCTGGCGGGGGTGCCGGTGCGCCTGGTGGTGCGGCGGCGCACGGAGTCGCGGCGATGAGGGCGCGACGCGGTGTCGTCGCGCCGGCGCTGGCCGCCGTTGCGATGCTGCCGGCGCTCGTCGCGCTGCCGGCGCTGGCCGCGATCGCCGTGCTGGCGATGCTGCCGGCGCTCGCCTGCCGGCAGCCCGACGACAGCGCGGCGATCCGGGCCCGCCTGCGGGCCAAGGACGCCGCGCAGGTGATCCGCGAGGCGGCGGCGGCGCGCTACACGCCGCCGGCCGACGGCCGCCTGGCGGACGGCCAGGTCCGGATGTACCTGCTGGTGCGGGAGCGCGAGTGCCGCATCCGCGAGGCGGCCGCCCTCGAGGCCCAGGGGCGCCGGGCGGCGGCGGACCTGCGGGCGGCGCAAGAGGTCAAGGTCAACCCGAAAGAGTACGCCTGGGTGCGCGAGCGCGTGCTGGAGGCGGAGGCCGCGGCCACCACCCAGGCGCTCTACCAGAGGATGGCCGCGGGCCGGGAGCAGCTGCTGGCGCGGATGCGGCGCGACCGCGGCGCGTTGACCGATCCCGCGCGGCGTGCGGCCGCGGAGCGCGAGATCGACGACTGGAAGCGCGGGCTGCAGGCGGCCGAGCCGCCGGTCGCGCCGGCGGTGCGCGCCAACGTCGCCCTGCTCGCCCGCTACCGGGAGCCGCTCGCCAGGCTGCGGGCCCTCGAGGAGCGAGCCCTGGCGGCCGCCGCCGGCATGGAGACGCCGGCCGCGAGCGGCGCCACGCCTCCCGCGCGTTGACGTGAACCTCCCTCCGCGAAGGGGCAACGACAAGACGATTGAAGCAAGACGATCGAAGCAAGACGATCGAGGAGCTCATGGCATGAACCCGGAACCGACGCACGAGTCAGCCAACGCCGGCGCCGGCCAGCGCTGGGCCACCTCGCTGGTCTGCTCGCGCACCGGCGTGGTCGCGGCCCTCGACGCTCCGGCCTTCCTGTCGCCGGCCGGCGCCCCCTGGCTGGTCGAGTACGCGCTGGACCCGGCGCGCGGCGAGCAGCTGCGGCGGGCCCTGCCCGGCCGGCCCTGGACCCTCTGGCGGTACCGCGAGCTGCTGCCGCTGGCCGATTTCGAGCGGCGGATCGACCTCGGCGAGGGCGCCACGCCGCTGGTGCGCCTGCGCCGCACGCCGTGCTCTGGTTGCTCGGGTGCAGAGCTGTGGGTGAAGGACGAAGCCGGCAACCCGACCGGCTCCTTCAAGGCGCGCGGGCTGTCGCTGGCGGTGAACCGGGCGCGGGAGCTGGGAGCGCCGGGAGTACAGCTGGCGAGCGCCGGCAACGCCGCCCTGGCGCTCGCCGCCTATGCCGCGGCCGCCGGCCTGCCGGCCCGCGTGGCACTGCCGGCGGACACGCCGCCGGCGATCGCGGCGCGCTGCCGCGACCATGGCGCCGAGGTGCTCTCTTCGCCGGGGACCCTGGTCGACGCGGCGCGGCTGCTCTCCGAGCCCGCGGGCGGCGGCGAGGGCTTCTGGAACCTCTCGACGCTGCGCGAGCCCTACCGCGCCGAGGGCAAGAAGACCATGGGCCTCGAGCTCGCCGAGCAGCTGGGCTGGGAGCTGCCCGACTGGATCGTCTACCCGCTGGGCGGCGGCACCGGCATCGTCGGCATGCACAAGGCCTTCGCGGAGCTGCGGCGACTCGGCCTGGTGGGGGAGAAGCGGCCGCGCTTCGTGGCGGTGCAAATGGCCGGGTGCGCGCCGATCGTGCGCGCCTTCGCGCACGGCCAGGAGAGCGCGGAGCCCTGGGAGGAGCCGCATACGCGGGTCTGGGGGCTGCGGGTGCCGCGCGCGCTCGGCGATTTCCTGGTGCTGCGCGCGCTGCGCGAGTCGGCGGGGCGGGCGGTGGCCGTGGACGAATCGTGCCTGCCGGACGTGGCGGCGAGGGCGGCGCGCGACGAGGGGCTGCGCGTGGGCCCGGAGGGTGCCGCGGCGCTCGCCGCGACCCTGGGCCTCGCCGCCGAGGGCGCCTTCGCGGCGGGCGAACGGGTGGTGGTCTTCCAGACCGGCGATCCGGCGAATTACCTCTGATGCCGTGGCACTCTCGGCGGCGTCGTCAGCGGGTAGTCAATCGAAGACCTCGTCCAGGGAGAGCTGGAGGCCCGGCAGCAGGGGAGTCGAGAGGGATGCCGGCGCCGCGTCCCGCTGGCGAACCAGGTCGGCAGCGACCTCGAAACGGTCACGCTCTCGGCGGAAGACCTGCACCGTCTCGAGCAGCGGATCAATCAGCCAGTACTCGGTCACGCCCTGGCGTTCGTAGAGGCGGCGCTTGGCGCCCCGATCGACGTGCTTCGTCGAGGGCGAGAGCACCTCGACGACGAGCTCGGGGGTGACCTCCAGGTAGCGGTCCTCCTGCTGACTCCGCAACCGTTCCTCCGAGACGTACAGCACGTCGGGCTCCACGACGTCGACCTCCGAGAACAGCACGTCCAGGGGCGCCATGTAGACGTGGCCGAGACGATGCTCGCGCAGGAACATGAACAGCAGGCCCGCCACGTTCATGGCGACGCGCTGGTGTCTGTAGGTCGGGGCCGCGGTCACGTAGTGCTCGCCGTCGATCAGCTCGTGGCGCAGGCCGTCGTCGGGCAGGCGGCAGAGGTCTGCGTAGGTGAGCCTTACTGGAGTAGACGTATTTTCCATCGCGGAATGCCTTAGGGAGTTCAGAGTCTCAGCGGTCTCGGGAGTCTCAATCGAAGATCTTGTCGAGCGGGATCGCGAGGCCGGGAAGAAGAGGTGTGGTGAGAACTGAAACCGACATGCCTCCCTGGCGAGACAGCTCTTCGCAGAGCTGAAGGCGGTCATCTTCTTGCCGGTACACTTTTACCGTCTCCTTCTCTGGATCGACGATCCAATACTCCTTTACCAGGAAGCGTTCGTACAAACGATGCTTGACACCCTGATCGACCTGCTTCGTCGACGGCGACAGGATCTCGACCACGAGGTCGGGAGCGCCTTCCAGGTACTTCTCCGTCATCTGTCGCCGCTCGCGCTCGCGCGAGACATAGAGCAGGTCGGGCTCGACACAGTCGAAATCGGTCAAGACCACGTCGAGGGGAGCGTAATACACGCGCCCCAAGGGGTGGTTCTCCAGGAACGTGCCAAGACGGAGATGGAGTCGACCGGAGACTCGCTGGTGCTTGGGTCGGGGCGCCGGGGTCACGTAGTGCTCTCCGTCGATCAGCTCGTGACGCATGCCGTCGTCGGGCAGACGGCAGAGATCCGCGTAGGTGAGCCTTACTGGAGAAGACGTATTTTCCATGGCAAAAGCTCCTTATTCGAAGATCTTGTCGAGCGAGACCTCGAGACCGGGGAGGAGAGAGTGGAAAGCCGCGGTACCAATGTACCAACTCTGTGAGATAACTCTGCATTCCGCAGGAAGCGTCTTTCCTCCTCGCCCCGGCTGCGAGAAAGGCGCGGACGGCAAGGAGACGAAGACCCTCATCGAACGGATCGTAGCACTGCTGCGCCGCGCGAGAAACCCGGAATGTGAACGATCGTCGCCGATCGGCTATTCGGTAGTGGATCAGTTTCCTCTGCGCCCCTTTGGGCGAGGCGTCATAGGGGTTGGCGAGCAGGGCTTTGGCGCCTCGCCCAAAGGGGCGCAGAGGAAACTGATCCACTACCGGCTATTCAGGTCGATTGGAGCCGCACGGAGCCCATTGATAGGATCGGAACCGGCGATGGCCGACGAGATCGAGACGCAGGAGGATGCGAGCGCAGCAGAGCGGCCTCTGCCTGCCGGCCGCCATCCTCGGGCCGTGAGCGCGCTCGAGCGCCTGGTGGATTCGCTGGTCGACTCGGGCAGCGCGTCGGCGGCGGTGGCGCTGGTCGGCGGCCGGCGGCGGCTGGAGTGGAGCCGGGCGGCGGGATGGGCGCGCGGCGGGCCGCCCGCGGGGCGGCCGGCGTCGGCCGCGACCTGGTTCGACTACGGCTCGCTGACCAAGCCGTTCGTGGCCACGCTCGCCCTGGAGCTCGACCGCGCCGGCGAGCTGCCGCTCGGCACGCGGGTCGGCGAGGCGCTCACCGGCGCGGACCGCCGGCTGGCGGCGCTGCCGCTCGCGGAGCTGCTGCGCCACCGCTCCGGGCTGGTGGATTGGACGCCGCTCTACGCCCGCTGCCGGTCGCTCGTCGAGGTCGAGGCGCTGCTCCTCTCGGGCGCCCTGCTCGGCGCCAGCCCGGGCACCTACAGCGACCTCGACTACCTGCTGTGGGGCCTGGCGGCGGAGCGGGCGCTCGGACGGCCGCTCGCGGCGCTGGCCGGCGAGCGGGTGCTGGCGCCGCTCGGCGTGGACGGCACGATCGCCGCCGTGCCGGGGGACCTGCCGCAGGTGGCGGAGTCGCGGATGGGCTCGGGGCGCGAGGCGGAGCTGGCGGCCCGGCAGGGGATCGCGGCGCCGCTCCTGCCGCCGCCGCCCATCGGGCTGCCGCAGGACGGCAACGCCCGCTTCCTGGCCGGCTTGGCCGCCGCGGCGGCCCCCGACCCGCCGGGCGGCTTGCTGTGCGGCTTCGCCGGTCTCTTCGGTACGGCCGCCGCCCTCTGGCGGCTGGGCGCGGAATGGCTGGAGCCACGCCTGCTGTTGCACAATGATGCGGTGGCCGCGGCCCTCGCCGGCGGCGGACCGTTCGCCCTTGGCTGGTGGCGGCGCCGGTCGCGTGGCGGAGGAGGGGGGCCGGCGCTCTCGGCCGGCTCCTTCGGCCATACCGGCTTCGCGGGCGGCAGCCTGTGGATCGACCCGCGGCGATCGCGGGTCTTCGTGCTGCTCGCTCACCGCGCCGACCCGGCGATCAACCTGAACCGCTGGCGGCGGCGCTTTCACGCCGCGGCGGCGCGGGCGTTACCGCCGGCCGACGACTGATTCTGGTAGTGTCCTGGATTGCCGTTGCCTCCCTTTGGGCGAGGCATCCAAGGTCCTCTGTCCCTGCCCCCACCACCCCTCGCCCAAACGGGAGGCAACGACAATCCAGGACACTACCTTGACTCTGGAGGCACATCGCCGATGAATATCCGTGACCTGGTGCTGGTCGACGGGGTGCGCACCCCGATGCTCGATTACAACGGTCCCTTCGCCGACGTCTCGGCGATCGATCTCGCCGCCCACGCCGCGCGCGCCCTGCTCGACCGCCTGGGCGTCGAGGGCAGCGAGATCGACCACGCGGTGGTCGGCAACGCCCTGCAGACCTCGCCGGACGCCATCTACGGGGCGCGTCACGTGGCGCTGAAGGCGGGGCTGCCGACCGAGGTGCCGGCGCTCACCGTGAACCGCCTCTGCGGCTCGGGCATCCAGTCGGTGATCTCCGGCGCGCAGGCGATCCTCACCGGCGACGCCACCACCTGCCTGGTCGGGGGCATGGAGAACATGTCGCAGACCCCGCACGTCATCTGGGGCGCCCGGCGCGGCTTCAAGCTGGGCCAGGGCAAGCTCGAGGACCTGCTGATGGTCGCGCTGTTCGATTCCTACTGCGGCTATTACATGGCCCAGACCAGCAACAACCTGGCACGCGACTACGGCATCAGCCGCGCCGACCAGGACGAGTTCGCGCTGCTCTCGCAGCGGCGCGCCGGCGCCGCCTGGGCGGCCTGCAGGCTCTCCGAGGAGGTGGTGCCGGTCGAGGTCGGCAAGGGCAAGAAGGCGAAGCGGATCGACCGCGACGACCACCTGCGCCCGGACAGCACGATGGAGGACCTCGCCGCGCTGCCTCCGGCCTTCGACAAGGACGGCTTCGTCACCGCCGGCAACGCCTCCGGCATCGTCGACGGCGCCGCCATGATGCTGCTCTCGACCGCCGAGCATGCCGAGGAGCGGGGCTGGAAGCCGCTCGGCCGCATCCTCGGCTGGTCGGTGGTCGGCGTCGAGCCGTCGCGCATGGGCATCGGGCCGGCCCCGGCGATCCGCGCCGTGCTGGCCAGGACCGGCATGGAGCTCGGCGACCTCGACCTGATCGAGATCAACGAGGCCTTCGCCGGCCAGATTCTGGCGGTGATCCGCGAGCTGCAGCTCGACATCGACAAGCTCAACGTCAACGGCGGCGCCATCGCGCTCGGCCATCCGCTCGGCGCCTCCGGCACCCGTCTGCTGATCACCCTGCTCAAGGAGCTCGCCCGGCGCGGCGGCGGCACCGGCGTCGCCTCGGCCTGCATCGGCGGCGGGCAGGGGATCGCCATGCTGGTCGAGACCGTCCAGTGATCGACCTCGGCGGCCGCCGGGTGCTGGTGACCGGCGGCAGCCGCGGCATCGGCGCGGCGTGCTGCCGCCTGTTCGCGCGCGCCGGCGCCGCCGTGCTGGTCCACTACCAGTCCCGCGAGGATCGCGCCACGGCGCTGCTCGAGGAGCTGCGCGGCCTGGGCCCCGGGCCGCGCGGGGCCGAGGCGGCGGGCACCGCGGGCGGAGGAGGCGGAGCGGCCGGTGCGAGCGCGCCGGATGCCGCCGGCGTCACGGCACCGCACCTGGCGCGGCGCTGCGACCTGCGCGACCCGGCCGACGTCTGGGCGATGTTCGCCTTCGTCGCCGCCGAATGGGGGGCGCTCGACGTCCTGGTCAACAACGCCGGGATCTGGGTGCCGAACCCGCTCGCCGACTTCGACGGCACCGTCCTCGACGAGATCCTGGCCATCAACGTCACCGGCTCGTTCCTCTGCGCCGCGGCGGCGCTGCCGCTGCTCGAGCAGGCGGCCGACGGCAGCATCGTCAACGTGACCTCCACCGCCGGCCAGCGCGGCGAGCCGGGTTACAGCTCCTACGCCGCCAGCAAGGGGGCGATGATCGCCGCCACCCGCTCCTGGGCCGTCGAGCTGGCGCCGCGCGTGCGGGTGAACTCGGTCGCCCCCGGCTGGGTCGACACCGACATGACCGCCGAGGCGCTGTCCGGCCCGGGCCGGGACGAGGTGCTGGCCGGCATCCCCCTCGGCCGCATCGCCACTCCCGACGACATCGCCGGCCCGGTGGTCTTCCTCGCCTCGAACCTCGCGCGCCACGTCACCGGCGAAGTGCTGAGCGTCAACGGCGGCAGCGTCCTCGGCGGCTGAGCCGGCCGCCCGGGCGCCGGCAGTCCTGGGCTCTCCTCTAACCCGCATATTTCACACCCGTCCTGCTGCGGCGCCGGAAACGGGCTTGTCTCCGGCGTTGCGCTCGGTCGGCCTCCTTCAACGTACTTCGAGTACGCCTCAGTCGTCC
>Ga0207699_10000185_pt1 | contig 37727 bp, 50 predicted proteins | sample LARL51metaG_FD_184344 | JGI IMG/M metagenome (GOLD analysis project Ga0207699, IMG submission 184344) | Corn, switchgrass and miscanthus rhizosphere microbial communities from Kellogg Biological Station, Michigan, USA - LAR L5-1 metaG... | ecosystem: Host-associated > Plants > Roots >...
TCCCACATGCGGGGGTACCAAAAATGGGTTTCCCGAAAAAAGGTCGCTCCGGCCCTCGCTCGAGGGGTCCTTCCCCTGCGCCCCACCCGGAACGACCATGAACCGGTGGCCAAGAAGCAGACGCTCCGTCAGCAGCTCGGTGCGCCGCCGGCGAACGACTCGCTCGCGGCGATCTCGTGGATGCAGCGAGCGCTCGCGTGCATGGCGGCGGAGGTCATGGACCAGCCGGGCCTCAGCAAGCAGGCGCGCCGCGAGGAGATGCTCAAGATCGCCGACCGCATGTCGCGCCTCCGCGATCCCGACCGCATCTACCAGGCCGAGAAGGCCATCCGAGGCACGCAGAACCAGCTAGCGGACTCGACGCCCGGACCGAAGACCGAAGATGCCCAGGACCTCAGCCAGCAGCCTCGTACGATCGCAGCTCGACGCGGGCGACCGCCGCGAAGCGCGATACGTTGACCTGCAGATCGACTGGGTCCGCTACAAGACCCGTGAGCCGATCGCCCGCTTCGGCGGCCTGTGGGACCGCCTTGCGAAGAACTACGCCGGCGACGCGCCGCGCTCGCGGGTGATCGAGGTCCACGCGCAGCAAATCGCGGCGATCGAGCTCTTCGACGAGTGGTTCAGCGATCACCTCGCCGGCGGCGCCGACAACGCCGGCGTCCGGAAGATCATCGAGAACGAGCTCGAGCTCGATGCAGATGCGATCTCGGCGATCGGGCTCTCGGAGCTGTTCCTCAGCGGCGGTCGTCGCTCGGGAAAGACCACGGTGATGATGGGCATGCTCGCGAGCTACGCGATCGCGGTGCCGGGATCGATCGTGTGGTGCGTCGTCCCGAGCGAGCAGTTCGTCGTCGAGCCCAAGGAGGTCCTCGACGCGATCCTTCCGAAGGCCTGGTACGAGTACAACGGCTGGCCGCACTTCACGTTCTACTTCCCAAACGGATCGCAGCTCGTCTTTCGCAGCGGCCACGCGGCCGGCGGCCTGAAGAAGGGCAAGGCCGCGCTGGTCGGCATCAACGAGGCGCAACAGATCCCCGAGGCCAGCTATCGCAACGCGCGCGGCGCGGTCGTCGACGACGGCGGCTTCACGATCGCGGCGCTGAACCCGCCGACCACGGGTGACGTGGGGATGTGGACCGCGGACGCGATCGCGCAGATCTCGAAGAACGCGCGACCGGGCGGCGAGCACATCTTCATCGACCCGATGGACAACCCGCACATCGACATCAGCAAGCTGCTCGCGATGCGATCGGGCATGACGGAGCACGACTGGCAGACGCAGATCCGCGGCCGCTTCCTTTCGCTGCCCGACGCGGTGCTCTACACGTGGGACCAGGCCGAGAACGAGCGACGCGCGCCGGACTTCGGTCGTTGTACGCGCGAGTTCCTCCGGGCGCACGAGGGCGACGGCGCCGAGCTCGACACCATCGTGGTGGTCGACGTGCAGGCGTTCCCCTGGATCGCGTGCGGCATCGCGCACGTCTATCGAGATCCTCGAGCGCCACAGGATCCGAAGGCCGGGCTCTTGTGGTTCACCGACGAGATCGCGCTCGCCCAGGCCGACGAGGAGGACACGTGCGGAGAGCTCACGCGCCGCGGCTACAACGGCGAGCGGACGCTCGTGATCATGGATGCGTCGTGCAAGTGGTTCCAGGCGCAGCGCGATCCGATGCGGCAGAAGCCCAACTACACCGGCGCCGGGTCGATGGAGATCTTCCGTCGCAACGGGTTCGTCCACGTCGTGGCGCCCGATCGGAACATGAAGGGGAACCCCAGCATCTTCGAACGCGTGCGGGCGACGAACTCGATGATCAAGTCAGCCGACGGCGTCCGGGGGCTCTACATCGACGCCGCGAAGTGCCCGAACGCCGCCGAGAGCGCGAAGAGGTGGCGCCTGAAGCGGGGCAAGCCATCGCGATCGGCGAAGGAGGCGCACTTCGGCGACGTGCTTGGCTACCTGGTGTGGCGCTTCTTCCCGCGCCGCGGTTCGGTGAGCAAGCTGCTGAGCGAGGCGCTGCCCCGGACGCGGTCCGAAGGGTTCGACGAGCTCGACGCGGAGGGGCATGGCCGGCAGGGGGGTTCCGGGCCGCGTTGAGCGATCGCACGATGCGGTATGTCTCAATCCGGCTCCTTCCCAGGCGTTCCGACCGCGGACGGCGACACCGCCGGCGCGATGGAGTTCGTCTTCCCCCTCGCGATCGCGGACGCGGCCACGGCCGACTACGACATCATCCCCGACAGCAAGATCGAGGTCATCGGCATCGACGTGCAGAAGCGCGGCGCGGCTGGCTCCGGCGTCGACACCGTGACGGTGAAGAACGTGGCCTCGGCGATCAGCGACGCGATCAGCCTCAACATCGCGCAGAACGCCCTGGCTCGCGCGGCCTCGATCGACTCCGCCCACAGCGTGATCGATCCGCTCGTCGGCGGGAAGCTGCGCTTCTCGATCGTGCGCGGCGGCGACACCGTCCACGCGGCGCTCGATACAGCGACCAAGACGACGCACTCCGACACCGTCGTCCAGGCCGTCGCGGCCGGCGCCGGCGGGAACGCCATCACGCTGGCCTATGTGGGGGACGCCGGCGCGAAGGCTGGAACGATCACCGACGTCGCCGGCGTCGTGACCGTGCACTTCAAGGACAACACGTCGACGGTCGCTGACGTCGAGGCCCTGCTCGCGACGGCCACCTCGGTGAGCGTCAAGACGGGCGGGACCGGCGCGACCGTGCTCCACGCAGTCGCGGACGAGTTCGTTCCGACCCTTCTCGCCGGCGGCCTCGCGTCGAACGCCGCGTGCTTCGTCGCCGTGAAGGTCCTCAAACGCCCGTAGTCGAGCCTTCGTGACGAGCCCCTTCCAGCCACCGCTCGACTCGCTCGAGCCCGGCGCGCGCTACCTGCCCGCACCGGTGCCGGAGGTCGCGCCCGCGCCGGCGGCGCCGCGGCTCGAGCTGATCACGACGTTCTCGCGGCTCGACTACGGCGATTCGTACGTCGGCTATCGGCTCACACCCGAGCGCGTCGCCTGGATCTTTCGTCAGGCCGACAACGGCTCGGTCTGGCAGATGACCGACATGTTCGAGAACATCGTGCTCAACGACGGCCACACGCGCGGCCTCTACGAGCAACGACTCGACGAGGTGGCTGCGCAGGACTGGTCGCTGATCCCCGGCGACGCGCGCCCCGGCAGCAAGCAGGCCGCGGACGAGCTCGACGCCGACTGCAAGCAGATCGACATGGCCGCGTTGATCGAGCACCTGATGCTCGCGGTCGGGATCGGCTTCAGTTACGCCGAGATTCCGTGGTGGACCCGGGCAGATGGGATGCAGATCCCCGCTGACGTCGCGTGCGTCCCACACCGCCGCTTCTCGTTCGATCTCCACGGCCGCGCCCGTCTCACGAGCGAGATCGATCCGTATCCCGGTCAGCTGCTCGAGCGGCGCCCCGGATCGTCGTGGGCCTGCAACGAGACGAAGCGCTGGCGTAAGCAGACCCAGGCCGGGATGCTCCGCACCGTCGCCTACTGGGCAGTCTTCAAGCGGCTCGCGGTGCGCGACTGGCTCGTGTTCGCCGAGAAGTTCGGGATCCCGATGATCACGGGCAAGTACGGCGAGAACTCGAGCGAGGCGACGCGCAAGGCGCTGCAGGACGCGATCGACGCGCTCGGGACCGAGGGGCGCGCGATCCTGGCAGCCGACGCGACGATCGAGATCCACACGCAGGCGCTTCGGGCGGGATCAGGCGGCGGGGATCACCTGCACGCCGGGATCACCCAGCTCTGCAACAGCGAGATCAGCAAGATCCTGACCGCCGGCACGCTCACCAGCGACACCGGCGGGCCTGGCAGCTTCGCGCTCGGCAAGGTGCATGACGATCAGAAGCACAAGCTCTCGCTCGCCGACGCTCGACGGATCGGCGTCGTGTTCCAGCGCGACATCGGCCGCGAGTACCTCCGCCGGAACAACCTGACCGACAAGGCCGCACCGCCGTGGCTGCACATCCGCGTGCAGAAGCTCTCGCTGCTGACCGACGCCCAGGTGGCCAAGACCCTTCAGGGCCTCGGCCTGAAGCTGAGCGAGGATCAGGTGCGCGACAAGTTCGAATGGCGCGAACCGAGCGGCCCCGACGACGAGCTCCAACCAACCCAGGTGTCCGATGGCGGATCGACAGTTGACCCGGCTGATCCAAAAGAACCCGCGGATCCTGCTTCGACCTGACGGTCGACGCGCCATCCTCGCCGACGCGATCGCCGCGGCGCCGATGCCGAAGGCCGCGCCGACCGCCGGCGACGAATTCACCGCGATCGGCTACCGGCAGACGATGGAGCCGGCCGCGGGCGGCGGGAAGTCGAACGCGAACGGGTTTCGGTTTCGCTCTGGATCGATGCGCGCGCTCGCCCGCTCGTTTCGCGGCAAGGCGTTCATCACCGGCCACGACTGGGGCGACGCTCGCGCGCGCGGCGGGACGATCACCGACGCGTGGGCCGAGGAGATGACCGCGACGGCCGAGATGGCGATCTTGTACGAGATCGTCGCGCAGGCTCCGTGGGCGAAGGAAGGTCTCGCGAACGGCACGATCGATCGCTTCTCGTTCGGTGTCGTTCCGATGGGGGAGATCACCTGCACGGTCCACGGCACTCCGGCCTGGGCGGAATGCGGGTGCTTTCCCGGCGACATGGTGGCGGCCGAGCCCGGCGGCGTCGAGCTCGAGGTCGAGTGGGAGTTCGAGCATGGAGAGGGCGTCGAGCTCAGCGCCGTGAACGTCCCCGCCGTCGACGACACGTTCATCGTGGACGCGGCCGCGGCGACCGGCGAGCAGCTCGAGCGTTGGGTCGGCGCGCGAATGACGACGGCCCGCGAGCTCGCGGCGCTTTGCGGCCGCGCGCATCCCGCGCTGGACCGACTCGCGGGGGGTGCGCCGGTGGGGGGATTCCCGCGCGCGCGAGCGCCCCGCACGATGGCGATCACACCACCCGTCCAAACGGAGACCCAGATGGATCCTCGCGAAGAAATGGCCAAGGCGCTCGGGCTCCCCGTCGATGCGACGTGGGAGCAGATCCGGGCGAAGCAGGCGACGGTCACCGCCGCGGCCGCGCAGGCCGACGTCGCACGCACCCAGCTCGCGCAGAGCTCCGCCGACCTCACGGCCGAGCGCGCGCGGACCGCCGAGCTCGCCGCAGCGTCCGACCGGGCGCACGTCGAAGCCGAGATCACCCGGCTCCGGTCGGTGCGGCTGGTCAGCGACGACACCGTCGCCAGCCTCCGCACCTCGGCGACCGCGGGACGCGCGACGTTCGACGCGTCGATCAAGCTGGTCGAGCTCGCCGCGGCGCCGGCCCGCCCGGCGCTGCAGTCGGACCTGCCGGCGGTCGTGACGACCCCGGTGGTCGCCGCAGCGCAGCCCGAGCCCGACGCGTTCGAGCAGCACCAGACCAACCCCGAACTCGGCAAGCTGATGCGCGCCTGCAAGCTCTCCGTCGCGGATGTCCGGGCGCACGGCCCGAAGAGCATCGCGGTCATCCACAACCTCGGTGACCTGATCACCGCCACCGCCGCTCGCGGCGCGTAGTCCTCGGCCACCAGGGAGATCATCGTCATGGGCGCACTCGGAACCGACCGCAACACCCTCCGCAAGGGCATCGATCGCATCGTCTGCGACAATGCCCTGATCGCGGCGAACACCACGATCTTCAACGGCGCGATCGTCGCGACGAACGCCGCCGGCGATCTCGTCCCGGCTTCCGACACCGCAGGGCTGACCGTCCAGGGTCGGGCGCGGCAGGCGATGAAGAACACGACCGGCGCGCCCGTGGCGATCGACCCGCCGTCGGGCGTCGAGGCCGGCGTCTTCAAGTACGACACGAGCGGCGGCTCGGCGATCACGAAGGCCGATGTCGGCCAGAACTGCTTCATCCTCGACGACCACACCGTCGTCCGCACGGGCGGCACGGTGCACGCGATCGTCTGCGGCGTCGTCGACTCCATCGATTCGGACGGCGGCGTCTGGGTCAAGATCAACTACTAGCCGGCCACTCGGCCAGAACTCCAGCAAGGACAAAGACATGAGTGGTCAAGGCACGATGCTCGGCAGGGCGAACCTCGAGGCGGCGTTCATCGCCTTCTCGACCGTGTTCGACATGAAGCTGAAGAACACGCCGGTCCTCTACCCCGAGCTCGCGCTGGTGATCCCGGGGGTCTCCGAGCGGCTGGAGTTCAAGTGGCTCGGCTCGATCCCGACGATGAAGCGCTGGGTCGGTGATCGCACCATGCAGAAGCTCCGCGGTGAGACGCAGGCGCTGACGACCGACTGGTGGGCCAACGGCCTCGAGGTCGACGTCGACGACTTCAAGGTCGAAGCGCGCCTCGGGATGCTCGCGGCCCGCGTTCGCTCTCTCGCGACCGCGGCCGCGCGCCGGATGGACGACCAGGTCACGCAGTTCTACCTCAACGGGTTCGGGACGTCGCTCGGCTTCACGTACGACGGCGCGGCGCTGTTCTCGAATAGCCACACCGCGGGCACCGGCGCGGGCGTCCGGCCCGGCGAGGCGCAGTCGAACCTCGTGGTCGGCGGCCTATCGTCGGTGTCGTTCAACGCGGCGCTGCAGAAGTCGTTCACGTACCTCGACGACGAGGGCGAGCCGATCAGCACGCCGGTGAAGACCGTGCTGTGCGGTCCGGCGAACCAGCTGACGGTGCGCCAGGTGTTCAAGGCGCAGATGAACGCCGCCGGCGCGAGCAACGTCGACTTCGGGATGGCCGAGCCGCTGATCGCGCCGCGCTTCGGGCTGTCGACCGCGTGGATGCTCCTCACGGCCGAGGAGATCAAGAGCGTGATCTGCGGGATCGAGTACGAGCCGCAGTTCGCGGCCGCGGACGATCCCGCCTCGCCCGAGATGTTCAAGCGGCGCACCGCGATGTACGGCGCGCACGTGAAGTTCGGCCTCTGCTACGGCCCGTGGCAGTCCGGCGTCGGCTCCGCCGGTTAGCACACTAGCTCAGAGGCTGCCGGCGGCCACAACACCGGAACAAGCCACTGGCCTCGAGGCTTCGTATCGAGGCCGTTCCGCTTTCACCCCCCGAGGTCCCTTTGGCTCAGCTTCCTTCGTTCGTGCTCGTGATGGCGGTGACCCCCCACGGCTGGTGGCGTCACCGTGGCCTGCACTTCACCCGTGAGTGGAGCGTGGTCCAGCTCGGCGACAAGCTCGACGTCCTCGCGACGCCGATCCCGATGGTCGACTCCGCGACCTACGACGAGATGCTCGCGAGCAAGGCGACGCTCGCCGTCAAGCCGGCGACGCCCGACGAGCTCGCCGACTTCCAGCGTCGCGTCGCGGAGAACCGCGGCAAGGACAAGGATCTCGTGATCGCCGATCTGCAGATGAAGAACGCGGATCTCGAGGCCCGGATGATGAAGCTCGAGCTCGCGACCAGCGGCAAGCAGTCGAAGGGCTAACCGATGCCGTACTCCCTTCAGGCTGACGTCCAGCAGGCGGCCGGAGGCCTGAAGCGGCTCAAGGAGATCGCCGACTGGGACAACGACGCGACCCCGGACGCCGGCGTGATCACGAACGCGATCGCCGCGGCCGACGCGCTGATCGACTCGTTCGCGAGCAAGCGGTTCACGGTGCCGTTCAACCCGGTCCCGCCGATCATCGTGCGGACCTCGGCCGAGCTCGCTCGCATCATGCTCGCCCGCGACCGCGACATGCTGACCGACGACATGCAGAAGCGGTGGGACGAGCTCGCCGGCACCGAGACCGGCAAAGAGGGCTGGCTCTACCGGCTCGCCACGGGCGTCGTCACCCCCGGCGGAGACCCGCTGCCGCTCAAGCACGGCACGATGGCCGTCGACAACGTCACGACCCAGCTCACCGGCGATCGCGACGAATCGCGCGGCAAGACCGGCGGCTACTGGTGATCGCGAGCGACGGCGGCACGATCGATCTGACCGAGGTCGATCGGTCGATGTCCGACGTCGAGCGGCGCAGCAAGCTCCTCGCCCCGGCGTTCCGCGAGCTCCGCGTCCCGCTGCGCCGCGATCAGGCTCGCCACGCGAAGGATCAAGCAGGTCCCGGCGGTAGCTGGCCGCCGCGCTCGCCGTTCACCGAGGCGCGACGCAAGTCCCGCAACCGCGGCCGCCGCGTCACCAAGGCGATGAAGGTGATCGGGCTCGCGAAGTCGAAGCGCCGGCCGACGCCGAAGCGGATCCTCGGCCGCCTCCCTGGCGCGGTCATCTACACGGTCGGGCAGCTGTTCATCCGCGCGACCTCGCGGGTGCCGTGGTCCGGCATCCACCAGCGAGGCGGCCGCGCCGGCCGAGGTGTGAAGATCCCGGCCCGCGAGTTCCTGTGGCTCTCGATGCTCCTGCTCGAGACCACCAGCAGCGTGCTCGCGCGCTACGTCGCGAAGGGCTGGCAGCGGTGAGCCACGTGTTCGACAGCGGGCTCGCCGATTCGCAGCGCACGCTGATCGCGAACGCGATGATCGCGAAGCTGGCGCCGTTGAAGATCCTCGCGCTCGGCGGCAGCACGGCCGGCTTCCTCGAGCAGGTGCTCACGATCCCCTTCACGATCGACGGCAAGCACGACGAGTACGGCATCGACCTGATGTGGCAGGAACTCGCCGGCAAGTCGCCGGCCGTCGCGATCGCTCCGGCGGGGATGACGCTCACGCAGGCCGGCGGCCCGGGCCGAAGCCGCGGCGAGCTCGCCATCGACGTCTACGTGATCAGCACCCATGGCCGCGACGTCACGGAGGGCCGCGCGACCAGCGACGCGATCGCCGCGGCCGACGACAGCGCCGATCCCGGCATCTTCGCGACGCTCGAGCTCGTGTGGGCGCTGCTGTTCGACCTCGACCTGGGCGTCGGTTCGCACGTCCAGCAGCTCAAGCTCCACAGCGAGGACGAGCTGATCACGGACGAGGAGAAGACGATCTGGGTCCAGAAGTGGAAGGTCACCGTAACGCGCGACGCGAACATGTACCGCGGCATGATCCAGAAGCTGACCGAGCTCCACACCACGATGCGGCAGAGCGGCCTCGACCCCGATCCGATCCCGGTCATCGAAGACACGACCGTCGGGTGATCCCGGGCTGGATCCCCGTGGCCGGAGCCCCCCTCCCCACCCACCGCGATCGCCCCGACGATTCGGAATGGCCAACACGATCAGGGTCACCGCGGGCGAGGGTCGCCACACCCCGATCGATCGGTCGATCGCGACCGCCGCGGGTGATCGGCACCTCTTCCTGAAGCCCGGCGAGGTGATCGAGGTCGACGCCACCTCGCCGCACATCGTTCGCCAGCTGCGCGACGGCGACCTGGTCCTCGCGCCCGCGATCGCAGCGCCGACCGGCGCGGCCGCGCTCTACACGCCGAAGGAGAGCTAGCGTGACCGTCAACACCGGGATCCTCACGTCGCTCCGTCGGCCGCAGACGTTCCACTCGTTCACCTACCTGCAGGGCGGCCGCGCCCTCACGCCGTTGCCGCAGCGCACGGTGCTGATCGGCACCCAAAAGGGCGGGACCGCGGTCGCGAGCACGGTCTACCCGATCAACGATCCCGTCGAGACCGATGCACTGTTCGGCGTCGGCTCATCGCTCGCGCTGATGTGTCGCCAGGCCTTCCTCACCGGCGCCTATCTCGGCCAGGGCCCGCAGCTGTTCGCGGTGCCCGTCGCCGAGCCCGGCGGCGGCGTGGCGCGCATCGAGACGCTCACCGCGACCGGACCGGCCACCGCCGGCGGCAACGTGGTGATCCGGATCGCCGGCCGCACGCTGACGATCGGCGTCGCGAACGGCGACTCGGCCAACACGATCGCGACCGCGATCAATGCGGCGATCGGCGCGGCGTTCCTCACGCTCCCGGTCACCTCGGCGGTCGCTCCGCCGGTCGTCACGTGCACCGCGACGCACAAGGGCGCCTTCGGCGCCGACATCGTGTTCGAGGTCGTCTCGGTCCCGGCCGGCGTGACCGTCGTCGCCGCACAGACCGCCGCCGGCACCGGCGTCGCCGATCCCACTGCGGCGCTCGCGGCGATCGCGGGCCCGGACTACGACACGGTCTCGATGGAGAACCACCTCTCCGCCGACATCGCGCTCGCGCTCACCCACGTCACGACCGCGTGGGGACCGGCCGAGAAGAAGTGGCGCTGGGTCGTGTTCGGCGAGCCGGGATCGATCGGCACGGCAACCACGCTCGCGTCGGCTGCCAACGACCGCGCGATCGTCGTCGCGAGCTGCCAGAACAGCCCGTCGCTGCCCGGCGAGATCGCCACCGCGATCGCCGTCGCGATCACCTCGCGCGCCCGGCCCAACGGCAACTGGGATCGGATGAAGCTGCCGCTCTACCCGCCGTACGACGCGTACGACTACACGAACAGCCAGGTCGAGAGCGCGCTCGCGGCCGGCCTCGTACCGCTGAAGTCGGTCACCGACCCGCAGACGCGCGTGCAGACGCTCGGCGTCGTGAAGATCGAGAAGATGGTCACGACGTCGACGACGGTCAGCAGCGAGCCCTTCGAGGCGCTCCGCGACCTCGCGGTGTCGCGCGCGGGCGCGTTCATCGCCCGGCAGATCGACGCGGCCTACGCGGCGCGGTTCGGCGCCGACGCCAACCCCGACGGCGTCCTCGAGACCGACGACACCATCGCCCAGGTGCGCGACATGATCGCGAACATCCTGTACGCGTCGCAGGACGCGAAGATCCTGACCAACGTCGACGCGGACCTCGCGCTGCTCGTCGTCGAAAAGGACCTCGGCGCGCCCGGGCGCGTCGACGTCGACGTCTCGTACACGGTCGTCCTCGGCCTCCACCAGGTCGCCTTCGTTCACCGCGTGAAGATCTAGGAGGCGTCCCGATGGGCGACATCGTAAGCCAAGCAAAATTCTTCATCGACGCTCCGTTCGGCAACTTCCAGCTGACGAAGGTGAAGTCGGCCGACGTCAACGACGAGAAGGACGCCGAGATCGTGATGGCGGTCGGCGTCTCGGGCGGCGCCGGCTTCCGCTACAAGGAAGGCGGCGGCGAGATCACCCTCGACGTCTACCGCGAGCAGGGCAAGCCCGAGGTCGACTGGCGCAAGGCGCAGCGCCAGAAGGTCCGCATGGCCTTCACGATGCAGGACACGGGCGGGCAGCGCGACCAGTTTCAGGGCGTGATCGTCGCGCAGGTCACCCGCAAGAGCGACGACGCCGGGTCGCACATGGACACGGTCAAGCTGAAGTACCTCAACTACGTCCCGCTGCCGCCCGCGCCATAACGCATGGCGACGAAGCTCGGCGCCGCGATCTCCCAGGGCTCGACGCCGGCCGCGTCGAGCTCGGTCGCGTCACGCTTCCTCGCGGCTCTGGCCGGCCGTCGCGTGCTCAAGCCGGTCACCATCCCGGCGCTCGGACTCGACGCGGTGATGACGCTGCTCGGCAGCCAGCGCCTCCTCGATATCGATGGCGAGGTCGAGCGCGCGATGGAGAAGCGAGGCCTCGAGCACAGCGTCCTGACGATGGGCAAGTTCGAGCTCGAGACCGCGGTCCGCGTGCTCGCCGAAGCGGTCATGGATGCGACCGACACCACGCAGGCGCTCGGCACCGTCGCGGAGTGGGGCCTGCTGACGCCCGAGGTGATCGGCGATCTCTGGCGGCAGTACGGCGACCTCCGCGAGGAGCACGACCCGTCGATCGAGCAGCTGACGCCCGACGAGCTACTCGAGCTGCGCACCGCCGTCTCAAAAAAAAACGGCACGTTGCTTCGGGTCTACGGTGCACGGAGGCTGTCCGCCTTTTTGCTCACTTTGGACGACCCGCTTGCGAGCTCCGAGACGTCGAGGTCCTCGCCTGGGGACTCGTCGCCGACGAGCTGACGCTGAGCCCCGCGAGCCCGAGCTCGAGCTCGGGGCGCCGGTACGAGAACGTCGATTACCAGGGCGGGACCGATGGCGAACCCTAAGGCTGAAGTCGAGATCTCCGCGCACAGCCGCAGCCTCTCGGCCAAGCTGCGAGAGGCGCGTGCGAAGTTCTCGAACTTCGGCGCCGAGCTGAAGAAGAACGTCTTCGGCAAGGACCTCGCCGAGAAGGGCTTCTGGGGCAAGGGCGGCGCCCAGATGGTCGGCAACCTCGGATCGAGCGCGGCGAGCGGTGCGGCCGGCTTCCTCTTCGAGCAGGGCAAGGCCGTCTTCGACTTCAACGACAAGCTGACGCGCCTGCAGATCACCGCGGAGAAGACGCCCGAGGAGATGCAGGCGTTCGCGAACAGCGTGCGGGTGGCGAGCGACGCGACAGGGCTGTCGAAGGCCGCGATCCTCGACGCCGGTAGCGCGTACGTCGCGCTCACCGGTGACATGGACACCGCGCAGTCGCAGATCGGCAACTGGGCGAAGGTTGCGCAGGCGACAAACTCGAGCATCCAGGACATCTCGAGCACCGCGGCCGCGCTGAAGCAGAACATGAAGATCGACCCGGGCGACACGCTCGACGCCTTCGGGATCCTCGCGGTGCAGGGCAAGAAGGGCGCGATCGAGCTCAAGGACCTCGCGTCGCAGATGGCGAACATCGCGCCGCAGTGGGCGATGTTCAAAGGCGGCTCCGGGCTGCAGGGCCTCAAGGAGATGGGCGCCGCGCTGCAGATCGCGAAGCGCGGCTTCGGCGGCGACGCGTCGGAGACCGTGACCGGCGTGCAGGGGATGCTGACCTCGTTCGTGAAGAACTCGAAGCGGTTCCACCAGGCCGGCGTCGAGATCTTCGAGAAGGATCCAAAGACCGGCGTGGAGCACATGCGGAACGTCTTCGACATCATGGACAGCATCGCGAAGAGCAAGCTGATCAAGGACCCGGCGAAGATGGAAAAGGCCTTCGGTCGCGTCGAGGCGTACCGCGCGTACCTGCAGCTGTCGCAGAACCGCGAGGAGATGCAGGGCCTCGTCGACGACGCGGGCAACGCGACGACGATCCAGAAGGATCTCGACACGTACCTCGGCAGCACCGCGGGAAAGACGAAGACGGCCTTCGAGGCGGCGAAGAACTCGATCGCCGAGGCCTTCACGCCCGAGCGGATCAAGAATTTCACCGACGCCGCGGTCACGCTCGTCGGAGTACTCGAGACCGCCGTGTCCGCGGCGTCGAAGATCCTCGACGCGGCGAAGTCGGCCGGCGAGAACGCGGCGAAGGGCGATTCCGGGTTCTTCGGCTTCCTCGGTGGCGTGCTCGGCGGCGGCAACGTCCTGAACGACGCGATGAAGGCGGGTGGCGGCGGTCTCAGCGAAGAGGATCGGATCAAGCAGCTGAACGCCGACCGGCTCGAAGAGCGGAAGGATCACCTGCGCACGAAGCTCGCGCGGCCTGGCCTCTCTGGCGGCGATCTCGAGGACCTCGTCGGGAAGAAGATCGCCGACGAGGATGCGACACGCTCCGCCGTGCAGCAGGGTAAGCGCGTCGGCAAGGGCACGGGCGCGTACACGGTGCCCGAGCTCGGCGAGCTCCGCCGCAAGGCGCAGGGCAGCTCCGACGAGGCCGCAACAGCTCAAGCGATCAACACCGCGATCGGCACCGCGGTCGCTGCGCAGATCAAAGCGCTCTCCGACGGCATCCTCGCAGCGCTCGCTGGTGGCAAGACCCAGGTCAAGGTCGACGGCAAGGTCGTCGCCGAAGCGAACCGCGGCGCGACATCCCACCGGCAGAGGCCCTGATCATGGCGGTCTTCTACAACTGCAGCTTCGGCGGCTTGCGCCTCTGGATCTCGAAGATCTCGACGGACAAGTCGCGCACCCAGGTCGTACACGACCCCTCGACCGGCGACGATCACGTCGTCCAGGACCGCGGCCGCGTGCTGCTGCGCGCGAAGGTGGGCCTGCTGTTCGACTACATGCGAGGCGACGACCTCGAGCCGATCGACCGGCTACGTGCCTTCTCGGCGCTCGTCGACGACACCGCGCGGATGTTCTCGCACCCGATCGAGGGGACCTTCCTCGCGCGGGTGGGCTCGTTCGAGTACGACATCGACGAGAACGGCGTGATCTCGGCCGAGGGCGTCGAGTTCACTGCGGTCGCTCCGGTGCAGCCCGTGACGCCCGCCGGCGCCGGCGGGATCCCGTCGAGCGGCGACGGCGCAGTGCAGGCGGCGGCCGACACCCTGACCGCCGAGCTCGCCGACGTCGGCCAGACCAGCACCCTGCCCGCGGCCGCGGCCGCGGCGTCTGACGACTGGACGTCGAGCGACTCCGTCAACCCGCGCGACGTCCTCGCGCAGACCGGATCGCTGACCGCCCAGCTCGCCGAGCTCGCGGCCGGGCTCGAGAACGACCTCGAGACCTGGGCGGCGTACAAGGCGACGATCCTGCTCTCCAATGCCGTCGTCGCGGCCGCGGTCGGCGTGACCTCGGACACCGCGCAGACCCTCACCGTGCTGGTCGGCACCTCGATCGCGCTGCGCGCGCTGGTGGCGAGCATCTACCCCGCCGACGAGTCCGACCTTCGCTACCAGCAGGCGATGCAGCTCAACGACATCCCGGCTCCCGCGTGGCTCGAGCCGGGCACGCAGCTCACGCTGCCGACACCGACGGCCAAGGCGCGGAACGCATGATCACGCTCACCGACCTGGTCAGCGCGATCGGCGCCGCCTCGCCGCGGCCGCCGCAGGACGGCACGCGCGCGCACCGCATCACGGTCTCGATCGGCGGCCAGCAGATCGACGGGTGGAGCGACTACGAGATCGCCTCGTCGATGGTCGAGCCGAGCGACGGCTTCCGGCTGACCGGCGCGTTCGATAAGCAGGCGTGGAAGCTCTGCAAGCTCGACTCGAGCATCAAGGTCGCCATCGACGGCACCACGATCCTCGACGGCTTCATCGACGACCGCGCGAAGCGGTCGGCCGACGGGACGATGGAGATCGCGGGGCGCGACAAGGCCGGCCGGCTCGTCCAGGAGTCGATCCCCACCGTCGCCGGATTTGACGGGCTCCTGATGGTCGACGCGATCAAGAAGCTCGCGGCGCCCTGGTTCACCAACGTCACGCTCAGCGACGCGCGGAACCGGAGCATCCGCCGCGGCAAGGGCCACCGCGCGCCGGCGAGCGGTGAGCCCGCGGTGTTCACCGTCAAGGGCAAGCTCGACGAGGAGCACGCCGGCCGCGTCGACCCCGGCGAGACGCGGTGGAACGTCATCGAGCAGCTCGTCTCGAGCGTCGGCGTGCTCTGTTGGAGCTCAGCCGACGGGCGCGAGCTCGTGGTCGGCAAGCCGAACTACAGCCAGGCGATCCAATACCTCTTCCGTCACAGCCGCGAGCTCGGGTCCACCGTGAAGGATCTGCAGTACGAGGAGAGCATCGGCGACGGCTTCGCGCTGGTCGAGGTCCACGGCGCCGGCGCCGGCGACGAGAGCAACTACGGCGACGACGTCTGCGACTTCATCGGGACCGCGAAGGACGGGCCGAACCCCGACGGCACCGGTCGCGACTTCCAGTTTCCGAAGCGCCTGGCGGTGCGGCACCACGCGCTGCAGGACAACGCCGAGGCGGCGCGCGATGCCGCGCGCGAGATGACACGGCGGAACTTCAAGCGCCGCCACATGACCGTGTCGGTCGCGCTCCACGGCCAGGTCGTCGCCGGCACGCTGATGACGCTGTTCGCTCCGAACACCCTCGCGCGGTGCATCGACGACGACCTCGATCTCGACGAGACGTGGCTGATCTACGCCTGCAGCTACAAGGGCAACCGCGGCGGCGGCGAGACCACCGAGATCATGCTCGTGCCGCGCGGAACGGAGTTCGTCGCGTGACCTACCGGCTTCCGAAGGACTTCGCCGACGAGTCCAAGTCGATCCCTCGGCTGCTCGGCGGCCTGATCCGCCGGATGGCGGTGACGATCAGCGACGCCGCACGCTGGCAGCTGCTCGGGCAGCGCGGCGGCCAGGGCGGCGACGAAACCGTCGAGGTCGAGAACTTCAGCGGGATCGGCTTCTACGCGCGGCCGCCGAGCTCGGGCGGGAAGCCCGAGGCCATCGTCGCGGCGATCGGCGGGGCGAAGGCGCAGGTGATCGTCGCGACGCGCGACGAGGCGACCCGCGCCGCGATGGCCGGCGGGATCGACGACGACGAGACCGCGGTCTACAACAGCCACGCGCTCCTGCTGGTGAAGGCGGACGGGACGATCGAGGTCGGATCGACGCCTCTCGCCGAGCCCACGCTCAAGGCCACCACCTACCGGACGGCGCAGACCGCGCTGAGCACAGCGATGGAGGCATTCGCGACCGCGGTCGGAGTGTTCGGCACCGCCGTCGCTGCCGATCCCACGATGACGCCGCTGCATCCGATCACCTGCGCTGCAGCGACCGTGCTCGCTGCAGCCGGGACCGCGCTCGCCGCTGCGGTGGTCGCCTTTGAGAGTGGCTCGGTCACCTATCCGAGTACGATCGCGAAGGTCACGTAGCTCGCGGCGATCCCGTGCGGGACGGGTGATCCCGAGCCCGCGCCGGGTGATCCCCGCGCTGGTCGAGACTGATCCCCGTGGCAGCGATTCCCGCGTACGTCCGCACCTGGGTGCAGGTCCTAACGGCCGGCGTCCCGGGCAAGCGCATCACCTACGTCTCGCTGGCCGACCTGATGGGGAACTGGGGCCTCATCACGAAGACGCACCTGCTGGCGAACGCGTGCTCGATGGTGTGGTCGTGCGACGGCGTCACAGGGCCTGCGAACGCGGCCGACCACACCGACCGCATCACGACCGCCGCGACCTTTGAGGTGCAGACCGCCGCCGGCGCCACGGCGACGTCCTACTTCGTGATCCTCGACGGCAACGGCGGCCAGCTCCTGATCGCGAACGTCGGCGGGACCGCGGACGTCTGTCGGATCTCCTACTCGCACACCGCCGCGTTCGCGCTGGCGGGAACCACCACGCACATCCCGACTGCGACCGACGAGGTCGTCCTCTCGACCGGCGTCACCATCGTCGGCGCGACGACAAACACCGATCGGATCGTGCATGGCGTCTGCTCGAACGACGGCAAGGCGTACCGCTTCACGGTGCTGCGATCGAGCGCGATCGTCGGGCAGACGTGGTGCTGCGAGTCCTTCACTGCGACGCCGACGGCGCCGGCGACGACCCCGAACCCGGTGTTCTGTGGAAGCTGGTCGCCGACGGGACTCTCGACCGTCCCGAACTTTCTCGCCGCGTACGCCGCGAATTCGTGCGGCGGATACTGTCGAGCCGTCGTCTCGTCGACGCAGTTCCTCGCGACCCTGAACGTCTCTACGCTCAGCGGTCTCGGCAGTGCGACGAGCGCCCCGGCGTCGTTCGCCGCCGCGCCGAAGATGCAGGGCGCGGGGTTCGTTCCGTGGCCGATCTGGATCATGAGCGGCTTCGCCGGCGCCGACGGCGTGTTCGGGACAGGGATCGACATGTGGTGCTCACTGCCGACGGGCGCCGTAGTCGGCGATGGCTTCGATGCTGCCTATGACTGGTGGCAGCTCGGTCCGTGGTTGATGCCTAACCCGTCCGTCACCGCGCCGACGCTGTTCTAGCCATGGCGCAGACGAGTCGCACAGGACGCGACGTCGTGGCTGGGCTCACGCTCACGCTGCAGACCGCCCGACGCACGCGAGCTTCGCGCTACACGATCCTCACGTACGCTGATGGCTACGCCGACGGGTACGCCGCGGGCAACGCCGCGGGCTACGCGACCGGCTACGCCGCGGGCTTCATCGCCGGCGAGGCCGCCGAGTTCGCCAGCATCGACACCACGCCGCCCACGATCACCGTCGTCTCGCCGACGCCCGGGGTCGCCCCGGGATCCGCGGGCGGATTCCCCGCGGATCGCGCCGCGGCCGCGGCCACCCCGATCGTCGTGCAGATCACCGACACGACGCCCGGTAACGCGCTCGTCGTGGTGATCGCGACGTTCCTCAACCCCGCGCTCGTCGAGGCCGTCTATCACCGGGGCGCGTTCCTCGGCCCCTACGCCGCGAGCTCGTGGCAGGTCTCGATCAGCAACGGCATCGAGCTGCACTGCGTGCGCACCAACGGCTGGCCCGGCGGCACTGCGACGAACGGTGATATCAAGTTCGACGTCGACGCGATCGATCGCGCAGGGAACCTCGCCTCGTGAGCACCTTCCTCTGGAAGCTCCCCGCGGGTCTCGCCGGCGTGCCGGGCCCGGCGCCGAACGCCACCGATCCGGGCGGCGCCGGCGTGATCGCGACCGGCGCGCTCGACCTCGTATTCGATCCGATCAGCGAGGACCTCATCGACGCGCCCGACGGCAGCTTCGTCGAGTCGACCGACTCGCGCACCGCGGTGCTGCTGCAGATGGAGTCGACCTTCCTTGCGTGGTGGGGTGATCCATTCTCGGGATCGCGGATCGCGGAGCTGCTCTCCGGCGACGAACCCGGCGACATCAACGACGTCCGCGACGAGGCGCTGCGCGTGCTGCAGCCACTCGTCACCGACGGCATCCTCTCCGACCTCACGGTCACGCTCGACGTCGACGAGGCGGGCCGCAACGTCGTCCTCCTGAACTACACCGATCGCGCGGGTGGTCGCCCGATCGATCTCGCCTACGTCCCCTTCGGAGGCTGACCCATGGCGTACAAGGTCCCCGCTCTCGACGACATGCTCGGCTTCCTGGTGGCCCTCTTCAAAGGGCTGCTGCCCGATCGCAACATCGGATCGCGGTTCGTCTGGAACTGGAAGTTCGTCAAGGTCGTCGCCGGCGCGGTGACCGACATCCACGCGAATGTCGCGAGCGCGCTCAAGGACGTGATGCCCGACAGCGCCGCCGGCGCCGCGCTCGACCGGTGGATCGGCATCTTCGCGCCCGGCGGCTCGTCGGTTCGAAAGGGCGCGACCGCATCGCGCAAGTCGGCCGCGGGTCGCGTGCGGGGCACGGTCGCGTCGACGACGGTGATCGGCGATCAGCTGATCCACCGTTCGACGGGCCTCAAGTTCCAGGTCAACAGCAACGGCACGATCCCCGTCGGCCTCTACGTCGACGTCGACATCGCCGCGATCGACACCGGCTCGCGCACGCGCCTCGAGGCCGGCGAGATCCTCGAGTACCTGGCGCCGCCCGCCGGCATCAAGACGCAGGTCGAGCTGCAGTTCGCGCTCGATCAGGACGGCTACGACCAGGAGCAAGACGGCGCCGCGCGGAATCGCCTGCTCGCCGCGATCGGCACGCCGACCGCCGGCGGGAACCAGGCCGACTACGTCGCGTGGGCGCTGGTCCAGGCCGGCATCGCGGCCGCGTTCGCCTACCCGAACCGCGCGGGCATCGGCACCGTCGATGTCGCCGCGCTGCACGCCGGTACCGGCACGGCGCGCACCTTGACGGGCGGCGAGGTCACGACGCTGAAGGCGGCGCTGCAGCTGCTCGCGCCCTCGCAGGTCGGCGGCACCGGCGGCTCGCTGCGCGTGCTGACCGTGATCACGCAGGTCGCGAACGTCGAGATCCTCATCACGCCGGATGGCTCGCCGCAGTACGTGTTCGACTGGTCGGACGCGTCGGGCCCGGCGACTGTCCTCACGTGGACGCCGGCGACGCGCACGCTGCAGTTCGCGGCCGCGCGACCGGCCTCGATGCAGGCCGGTCACCGGATCGTGTTCGGCGGCGTGGCCAGCGCGCAGGACGGCGCCGTGTACGTGATCGAAGCGCTGTCGGGCGCGGCCGACTCGGTGATCCTGCAGACCGTGCCGACGGTCGCGCCCGTCGCCACGGATCTCGTCTACGCCGGCGGCCCGCTCACCGCGAAGATCCGCGACGCGATCCTCGCGCACCTCAACGGCGACGTGCTGTACGCCGACGCGTCGGGCCCGCTGCCCGGCGCGCTCGCGGCGAGCACCACGAACCTCCAGGTCCTCGCGTCGGGCCTCGGCACCGCGAACCCCGCGGGCGTCTACGGCGCGTGGAACGGCACGCTCCTGCGCGGCACGCTCGCGAAGATCGCGACGTACACGCGCGGCGTGCGCACCCAGAACGTCGTGACGCCGGTCGCCGACCAGGACGCGACCGACTACCCGATCCCGAACGACATCCAGATCGGTCTCCTCGTCCCCGGCTACGTGCTGGTCAGGAACGGCTGATGCCGCCGGTCGGCTTCTTTGGATCGTCGACGGGCGTCTACTCGTCCGCCGGCGGGACCGAGATCTTCCTCGTGCCGCAGAGCTCGCGCGAGAACGACGTGCTGCTCGCGATCGTCGTGCAGCCCAGCGCGTCCCCGATCACGGCGCCGGCGGGCTGGACGCTGCTCGCGAGCGACGCCCTCGGCGCGCCGATCAGCCAGACCTGCTACCTGTTCCGGCGGCTCGTCGCGGCCGCGGAGCCGGCGCAGCACGTGTTCGCGGTCGGGATGGCCCTGGCCCCGCAACCGGTTGGGCTGCTGCTGCAGTATCGCAGCGTCGACAACACGGCCGCGATCGTCGCGCACGGGCTCACGGCGATCACGCCGACGTCGGTGAACTTCGCCGCGCCGTCGATCGTGCTCGCCCACTACAGCGATCTCGTGCTGCTCGTGTACTTCGCGCTGAGCGCCGGCGGCCTGACGCCGACCTTCACGCTCCCCGCGGGCACGACGCAGCGCGGCCCGACGGTCTACGGCGGTGGCGGCGCCGGCGGCACGCTCGCGATCGCCGAGTACTTGAAGGAGGCGATCGGCGCGACCGGCGCGCTGCAGGCGGTGTGCACCGCGACGAACACCGGACTCGCCGCGCAGTACGGCGTGCAGGCGTCTCCAACCCTGCTCGCCCCCTCGATCGTCCCGGACGTCGCCGGCGCGATCGGCCTTCCCTCGATCGGGGTCTAACCATGACGACACCCGCCACCCTCGTGATGCTGCGGTTCGCCGAGCCGAAGGACGACGTCGCGCCGTCCGACGAGCTCGGCGCGCTCTACGACCTCCAGGTCGACGCCGGGCTCTCGCTGCCGCCGGTCGTGTCGGCGTGCACGGGGTTCGGCCGCCAGTTCTCGAACGGCTCCGGGCTCGATGCGGTCGACGTCGTCCCCGGCAGCTCGCTCGCCACCCGCGACGTGACGGTGCAGGCGATCCTCAGCTGGGACTTCGTCGGCCAGAACACTTACGGCTCGCACGGGACGATCGTCGCGCGCGGCAAGGGCAACGCGGCGGCCGAGTACGTCTCGTACGCGGTCTCGTTGCGCGTGGTGAACTACGCGCTGCAGATCGGCGAGCTTCGCTTCTGGTGGCAGGACAACGCCGGCGTCGTGCACGAGCAGCTCGGCGGACAGTTCGTCGTGCCGGCCGCGGGCTACGTGATGCTGACCGCGGTCCGGCACTGGGTCTCGACCACGGCGGTCGAGCTCCGCTACTACGTCGGCGATCAGCTGATCGGCGAGTTCCTGTCGGCCGACGGCGACATCGGCGGCGGGACCACCGGGACGTTCACCGTCGGCACGCGCTACGTCGCCGGCGTCGCCGGGAAGTTCTTCGTCGGCGTGCTCGACCAGCTCCGCGTGCTGAACTACGAGCTCAGCGCCGAGGAGATCGCCGCGACGTGGGACCGGATCGCGCGCCTGCAGCCCCGCGGCTACCGCGCGATCCGCGACCTCTTGCCGCCGGGCGCGCCGATCAGCAACGACCCCGCGAGCCGGATCCAGAAGCTCTTGCGGATCGCCGGCCATGCGATCGGCTACGCGGCCGCACAGGTCGAGAACATCCGGCACAACCTCATGCCCGATCGCGCGTACGGGCCCGCGCTCGATCAGTGGGAGGGCTGCGTCGGCGAGGCGCCGAAGGCCTCGGACACCGTCGTGGTGCGCCGGCGCCGCGTGCTCGGCCACCTCCGCCAGCACGCCGGCGCGTCTCCGCCCGGGATCGCGGCCGCGACCGCCGACCTGCTCGCGCTCGCGCCGAGTCAGGTCCAGGTCCTCGCGTTCGACCAGACGATCCGCGACGACTTCTCGAACGGCCTCCGCAGCGAGCTCTGGTTCGCCGACCCGGCCGCGAACTGGACGATCAACGCCGGCGCGCTGCGCGTCCAGGCGCTCGCCGCCGATGTGATCACGTTCGATGGCACGACGCGGAAGTGGTACACGTGCCAGACGGCGGCGCCGGGAGGCGGCGGCTTCCCGCTCGCGCCGCTCGCCGATGGCCGCGGCGTGCACATGTTCGCGAAGCTGACGCCGACGCTGCTGCCGAACCACGCCGAGGTCGGGATCTTCTTCTACGACTGGGCGCACGGCAACGCGCTGCTGCTCGGCCTGCGCGACGCCGGTGGCGTCTACCAGGTCGTCACCGAGGGCTTCCGCGCGTGGGTGAGCCAGGGCGTCGTCGTCCAGGCGGTGAGCGCGCTCGTGCCGCACTGGCTGCATCTCAGCCAGCAACTCGGCGGCGGCGCGATCGGCTTCGGCCTGAGCCACTACAGCGCGGCCTGGTCGACCACGAGCCAGCTCGCCGGCTACACCCTGTCGGGCGACATCCAGCACTCGACGACCTTCCAATATGCCGGCATGTACTGCCGAATGACCGGCGCGCTCGCCGGCAACGTCGACGCCGCGTTCGACGACGTGATCCTGCGCTGCCCGTTCGCGCCGCGCCCCTTCCGCTGGTACGTGCTGCGCGACCCGACGCTGCCGGGCACGCCCGACCTCACCGCGGCCCACGCCGCGCTGCAGCGGATCAAGCACGCGCACACCACCGCGACGGTGATCACGACGAAGTCGCTGCTCGCCGACACCCCCAACTCGGGCGCCGACCGCGGCCCCTGCGGAGCGATCACATGAGCCTGCCCACGAGCCGAGACATCACGATCGCCAACGGCGATCCGATCCCGAGCGCGCTGCTGAACAAGCTGCAGGACTGCGCCATCGGCAATAAGAAGCCGTCGCTGACGCGCACGTTGTCGTCGCTGTCGTTCCCGTGGATCGGTTCGTGGGCCACGCCGGGCGCCGGCTACGTCCTATCCAATGCCGGCGGCATCCCCGGAGTCGTGCCGCTCTACATGGAGACCGGCGACCGGATCACCGAGGTCACGATCTCGAGCTACGGCACCGGCGCGCTGACCGTCAACCACGAGCTCGTGGTGGTGCCGGCCAACATGGTGCCGAACACGCTCGTCAACGTGAACGATGTGAACCGCGCTGCGGCCTGGGGCGACTTCGTGTACGGGGTCGGCGCCGCTGCGTACGTCATGAACGCGGGTGACTGCCTCTACCTGGTGATCACCGCCGGGTCGGCGAACGCGCGCCTCGGCAACATCCGGTGGAACTACGATCGCCTGTAGCGATCCCGGGTGATCCCGGCGCGCCCGTAGAGTAGTCGGCATGTCCTCTTACCGGCGCCGCACCGACAACCTGGTCCTGCTGCACACCGCGGTCGCCGCGCTGGCCTTCCCCGCGGTCGCCGGCGACGCGCCGTCCGAGAAGGTGCGCGCCCCGGACGGGACCGGGCACCGGTTCGTCGAGATCCGGATCATCGGCAACGCGGCCGGCCCGATGACGATCACCGGTCCGGTGTTTCTCGTCGGCAACGAGGACCTCGTCGCCAGCCAAGGAGGCTCGGCCGCTGACGAGTGGAACCAGATCGGCGCGGCGCTGAACGCCGGCGCCGACATCGTCGTGACGAATAAGCACGGCTACAGCGAGGTCCGCGAGCTCGCCGGCGCGTACCGGGCGCTCAAGCTGTTCGCGGCCGGCGGTGTCGCCGGCGGCGACATCGACGTGCAGCTGATCCCGCTCGACGTCGACTACCACTGACCGAGATCACCACCGCCGACCCCGGTGGTCGATGGGTGGGTTGTCGGCCCGCGGCCCGGCCCGGACTATCGAGGGGCCGATGTCGGACGACGATCGCGACGCGCTTCGTCGCAAGCACCCCGGAGCGCCGCGCGCTCGCACCTCGCCGTTGCATCAGGTCCCGGCGCGACTCGACGGGCAGGTTGCCGGCCCCATCGACTGGGACAAGGAGAAGACCTCGCCCACCGCGATCGAGGCCGGACCGCACGCGGTGGCCGACGAGCGCATCGGCCGGATGAGCGTTGCCGTCCCGCTGATGGCGCAGCGGCTCGACGGCCTCGAGGCCGGTCACAGCGAGCTCAAGGCCGGCCAGAGGGAGCACGCCGCTGCGATCGCCGAGGTCCGCGTCGGCCTTGCAACCGTGGTCGGCGGCCAGACGACGCTGGTGAGCACTCTCGCTGCCGACCGCCTCGAACGCGAGCGCATCTTCGCCGCCGACCGGGCCGAGCGCGACATGCGCGCCGACCAGGCGATCGACCTGACCAAGACGCGGATCGCTGCGGCGCCGAGGTTTTGGAAGGCGATCATCGGCGCGATCGCCGCCGGGCTCGCGATCGTGATCGCCGCGCTGATCGCGCACGGGTGCGGATCGTGATCGCCGATCCCCCGTTGCCACTGCCACCGCCCGACGAGGACACCGGCAACTTCAAGCCGGTGTCGCGCGATGAGGTCTCCGACGTGTCACTCCTGCCCGGCCAGTTTCGCGAGCTCCAGCGCGAGGTGCGCGCTGGCTTCGAGATGATCGCCGATCGCCTGCTGACGCAGATCGACCGGCTCAGCCAGCGCGCCGACGACCAGCAGTTCGACATCGAGCGGCTCAAGTCCGGCGAGACGACCACGCGCCGCGAGCTCGATGCGCTGAAGGCCGACGTCGCCCAGCTCAAGCACCGAGTCGCCCCCGTCACGAAGCCCGTCACCAAGCGCCGCAAGTCGGCGCGGAAATGAGTCCGATGCCCGACCCCACGCCCCCCGCGATCTCCCCCTCTGTCGCGCCGACGCAGCCGAAGCCCGGCTACAAGACCACCGAGTTCTGGCTCACCAGCCTCGCCATGGTGCTGGGTCAGCTCTACGCCGGCGGCGTCATCTCCGACGGCGGAAAGGTGTCGGTGATCGCCGGCCACGCGGTCACGATCCTTGGGCTGCTCGGCTACACCGTCATCCGCGGCCAGCTGAAGACGGCGCATCTCAACGCGAGCGCACTCAGCAGCGCGCCGGGGGCGTCCTTCGCGCTCGCGAGGTCGATCGCGCCGATCGCGGTGCTGGCCTTGTTCATGTCCATCGCACCCGCCTGCACGTCGGCACAGAAGGCCGAGGTGAAGACTGCGGTCAACACGGCGATCAGCTGCGCGAAGGTCGACTTCGACCAGGTCGTCGGGCCTGGCGGCGCGACCGTCCTCGCTACGGTCGCCGAGACCATCGCAACCGGTGGCGAGGGCTGGCTGGCCGCGCTCGACAAGCTCGCCGCGACCATCGGCATGGACGCCGTCGCGTGCGCGACGAAGGCGGTCGGCGTAGTGCTCGTCGCGCATCCGCCGACGACCGAACCCACCACGGCGATGAAGCTCGCGGGCGCCGATCGCGCGCGCGAGGCGATCGTTCGCCACGGCTGGACGTTCACCAAGTGAGCCTCCTGCTCCTCGGCGGCGCGACGATCGTGCTCGTCGACGTCGACGTCGGCCTCCGCCAGCAGGAGCTCGACGACGTCGCGGTCGCGATGCACCTGCAGATGCAGGATCACTACGGTCCGATCTGGGGCCCGCGGATCTCGGTGCGCGCCGCGATCACCGGCGAGCCGCTCAAGCCGACCGACTGGAAGCACTCGCTCGTCAGCAAGCCGACGCTCGACGGCGCGCTCGCGTACCACGACCGGAACAAGTTCGGTGTGCCCACGCTGTTCACGTTCGTGAAGCTCGCCGAGCAGCTCGGCCAGTCGTGGACCGCGGCCGCGTCGCACGAGAACCTTGAGGCCGGCACCGACCCGGGCCTGCACGCGACGGTCGAGCTGCCTGACGGGCGGATCGCGTCGGTCGAGATCTGCGACCAGGTCGAGCAGGACACGTACAAGGTCGGCGCGATCGAGCTGTCGAACTTCAACACGCCAGAGAACTTCACGCCGCCCGCGGACCTCACCGCCGTGACGTTCGACTACCTCGGGCTATCGAAGACGGCCTTCGAGACGCGGCCCGGCGGGTACTGCCAGATCTACGATCCGGCAAAGGGCTGGACGCAGGAAGGCCAGATGAGCCGGTACCGCGCCGCGCTGCGCCACGAAGGCATCAGCCGCGGCGCGCGCCGCGTGCGGCTCAGCCTCTAGTTTCGCCGCGATCGCGGCAAGGAGATCCACGTGGAACCGACCGAACACATCATCCAGTTCTTCAAGTTCGACCACCTGCCCGAGGCGATGCAGGCGGTCTCGCGACCGTTCGGCGAGCTCGCCACCCGCATCGTCGAAACGCTGCCCCGCAACCCCGAACGGACCGTCGCGCTGCGCAAGCTGCTCGAGTCGAAGGACGCCGCGGTCCGCGCGTTCATCGCGAAGCCATGAGCATCCTGCCGCGGCCGCTGTTCACCGCTCTCGAGGCCGTCGCCCGCGCGCGCGCGGCGATCAACTCCGGCACGTACGTCGACGGCACCGGCGACATCGACACGCCGCACGACGGGCCGTACGACTGCTGCGGGTTCGCCACGTGTTGGTGCTACGGGATCCGGCGACACCGGCCGCGCTTCAACGTCGGCGCGTGGGCGACCGTCAGCGACGACATCAACTGCAACAGCTCGATCGAGGATGCGCGGCACGGCGTCGATCTGTTCGAACCGCTCCTCGTGCCCGAGCTCGGCGCGCTGCTGAAGTGGCCCACGATCCGCCTGCCGGGCCACCCGCTGCCGATCGAGGAAGGCCACGAGAGCATCGTGGTCGGGGTCGATCGGTCGATCGGTCGATGGGATCCTTCGAAGCCTGACTACCGCCTGCTCGACGTCGTGCAGTGCGAGGGGCCGAACGGTCGCCGGCCCGGGATCATCCTGAGCGACGGCGAGTACTGGTACGCACACGACCTGAAGTGGCCGAAGCCCGAGCACCGGACGTGGATGCTGCGCGTTCGGCCCTGATCTCAGGCCAGGTTCTTCGACAGCCAGTCGTTTGCGTCGTTCGCGACCCGCAGAGATCCCCAGTCGCCATTCGCCAGTCTGATCACGAGGACCTGGTCGTCGGCGTCGACATGCACGTTGAGTTGGTCCCGGATCTGAATCGCCGAGTAGTTGGACCTGACGATCCAGATCGACTCGAGGGGACGAGCACAGCCGCTGGCAATCGACTGAATCGCCCTGTACAGCGCTGCGTAGTCGCGACCGGGTTTGCGAAGGTCGTAAGTGATGAGGTAGGTCTTGTTCATACGACGAGATTCTAGGCGTCGAGACCACCGAACCCTGTCGGCGAACTTCCGATGAGGAACGATGCGGAGCGATCCCTACGCAACTACCCGGATTCTCACATGCGTCTCGTGCGCGGAGCTGCAACATGGGTCGGGCGCCAGAGCGACGCGCGCATCCCCGCCGACCTCGCCGCGAGACCCTTCCTCTACCGTCAACGTGAGCTCGATCGACTGGCCGACAACCACAGCCCCGCCACGCTGTACCAGCTCAACCACGACGCGCCTTTGCTCTTCGGGCGTCGCGTTCGTCGCGATCTCGTTGAGCGCCTCCAGCCACGCGCTGGGCGCGTCCAGGGCGATGGCGTCGTTCGCCAGCACGGCGCGCTCGGCAGCGGCGAGCTGCGCGCGGACGGCGGTGCGTTCGCGCTGCACCGCGAGGAGCTCGGTGTCGAGCACGTCGTCCGTGATCAGCTCGCGCCGGTACCGGACGAGCAGCGCGGCGACCTGACGATCAAGCCGCTTGAGATGGCGGCGATACCCTTCGGCGTCCGCCTGCCAGTCCTTCACCTCACCGGCGCGGGTGCGCGCTTGGCGCTCGAGCTCGGCGACCGTGGAGGGATCCTTCATCGTCCGCGTGACGACCGCCCACACACGCGCGTCGGCATCCGAGACCTTGAGGATCGTGGCGCTGCAGCGGTCACCGGCATCGGGCGCGATCTTCCGCCTTGAGCAGACGTAGGCCGGCTGGTTCTTCGGATGACCGCACGCCGATCGGATGTGGATCCGACCACCGCACGCGCCACACACCGCGAGACCTTCGAGCAGGTAGACGTGCCGTGTTCGGCGGAGGCCTCGACGCTTGTGACGCATCAGGTGATCGTGCGCGCGCTGCCACTGCGCCTCGGTGATGATCGCCGGCACCGCGATCGTCATCCGTCGGCGCTTGTCGACGGTCCACTCGCCGATCGGGTGCCTCGACTTCAGCAGCTGGTGGACGCTGCCCCGCGACCACGGTCGCCGCGGCCGCGGGATCCCGCGGGCGTTGAGGTCGTCGGCGATCGCGCGCGTCGTCCAGCCGGCCGCGACGCGCTCGTAGATCTCGACGACGATGGGACCATGCTCGGGGTGGACTATCCACGCGCCGGTCGCTCGATCGTAGTCCAGCCCGTACGGCGTCGGGCCCGACGGCTTGCGGCCGCGCGCGATCGCGGTGAGCTTGCCCTGGACCGTCCGCTCGCGGCGCTTCCGGTTTTCCTCCGCGGCGAAGAACGCGTAGAGCGTGCTCGACAGGTCGCCCATCGACGTCGAGAGGTCCATCACCTGGCCGGTGTTGACGGTCGCGATCTGGACGTGCGCGCGCTGAAACGCGCCGAGGATCGCGTACCGCTCGCCGAGGTCCTCGGCGCGCGTGAGCCGGTCGAGGTCGACCACGACGACGACGTCGAAGACGCCGAGGGCCGCGTCGCGCAGAAGTGCGGTCAGGCCGAGCCGAGCCTCGAGGTTGCCCGACTTCGCAGTGTGACCGTCGTCCACGTAGGTCGTGATCGGCTTCGTGAGCTCCCAGCCGCGACGCTCGATGAACTCCGGCAGCACGCGGAGCTGCGAGGCGATCGTCTCGCGTTCGCGCTGCGCCGCGCTCGAGACGCGGGCATAGGCAACGGCACGCACGGCGCTACCTTCGCCCGGACCGGCCGCGAGCGTCCAGCAGATCGAGCAGCACCGCGGCCAGGCGCTCGCGCGCGCCGGGGATCGGCGCGTACACCACGGTGACGACGACCGGCCTCGAGGTAACCCGCGGGCCCTTCAACAGGGGATGGAGTTCGCCGCTCACTGCCGAGCCTCGCTCGCCTCGAACACCTCGACGACGCCCTGGTCGACGACCAGGACCGGGACCTCAGCGGCCGCGAACTTCAACGCGGCCGCGGGGTCGATGGCATCGAGCATCTCCTGGATACCCGGGCGCTCGACCAGGCCGCGGCCGATCGGCGTCTCGCCGCGCGCGCGGTAGGCGTTCCAGTCGTGGCCCGGCATCAGCGCTTCGGCGGCGATCGCGCCGTGCGGGTCGTCGACGTTGATCACGACGATCGCGGTGTCCGCCGGCGAGCGGCCGAGCTCGGCGATCCGGCGGACGAAGTGCTGCACGCGCGCCGCGTTGACGATCAGCAGACCGCGGCAGTTGTACTTCGCGACCGCCACCGCGCCCGCGAGCGACGATCCATCGTCGAAGGCGATCGGCTCGTCGCTCACTTGGCCTTGCCCTTCGACTTCGCGGCCGCCTTCGGCGGCGAAGTCGCCCCGGCCTTTTCCTTCTCGGCCGCGAGCACCTGCTTCTTCAGCTTGTCGAGATCAACGCGGAGGACTTCGCAGGCCCCGGTGAAGTTCTCACCGAAGTTGCAACCGGCCCACACGCCACCCACCGCACGGAAAGCCGCAGCGAACTCCACGATCAGGGCGAGCAGCTCGTCGACGGTCTTGGTCTCCTTGACGATCTTCGCCAGCGCCTTCTCGGCCTGCCCGTTGCCGAGCTTCGTCTCGATCTCGCGCCGCTTGCAGAGGTTGCGGCAGTCCTCCACATCGACCATCCGCAGCACGGCGCCGGCGAGCCACTGCCAGAACGCGACGCCCGCTGCATCCTTGCCTTTCTCGGCGAGCTCGGCGAACGCGAGTCGCGCGACCTTGTGGCGGCGCTTCGACTCGACCTCCTGCTTCTTGCGCTGCTCGTTGTACTGGTTCGGCGCCTGCTTCGCCTTCCCCTCGCGTTTGATCTCCTTGAGCTTGCCCGCCTTCTCGAGCACTGCGATCGCCGACTTCCGGTCGAGCAGCTCGCGGGCCGCGCCCTGGCCGTCGAGCGCGATCGCCTTGGCCGAGGTAGCGGTTCCAAGAGCCGACTTCCACGTCTTCTTCTGGCTCGGGTCGAGGTCGTACGGAAGTTTGTCGTTGGGATCGACATAGGCGGACGTGTGGTTGATCCGCGTGCCGTCTCCGTACTGGTCGAAGACGTTCTTCTTCTCCTTGTCGTTGAGCACACGCAGACCCGAGCGGGCGGCCGCGGCCGACTTCCGATCCCAGTCGGCTTTCTTCTTGCCGTCGAAGCACGTGGGGTCGGTGCAGACGTCTGCACTGCGGACGTCACTGAAGAGCTCGCGCTGATTCCCCGTTCTCTTTGGGCAGGTTGCGCATGCGCCGGCCTTCGCCACGAGGGTCGCGTCGGCCGTGTCGAATGGAGCGTTCGCGAGGCGCAGCATGTACCTAGCCTGCACGTGGAGCTGCGCCTCGCGAACGCTCAGCGGCAGACGCTCCTGTTCCTGCTTCCCTTCGTCGTTGAGGAACCTCAGCTCGCGATCTTCGGGGATGCCCGACTCGCGATACTCGCGGTAGCCGGCGCGGCCGAGGACCTCGTTGGTGGCCTGCGCCTGCAGCTTCGGATCAGGAATACGGGCGATCAGCAGCGCGACCGACGGGTTGAGCTCGTCGGCGAGGAAGGCCTTGCGCGGCACGGGCGCGAGGTCGCACAGCTTCAGCCGGGCATACACGTACGCCTTCGACTTCCCGGTCTTCGCGGCAACCGCGTCGACGTCGTAGCCGTGCTTGTCGATGAGCTCCTGGTACCCGTCGGCTTCCTCGAGCGGGTGAACGTCGACGCGCTGGACGTTCTCGATCAGCTGGATCTCGAGGACCTCCTTGTCGCTGAGCTTCCGGACGATCGCTGGGATCGTCGGCAGGCCGGCGAGCTTCGACGCGCGCCACCGGCGCTCGCCGACCACGAGCTCGTAGTCGGTCGCGCCGGCGCACTCGCGGACCGTGATCGGCGCGATCAACCCCTTCTCCTTGATCGACGCCGCGAGCTCGTCGAGCCCGGTGAACTTCTTCCGGTGGTTCCAGGGGGACGCCGAGATCTGGATCACGGCGAGGTCGAGGATGGTGGTCATGTCTTCGGTGCTTTCTTCGCTGGGAGGTAGATGGACAGCGCGACGCGCAGCTGCCCGGCGACGCCGATGCAGGTCTGCTCGAGACCGCCGACCTGGTGGGCGCAGCCGAGGTCGCCGACGCGATCCGCGTAGCGTTGGGCGCTCTCGCGGGTGTTCGCCGGCGCGGCCTCGAGCTCGGCCACGAGCTTCTCGATCTTCGCGCGCAGCTCGGACTGCCACGCCTTGCCGCGCGCGGCCCTCACGTGGACTGCCTCCACGCGGTCGCGTCCGGGCAGGTCGCGAAGTGGCTCGTGTATCGCGGCCGCGGCGTCTCGAGCTCGAGCACGCGCAGAGGTCGAAGCTTGCCGCCCCCGACGTAGCGCGCCGTGCCGGTGTGGTCGATCACCCAGACGCCGGCGTCGTCCCTCTCGAACGGCGAGAGCTTCCCGTTCGCGGTCCTCGCCCAGGTGATCGGAGCGCGACACGACTGGCAGTTCGCCGGCTTCATGTCGCGATCGGTGGAGGTCGTCACGCGGGTGCCCCGAGCTCGCGCTCGGCCTCCGCGAGCGCGGCGTTCAGCCCGGCCGCGAGCTCGTGGCTACCGCCGGCGTCGGGGTGCGCCTTCTGGATCGCGACGCGGTGGCGCGCCTTCGCGATCGCGAGCAGGTCGGCGTGGTCGAGATCGGCGGGCCAGGTTCCGCCGAGGGTCTCGCGCCACGGCGGCGGGCCGGCCGGCACGGTGCCGCTCGATCCCGGCGGCAGCGCCGCGAAGCCGCTGAAGATGCGCTCCTCCGCCGAGGCGACGCCCCAGCGCGCGACGCCGCGCATCGCATTGATCGTGTGCTCGAGCGCGCGCATGTTCTCGCCGGGCGTGAGCCATGCGTCGCAGGCGAACACGCGTTCGAGCCCGCCGAGCGTGAACCACACGGCGATCCCGGGATCGCTCGGCGTCACATCGCTGTACGGCAAGCCATCGTGCCGTGTCGGCAGCTGGCTCGTGATCACCGCGTTGATCGCGCGCAGCCGGCCGAGTTCGGCGATCAGCGCCTTCGCTGCTTCGTACGGCGACACGCGGCCACCGCGGTCGCTACCGAAGCGAGATCGCCGCCGCGCATCGACCTTCGTCCGAGGCGTGCCCTTCGGCCACTGCAGCGGGTATGGGCTACGCGCCATCGGCCCCGGCCTTCCGCAGCCGCAGTAGCCGGTTGTCGACGACGACGTCCAGGTCGAGCTTGTCGTGCAGCAGGAGGTTCAGCGCACCGGCGAGATCGCAGGCTTCGTCGCGAGCGTGTCGGATCTGCTCGAGCTGCGTCTGCAGCCGTGCGATCTCCGCGAGGTTCGGGTCGGCGCTCACGAGACCACCTGCCCGTCCTGGATCACGATCACGCCGGCGTCCGCCGTGCCGACGCGCTCGATCCAGCAGCGCTTGCCCGCCGCGGCCGCGTGCTGCGCGACCTGCTCGAGCGACTCCTGATCGAGCAGCGCGCCGTCGCGGATCCACACGTCGTGCAGTCCGGGCGACGCCGCGATCGCCAGCGCGAGCGCGACCCGGAGCCGCTCGGCGCCGGAGGCCTGCGCGAACGGCACGCCGCCGAGCTCGACGCCATCGTCGACGACCTTGAGGCCCTCGACCGGCAGCTTCGCGGCCTCGAGGATGCCGGCCTTGCGAAGGTCGATCGTCGCGATCACCTTCGTCAGGTCCTCGACCTCGGCGCCGAGCTTCGCGGTCGCGACCTCGACGTCGGCGCGCCGGACGTTCGCCGCGGCAGCGCTCGCGACCGCGCGGTTGTGGTCGCCGGCGCGCTTCAGGTCGGCGTCGAGCTGCGCGCGGCGCGCGGCGCCGGCGCCCCAGGCCTTCGCGGCCGCCTCGACTCGCGCGACCGCTTCGGCCGCGATCGCCTCGCAGCGCCGCACCTCGGCGTCGAAGGCCTCGCTCTTGCCGCGCAGATCGGCGAGCTCGCTCTCGAGGCGCTCGATCGCATGCGCGTTCGCCACGCGCGCGCGCACCGCCTCCTCGGTCCCTCGAACGCGTGAGTCGCGCTGGACCCCGAGGGCGTCCCCGGCGCGCTGCTGTTCGGCCAGCGCGCGCGCCTCCTCGTTGAGCTGCGCAACGTCGAGCTCGACCAGGCGATCGGCCGGCGTGGTCGGCGGCAGGCGCTCGAGCTCGCCGCGAGCCTTCGCGAGATCGCGGCCGATCTCGGTGCGGCGATCGAACGCGCGGACCCGCTTCTCGTTGAGGCCGTCGATCCGCTCGGCGCCCGGGATCAGCTTCATCAGCGCGGCCCGCTGATCCTTCGCGGACAGCTGCAGCCACGCGAGCGGATCGAGGAAGCGTGCGCCGACCAGCTTGTCCAGCACCGCCTGCGGCGAACGAACCGCGCCCTCCTCGTCGCGCACCTCGAGCGTCGTCGATCCGTCGGGGGCGATCGTCCGGTCGATCGTGAGCTTGCCGCCATCGAGCTCGACGAAGATCGCCGCCTCCTTCTCGCCGTGCCGCACGGGATCGGCCGCCTGCGATCGTTTGCCGCCGAACGCCGCGGTGAGCGCGTCGAGGATCGAGCTTTTTCCCTGAGCGTTCTTCCCGCCGATGAGGACGAGGCTGCGATCGGCCGCGGGCGCGATCGCGACGGTGCGGAGGCGCTTGTAGTCGGTGACCTGGAGAGCGGTGATGCGATAGGACACGTGATGACTCCTCCGGCGCGACGCCGGCGTGATTGCCGAGGTCGGCGATTTCAGTCGACGGTGACGAGCTGCCCGTCGATCTCGACGGACACCGGTTCGTGGTCGTAGTGCGGGATCTCGAGGTCGATGTCGGCCTCGACGTACGAGCCGTAGTGGCCGGCCCGCTCGGCAGCGAGCAGCTGGGCGAACCACAGGTGGCACAGCTTCGCTCCCACCTCGCGGGTCTCGTCGGGCAGGCGCAGCACCACCACGTTGAACGGCGCGACGTTCTCGACGGCGATCAAGTACTCCTCGTCGGGTCGCCGGCCGTTCGTCGCTTCGAGCGCGTCGCTGTAGAAAGACATCTGCGCGTGGTAGTGGCGCTTGATCGCCTCGCGCGCGAACCACCGCGGCTCGGTCGAGCGCGCGCTCTTGAGGTCGGCGTTGCGGAGCGTCGTGCGTGCGTCGGGCGTGCCGCGGCACGCGCGATCACCGGTCATCCAGTCGACCCGCTGCTCGATCACGGTGCCGTCGAACAGCAACTGCATCGCGCGCGGGTGCCGGCGCACCGAGTCGATCACCCCGATCGCGAGCCGGTACTCGGTCTCGTTGAGGATGACGGCGCCGAGCTCGAGGTAGTGCCGCTCGAAGCGCTCCCACGCCTTGCCCTGACGGCGGCCGTCGTAGCAGACCACCGGCTTGTCGAGGAACAGGCCGGCGTGCACGGCCGAGCCCATCCGCAGCGCGAGCGTCTCCTCGGTCAGATCCTGCGACCACAGCAGGTAGTGCGCGGCGCTGAGGCTGAAGGCCTTGAGGCGGCTGAAGCGGACCGGCAGAGTGCGCGGGTCCACGAGCTTGGGAGCCTCGCCGCGCTTGGCGTCGATCATCGCCTGCAGCGCGCGCGACGCCTCGATCACCTTCGGCGACTCGCCGACCTTCGCGATCGTCTCGCCGAGCAGCGCATCGATGTCGCGGTCGTCCTCGCGGAGTTGTTCAGCCACCGGGGTTCTCCCTCTTGAGCTGCTCGGCGATCGCACGCTGCTCGTCGGCGCTCGGGATTTCGCGGACCTCGTCCTCGACCATGTCGTGCGGCGGCGGCTCGGGCTCGGCCGGCGCGCTCGCCGCCGACTTCGCGCTCGCGGCCGCGGGACGCTTCGGGCTGATCCGCACGACGTCGTGGTTCGCGCCGAACGCCCAGACCTGCGTCGGGTAGATCTCGATCGCCTGACCGATCCAGTCCTTGCACTTGTTCGATCCGCAGAGCTTGGTGAGGGCGCCGGAGAGCTCGGCCTTCACGACGAGCGGCTTCTTCTTGCCCTGGAAGTAGACGTTGAGCACGCCCTTCTGCAGCTTCGCGTCCTTGCGATCGGTCATGGTCGCCTGCACGACCTTCGCGATCACGACGACGAGATGCTGGCCCTTCAGGTCTGCCGCCTGCAGCGTGTCGCTAGTGACGTACTGCCGCCAGTCGCCGGTGGCATCGGCCGCCATCTACGCGGCCCTCCGCGCGACGAGCTCGGTGATCGCCGCGACAGCGTCCTGCTCCGCGTCGTGCCTGGAGCCGGCCGACCAGCCCGCGCGCGGCACGCGACCGTCGCGATCTCGCACGAGCCAGTTCCAGCCGCGCTTTCCGGCGATGCGCTTCGCGCGAGCGAACTCGGCGCGATAGTCGATGCTGTCTTCGTCCATGTCGGTCTCCTTGGTCATGCGGCGATCTCCTCGATCGAGGGCGTGCGCTTCAACGCGATCAGCGCGCCGACCTCGATCTGCCGCACGCGCTCCCGGGTCAGGTTGGTGATCTCGCCGACCTCTTCGAGGGTCAGGCCGCCGCGCTCGGCGACGTCGAGGCTGCAGCTCTCCTTGAGCTCCTCGGGCGCGAGGTCCGGCCGGTTCAACTTGATCGTCCCGGTCTCGGGATTCACCTCGAGATAGAGGTGGTGCCGGCATCCGACGAAGCCGCACGGCCGCGCGAACCCGTAGCAGTCGGAGCGCGTGCGCGGCCGCCGGATCCCCGGATCGCTAGGAACGAGCGTGCCGGCCGCGAACGTCGCGAGCTTGACGCCCTTGATCGGGATCGAGGTCGCGCGCGGGATGCCGCGATCGCTCCGCGTTCGACGGATGCGCAGCCGCGGGCTCACGACAGCAGGCTCCTCGTCGGAGTCACTCGTCGGCTCCGCTGCGGGCTCGCGCCGCGGCCTGGATTCGCGAGAACCGATCCGACTTGCCGGAAGCAACAGGGGGGGGGGGCTTCAGGTCGACGGGCTTGCTCGCGCGCGGCGGCGGCGGCTCAACCTTCGGCGGCTTCGGCTTGAGGTCGCGCTCGATCGCGGATCGGTCGGCAACGTTCCGAAGGCCCTGGTCGATCACGGCCGGCGCGGCGGTCGGTTCGGCGTCTTCGCGATCGGGGCACGTCTTCCGGTTGTGGCCGGGCTTCTGGCACAGACCGCAGGCGTGACCGCCGACGTGAGACGCGCCGCCACGCGCGGGCTTCGCTGCCTTCGCCTTCGCCTTCTTCGTCTTCGCGAGCGCCGGCTGCGTCTCGAGCTCGGTCTCGAGCACCGCGCGAAACCGTGCGCGGATGCCCTCGCGCACGAGCTCCTGGACGAGGTCGGTCAGCTTGTCCGCGAGCTCGCCGACCAGCGGCGTCACGCGATCGAGGACGTCGCTCACGACGCGTCGGTCTCCAGCAGCTCGATGGCCTCCTTGAACGATGAGATCGACCGCTCGATGGTCCGGCGTCGCAACGCCTTCCAGGCGTCGGCGGCGTCGGCGTCGGCGTCGGCGTCGGCGTCGGCGGCGTAGGCGGCGTCGTCGTCGTCGGCGGCGTAGGCGGCGGCGGCGGCGGCGTCGGCGGCGGCGTAGGCGGCGGCGGCGTAGGCGGCGGCGGCGTAGGCGGCGGCGGCGTAGGCGGCGGCGGCGTAGGCGGCGGCGGCGGCGTCGGCGGCGTAGGCGGCGGCGTCGGCGGCGTCGTCGGCGGCGTCGTCGTAGGCGGCGGCGGCGGCGGCGTCGGCGGCGGCGGCGTCGGCGTAGGAAAATTTTCGGAGAGGATTTGGGGAAGCCGACAGAGTCGAACGAATCGCGTCGCGCACCTCGCACGCGATGACGCGTGCTTGGCGAGCGGACTCCGCGCTGGTCACCGGCGGCATCCCTTCCAAGCGAGCCGCAGCTTCGGGCTGTGGCTTGTGCGGCAGCTCGCGCAGGAAGGCCGGGATGATGGTGCGCAGGTAGCGATCGACGAGCAGGTACGCGCGGCGCTGCGCGAGCTGCCGGCTGGCCCGCGTGCCGACGAGCATCGGGATCAGCGGCTTGAGCAGCTGACGCTCCTCGTCGTCGAGGCGATCGTTGAAGGGGCGACCGAATGCGGCGAGCGCGACGTCGACGCACACCGGGTGATCGCTGTGGGGCTCCCCCGCGATGTACGCGGCGGCCTCGAGCAAACACATGCCGGTCGCGGGATCGCTGTGCGCGCCCTTCGCGACGATGAAGGACTTGAAGTCGAACGGGCGGGATGTCGTGGTCTCGGTCATCGGATCCTCGAACGAAAGGGTTAGGAGCGGCGGGCCGCGCGCTTGTCGCGCTGGCAGGTCGAGCAGAGAGAGGCGACGAGCTGCGTGCCGGCGACCGGCAAGAGGCCGCATCGCGAGCAGCGCTTCGGGAACAGCGCGCCGCACGAGGCGACGCACAGCCCGCACATGAAGAGGTTGCGATCGACGTCGTGGGTGAACGTCACCTGATCGACGTGGCCGCAGTTCGGCGTCGGTGGCACGAAGCGAGCGGTCACCGGCGACACGCGACCGTGCGGAAGTCGCGCGCGAAGGCGATCTCGCCGCGCGCGCAGGTCACGCGGCCGTGGATCTCGGTCGCGTGATCGTCGATCAGGATGCCGTGACGCTCGGCCGGCGGATCGCCCGGCGGCGGCGCCGCGCGGCACGTGTACTCGCCCGAGGGTCGGACGCCGTTGACGTACGAGTGGATCGGGCAGCGCGCGATCGACGGCTGCGCGATCGCCGCGACGACCTGGACGACCAGGGCGATCACCGCCACCACCAGATCCGCGACGGCA
>Ga0207699_10000187_pt1 | contig 37630 bp, 40 predicted proteins | sample LARL51metaG_FD_184344 | JGI IMG/M metagenome (GOLD analysis project Ga0207699, IMG submission 184344) | Corn, switchgrass and miscanthus rhizosphere microbial communities from Kellogg Biological Station, Michigan, USA - LAR L5-1 metaG... | ecosystem: Host-associated > Plants > Roots >...
GCGCGGGGGCTGGCGGTGGAGGCGTCCGAGCTGGTGCTCGGTCTCGACATCAGCCGCGAGGCCTCGGCGGCGCTGGCGGTCCACAAGGCGCGACTCGAGAAGACGGCGGTGGTCACTCCCGAGCTGCTCGGCCAGATCCTGCAGCTGCTACGCGACACGGAGCCCGAGGAGTGGACCAGCCTGCTGGGGCGCTCGGCGTAACCCTTAAAGGTCTCGCTGCCAGCCTGGTGCGCTCTGTGCTTGATCGTCTGCTGCACGGTCGTGAGCCTAGCGCGGCGGCTACCAACTCAGGACCACTCGTCGGGGTCTTGGCCTGCTGCATCCAGCAGGGCGGAAATCTCGGCGACCTCAGCCCAATTGATCGAGGGCCGGAGTGGCGGGTGGGCGGTCTCTCGGCGCTTAATGGCGGCCAAGCGCTGGCGGACGCGCCGCCTCAACTTTCCGAGCTTCGTGGCATTCATTTCAGCCGATGTCCTGGTGGTCCGGCGCGCGGAGAATCCGCGGGCCTCGCGAGCCGTACTGCCTCCATCCCCGAGGCATGGCGTGGCCGACGAGGGGGTTGCCGTCGCGGCTGGCGTGCCTGCGAGCGGCCGCCGGCGGGTCGGGGATTCGCCGACGGCCAGCGCGTCGCCGTTGCGTCTGGCGGGCGCCGGCCGCGCGCGGGATCCGCCTGGGCGGCGTCGACAAATGAGTGTCATCGAGGCCGTTGGAGGTCATCGGCGATGTTGGCCGAGAGGAGCTTGACGAGCTGCTCATCCAGGGCGTCGCCGCTGAGCTGCCATCGATGACGGTCGAGGCCCGCGACCAGCGTGCGCTTGAGATGCTGGTAGATGGCGGGCGCCGTGGCGTCGGGAAGGCGCGAAGCGGCCAAGGCGAGCGCGAGTTGGGCCGGCCCGGACCCGCCAAAGCCCCACTCGAAGCCGGTGGGCGAGTGGTTGCGGAGGTCGAGGCGCGGATCGAGCTCGTGCCAGATGCCGGCCGGCGATTCTGCCTCGACGACGGCGCCGGCGTCGGTGCGGCGGCCGCGGTAGGCGATGGGAGGTTGTTGAGAGGCTCGGTGCATGGTGTGTTCTCCTCTTCCGTCTGGCGCTCGCCGTCACGGCGGGCGCCCGTAGGCCCTGTCGCCCCTCCCTCTTTCGGGCAGGAAGGGGCTGCGCGGGAGCCTTGTGTCCGCGGCGGGCGATGGAGCATCAGGTCGCGGAGGCCCGCGGTCGGGTCGTCGGGCGCTCGCTTCCTCGAGAGGGTGGACCGCACGGAGGTCAAGGGACGGCGGCCTTGCTCGGTGGGCGGTAGTAGGCGCTCTCCGGCGATCGAAAGTCGTTCCAAGAGACGGCTCCACACGCGGTGCAGAAGCCAGCTCCCCATCGGGTGTAGTGCGACATTGGCTGCACTCGACCGAGCCCCGGTACGTCGACGTCGGTCAAGCCGTACCAGTGGCGGCCCGACCCCAGATCGGCCTCATAGGCCGCGGCGATCCGGACGTCGGCCCAGCCGCCCCATCCGGGCCCTCCCCACTGGCGGCTGCTTTCCGTCTTGCAATGAGGACAGCGCCCCCAAAGTCGGGCCGGGTTGATGAGGAGGAAGCCTGCCGGCGGCCGGAGCCTCGGCCCGTGCCGGTCGGCGGTCTCGCCGCTCGGAGCCAGGGAGAAGGGAGGGCACGGGTAGTGAAGCCGCCATCCTGGAGCGAGGGGATTCCAGTCCCAGGTTGGCGGCTTGAGGGCCGGCGGCGCCGGCGAGCTCGGCTCCGGATAGCGATACTCGACCTGGCGACCGGGCTCGATGCGCCAAGTGCCATTCTCCCAGGGGCGCTCGGGCGCGCCCTTGGTCGCGCCGAACGGTATCGCGGTCGGGGGAACGGTCTCTGTCATGGACGGCAGGAGCTGAAAGAGATCGAGCTGTGGAGACATCGAGCGGTACCTCCATGGCCGGCGCGGGAACGCGCTGAACGGGCTCCCGTCGCGGCGCCCTAAAGCGCCTGGCCGATCGTGGGATTGGCTGACGCATGGACGCCGGCTGCTACGCGGCGCGGCCCTTCCTGGGGAGGCGCCTGATGCCGCGCGCCTCGTACATCGCATCGCGCAGCTGTCGGAGGACCCCCTCTTCGTCGCTGCGGAAGACCTGTCGGCAGGCGGCGCGGACCCGCAGGAGGCTTCCGGTCCGGACGTCGGCGACGGCTGCCGCGGCGTCTCGGTCAACCGCGATCCGATAGGTCCTGGTGATCGGCCGGCCGCCGCTGCCCGTCGAGTGCACGTCGAGGGTGAGCACGGTGCGGGCCGTGCCGGCCTCGGCGGCAGGCGGAGAGGCGAGGGCTCCCACCAGGGCGATGGTCCGCAGCCGGTAGACCACCACCTGCTTGCCGAGCTTGAGAGCCCGCTTGAAGGCGTCCTGGGTGCCGGTGCTCCAACCGTCCCAGAAGGCGACCATGCGATCGCAGCGCTGGGCGACCCGCTGGTTCCGGATGCGGCCCGCCAGGTAGCGGCCATCCCGATCCCAGTTCGCGAAGTACTCGAGACAATGCAGACCGCGGGCCCGCGCGGCGGCGATGGCGCAGCAGTCGACTCCGCGGGCGCCGCCCGAGAGGACGGTGGCGTGGGAGGGGAGCGACTCGATGAATCGACGGACGCGGGCCAAGTCGGCGAAGTCCCGCGAGCCCACGACTGCAATGCAGGGGCCGGCCGGCGCCGCCATGGTTTGGAAGCGACCAGCTCCCTCTTCTCTCTTGCGCGGAATAGTCATCTCGATCTCCTTGCCGTCTCGTTGACCTTCACGGCGCCCTGAGGTCAACGAGACGGCAAGGAGATCGATCCGTCGCTTGGTTCTCCTGGGGCTTATAGGCCCTAATGAGGCGTGAAAAAGCGTCAATGGCTACGCGCGTGGAGAGCGGGGACGGTCCTCTCAGGAAGAGGCGCGGTAGCCATATCCCGCTCTCCATAGACGGAGAGCGAGTTGTTTGCCAGGGCGCTTGGCAGCCAGGCGCTTAGCAAACGGCCTGACGACGAGACGGACACCCGCGATTGTCCGTCCTGCATGGCCTAGAAGATGAGGGAGAAAGGCATACTAGGCTCCCTTCGAGTTAGGCGCGGGGAGCGGGTACTCCTTCTCCACGCACGGAACGCGCTTGCAGCACCTGGGGCAATAGTGGGTGTGCGGGTGAGTGTTGGGCATGGCACTCCGCCGCGTAGACGCTGAAGTAGGGCCAGCGCTTGCCGTCGTAAAGCACGTAACCATCCGCGGTGAGAATCAGCTCCATCTCCGTGTCGTCCAGCACCGCGCGGTGATCGGTGCTGCGCCCCAACCCACAGCGGAGCGAGTCTCCCGGGTCTACCTGCACGTAATCGAACGGACCGAGTGTGACCTCATCGCCCGTGCTGCCGTTGAACAGATCGAGGTTGACTGGCATGAGCTTGTCCTCCCTTAGCCGTCCGTCTCGTCGGGCTTGTAGAGCAGATACAACACGTAACCGCTCCCATCATCGTGCGAGTCCGCCCAGGCCCCAGCCCCATCCTGCGTTTCGAAGGGGCCATACGCCTTAGCGGGCCAGCCGCTCATGGCGCGATCTCTCGAGTCGGAAAAGACCACGATGTAGTTCACGGCGTTCTCTCCTTTCAGCTGTGCGGCGCGTTGCGCCCGGCCGCTGTCCATGTAGGGACGATGGCCGGGGAATGGCCGGCGGCGGGGCAAACGTGCCGGAATGGGTCAGGAAGCTGGACTGAGGTGAATGTTCGAAATCGGAATGGGACCGACGATTACCACGCTCCCCGTTCCCTCAGCGATACCCAGCGGCCGGACGTGCCGAGAACCAAGTGGTCCAGCAGTTCGACACCGACGACCGTCGCGGCTTCGGCCATGCGCCGCGTGAAGAGGACATCCTCAGAGCTCGGCGTTGGATCGCCGCTTGGGTGGGTATGGAAGAGCACGACGCCGCTCGCGCCGCGAAGCAAGCATTGCTTGAGGATTTCGCGCGGCTCGACAGCAGCTCTGTGGAGAGTGCCGCGATAGATCTCCTCCTCGCTGAGGAGGCGGTGGCGGACGTCGAGGAAGAGCGCCCCCATCACCTCCTGGTCGCGGAGCTGATAGCGCAGCGCCAAAAACCGCGCGACCTCGGCGGGTCGGCTGAGGGGTTGTCGATCGGGAATGCTCTGACGAGCCAGGCGGCAGGCGATCTCGCGGGCGGCGAGAAGCGCCGAGGCTTCGGACTCGTTGAGGCCGGCGTGGCAGAGCATGGCCCGCGACAGGTTCGGAAGGGCGGCGAAGCCGCCCGACGCGAGCAAGAGCCCTCGCGCGAGGCTGATGGACTCGTCGTGGGAGCGACCGCCAGTGAGCAGCAGGCCAAGGAGCTCCGCGTCGGTGAGGGTCTGGAGATGTGACGGCACCTGGTCCGCTTCCGTCCGCTGGTTCGCGGGGATATCACCCGCGTCAGTGCGCACGCCTATCGGTCGAGGCTCGGCAGCAACAGGCGAAAGCCGGTGCTTCGACGGTGCCGAGGAAACTGCGTGGGAGGGGCGGGCTTGGCTGGTCAGGCTGGGCATGGATGGCTTCCCTCACTGGTCGCTCGCCGGAATGGCGAGCGCGCGGAAGCGACGGCCTTTCACCCCCGTTCGCAGGTTGTGTGTGTTGTGGCGTCGCCGGCTGGCGAGATCGGCGTCTCGCGAATCGCTGCTGGCATCCGGTCGTGAACGGCGGCCGCGCCGACGCGACCGCCTCACCCAGCGGCTTGGCCGCGGGAGGCGAAGTACGCGCAGACGCGGTTGTCGATGTCCCGCCAATCCCGTGCGGCCGCCAGGTCGGAAGCGCTGGCCTCGAGGGTTTCCGGGTCGATCCTTACCATGAGCTCACCAAACGGTGAGGGGGTGAGCGCGTAGACTCCATCGGAGGCAGCGAACGTCATCCCGTAGTACTCGTCGCCTTCGCAATGCCTGCCTCGAAAGACCAGGCCGGTTCGCGCGAGGTCCGAAAGCAGCTTGAGGTCGCCGCAGTCCACCTCGTCGAAAACAAGGCGGATCGTTCTCGGGTCGCCGGACTCGCAATACTCGTCGGAGGGCAGGTCGAGGGCATCCACGACCCGATGCCGGTCCGATTCGAGGACCTCGATGATCAGCCTGGTTCTGTCCCCCACGTCGATCTCCTTTCTCGGTAGGATGAAAGCCGGAGAAGTACGCGCCCGACGGTTCAAGTTGCGTCGGCGTCGATCTCTCGCGGAGCTACTTGTCCCAACCGCCATGCAGCGAGGCTGAAGCCGCGCGGGTACTGGATGATTCGATGCTGGCGGTCAACGGCAAAGCCGGCGGCGCGAGCCACCTCGCAGGCAGCGGTGGCGTCGCGGAGGACCTTGCATACGGCGCAACGCTGAATCTCGCCGAGGTGGCCGCTTGCAGGGTCTGCGTGGACGATGTCCCACCCACGGTTGTGACAGGCAAAGCAGTCATCGTCGGGATCGAGGTCGACAAGGGTCGTGGTACGGGTGTGCTTGTCCCGAACCTTGAACACGACCGCAATGGAGTCGGGTTTGCGCTGGATGGACAAGGCAGCGAGCGCTGCCTCCGTAGGCGAATCCGCTTGGATATCGATCGTCCAGGTTACAAGGTAGTTCGGCATGCTTCCTCCGTTGTGGCTGGAGACCGTCAAGAGCCGGTCTGAGGTCGGATGACGTCTCGCTCGCTTGCTCGGCGCCGCGCGGCGAGCGCTCGACCGGCGATTCCTCCGCGCCCTTGCGGCCGAGCGGAGCGACGGTGCCGAGAACGGCCGGTTGCCTGGCCGTGGTGGTCACGGCCTCTCAGGCTCCTCGGGCCTGTGCTGCAGTCGCTCGGCGTGCCGAATCGCGCCCCCAATCGAGGCCAGCAGCCTTTTCGCCTTCTCATACGACCGGAGAGCACCTGCCCCGCGGAGGAGCGTGCGCGCTTCGCGGGCCAGGGAATGAGCGCGGCGCAACTGCACCAGAACCTCCTGCGAGCGTGCCGTGCGGGATAGCATCCCTTTTCTGCGCATGCCTGAATCTCCTTCCGAAGGTTCGGCGGTCGCGTCAAGTCGGCCCGGTCATTGCGGCGAAGCGCGAGCCTGGGCCGCTAGATGGAGGCGAACAGGATGTTGCGCTCGGTGACGTTGAGGCCGGCGATGGCTAGCGCCGCCTCATGAGCCGCCTCGCAGGCCGCGGCCGCCGCGAGCAGTGGGCTGCGGAGGGTCGTGACGCAGTACAAGGCGTGCGAGCCGCGCTGTTGGGCTGCGAGGGCGTGGGCGATAGGAGTTGTTCAGGCGTCGCTTGCTGTAGCTCATCGGCTTGCCTTTCCTCCATGGCGCTCGCCGGAATGGCGAGCGCTCAGCAGCCGCAGGTCTGCCCCCTGAACCCGGGTGGCGCCCTCGGGCGCGGGATCGTGGTTGAGAGGGGAACGAAGAGGGTTGGCCGCAGCGTTCAGCAGCCGAGCCAGGCCTCGTAGATCGCCTGGCCCATCCCCATCGCTGCCTCGATGCTCACGTCGTCATCGCCCGCGCCGGCGCTCTCGAGAGCTCCTTCGATCGAGAGACCGTCGACTTGGACGGAGGCGGTGATCTTTCTCGCAACGAGGTTGAGAGCGGTTTCTTGCGCGGTTCCCTGGTAGAAGGGAACCTCGATCGCGACATCCTTGACCTGGCCGATGCGGTGGACCCTGCCGTTCGCTTGGCGCACGACGCGCGCGTCGTAGTCGACTCCTTCGATCCAGATGGCTCGCGAGAAGTGGACCAAGTTGTTGAGGCCGGTCTGGACGGCCTTGGGGTTGGTGATGAGGATGCGACGCCGCGGTTCGATGACGGTCGTGTTGAGCCACTCCTCGCGTTTCGCGGCGCTGACCTTGTTCACGTCCAGGAAGACGGCCCGCTCTCCGAGGTGCAGTTGGAGAATCCTCTGATAGCGCGCCGGCAGGCCGCTCTTGCCCGTGTGGCGGAGAAAGAGGAGCACGTTGTGGCCGGCGGCGAGGTGCTGCCGCAGCCGTTGGACGATGGCGCGCTCCTTGGGCGTCAGCCAGGTCGCGGGAAACGTCCTGGCCTCGACGACGGTCTGCCCTCCCGCATCGGCCGGGTAGCGGAGCACGAAGGGCGGAAGGTCGTCCGTGCATCGATCGAGATAGGAGGGCGCCTCGGACATCGCACCCCAGAGTTTGCCGGCGAGAGCGGTGTGGCTGTCCTGCTTGATCTGGCCGACGAGCACCCTCATGACCCGGTCGTACTCTTCGCGCAGCTCACGGTCGCGTGGATCGTGCTGGCTGAAGGCGACCGGGATGGGCACCTCGACGCAGGGCGGCAGCTCGTCCTCGAGATCGGCCTTGTGCATGATGAGGGCCGTCGGCAAGAGGTGTTCGAGGATGAAGGACGGCAAGATGCCGGGCGCCTCGCCGATCTGGCGAATCTCGGGTGCTTCCTGGATCTCCTCGCGATCGCTGGTCGCGCCGTAGCCGACGGTCTCCTGCTTGCCTTCGCTGCCGGCGGGGACGTAGAACTTGCGATAGCCAAAGCGGGTGACGAAGACCTGCTTTTCGCTGCGGTGGAACTGCGCGCGGAAGGCACGGCTGAGTGCCCAGAAATTGGCGAAGAGCGAGCTGGCATAACCGCCCATCAGCGAGCCCGAAAGCGCGAGGGTCGGGACGCCAGGCAGCTCGACGAGGCGATGGGCGGCCTTCTGCTGTGCAGAGCCCTGCTTGGAGAACTCGTGCGCCTCGTCGAGCACGAGGAGTTGGAAGCGTCGGCGTTGGCGCTTGAGGATGTAGCGCGCAAGGGGGTAGCGGCGGGGGTTGGGAGTCGCTTGGAAGAGCGGTTCGCCGCAGGGCCGCGACCGGCGCCAACGGCCACGCTCGACCAACGCTTCGAGGCAGGCGAGAGCGTCGGCGCTGGTCCCGTAGGTGGGGCGCGGGCTGATGATCCTCTCGGCGAGGCATTCGAGTTGGCCCTGGACCTGCTCCTTTTCGTACAGCTCGGCAAGCAGGTCGTCGCCCGCGTTCGTGCGGAGGTCGTCGAGGGTCTGTTCGTATCGCCCGGCGGCGGCCATCAGGTGATCGCGGACGTCGTCCTGCAGCTCCGCGGCAAGGCAGAGACGATGCAGTGCGCCCTCGAGCTCGTAGGAGGGCTTGCGGTCGAGCAAGCGTTGCTCGACGGTCTCGAGGAGCTCGCGCACGAGTGGGCGGAGTGCCTCGGGAGGCGGCGGCGTGCCGACGGGAATCGGCTCGTCCTCCCCTGGGAGGGAGGGCAGGGAGAGGGACAGGACGCGATGACGGCGCGCCAGATGGCGGACGTGGGGGTCGAATGGGTAGTGCTGGCAGAGGACTGCGGCAAGCCTCTCCGCAAGGCGGGCGGAGCGGTTGCGGGGCGTCCGGGTGCGATGGTCGCAGCGAGCCCTGGTGCTGGCGAGAGCTCCCGTCGCGAGCGGCGCCTCGGAACCGCACCTTGGGCACCGGCCGGAGACGCCCTCGACCCCATGGCCGAGCTTGGCGGTTTCCCGGCTGAGAAGGAACACCTCAGCCTCGCTGTCGAGATCGGCAAGGGAGTCGGCGACGACGACGCGGTGCAAGGGGAGAACTGAGGCGACCTGGTCGGCCCAGCTCTTGAGGAGGTGCGGAGGACAGACGATGAGCGTGCGCAGGATCGGCCGCATCCGACCGGTCTCGAAGCCGAGGCGTCGCAGCTCGGCCGTGGTCTGCCCAAAGTGGAGCGGGTGGAGCGCGCCGGCGATCGACAGCGCCACGGTGCTCTTGCCGGTGCCGACCTCGGCGGCGAGCAAGGGGTTCTCGCCCAGCGCCAGCAGCTTCAAGCCGGCAGAGATGAGGTGGGCCTGGCGCCGGTAGGGTCGGCGCGCGAGACGTGGCAGCGCCATGGCGTGGCTCGGATCGGCGGGATCGTGGATGGCGGGAAACTGCTGGCGCATCAGGTCGCGGAGGGCCGCGCCGTAGTGCTCGACGAGGTCCGCGGTATTGAAGCTGGCGACGTCGGTGGCGCGCGAGGGGAGCGAGCCGCAGGCGAGCTCGTGGAACTCGAGCGTGTCGAGGCGCAAGACGTGGATCGTCAACCGCGGCCGCTGGACCTGAATGCTGCCGACCTTCTCTCCGTCCTGGTTGAACTTCTCCTCGGCGGTGACGAAGTCGCGTCGGAAGGAGCCCTTGAGGAGCAGCGGCGGCAGGCCCGGCCGGTCGGCGGTGACCCTTCTGCCATTGAGCGTTCCGGCGGCGAGCGCCAACGCGATGTGCGCCGGCTGCGGTGGCAGCGCGACCTGACACGGGGCGCCGATGATGTCGCGGACCGTCCGGTGGCTCGCGACGAGCGTCGAGTCCTGCCACGGCTTGTAGCCGGCAAGAAGGGTAGGGAGATCGAGCTTCGCCTGCTGAAGATAGAGCTGCGGGCGATCGAGCGTGACGGTGTAGATCGGAGCTGGCGGTTCGGTGAGCTCCGGGAGGAGCGAGGCGTCGGCTGCCCAGCGAGCGATGCGCCGGCGGACGACGTCGTTCTCGGCCGCGACCACGGCGCGGCGCCGCGCCAGGACGAAGCATTGCTTGAAAGCATCGAAGTGGGAGCCCGGGAAGCGCCAGGCGCGGATGTCGTCGAAATGGCGGGAGAGGTGCTCGGCGCTGGCGGCCAGGGCATAGTGCGGTACGACGAAGACCAGGATCCCGGCTCCCGGCGCGAGACAAGATGTCCAGCGTTCGAGGAAGCGCTGCTCGAGGCGGCCGTGGATCTTGTCGACGTCGTACGGCGGATTGAGGAAGAGGAGAGAGGAGCCGTCGCCAGGGTGCTCGGCGCCAGCGATGACGAAATGGAAGGCGTCGCCGCGGAAGCAACGGGCGCCTGGCAGGTGCTTCTCGAGCGCCTGGAAGCGGCCGCGCTCGAGCTCGATGGCGTAGGCGTCGCACTCGAGGCGGTGGGCGGCGGCGCCGCGGTCCGGGAACCAGAGGGCAGCGAGACGGCCCAAGGCTTCACCAGTGCCCGCGCAGGGATCGACCAGGATGTGGTTGCGCCGCCTGCTCGCGCAGGGCGCAAACTCAACCAAAGAGGCCAAGCTGGGCAGCAGGCCGAGCGGCGTCGGGAAATACCCGGCGAGGGCTGCGGACTCGGGTCGCGCCACGGGGGGAGATCTCCTTTCTGTCTCGCGGTAGGTGCTTGGCGGTTTGCTCGGCGAGAAACGTCGCGAACTCGGCCTGGGTGGTCGAGACGAGCAGCGGCTGCTCGAAGCCGAGGGCGGCGTAGCCCTCGGCACAAAGCGGCCCCTTGGCATTGAGAGAGCCGGAGGGTGCGTGGCACCAGGTGGACTCGAGGGCCGCGCGATAGAGCGCGAGGTGGAAGCGCGGCTGGTTGGCGATCGGCAAGGGCGAGCGATGATCGAGGTAGGCGACGAGGTAGGCGGCCAGCGCGGCGTCGCGAGCGTCCGCGCCGAGCTCGGAGATGGTCTTCGCCTCGCGGTCGACCCACCAGGTGGGCGGCAGGAGAAGGAACCGGATCTGTTGTTCCTCGACGGCGCCGGGCTGAAGGGCAACGACGGACGGGAGATAGGCCAGGGTCAGGGTGCCGCCGCCGCGGGAATGGTTCTCGAAGCGGAAGCCCGCGGAGCGCGGGATCTCGAACCGGTGCCTGCAGGAGGAACGTTTCGGGTCGGGGACCGCGGCGCGGCCGGTCTGGAGGTTTGCCGTGACGGCGCGCGATTCCTGATCGGTCGAGGCATAGGCCATGAGGACGGGCCGCAGGACGTTGTCCTTGGCGGTCGAGCCGAGCTCCCAGAGGCCATTGGCGACGATCACGCAGAGCAACTCGGCGCTAAAGGCGCGGGTCTTTTCGCCCTTGAAGGTGGGCCTTGCGTCGATCGTGATTGGGTAGAGAGACGCCGCTGCCGGGTCCGCCATTGCTGGTTCTCCGTGGCACCTGGCGCTCGCCTGTCAGGGCGAGCGCTTCGCCGCGAAGCTCTCCATCCCCGGCTCTTCCGCAGGGGGAGGTGGAGGCAGCGACAGCGGGGCGGGGTTCCGTCTTGTCCGGAAGTCTTGGATGAGGTCTGCCGCAGGCCCCTGCGTCAGCCAAGAAACCTGGGAGACGAGGCGGTCGAGGGCGGAGTCACCGTGTGGCGGGGGAGTAGCGCGGGGCGGTCGAACGAAACGTCAGTCGCTGGTTGAGCCGGGCCGCCGTGCCCCCGGAGCGGGGCCCGGCGGCCCGGCGGGAGGATCAGGGGACCTCGTGGCGGACCTTGAGCTTCAGGACCTTGAAGGTCTTGACCACGATCTGCCGGATGACGACCTTCTTGCCGTGCTTATCGGTGAATCTGAAGGTCTCGCGACGGCCGGTGATTCTGACGAGATCGCCCTTTCGAGCCAGGTGGACGTAATCGAGGCCTCGCTCCTCCGGCGACCAGATCACCAGGCGGTGCCAGGACTTCTTCTGCCCGACCTTGCCAACTCCAAGAGAGAGCACCAGGAATTCGCGGGGGGAAATGGTGACCTCGCGGACTTCGTCTATCTCGACGAGCTCGTTGTGAAATTCCTGCTCGAAGGTGCGCTTCTGCGTGTAACGGACCTCGCGATCCCTGCCGAGCCAGCCGGTGAGAGTAGTGGCCATCGTCGTCGCTCCTTTCGGGTTTTGGTGAAGAGCCATGGGAGGAGCGATCAAGGGCCGAGGCGGGGCGGCTCCAAGGTGCGGGCTTGCCCGCTGAAGGACGCACGTCCGGAGACTTGGAGGCAAGCCCCGCCCGGACCTAGCCTGACCAATGGATTGAAGCCCAAAGCCGAAAGGAGAGTGGGCGATGACCAAGCCAAGAAAAAACGGCTCGAGCTCGGCAGGGATCGCGAGGTCCGTTCCAGGCGGGGGCGCCTGCTGCGAGGGCGTCGAGATGGAGGAAGTCCGCGAGGCGTCCCACCCGCGGATCGCGATCGGGAGCTTGGACAAGGGCGGCGAAGACTCGCTGGATGAACCGGGCCGGGGAGGAGAGGCCTGGCCTCAACACCTGGATGAAAGGGATCGAGAGGCCTGCGAGAACGAAGAACCGATGCGGCGGCAAGCGCCTCACTTTCCGGCGGAGGTCGAGATCCTCAAGGTCCTGAAGCGCAAGGTCCGCCAAGAGGTCCCCCGATCCTCCGGCCGGGCCGACGCTCGCGAGGCACCGTCCGGCGGACGACCGGCGGCTGGCTGGGCGGGGAGGCCGGGGAGGGCCGAGGAGCGGCCAGGACCTGCGGTGGGCTCGGGTTCGGCACAGGCGGCCGGCGTCGGTCGCCGGTCGCCCGTGCCGCCCCCGTTTCGAGGCTGGTCGTTTGGGAAACGCCCATGCGGCGACGCTCGGAAGCGCGTCGCCGCATGGGCGTGTTCCTTAGTAGACGATGTCCTCGTCCGCGAGGCTCTCTGCCTCGGGGTTGTCCGGCGCGCCGGCTGACGCGGCCTCGGCTCGGTCGGCGGCGACCTTGACCCGCTTCCGCCGCGGCGACCGCTTCCGAGTGGTCCGAGGCGCCGGCGGAGCGTCGTCGGGAGGGGGGGCCGGCGTGGGGAGGGTGGGCGTCGGGAGAATGCCCGGCGCGGGCGGACTCGACTCGGCGTCGATGTCTCCGCCGCCAGCCTGGCTCTCCGGGGTCCGCGCGAGACTCTTGACCTTGATGAAGTCGATCGCCTGCGCGTGGATCTCGAAGGTGGGGATCTTCGCGCCGTCCGCGGGGCGGGTGCGGGTGCCGGTGCGGAGGCGTCCGATGACGGTGACCTTGTCGCCTTTCGCCAGGCGGAGCAGGGAATCGGTGAGGTCCCCGAAGGCGACGATCGAGAACCAGTTGGTGTGGGCCTCGACGGTGCCGGTCGCCTTGTTCCTGAAGCGCTCGTTGTTCGCGAGGCCGAAGCGCCCGTAACGGGTGCCGTTGGACTCCTCGACGACGGGGTCCTGACCGAGGTTGCCAGTGACGATGGCGAGATTCGTGTTCGACATGGTGTTGCTCTCCTTTCGGGTTGTTCGATGTCCTGCACCCCCAGGTCAGGGGACATCGATCAACCCCGAAAGGAAGGATCGCGGGCTTCAGGTTCGGGAACCGGGTCGACGTCAAGGGCTTCGGCGAGCGCCTCCATCGCGGTGGAATACGCGAGGGCGCTGCGGAGCCTTGCCTTGAAGGCGTCCGACCTCGCTCGGCGGGCCTGGCTCCGGGTGAGGGAGAGCGTGAGCTCGAGATCGAACGTCACGAGGATTCGGTTCTTCATCTCGCTGCCTCCTTGGGCTGCGTGTTGTCGCATCTGGGAACGTCGGGAACATCGGAAATGGGGAGTGGAACGGCGGCCGCTGCGGAAGGGCCGCGGAGGGAGTCCCGGGTGGCGGCGCCGGGAAGCGCCGCCACCCGGGAGAAGGGAGCTTAGTAGGGGATGTCGTCGTCCTCGAGGCTGGCGAGATCGGCGCCGTTGGCCTCGCCCTCGGTCGCGGTGTCGTCGCTCCCGGCGGGGCCCTTGACCTTGACGAAGTCGATCGCCTGGGCGTGGATCTCGAAGGTGGGGATCTTCACGCCGTCCTCGGAGCGGGTGCGGGTGTCGGTGTGGAGGCGGCCGGTGACGGTGACCTTGTCGCCCTTGGCGAGGTGGGGGAGGGAGTTGGTGAGGTTCCCGAAGACGACGACCTGGATCCAGTTGGTGTGGGCCTTGGCGGCGCCCGTCGCCTTGCTCGTGAAGCGCTCGTTGTTGGCGAGGCTGAAGCGCCCGTAGCGAGTGCCGCGGGACTCCTCGACGACGGGGTCCTGACCGAGGTTGCCAGTGACGACGGCGATGTTCGTGTTCGACATGGTGTTTCTCTCCTTTCGGGTTTTTCGATGTCCTGCACCCACGGCCAGAGGACATCGACAAAACCCGCAAAGGAGAGCGCCTGTCGTGAACCACGAACTCGTGTCGGCTCGCAGCGTCAGGCCGGAATCGAGAGGTTCCCCGCCGCGGCGGATGGTTGAGTGAGCCATTGGCCTGGCCTCGCGAGAGCGCGTCCGAAAGAGCGAAGGCAAAGACGCGCCGCCAAGGTCGCAGGAGCTCCGGGGCGGACCCCGGGGCCGCCTGCGACGGAGGGCGTTGGCTTCGAGGGCCGAAAGCCGGTCAACCGGCTTGGCCTGCGGAATGGAGCTCCGTGATGGACCGGCGCCGATCGGGGTCGAACGGGACCTCGTAGATCTGCACCAGGTGAGCGATGCGTGCAAGGGCGTCGGGCGCGAAGGGCGTCCGACCGGCAAAGTTCTCGAGCACCATGAACTCGACGAGCCCGCCCAAGCTGAGGTCGTAATACTCCGCGAGCGCCTTCAGCGTTTTGAGCAGCTGCTTTTCGATGCGGACTCCGGTCTGGGTGCGCTCGACGTTCTTGGCCGGCTGCAGGGATGGAGGGATCTTGGTCATGGCGTTGCTCCTCGACGCTCGGCGCTCGCCGGCATGGCGAGCGCTCGACCAGGGCGGCCCCCTCCCCTCCGCCTCTCGGGAGGGGCGGCGGGCTTCGGGGTGAGGTGGGCGATTCGTCGCCGCGCCTCGCAAGGACGTGGCTGGCGAGAGCGCGGCCGTTGGGCGTGGTCGCTCGAGGGCGTTGAAGACGAGCGCGGAGGTCTGGCGGTCGCCGGCCGCCAGGTTGAGCGGCAGACGGGCGAGCTGCGAGCAGCAGCGATCAGCTGTGCGCTGGCTGCCGGAAGGCCGCGGAGCGGCTGGTCCTGGTTGCGGTCCTCTCTCTCTCTCTCCTGCTCACCAGGTCGGCGGCGGCGACGGCGCGCTCCGCTCGACGGCGGGAGTGGAAGCCGCTGAGCCTCGTGGGCGCCGAACAGGCGGCGGGAGGACCCGCACCTCCCCGACGGCCGCGAGGGCGGCGACAACCTCGGCGAAGGGCACGGACCGGAGAGTGAGCGTCAGGTGATCCTCGGGCGCGCGCGGTACGAATTCGACCCGTCCTCTCAGCCACCGCTTGAGCAGCCGGGCGACCAGCTCGAGCTCGGCATCGCGGGCAGCGAAGGTGACCCGCAATGCCTTGAACTCCTCGATCGAAAGAGCCTGAAAACGAGGCGGATCGAGAAACATGACCGCGGCGTCGCCGTCGAGCATGGCGCCCAACAGACCGGCAACGTCGCGATGGCCGGTGAGCGCCGGGCGATCGCCGGGTCGCTCGGCGGCGGCGAAGGCCCAGAGGTCGCCGGGAGGTGGTTGGGCGGCGGGTGAGAAGGCGGCGCCGAGCAGGGTGCCAAGGATGCCGAAGACCGCGAGCAGGCTCAAGCGACGGCGTGGATGTGTCCAGCGCATGTTAGGAAGCTCCTACCGTGTTGGGGTCCGTGGTCGTGGACAGGAAGCCGTGACGGTCGTCGCAGAATCCGAAGTCGGGGAGTGACGAGATCGACGGGAACCCTACGGGTGGAATCGCAAGGACAAGCGAAAGACCCCGTGGCCCATGGTCCCAACGTAGAGCGCCGGACGCTGCGGATCGAGCGCGAGAGCGCCCGAGAAGTCCGCGACCGGGAACCCGGCGTTCAGCGGCGTCCATTGGCGGGTTCCCGCATTCCAGCGCCAAACCCCTTGGCCCGCGACGCCGGCGTAGATGTTCGCCGAGCTCGTCGGGTCGACGATCAGTGTGGTGACGCGCGCCGAGTCGAGACCATGGCCGAACGGCCGGAAGGTCGCGCCACCGTCCGAGCTGCGATACACGCCGGCGCCGTCAGTCCCGACGTAGAGGATGCGGGGCTCCTGAGGATCCACGATCAGCTCCTGGGAGAAACAGGGCAGGCCCCCGCCCAGCGAGTACCAGGTCGCTCCAGAGTCCTGACTTGCGAACAGCCTGCCGCAGCCCAAGCCGTAGAGGAGGCTCGGATGCGTCGGAGCGAACACGAGAGTGCCGCCCAAGCCATCAGGGGGAGACAGCACGTTCCATGTTTCCCCGCCGTCATCGCTGCGCAGCAGAAAGCTCCCTGCTCCAAAACCGTGCGCGCCAAAGTAGGAAGTGCTGACGACCAGGGTATCGGGGCGCGACGGATCGAGCGCGAATGCCCCGATCGACGCGCTGCAGGTCGAATCGCTGCACCCGTAGGGATAAAGGACCACCCGCCAACTGCGACCGCCGTTGACGCTCTTGGTGAGAAAGTCGAATTGACCGTTGGAGCCAACGCCATAGACCGTACGCGGATCGCGTGGGTCGAAGGCCAAGAGCCGGTAGGGTTGCGTCAGCTGGGAGTCGGTGCTGATCAGTTCCCAGTCTTGCCCCTGATCGTGGCTTGCGAACAGCCCGTGCCCGGCAACCGCAAGCACGGTCGAGGGCGGCGCCGGGGAAGTCAGGAGCGAGGAGGCATCGAGGGCCACGATCCCTCGGCTCGAGATGTCCCACTGCTCGCCCTTGGAGGCGGACTTCCAAACACCTACGGTGCCCGCGGCGAACAGAGTCTCAGGCGAGCCGGCCGAGACGACGACTCTGCCAATCGCGTCCTGCGGCGTCGAATGAGCGGTGATCGGGTCGTCGAAGGGTGGCTGCCAGGTCTCCCCACCGTCATCGCTGTGCGCGACGCCGAGGTTTGCAGCGGCGGCGTAGAGCCTGCCGTCCGGCGATGTAGCGAGATCGACGATCCCGGTGGCAGCGGGGAGAGGAGACCAGGAACGACCGCCGTCCCGGCTGCGGTAGACCGCGCCGGGACTCGCGATGCCCAGGACCTGCAAGACCATAAACGCGTACGCCGTGTCTCGGCGGGACTGGTCGAACACGAGATAGGGGACGTAGTAATCGAGCCCCCCCGGCGGCGCGGCCAGCGGCGTCGATTGCCAGGTCAGGCCTCGATCACGGCTCCGCCAAACGACGACCGGGACCCCCACCTCGTTGCCGCCCACGGCGGCGAGGAGCGTCTGTCCGTCGAATGGATCAACCGCCAGGGAAAAAACGGGCAGCGTGCCGAAGCCCACGGGTGTCCAGCTGTGGCCGCCGTCGACCGAGCGCTCGAGGCCACTGCCCGTGCCGTAGAGCACGTTGGGATGCACGGGATCGAACTGCAGCGCCCAGATCGAGGAGGTGTAGCGGAGGGGCATCCAGGACCGACCGCCATCGTGTGTTCGCAAGAGGAGGTTGAAGTTCGAGTCCTGCGAGTAGGCCACGGCGTAGGCCGTCTCGGCGTCCATCGGGTCCACGGCGAGGCTGCTGATGGCGGTGTTGAAGCGTCTGCTTTCCCGGCGGCTCCATGTCACCGCGCCGTCCGTGGTCTGGAACAGATCGCCGTTGTCCGCCAAGGCGTAAAGGGTGAGCGATGAAGAGGGGGCCCGCTCGAGGGCGACGATCGAGCCGCCGGATGGCGTCGCCTGCACCCAGCGCGGCCCGGGCGGCATGGCCGCCCCGGCCACCGGGGCGAGGAGCTCCGCGAGCAGGGGACAGGCGAGCCATGCCAGCCCAACCCCCAGCCGCCACGGCCGCGCCTTGCTGCTAGGCACTGGTGGCAGCCCGCGGGCCACGCAGCCTGTCGAGCTGGCGCTCGAGGTCGCGCCAGAATTCGAGGACGTCGAGCTGAATCTCGGGGAGGCGCAGAGACCGGTATCGGCCATCGGTCGGAGGACAGAGGACGTACCTTCCGCTGTCGTTGACCAGACAGTCGATCACCAGCAGATCGAGATCGACGATCCAGTACTCGGGGATGCCGCACCCGGCATAGAGCATGAGCTTCTCGAGGCGATCGGTGCGGCCCGATTCGGGGGACACGACCTCGACGAGGAGGTCGGGTATTCCTTCCACCCAGTCGCGCACGATCTCGAGCCTGGCTGCCGAGACGACGATGCCGTCCGGCTGGACGACCGAATGATCGGCCAGGTGAACGTCGAGCGGGAGGGTGAAGGCCAAGCCCCCGGCGGCCTCGATGGGCTCGAAGTGCGTCCTGAGGGTTGCGACCGCCAACTGGTGCGATGTCGTCAGGCTGGGGCACGCATAGAGCCTGCCACGGATGAGCTCGGTGCGGGGCTGGTCGGGGAGCTGCAGGTAGTCGCGCCGGCGATAGGGTCCGAGTGCAGGATCCGGCACGAGCGGGCGCTCGAAGAGGATCTCGGGCGTTAGGGGCGCGGACTCTGAGCTGGGCATCAGCGGTTCCTACCTTTCCAGTCGTGTGGCTGGCAGGGTTGAGAGCGGACAGAGCCGTGCATGGCAAAGCCGGGCTGCGTTCGCCGCTCGCCAAGCGTTGCCCGCGGCTTGCACGTGCCACCCGAGGTCGCCGGTTGTCGAAGACCCCGGCCGAGAACCGTCTCGAACGGCGCCGGTCGGCTTGCGGCAACGGAGGTCGGGCAACGGCAGCGGCTCGGCACAAAGACTTCTCGCATGGGGCAATCTCTGCCCCTCATTGTAGCTGAGTTCGCCTACTTCGGAAAAGGAGTCGACCGAGGTCGTGTCCTAAGAGTGTGTTGGCGGCCGGGTGAAGGGTTCGACCCCTTCGGCCTTTAGCTCCTCCGCCCGCCGCTTCCCTTCGTAGGAAAGGACAATCTCCACGGCGGCATCGATATCGGTCACCGGCGGGAAGCGGAGGACCAGTCCAAGGTCCTGAAGGCGGCGAGTGATCGTCTCGCCATTCGGGACGCCTTCCATGTAGCCGGACACCTGGTTCAGCCTGAGTTTGATGCCTTCCAGAAGGGAGACCAAGAACCGCTTTTCGTCCGGAGACAGGTAAGCATTCGTCGCCATGTCTTTGGGATCTTCCGCCCTCATGGGTGGTTGGGACCAGAAGTCGGCGAGGAGTTTCAGGACGAGCGGAGATACAGGCTTAGGATGACACCAGCCAGGGCAGCCAAGGCCGCCGCCCACGCCCCGACGGCCGCCCACCTTGCCGCTCGCGCTGTCGCTTCCGCCGCCGCCGCATTCCTCTGCTCGGTTCCAAAGCGGCGCCGAAGAATTTCCGCACCGTACAGGTTTTGGTTCGCTGATGGCAGGGCGCTGCCGGCAGCGGCGGAGTATTGGTCAAAAAGCTCCTTGTCGGTCATCTCGAACGGCCTTTTCGGCTCGACTCTGGCCATGCCCAAGTCTAGCGCAACTCGGCGGCTGCTAGACTACCCCTCAAGCGCGGCTAGGCTGATCCCCGAACACCGGCCCCCCACACCGGCCGCCGCGCTCGTCTCTTCTCCTGTGGGCGCCTGTGCTCCCTACGCCGGGGCCGCTTCGTGGATAGCGGGGAGGAGCGGTCCTCCCCTCTCGCCGCGTCATGAATCGAAGCTCCTCAGCCGAAGATCCAATGGTCAGCTCTTCTGAGGCCCAAGCGCATAGCTGCCGCTCAGCTGGCGCGGGACCAGGAGGGGTAGTGTCATCCCGGAACCGGATGGCTTCCCGGGACCCGCCCTGCGCAGCGCCGCCCCGCACCTTCATCGGACGGTCAGCTGGAAAAGGCCGTACTCGCCGCCGGCGTAGAGAAGGTCGGGCCGGGCCGGGTCGATGGCGAAGAGATAGGAGCTACTGTCTCGGAATCTGGGAGGAAGCCCGCCCTCGACCATTGTCCAGCTTTGCACCTCGGGCAGCCAGCGGAAGATCCCGTGCTCCGGGTCCAGCAGGTAAAGAGAGGAACGCTGTGGATCGACGACCAGCTGATACGCGTCCGTTCCGGCTGGCAGTCCGCGATCCATCGGGTGGAAGCTCTCCCCTTCGTCGCTGCTGACGTAGACGCCCCCTCCCCCCGCGCCAGCATAGAGTCGGCGTGGGTGCTGTGGATCCACTGCCAGCACGTTGCCGGCGGCTTGAGGTAGCCCGCGGCCCGCCTGCCTCCAACTCCTGCCGCCATCCACGCTCTTGAGGAAACGATCGAACGTCCCCGCGTAAAGCGTCGTCGGCGGCTGCGGATCGATGGCCAAGGAGAGGATCGCTCCGGAATCCGTGAGCAGGCGGCTCCAGCTCTTGCCGCCGTCGAAGCTGTGAAACAGGGCCGGAACGATCGTGTCCAGATCGGCAATGGCATAGAGGCCCTTGGAGGAGGCGGGATCGACCTGTAAACTCTGGATGACGGCGGTGCCGGTGGGAAACCTCGAAAGCTGCCAGTGGTCGCCGGCGTCCATCGTTTCGGCAATCGACATCGTCGCGCCGCCTGCGGACCAGATCGCTGCGTAGAGATGAGCCGAATCGTGGGGATCGGCGGCGAGAGCTGAGATCGTGAAGTCGACGGTCGTTGGCGGTTGCGGGGGTCCAAGGCCCAGCCCCACCGTGCGCTTCCGCCAAGTGGCTCCACGATCCCGACTGCGGAAGATCCCCTGGGTCGTGACAGCAGCGTAGACGGTCGAATCGGCAGCAACCGTCAAGGCGTCGAATTCATTGCCGTAGAGGCCAGCGCTCGAGGGTTGCCAAGTCGTCCCGGCGTCCCCGGAGCGCCAGATCTCGGAGTACCCGGAGGTGAGCACCGCATCGGGAGATCCGGGGACGACGGTCACGTCTACGAGGTAGTCGTCGGGGCGAGCGGTCTGTCCGCCTCGGGAACGGGCGCGGGGTCGCCAGGTCGTGCCCTGGTCCAGGCTGCGATAGGTGCCAAGGGTGGTGGCCAGGTAGAGGATTCCCTCTGGCGACGCGGCGAGCGCCGTGGGCCGGACGCCGCTGGGAAGAAAGAGAATCGGCTCCCAGGCGCGGCCGTCGAGGCGGCGGAAGAAGGACACGGTCGTTTCGTAAGAGACGTAGGTGATTGCATAGAGGCAGTTGCCGACGGACAGCATCTGGACCGGCACTCCCGAGGCGAAGTTCGTTGACGACCAGCTCCGCCCGGCGTCGTGGGTCTCGAGCACGTCTCCCGTGCTTGCCAACCAATGAGAACTGTCCGAAGGATCGGTGGCCAGTAACAAGACACTGACCCCTGCGAGGCTCTGCAGGTGCCAGGATGCGCCGCCATCGACCGTTTCGTAGATGCCGTGGTCGGTGGGAACAAGGAGGTGGCCAGCGCCGGCGAAGACCAAATTGGGGGTGACAAAGAAATCTTCCGACGACTCGAGCCCGTGGTCAGCGCGTTTCCAGGTCGCCCCACCGTCCGTGCTCTTCACCACTCCAAGGGAGGAGGTATTGTCCCCGTTATCTACGGTGATCGGAGCGTAGAGAGTCTCCGCGTCATGCGGGTCGACGATGAGCCCGCTCAGGTAGGCGAACGGGCCCTGCTGGTGCCAGTGCGCGCCGCCGTCGTCGCTCCGGAAGATCCCTCCGTTGCACCCCACGTCCACGCAACCCAGGTACACGACACCGGGAGCGGATGGCGCGACAGCGAGGTTGCCGGGATCGCCGCCAGGAGGTCCGACCGGTGTCCAGCGGTTGATCCCCGCAGAGAGGGGGGCGACCGCAAGCAGTGGGGCGACGAGTACGCGGAGAGCTTGTCGTGCAAGAGCCGGCATCATGGACGGCCTCCTGGGTGGAGCTGCGGCCGATCCGCCTGGCGCGGCGACTCGTCGCGGAGTCAGCATACAATGACACTCTAGGCTTTGGCAACTATGTCCGGGAGTCCGCTGTTCATGGAATGCTGCAATCAGGGCTCTTCTCTCCTCGCTGGATGGGTCCCTGACCGGCGAGGAGCCGCAACGGCTCCCCGCGTGGCCGGGGAGGAACTCCGTCTCGAGGCGCAGCTGGGCGATCGCTCGGTGGAGGCGCCTGGCTCAAGAGGCTTCTATTTGCTGTGTTCCCTGCGGGGCTGACTCCGTGACAGTCAACCCGGCGCGGTGGAAGTGCCCGGCTTCTGTGGGGGAGTCAGTGAACCCTCGGGAGATCAGGCACAGCGAGAAAGGCGCGGGCAAGGAGTCCTGCCGCGTTGGCCGCGGTCAGCACAGGGATGCAAGGGGGACAAAGGGGGCGCATGCGGTCGGCGATCTCCGTCCGGCAAATGGTCGGAGTCCCGCAAAGAGCGCACGCCTCGGCCGCGGGATTGGGAGCAGCCACGATGCTGTAAGCGTAGCGCGTGAGCTCGACGGCTGCTGGTCCAGCGGGGCGAGCTTCAGGTGTACCTCGCCGAGCGAGGAGACCTTCGAGATGGGCCGACGACGCCTTGCTCGCCCACCTTGAGCAAGGCAGGGCGCCCGAGGCGCCGACCTGCCGATGGCTCCTGCGGCTCCCATGGGATCGAGTCGCAGCGCTAGCGTGCCCTTCCCGCCGCGACGGCACTTTCGACGACGGCGTTGGGCACCGGCTTCCATTTCGCCTCTTCGAGCCGCTGCCAGTCCAGCCGCCAGAGCGGCTCGCCCAGGTGCCCTCCCGCCAGATACAGACCGTCGTGCGCGGCAGCTACACTGAGGCGGCTTGGTCCGGAGGTGACGTTGGCGAGCTGCACGCGATCGAGCGCCTGCGTCACCGCATCCCATCGATCGAGCGCCAGACCGGCGGGCGTCTCGACGACGAGATATACCCGGCTGTCTTCAGCCGTCAGCGCTCGCACCACTTTGGCGGCCTGCAAACTGCCCAGCTGCGATCGCTGCACCTTCATGCCGGAGCTCGCCGCCGACTTCTCGAGCCGCTTCCAGTCGTCTTCCGTGCGGTCCTTCCACTGGACGCTGCCGCCGGCGACGGCCAACGAGGCTTCGAGACTGCCCGCGCGGGAGAACTTCTTGAGAGTGTAGGCATCTTGTTGGGCGACCCACAGCGACCCTTTCGCTCCGGTCGTGACCATCGAAGCCCGCTCCGCCCGAATCTCCAGCGGCACCGGCACGCGGCTATCGCGGCGCTGGAAGACCTTGCCGGGAACCAATGTCTGCCACTGCCCCTTCTGCTCGTCGAGCCTGAGGAGCAGCGGCGGCTTGTCGAAGCTGGCCCTCGCCGGCGGCGCGGTGGCGTCCTCTCCCGACGTCTCCTGCGCCGGCAAGACTGCGACCAGCGGGCCGTCCGCGGTGAAAGCTAGCGCGGACACCACCCATACGGCGGCGGGCAAGTCGCGAAGCTTCTCTCCCTTCAAGACGGCAAGCCGGTCGTGTCCGATCAACAGCAGCCACCGATCGCCGTCGGGGCTCAGGGCTGCATCGGTGATGACGCTGTCATCGCTTGCCGGCTCGGCCGGCGCCTTGCCGGCGGGAGTGAGCTTGCCCGAGGGCTGCACCTGGTCGACGGCCAGGGTATCGCCGCGTAGCAGGTAGAGGCGCCCCCGGGCGTCCGCTCGCAGGAACTGGAACGCTTCCGGGTTCTGCGGCGAGGCCTGCCCGATCACGCGCTCTGCTGAAACGGAGGCAAAGCCTGATTCGGTGACGGTTGCTCCGCCGCCCGGTCGCGTCACCGCCAGCAGGGTCAGGATGATGCCACCGGTATGTCTTAGCTTGGCTCCTCGCACGATGGTCCTCCTTGGTCGCGTCAGACCTGTTTGTCGAAGCACGTTCCGTCGTCGCACGAGATGCCCACGACATCCCCATTTGCGTCGAGGCAGACGACGCAGGTGACAAAGCAGCACTGCTTGGAATCGCAAACGAGGTAGTGCTGGGCCCTGCATGTGATGCCGGCCGCCGCCACGGCGGGCCAAAGACCCAGCACGGCGCAGGCGACGGCGACGAGGAGCAAGCGACCGAATCGACGGACAGCAGCCTTTTCGCATAGGTGGAACATCTTTTCTCCCTCCCTCTTGGGCCAGTCCAAGGGCTTATCCCAGGGACGGTGGCGCCTTTACGGACTTCATCGCAGTTCTCCTTCGACAACAGTACTAGCTCAACTATCATGGTGTCGGCAGACCCCCAGGCGGGACACGGGCGTGGTGAGGTTGGTCCTCATAGACCCGAAATGGCTCTGGGAGCTATGGGTGAGTCATCGGAGCAACTACACGAGGAAGGGAACGGAGGGGCGGTCGCGCGGCTTCATGTTGCCGTTCGAGGAGGAGGTAGGTCGAGGAGGCGAGTGCCGGGGAGCCCGGGCGCTCGCCGGCGATCCGGTCGAGATACAGGATCGGCACCGTGAGGAGCGCGGCGAGCCGCGCGAGTGAGCGCCCCGCGCCGCCGCCGGGCAGGACGGTGCGGAGCAGGTTCAAGAAGAGATCCCGCAGAGCGAAGACGGGGCCAACGCAGGTGCCGGCTTCCCGGATGCGAAAGCCCGCGCGCTCGAAGAGGCGGCGGTGGCCCGACAGGGTGAAGTTCTGAAAGTGATCCGGGCAGCCGTGGAAGGGCTGCAGAAAGGGCGTGACGATGAAGGCCCTGCCGTTCGGGTGCAGCACTCGGAACATTTCCGCCGCGGCGCGGTCCGGGTATTCGAGGTGCTCCAGGACCGCTTCGCAGTGGACGAGATCGACCGCCCCGTCCGCATAGGGCAGCTCATAGGCGTCGGCGACGACGTCGACGTTCGGGAACGCGGCGAGGTTCACGTTCACGAACTCCGGCCGGATCCGCCGCGGCCCCCCGCCGATCGAGAGGCAGAGAGCGTCGGCGGAAAGATCCGCGAAGAGGCCCTCGAAGGCGCGGTGAGAAGCGAGGGTGCGCTGGTCGCCGGGCGCCGCCGCGAGCCGCCGGTAGAGCTCGCGCAGGCGCCCCGAGGGCGGCGCCTCGTACTCCCGGACCATCGCGCCCTCCTGCGCTTCGAGCAGGCCAGCGATGCGGCTCGGATCGGTGAGGAGGATTGGCACGCCGGCGACGACTGGGTAGATCGCTTGGCCGTCCACCGTGCGCAGGCTCCGCCCTTCATGGGTGAGGGGTACCCGCGTCGCCGGAGCGACGAGCCGCTGCTGCGCCACCTGCGTGTCGAGATCAAGCATCGCCGAGACGGAGCCGCTCGAGCACGGCTAACGCCGCCTCAGAACCTGGCTCCTGCGATACCGCAGCACATAGAGGCGGCACCGATGCCGCAGGGCGCCGACCAACCATGGGCCGGGGTCCCCGATGTCGTCCCACTCGGCGAGGACGGCCAGCAGCGCCTCCCGCACCAGGTCCTCGCTGTCCACGACCGGGATGCGATACGCCTCGAGGGTCTTCCGGAGTCGCGGCCGCACCCGGTCCACGACCGCAGCCAGGTCGATCAGGGGCTCGTTCGGGTTCTCGTCGATCATGCCTGCTCGCTGCCGCCGACGCTCGCAGGTGGCCGAGTGCGGGGTTGGCGGAAGCGCCCGCGGTCCGCCGTCGCTCGGCGCGATCGGTACGCAGTGCAGGAACGCGCTGGGCTTGCCTTACCGGGCGGGACGGCCGGCCTCCGGTTCACGACGTCGTCTCCCCGCAGGCAAGGCGTCGGAGCGCGTCGACAAGCAACGGATCGGCGAGCGACTGAACGCTGCGGATGAGATCCGGCCGGCACTGGTCCGGGGGCAGCCGGGCGAAGCCGGTGCGCGTGGACCAGAGGTTCGCCTCGAGGCGCGGCGAGCCGCTGGCGGCCAGGCGGGCGGCGGACTCGAGCCGTTCGGCGCAACGCGCCACCGCGGGCTCGGGTCCAAACGCCTCGATGAGCGCGTCGCCGAGGCCCGCGGCCTGCCCGCTGCCGCGGTAGCGGGCGGCGAGCCGTACGACCAAGAGATCGAGGCTGCAGCGCGCGGCCTCGGCGAGGCTCCCCGCGGCCAGGAGGCGGCGTCGCGCCGTCTCGAGCTCACCGTCGGCGGCATGGTAGTCGTGCTTGCAGGTCGAGATCTTGCCCTCCCACCAGCGGCGGAAGGCCTCGTCTCCGGCGTCCTCGTCCGGGTTGTCGGCCGGGCGGTCGCGGGCCGGGGCCTCGGGCGCCTGCGGCGGGATGTCCAAGGCCGCCCTGCAATAGGCGCTGCCGTAAAGCGCGCGAGTCATGAGCGCCGGCGCCCGCTCGCCGTCGAGGGCGCTCCCGCCGATGACGAAGTGCGCCCGTGCACGAGCGGGATCGACCTCCTCGAGCAACGCGAATCCGGCTTGGAGGTGGCATGCGGCGGCGGCTTGGTTCTCCCGCACGAACTGGAAGAGCCAGCCCGCGGCGGCCAGCAGCGCCGCCGCCTCGTCTCGGCGCAGCTGCGTCCAGCGGAGCTGGCCCAACACGGCGAGCAGGCTGGCGCGCAGGCCGCTGAGCGGCGGCTCGGCCTCGAGCGCGGACAGCGCCTCCTCGTAGGTCGTCTCGGCCTGCGCGAGCCTCCCCTGGCGAAGCCGGAAGAGCATCAGGAGCGAGAGTGCGCCGAGCCGCTGCGCGAGCGCTTCCTCGAAGCCGAGGTCCGTGCCGGTGGCCACCGTCGCGAGGGCGCGGGCCGCTAGCTCTTCCCCGCGCGCGGGATCGGCCAGCTGCTCGGCGGCCACCAGCAGCGCCGCGGCGCCTGCGGAGGGGCGGGCACTCCCTTGCGGAGCGCTGCTTCGGTCCGGGATCTGGTCCGCGAAGAAGACGAGCTCGGCCATGTATCGGCGGCCCATCTCGAGGTGCCACGCGCCGGTCCTGGCGCCGTCGAGGTCGAGCCGGTCGATCTGAGAGGTGAAAGACTCGGAGAGCGAGCTCCTTGCCGCCCGCGAGCACGGACCGCAGCCGAGGACGTGCAGGAACCGAAGACGGTCCCTGCCTTGGAGGGCGCCGAGAAGGTCGGCGACCTCCTCGTGCTGGACGAGGCCGGCCCACGCGCGCTCGACGATCGCATCTTGCAGCGAGCGTGCAAGGCGCTTGGCGCCGAGCCGGTCGCAGAGCTGAGCGAGGCCGGCGGCGACGGTCAGGGCTCGCCTGCGCCAGTTGCCGGACGGCGTCATCGCGGTGGGCGAGCTCCGCCACGAGGCAGGCAGACGGGGGTCACGGTGCGAACTCCACCGGGTCCGCTTCCTCGGCGGCGGCGCGGCCGAGGTCCCGGTGCGCCGCCACCAGGAGGTGGTCGGCGAGGTCGCGGACGTCGGCGACGAGATCGGGCCGGTCGCGAGGGGAGCGCCGCAGGGTCGAGATGTAGTGGCGGACCGGGGCCACCGCGAGCCGAAAGTGCACCGACCGCTGCGCCGCCTGGTTGGCGAGCCAGTGGATGGCAGCCATCGGCGGGAGCGCCCACCGTTGGCAGTGAAAGGTGTCGAGGAGATCCGCAGTCAGCTCGGAGAGGGCGTCGAGGCGTCCGGCCTCGACGCGCAGGGCAAGCAGATCGAGGCTCGCGCGCGCCGCCTCGACGAAGCTGCCCTCGGCGAGCAGACGACGGCGCACCGCGTCGAGCTGCTCTTCGGCCCGGTCGGGCTGGCCGTCGAGCGAGGCGATATGGGCCTCCCACCAGGCGCGGAAGGTCTCCTCCCCAGCGCCGGGGGCGCGGTCGTAGAGCTCCCGGGCGGCGCGCAGGCTCTCACGGCCCTGCTGCACCCTCCCGGTGCCGAGATGGCTCCAGGCGAGGAGGAGGGCGACCCGCGCGGCGAGCGCTGGCGCCAGCTCGAGCTCGACCTGGGCAAGCACGAGCTCGGCCCGCGCCCACGACGGATCGAGCCGCTCGGCGAACAGAAGCCCGCCAAGGGCCCGGCAGGCGGCCTGGCCGTGACGCTCGCGGGCCTCGCCGAAGATGCTCGCGGCATGGGCGGAGAGCGCGGCGGCCTCGTCGAGGCGCCCCTGGGTCCAGCGCAGCCGGGCGAGGCCGGCGAGCAGGGTGGCCCGCCCGCCGCTGATCGGCGGCGCCGCCCCGACGAAGGGTAGCGCCATCTGGTAGGCGTCCTCCGCCCCGGAGAGCCTGCCCATGACGCAACGGCTGCGAAGGATGACCCAGGCGGCGCGCAGCAGGAGATCGAAGTTGCGGCCGCCGGCGTCGGCGTCCGCGTGCGAGAGGCTGGTAAACGCCGCCATCGCCTGCTGCTCGGCCCGCGCCGGGTCCCCGAGAGCGGCTTCTGCCTGGGCGAGGAGCTCCGCCGGAGAGTCCGCGTTGCAATGACGAATCCCTGGGGTGGCCGGCGAGCAGGCCCGCGCATCCCCGTGCGCAGGACCGGTCATAGGATGGGCCACTCCTTCTCGACGTCGCGCCAGAAGGCGGCGAGGTCGAGCGTCACGCCGGCGATCGCCGGCGAGTCGTGGAGATCGCCGTTCGGCAGCGACAGCACGAAGCGACCGCCCTCGTTGACGAGGAGGTCGACCAGCCATGCCTCCGGGTCGATGAGCCAGTACTCCTTGACCCCGCAGCCGGCGTAGAGCGCCACCTTCTCCCTCCGGTCCTGTCGTGCCGTCTTGGGAGAGAGCAGCTCGACGATCAGATCGGGCGTCGCGTTCCGCTGCTCGAGGACGAGGAGGTCGCGGCGACCGGCGGAGAGAAAGAAGAGGTCGGGCTTGACGACCGAATGGACGGCCAGCTCGAGCTCGAGGGGGCCGCGGTAGGCCCGGCCGCACGTCTCGGTGGCGATGGCGCGAAGGTGACGCCAGGCGGTCTCCAGCACGATCTCGTGGCCGATCGACGGCCGCACACGGGCGTAGAAGCGGCCCAGGATCAGCTCGCAGGTGCTTCGCTCGGGCAGCTCGCTGTAGTCCCGGCGCCGATAGGGGCCAAGCTCAGCCGGCAGGACCAGCGGAGCGGCGGTCAGGATCTCGGGCTGCGACGATGCCAAGGCGAGACCTCCCCTGCTCAGGGTCCTGGCACGGCTTCGATCGGCATCCCGACCTCGATCCGCTGCAGGAGCAGGCGATCCGCCAGAGCGCACACCGGCCACGGCAGGCCCTCGGCACCGAGTCGTGGGACGGCCGGGATGGCAAGGCGCAGGCCGAGCTCCTGCGCGGCACAGAGAGAGTCCTCGGGGCGTGCGCCAGCGATCGGCGCGAGCGCCGTGATCTCTTGGCTCCAGCTCTTGCCTTCCGGGCCCAGCATCGCGAGCGGCGCCGACAAGCAGGCAGCCGACGCGCCTTCGCCGGCGGCGATCCGGCGCAGGGCCTGCTCGAGGGTCAGCCGTGCGGCGGCGGCCGCCTCGCCGCGGTCGAGGGCGTCTTTTCGGGCCGCCTCGAGCTGGCCGTCCGTCACCTCGCCGCCGAGCCCGAGCACGGCGCTCCACCAGTTGCCGAGCCTGGGCGTCCGCGCCTTGGAGGCCCGGGCCGCTTCCGAGGCGATCTGGAAGAAATCCTCGGCCGCCGGGCCGGCGAGCACGGCGTCGCAGTGCGCCAAGCCGAGGCAGACGAGGACGGAGAGCGAGGGGGCCTGCAAGCGGCCGAGGCACCGGTGCGCCGCGCGCAGCGCGAGGCGAGCCATCATCAGCTCGTCGCTAGCGAGCAGCACGAAGCCGGCAAGGCTCAAGCAGGCACCGGCGGCCGCTTCGTCGTTGACATCCGCGAACGCCCGCGCCGCCGCGCTGAGTAGCACCCACGCCTCGGGCAGTCGCCGCTGCTGCCAGCGCAGCTGCCCCATGCCGGCGTCGCCGAGCGCCCGCTCGCCGACGCTGCCCGCGCCCTCCCGATCGGCGCCGATGGCCGCGAAGCTGGCCTCGGCGGCCGCGAGCCTACCCGCTCGCAGCTGGGCCTTGCCCAGCAGCCAGTGACACAGGCAACGCAGGTGCCGGTTCTCGAGCGGCGCTCGCGGCAGGGCGATCGCCACGGCCAGGGCGAGCTCGGCGCAGTCCTCCGCCTCTGGCGGCGGCGCGTCGAGCCGGCCCGCAGCGCGGAGCGCGAGCAGGCGCGCGAGGGGTGCATGGCTGTAGGCGGCCTCCGCGGCAATCATTCCCAGGCGCTCGCCTCGGGATGCGGCGAGCAGCCGCGTGACGACGGCGCCGGCCGCGAGGAGCTCGCCGTGTGGTCCCTCCCGGCGGGAGATGCACGGCGTAGGCTCGGCGTCCAGGTCGTGGCGATCGTTCCGCGGGATGGCGGTCCGCCGGTGATCGTCGAAGCGCGATGCCGCGCTCGCGTGCGACGTACGGATGGTTGTCATGGTCGCCAGGGCCTCCCTTCAGCGGCCGTCGTTGCGACGGCGCTTGCGGGCGAGAGCATGAGGAGACGCGGAGCGACCGCGGCGACCTCCGCTCGAGCGGGCCGTCTTGTCCAAGCTCTCGGCGGGAGGTTCGCGATCCTCGGCCTGGCTGGTAGCGGCTGCCGACGCCTTCCCAATTGATCGGTGAGCCGCTCGCCCCGCCGGCTTCTTCCTGTTCCTCTCCGCGGCCAGCATGTCCTCGCGGTACTGCCGCCTGGCGGCGCTCAGCACCTCGAAACCGAAGCGTGGGCTGATGTCCTCGATCGCCTCCGGCCTTGCGCGGGTAATGGTGGCCATATGGTTCAAGCCGATGAGAATCAGGGACTCGATGAGATATTCGAGCGGGATCTTCTCGGCCCGCGCGACGATCTCGAGGTTCGAAAAGACGCGACGGAACACGTCGTGGAGCTCCCTGTGGTTCCGCGGAAAGGCATCAGGTGTCGCCCGACGAACCCTCTGCCTTCCAGCCTGGGTCTGGTGGTCGCGCTCGCCGGCAAGATCGCCGCGAGAGTGGAGCCGAGGATGTGGTGTTGGCTTTGTCAAGGTCGTCTCCGGTGTTCGAGGTGAGAGTTGATCCACAAGAATCGGTGGACTGCGAGGCCGCGCCGGCGCCGGAGACGGGCCAAGCTCAGAGCTCGACGGTCCGTCCGCGGTCCGGCGTGCGCTCGAAGTCGGCATCGTCTCCAACATCGGGCATCGAGAGGAGGAGCTCCTTCAACGATCGTCGGCCCCTCGGCATCGCCAGCAGTGCCTCGCGCAAGATCTCCCGGTGCTCTGCCTCGACCGAGCGGCCATGCTCGGCGGCCCTGAGGCGGAGCGCGCGAACGACCTCTTCTTCGAGGCCGCGAACGATCAATTGGAACTTGCTCATTGGCCTCCTCGGAATGGCTCCGTAGGCGGTGCGCAGCTTCTCAGCCTCGGTCGCTGCTGAGCAGGCGCCTTAGCGCATTGCGGACCGGCGCAGGCTCGGTCCGCTATTTCGCGGCGAGTGCATGGAGCCCTTGCCGGGCGGCGACCGTCTACGATCGGCCCCTTGACTTAGGGTACGCTGTTTTTCTTCCCAAGAAAGAAGGCATGAGAGAGAATGAAGTGGCTAGCCGCAGGCGCGAATTTTTATGCCGCAGTAGAGCTGGCGAATTCGAGCGGCTCATCGTGCGCGCAGGATCGGTCATCGGTACTGCTCTCGCTTCGCCAGCGGGTACCGTGACCCATCAAGGCACGTAGGCGAACGAGCTGAAGTCGAAGATGTTGCGGTTCACGCCGGCCGGACTCTGGTAGGTGCGCGTGAGGCCGAGCCAGGTGTCGGTCACGGTGACTGTGAACTGCCGATCGGTGCTGCTCGAGGCGAAGAACCAGTAGTGGCCGTCGAGCGCGACCGCGTCGATCATCTTGACGGTGAGGTCGACGCCCTCAGCGCTGAAGAACCAGAAGTAGCCCGAGCCGTCGCTCACCTCGACCGCGCTGGCTGCCGTGGAACCCGATGGTGCCAGCCGGTCGACGGTGACCGTGAAGCGGCTCTGCAGCAGAGACAGGCTGGTGGAGGGAGCCTGGACCAAGAACGGCCGCGAATCCGCCTGCTGGCCGCCGAACATCACGACCAGGGTGTAGCTGCCTGCCGGCAGCGCCGGCACGAGGACCTCTGCGACGAGACCGGGATCGGGCGGCGGCGGGGCCTTGCAGTCCGGGTTGGGGCCGCCGAGGGCGAGGACGATCATGGTGCCATGGATCGCCAGCGTATAGCGGCACGAGAACGCGGGCCTCGCGATCGAGATCCTGAGCTCGTCGGCGCTCGTCGGCAGCGCCGGGCTGACTCCGAGGATCCGCTGGGCCTCGGCCGATGCGGTGGGCAGAAGGAGCGTGAGGGCCAGAGCAGCTCCTACGAGCTGGTTGGGTGAAGACATGCTCCATCACCTCTTAGTTATCGCAGGTTGACCTTGGCCCCTTCTCCGGTACCCGTCTCCGCGAACCCTTCAAGGAACCGCACCGGCACCATAGCCGATGCCCGATGTCCGTCCCATCGAACGTAAACCCAGGAACCCTCGTCCCTTCCGACGCCAGTGACTGTGCCCTCACACAGGTCGGGAAGATGGGCAACCTTCCTTTCTGCCGAAAGGCGCACCCGGTCGCCACGCTTGATGGCTTTATGGTTCACCTCCGGCTTACTGGTCGGCGAAGGTGCGAGCCAGGTTGTGGTCGAAAACGTCGGTACGCCTCGGACGGGCCTAGCCCCAGCCTGGACCGAGAGGTCAAGCGCGCGCGACTTCGCCATTCGGTCTTACTCGGCCGGCGGCAGCGGATGACCGTCGACCTTCGCCTCCGGGACCCGGTCCCACGTCGCCTCCTCGAGCTGCTCCCACGACAGCCTCCAGACGCCGCCTGGTCCGGAGAACGCGGCGATGTACAGCCCGTCGCGCCCGCTGGCGACGCTGAGCCGCCCTGCGATCGCGTCCAACCCGAGGAGTGCAAGGCGCTCGAGGCTCGGAGCGTTCGGGTCGAACCGATCGACGGCGAGGTGGGCCTTGTCCTTTCCTCCGGCAGTCTCGACGAGCAGGTAGACGCGCCCGTCCCTGCCGGCGGTGAGGCCGTCCACCGCCCGGGCCGCGGTGAACCGGACCGAGGCCGCGTCCATCCTCCGACCCGTGCTCTTCGCCACCTCGTCGAGGCGATGCTCGACGTCGGCCGGCGAGCGCTCGACGACCGCGACCTTGCCGCTGCCGACGGTCAGCTCGGCGCGGAGCTGCCCCGCGGGCGAGAATCTCCGCAGCCGGTAGCCGTACTCGTCGGCGAGCCAGACGCCGCCCTTCGGATCGCCAGCCATTCGCACGCCGCGCTCGAGGCGCATCTTGGTGTCCGCCTCAGGGAAGCGCCACGAGGCGAAGGCGTACTCCTCGCGCGCCACGGGCTTCCACTCCGAGCCGGCCAGGCCCATGAGCAGTGGCGGGGACTCCTTCTCGTCGACCACGACCTTGCCGTCGGCCCGCACGGCGAGCTTGATCTCGTGGGCGCGCACCGGGAACACCGCGACCATGGGCTGCCCGCGCGGCAAGGCGACGGCCGCCGGCCGCCAGCCCAGCTCGGGCGCCACCACTTCCTTGCCGGCGCGGAACAGCCGCGGACCGGCGGCCACGTCGAGGAGCAGCCAGTCGTCGCCGTCCGGCGACATGGCCGCCTCGCGAACGAAGGGCTCGTCGTCACCCGGAAGGCGCTCGAGCTTCGACGGCGTGGCGAGCGTTCCCTTGGGGCTCAGCGGGTAGACCTCGAGCGTGTCCGAGCGCAGCAGGAGCACCCGGCCGGCGGCGTCCGCCTGGACGAACTGGGGCGCCTTCCAGGTCGCCGCCAGGGCGACTCGCTCGGGGGTGAGGTGGCGCGGCGCGGCGGCCGTCGCCACGGCGGCGACGGCGAGCGCCAGGCAAGTGCCCGCCAGCGCGAGAGAGACGCGCGACGAACGAGAGGAGCTGGGTTGGGGGCAGGCGGAGGGTGTCATCGCGGTCACCTAGACCTCTTTCGAGACACATCCCAAATCGTTGCACGATTCAATGTACCCGAGCTCCACGCCGGTGGCGCTGTAGAAGTCGCACTCGGTGCAGAGCGAGGTGCAGACCTCGGAGGGCGTCGAGACGATGACCTTGTAGCTGAAGCACTTGGTGTAGGCAGATGCCGGCGCGACCGCGGCGAGCGCCAGCAACGAGAATACGGCTAGCACCCTCGTCACTCTCAGTGATCTCATCGTTCCCTCCATTCGCCTGGCTGGACTGCCAGGGCTTCTGTTGTTCGACAACGTTCTCACCCGTCCTGCCGCATCGGCAGCGGTGGCGACCCGGTCGCGGGCGCTTCGCGCTCCTCGAGCCGAAGAAGGCGCGCAACCGCTTCCCGGACGAGCGACGTGTCGGTCCGCCCCTGCCTGGTCGCGAGGGCATGGAGGGCCGCCATCTGGTCCGGGGGCAACCAGACCGTGAGCCTGGTCATCCGCTCGGGCCGAGGGACGCGCTCCCGCCTTGCCCTCTCGCGCTCGTCACGGGGCACCAGCGATGGCATCTCTCGTCCTCGCTCTCCTCGGCGCGGTCGACGCCCGTCGTTCCCGCGTCGGGACGTCGAGTGGGACCGACCGCAGCCGGAACGCCCTTGCCGGGCGACACACCGTCACCCGGAACCAGCCAGGACTGCGCCGGGGGCTCCCGGCGTCCGTCTGCGATCGGCCCCTTCGCTTAGCCTACGCTGTTCCTCTTCCCAAGAACTTCGGTATGAGCGAGAATCACATGGCTTGCCGTAGACGCGAATTTTTATGGCTGGACGGTGACGCTCTCCGGGATGTGACGTTTCGATGTCACGCGGCGACCGCGGTGCTCACCGTTGAGTTTAGGAGATGCGACAATGGAGGCTAACATGCCCCGGCCCATCCCGTCCTCGTCGAGCTCGGCGCAGACCCGGGGGGGCCTCGCCCCCGCCCGGGCAGCGGCTTGGGTCGAGCGTTTAGGAGATGCGATAATGGAGGGACCATGCCGCGGGCGATTCCTCCGCAGCTGAGCTTGGCGCTGACGTACCTGCGGACCGCGCGAGGCTGGACCCAGCAGGATCTCGCGTCGGCCGCCGGGGTATCGAGCCAGGTCGTCTGCGACTACGAGAAAGGGACCCGGAGGACGCTGCCGCGCGAGACGCTCGAGGAGCTGGTGGCGCGGATGGGCTACGCGCCGGAGGACGTGACCCTGGCGCTGCTGTTCCTGGGCGGCCTCTCACCTGCCGAGCAGGAGCAACGCGGGTCGCCCGAGGACCCGTCGCCGGCGGAGGTGCGACGAGCCAGGCGGATCGCCGCCCGGACAGGGTTGACGGAGACCAGCCGGCTGTACGGACAGCTGCTCGATCTTGGGCGTGCGCGGCGGGTGGAGCAGGCACGGATGCGAGCAGCCCGCCAGTGGGAGGCGCTGCGGCGTTTGACGACGGCGCAGCGGCTCGAGCTGGTCGAGCGCTCGCCCGGGCTCCAGCACTGGGCGCTCGTCGAGCTCCTGTGCGCCGAAAGCGTGCGCGCCGCGGCGGACCGCGCCGAGTCGGCGCTCGAGCTCGCCAGGCTGGCGCTGCGCGTGGCCGAGCTGGCGCCCGGGGAGGAGGCCTGGCGAAGCCGCCTCCAGGGTTACGCCTGGGCGTTCGTCGCCAACGCCGAGCGGGTGGCCAGCGATCTCGTGGCTGCGGAGGCGAGCTTTGCGACCGCCTGGCGGCTGTGGCGTGCGAGCGGCGCCGCTACGCGCGGTCCGCTCGGCGCCTGGCGCCTGCACGACCTCGAGGCGTCTCTGCGCCGGGACCAGCGGCTGTTCACGGCCGCTCTCGACTGCCTGGAGCTGGCGCTGGCCGCCGCCCCGGTCGAGGCCCGGGGCCGGATCCTGCTCAAGAAGGCCTACACGCTCGAGCAGGCCGACCAGATCGAAGCCGCCCTCGCCACGCTCGAAGACGCTGCGACGCTCGTGGACGGTGCCGGCGAGCCCCGCCTGCGCTGGGGCGTCGAGCTCAACCGGACCCTGATCCTCGCTCGTCTCGGGCACCACGAAGAGGCCGAAGCTCGCTTGCCCGCGCTGAGCGAGCTGACGCTCGAGCTCGGCAACCGTCTGGACCTGGCGCGGATGCTCTGGGTGAGCGGGCGGGTCGCCGCCGGCCTGGGCAAGCGCGAGGAAGCCCGGGCTGCGTTCGATCAGGCAAAGCGCGAGTTCGAGGAAGAGGACGCGAACGCCTACGACACCGCCCTGGTCTCGCTCGACGTGGCGATCCTCCTGCTCGAGGATGGGCACTCCGCGGAAGTTGCGGTCCTGGCCGAGCAGATGCTCGCGATCTTCCGCTCGCGGCGGGTCCCTCGGGAGGCGCTGGCCGCGCTTCGCCTCTTCTACCAGGCCGCGCAGGCAGGCAGGGCCACAGCCGCGGAGGCCAGGCGCTTGCTCGGCCTCTTGGAGGAGGCGCGGCGGCGCGAGCCGACTCTTGGCTCGGAGGACGGCGGCTGATGCGGGGGCCTGTCGTCGCAGGGTAGCCGGCGAAGCTCGCCTTGAACGCGCCTTCCGCTCGGCGAGAGGAGGACCCAAGAGGTGCAGATCACGGCTGAGGATTTGAGGGTGCTGGTCGGCTGGTTGCGCGTGCTGCCAGATCGGACGCAGGGTGAGATGGCGGCCGCGGCGGAAATCCATCCAACCACCTTGAGCCGGTACGAGCACGGCGGAACCGTCCCGGATCGGCGAATGCTGGAGAAGCTTGCCGCCGCGGTGCCGCTGCCGATGTGGGCGATCGATGGATTGATGCTACCCGTCATCGCGGTGACCCGCGCGCTCGCCGCCGGTCCGACGACCGAGTTGCCGAAGGACCTGGCTTCGCTGCTGCCGGCGGCGCTGAACCAGCTGCCAAGCGCCGCCGCCAGCGCTGGCATCGCAGAGTTCCTGCTCGAACCCGCCGGGGGCGAGCCCGAGGCCGCGCAGCGGCCCGCTGCCGAAGCCGGCGACCTGGACCTCGCCGTCCGGGAACCCGGGAGCTCGGAGGCGCCGCCGCCGGTCGAGCCCTCGCCAGGTGAGCTCGACTGGTGGCCGGAGCTCGAGCCTTTCATCGAGCGCCTCTGCACTGCGAGCGTGGAGGCCGCGGCGCACGACGCCGCGCGCGGCCTCGAGCTTGCGCGGCTGGCGCTGACCGTGGCCGAGCTCGCGCCAGGACCGCCGGCCTGGCTGTTGCGCCTCCGGGGCTGGGCCTGGGGCTTCGTCGGCAACGCCCAGCGCGTCGGGGGCACGCTGCCGGCTGCTGCGGCGAGCTTCGCGAGCGCCTCGACGCTCTGGCGCGCGGGCGCCTCGGCGCCCGGGAGCCGGCTCGCCGAGTGGCGCCTGCTCGACCTGGAGGCCTCGCTGCGCCGGGACCAGCGGGAATTCGCCACCGCCCTGGAGCTGCTCGACCGCGCGCTGGCCGAGGCGCCGACCGCGGCGCGAGGGCGCATCCTGCTGAAGAAGGCGTACACCTTGGAACAGGCCGGAGAGGTCGCGGGCGCGCTCGCCGCGCTGCGCGAGGCCGCGCCGCTCGTGGACGCGGCCGGGGAGCCTCGGCAGTCGTGGGGCCTGCACCACAACCTCGTCCTGGTGCTGTGCCAGCTCGGCCGTTATGCCGAGGCGGAGGCTGGCCTGCCCGAGCTGCAGGCGCGCACGCTCGAGCTCGGCAACGATCTCGATCGACTACGGACGCGCTGGGTGAGCGCGCGGGTCTCGGCGGGCCGCGGCCGGCGAGGCGAGGCCGCCGCCGAGCTCGACGAGCTGAGGGAGGAGTTCGCCAAGCGGCGCATCGCCTACGACACCGCGCTCGTCTCGCTCGAGCTCGCGATCCTCCACCTCGAAGACGGACGCGGCGGCGACGCCAGGGCCTTGGTCGAGCCGATGCTCTGGATCTTCAAGGACCAAGAGGTGAGCCGCGAGACCCTAGCTGCCCTGAGTATCTTTCGCCGGGCCGCGGAGAGCGAGATTCTCACGCTGGCGCTGGCACGGCGGGTCCTCCGCTCGCTCGAGCGCACGCAGGGCGGCGAGAGAGCCGCCTTGGCGGATCCCGCCTCGAGGTGAGCGCCTATTGTGGCCGGGCGCACCGCCCGCTTCCGCCAGACCCGGCCAGCTGGACGCAGCCCACCCTCCCACCGCTTGAACGGAGTCAAACTTCACTGCCGTCCTTGCTGGGCAGGCCAGCAAGTCCTCATGCGGCCCGGGGCGGGGATACGGAGCCGCCTGCGGACTCAGGGTCGCGGCCGTCCTCGCTGGCTGCTAGCCGTCCGGGTCCATGCCGGGGCCTGCATCAATGCCATCCGGGTCGCCGCCGGGGCCTGCGCTGAGCCACAGGCCGCGGAGCCAGCTCCACGCTTGGGTGAGCCAGGAGAGGCCGGCGTGGGCGATGGCCGGGTGAGCGGAGGCGCCGCCGGGGAGGGGCCTGGCGGCGGCGACCGAGGGGACCGCCAGCGCCACGGCCAGGATGAGCACGAGAAGCATCCGCATCCGGCGAGGCTG
>Ga0207699_10000191_pt1 | contig 37027 bp, 32 predicted proteins | sample LARL51metaG_FD_184344 | JGI IMG/M metagenome (GOLD analysis project Ga0207699, IMG submission 184344) | Corn, switchgrass and miscanthus rhizosphere microbial communities from Kellogg Biological Station, Michigan, USA - LAR L5-1 metaG... | ecosystem: Host-associated > Plants > Roots >...
CGGGTGCTCGCCGGCGGCACCGGCGCCGTCGTCCTCGCCGGGTCCCACCGCCTCGTCCTTGCCGCCGTCGCCCACGGCCACTCCGGCGGCGAGCGGCACGCCGCAACCGTCTCCGCCGCCGATCATGATCGTGGTGCTCGAGAACCACGGCTACGGCGACGTCATCGGCAATCCGGCGGCGCCGAATCTCAACGCCCTGGCGGCGCACTACGGGCTGGCCACCGCGTCGTACGCCTGGAGCCATCCCAGCCTGCCCAACTACCTCGACCTGATCGCGGGGAACAGCTTCGGCATCAGCTCCGACTGCACCGACTGCAGCGTCGAGGGCACCACCGTGGCCGACCAGGTCCTCAGCCGCCACGCCGACTGGGCAGCCTATGAGGAGTCGATGCCGTCACCGTGCTTCAAGGGCGATTCGTACGCCGGGCTCTACGCCAAGAAGCACGACCCCTTCATGTACTTCGCCCACATCCGCAACTCGCCGGCGCTGTGCAACAGGATCCAGCCGCTCTCCGCGCTCTGGCCCGCGCTCGACGCCGGCACGGTGCCGGCCTTCGCGTTCGTGACCCCGAACCTCTGCCACGACGGACACGACTGCTCGCTGCAGCAGAGCGACGCTTGGGTGGGCGGCTTCGTCAACCGGATCGCGGCCTCGACCTGGTTCGCGGCCGGCGGCGTGCTCATCGTCACCTACGACGAGGGCACCTCGAACGAGGGCTGCTGCGCGGGTGCGGCGGGCGGCCACATCGCCACCTGGGTGGTCTCGGGGCACACCCCGGCCGGGGCGCGGCTGCGCACGCCGGTCGACCACGCGGGCGTGATGCGCACCATCGAGCTGCTCTACCAGGTGCCCCCGACGGCGTACGCCGCCTGCGCCTGCAGCGGCGACCTGCTGGCCCTGATCGGCCGCTGAGCGGCGCGGGCCGCTTCTATACTGGCCCGCGATGGCAGACGTCGCCCAGCTGATCTCGACCCTGCTCTACATCGAGACGCTGCTCATCCTGGTCCGGGTGGCGCTCTCCTGGTTCCCCGGCATCGACCCCTGGAACCCCCTGGTGCGCGTGCTGCGCGCCGTGGTCGACCCGGTGCTGCTGCCCTTCCGCCGCATCCTGCCCACCTTCGGCGGCATCGACTTCTCGCCGATCCTGGCCATCATCGTGCTGAGCTGGCTGAGCAACCTGGTCAAGCGCCTCGGCGCCGGCTTCAACCCCGGCCTGGAGGTGGCCGGCGCCATCGTCGAGATCGTGCTGACCATCATCATCGTGTTCTGCGTCGTCGTCCTGCTCCGCGTCCTCATCTCCATCTTCGACGCAGACCCCTGGCATCCCGTGGTGCAGGCCATCCGCCAGATGTCGAACCCCCTGATCCGCCCCTTCGCCGCGGTGGTGCCGCGCTCCCGCGGCGTCGACCTCGCCGCCGCCGCCGCACTCACCGTGTACGTCGTCCTCTACTTCGTCGCCAAGGCGATCTTCAGCATCTGGTTGACGGGACTGGTGATCTGAGGCGGGGGTGGTGCCGGCCGTGGGATTCGAACCCACACGGACTTGCGTCCAACGGTTTTTGAGACCGCCGCGTCTACCCTTCCGCCAGGCCGGCCCGGGTTCCGGAAAGCTTAGCGCTTACCCGCTCCGGAACCCGGTCGGCCCACTGCCTTGAAGGTCGGCCCGGTATCCGGACGGGCCCTTCCTCACCCCCGGGGGAGCGAGGGAGGGCCGTCCGGACGGACCAACTGAACTTCGGTCAGTCGCCGCTGTGGCGGCGGCGCCGGGCCAGGTACACGATGCCGGTGCCGGCGAGCACCAGGCCGAGACCCTCGGCCAGAGCGCCCATCAGGCCCGCGCCCGTGTTCGGGGTGGTGATGCCGAGGACCTGGGCGGCCACGATGGTCACCGGCTCGTCCCCGCATCCGCTCACCGCGGTCAGGTTGGCGTCGTCGCCGTTGTAGGTGGCCACCCACTCATAGGTTCCGGTCGCGGTCGGCGAGAACGTGCCGGACGCGGCCACCCCGTTGCTGAGCGGCTGGTCGCTGCTGATGAAGACCGGCGTGCCACTGCAGGTGGTGTCGCCGGCTCCGAAGAGTTGGAAGGTGACGGTGCCGGTCGGGTTGAGACCGCCGCTCACCGTCGCGGTGTCGGACACCGAGGTGAGGCCCACCGTGCCGCCGGCCGACTGGGCCGTGGTGATCGAGGGCTGCACCTTGTGCCAGTTCTTGACCGCGTTCGGGCTGTCACCCGGGACGCTGTCGTTCGTGCTGCGGGTCAGCTGCACGCCGTCCACCGTGATCACGACGCTTGCATTGATCACGCTGGTGCCTTCCACGCTGGAGGTGAGGACGTCGGTGCAGGTGCCCAGCCCGTTGCTGATGGTGCAGCTCGGGGAGGCCAGCGATCCGGGACCGCTCACCAGGCTGAAGCTGACCACCGTGCCGTCGGGCGCGGGCGCCGGCTGGTTGTTGCCCGAGCCGTCGTTGGTGGTGACGGTCGCGGTCAGGGTGTGCAGGTCACCGACCGGGTCGTCGGCGCTCAGCGGGCTGAGGCCGATGTTGGCGGTGACGTAGTTCTTGGTGGCCGGACCCGTGCCGCCCGGGCCCATGTTGCCGTCGGTGCTGCGATGCACCGTCAGCCCACCCATGGTCACGTCCGCGGCCACGTTGGCGACGAAGGTGTCGGGAACGTCGTTGTTGATGGTCAGGGTGCAGGTCGCCTTGACGGTGCCGTCGTTCTGCGGGGTGACCGTCGGGTTGTCGCAGGTGGTGGAGACGTCGCCCGGAGCCACGTCGCCCGCGTCGCTGACCGACGGGGTGATCGAGAAGCTCACCGGCGTCTCGCCCGCCGGGAAGGCGGTGACCACGATGTCGAAGACGTGCTGGTGTCCGATCTCGTTGGAGGCGGACGGGCCGATGCCCACCGCGGCGTCAACGTAGGTCTTGGTCGCTGCGCCCGAGCCCAGGTCCGCGGGACCGCTGTTGCCCGAGGTGCTGCGGGTGATCTGCTTGCCGTCGATGGTCATCACCGCCGAGGCGTTCAGGGTGAACACGCCCGCGGTGTCGCTGTTGATGGTGTAGGTGCAGGTGGCGGTGTTGCCGCTGATCACCGGCGTGCCGCAGGTGTTGGTGTTGGTGACGTCGGGCGTCGGCGAGATCGACGGGGTGATCGCGAAGAGGTAGGTCTGGCCGGTCGGCAGGGCCGTGGCCGTGATGGTGAAGGTGTGCGGCGCGTTGACCTCGTTCTCCGCCGCGTGCGGGGTGATCCTGATGGCGCCGTCGACGTAGGTCTTGATGGCCGGCCCGCTGTTGCCGTTCTGGCCGTCGGTGGTCAGCACCACCGAGAAGCCGTTGACGGTGATGTGCGCGGTGGCGTTGGCGGTGAAGACGCCGGCGGTGCTGCTGTTGATGGTGACGTCGCACTTGGCCTGGTCACCGTGCGTGCTGTCGCCCGCGGTGATCGTCGGGTTGGCGCAGGTGCTGGTGTCCTCGAGGTCGGGCGTCGGCGTGATCGAGGCGGTGATCGAGTTGAAGGTGGTGGTGGCGCCGGTCAGGCCGGTCACCGTGATGTGGAAGGTGTGCGGCGAGCCCACCTCGTTGACGGCGTTCGGGGTGATGGTGATGGCGCCGTCGCCGTAGGTCTTGACGGCCGGGCCGCTGTTGCCGTTCTGGCCGTCGGTGGTGACCGTGACGTGCAGGCCGCCCATGGTCACCGTGTCGGTGGCCGTGGCGGTGAAGGTGTCAGCGGTCGAGTTGTTGATGGTGATGGTGCAGGTCGCGGTGTTGCCGCTCACGGTCGGGGAGCCGCAGGTCGACGACACCGACCCTGGCGGGTTGCTGTGCGAGTCGAGCACCGAGTAGGTCACCGGGCCGAACGACGGCGTGCCGGTGGTGCCCGGGAGGGCGGTCACGGTGACGGTGAAGGTGTGCGGTGCGCCCACCAGGTTGACCGCCATGGGCGGGCCGATGGCGATGGTGGCGTTGACGTAGGCCTTGGTGGCCGGGCCGCTGCCGCCGGGGCCGTGGGTGCCGCTGGTCGAGCGGGTCACCGACAGGCCGCCCAGGGTCATCGTCGCCGAGGCGTTGGCGGTGAAGGTGTCGACCGTGGCGCTGTTGATGGTCAGGGTGCAGGTCGCCGTGTTGCCGCTGACGGTCGGCGAGCCGCAGGTGCTGGTGTCGGTCGAGGGGGCGTTGCTGCCGGAGTCGACGGCGGAGGCGGTGATGCTGTTGAAGACCACCGAGGTGCCGCTGGGCACGTACGCGGTGGCGGTCACGGTGAAGACGTGCGCGGTGCCCACTTGGTTCACGGCGCTCGGGCCGATGGCGATCGAGGCGTCGACCACGGTGAGCGGCTCGTCGCCGCAGGCGCTGGCGCCGGCGCGGTTGTGGCCGCCGCTGCTGATGTCACCGCTGTAGAACGCCTGCCACTCGTAGGTGCCGACGGCGTTGGCCGCCGTGGTGGTACCTGACGAGGGGACCACGCCACCACTCAGTGCGAGGGCGCCGCTGTCGTAGATCGGAGTGCCCGTGCAGGCGGTGCCGCTGAACAGCTTGTACTCGATGGTGCCGCCCGGCGTGCCCGAGATGGTGCCGCTCAGGGTGGCCTGGTCGCTGACCGCCATGCCCGGGGTGATGGTCATCGCCGCCGAGGTGGTCCCGTGCGCCGACTGCTGGGTGGTCACCGTGGGCGTCAGGCAGAAGGAGAAGCGGCCGGTGGTGTAGTCCTTGAGGGTGGCCGTGGTCTCCTGCGACGAGCGCGTCTCGGAGAGGAAGTCGCTGAAGCACGCCGAGCTCTCGTTGCTGAGGTCGGGCGGGATCAGGTCGGTGAGGTCGACGCCCTCCTCGAGGAACTGGTTGGTGCCCAGGCTCAGGTTCGGCGCCCAGGGCTCGGTGAGGCTGCTCGGGTTGGCGATGGCGCACATGTCGGTCATGTCGACGCCGCTGCCGCCGCAGAGGCCGCCGGTGTTGAGCTCGACGAGGTTGTTCTGCGCCTTGGGATCGCTCGGGTTCCACTCGTAGAGCTGCACCGACTGGTTGTCGCCGCCGCCCTCGTAGTTGCTGACCACGAGCAGGTCGCCGACGTCGTGCAGGCCGGTGAAGCCGCCGCCGTCGGTGCAGCTGTGCTGGCTCTTCATCAGCCAGAAGCCGGCGAAGGAGTCGCCGTTGTTGGAGTCACGCTCCTGGGCCAGGTAGACGAGGAGGTGGCCCTGCTTGGGGCCCGAGGTGGGCACGAAGGCCGCGCCGTAGGCGTTGAGGATGTCGTCCTTGTTCAGCGGGTTGTTGAGGCTGACGCAGCCCCAGGTGCTGAGGTCGCCGATGTCCTTGACGCCCGCTCCGTTCGAGGAGAAGTAGGTCGGGTCGGGATTGCCGAAGTCTTGCTGGAAGATCTTGCCGACCATCGGCGGGTTGGTCGGGTTGCAGCTCGGCGTGCCGGGGAAGAGGCATGCCCAATCCCAGGGCGGCGGCGTGGCCGCGTTCTGGGCGATGTTGCCGTCGAGCTCGAAGAGCCCGGCGTCGACGGTGTTGGGCGCGCTGGCCAGGCCGGTGACCATGCCGGGGACCAATGCCGCGGCCATGATGCCAACGCTGGCCAGGAGGCTGAGTGCCCCGGCCGCGCGCTTGGCGAGCGGCCCTCCCAGGCTCCCTCTGAGACTACTCACGGTATTGGTGCCCCCTTGACGGTGTGGTCCTGTCCTGCCCGAAAATCGGACGTCGCGCAGGCGCACCGGTGGCGGGTGCTCCAGTTCTGCAAGTCGCCGCAGTCAGCGGTGACGTGCCCCACGCCTGCCCCTGGCCCTCGTTCTGCCCCGAGGAGGGAGACGCCGAGCATGCCGTCACGTGACGTGCCTGCCCCCACCCACCTGACGGTCCTGGTGCCCCTGGTTCCGATGAAGCCCTTGCTTCGTCTGATGGATCTGGACCGGATTATGGGGGTGCTCGTTTCGTGAAGTCTGTAAACGGTCGTAAAGACAGAGGGCCACTTGTATCGGCGTGTTGATCGGCAAGGGCCGGTCTGTGACGAAAATTACGATCCCGCCACCGACCCGGGCCGAGCCCGGCGGCCGGCGGGAACCGCAGCGGCGGCCACCGCGTTGGCTTGGGTGATGGACGACGAGTCGCTCCTGGAGCGAGCCCGGCAGGGCGACTCGGCCGCCTTCACAACCCTTGTCGAGCGTTACCAGGACGACCTCTACACCATGGCCGTGCGCCTCCTCGGCGTCCCCGCGGACGCCGCCGACGTGGTCCAGGAGACCTTCCTGCGCGCCTACATGCGCCTGCCCGAGCTGCGGGCGCTGTCGGTGCGGGGCTGGCTCTTCCGGGTCGCCGTCAACGCCTGCCGCGACGTGCAGCGCCGCGCGGTGCGCCGCCCCGCCGACCCGCTCGAGGACGGCGAGGGCAAGGTGCTCGAGCTGCCCTCGCCCGGCGTCGGCCCCGAGGCGGCGGCCGAGGCCCGGGAGCGCGCCGCCGCGATCCGCGAGGCGCTGCTCGGTTTGCCCCAGGATTACCGGGTGGCCGTGGTGCTCCGCGACGTCAACGACCTCGCCTACGAGGAGATCGCCGAGGTGCTGCACGTGCCCCTGGGCACGGTGAAGTCGCGGATCAGCCGGGCGCGCACCATGCTGGCCGGCGCCCTGCGCAGCTCCGGCGGGCTGTTCGCCGCCGAGGGACACGGCTGATGGGCGAGCGGCACGTCGAGGACCTCTTCTCCGCCGCCTACGACGGCCTGCTCGACGAGCGCGCCCAGGCCCGCTTCGACACGCACCTGGCGGGCTGCGAGCGCTGCGCCGCCGGGCTGCGCGACTTCCGCGTCGCGGTGGACGCGGTCCGCGCCCTGCCCGCCGCCCGCATGCCGGTGCGCGTCGTTCTGCCGGCCACGCCGCCGGTGGCCGAGCGCCGCTCGCTGCTGCCCCCGTCGCTGGGACGGCTGCGCCTGCCGCGGCCGGGGCCGGCCTTCAGCGCCGGGTTGCTGGGGGCGGTGGGCATCGCCGTGGTGGTGCTGGCGGTGCACGGCCACGGCGGCTCCAACACGGCGGCCGGGTCGTCGGTGGCCTTCAGCAACCTGCCCTCCGGGGCCACCAGCGCGGCGGGGGCGGGGGCGGCTGCCCAGCGCGGGGCGGCCGATGCCGGCGCGGCGGGCAACTGCGTCAAGCCGGTGCTGTCGAAGACGCTCCATTCCGGCTCGGTCGCCGCCGCGGCCGCGCCCACCGGCTTCGCCAACCGGGTGAGCGTGGGCATCCCGCAGCGGCCCGGCCAGGAGCTGGTGCTGGCAACCACCGGCGGGCACTACACGCCCGGCTCGCAGGTGCTCGTCTACGCCGTGCTGACCACCTCGTCGGGGCAGCGCACGGCGGTGGTGCCCTGCGTCACCCTGCGCGGCCCCGAGTTCGCCGGGGAGCCGCGGGCCGCGGCTGCCGCAGCCGGCGAGGGCGGTACAGCCACCGCGAGCGGCAGCGCCTCGTCCCAGCAGTACGACTCCAATTTCGCCCCGAACAGCGCCCTGTCGCTCATCGGGGAGATCCCGCTGGCCGTGGCCACCGCCACCACGCAGTCGGTCGGCGAGCTGCCCGTGCAGGCGGTGACCATCCCCGCCAATCTGCCACCGGGCAGCGTGGTGCACCTCGTCGCCGTCATCCCGGCGGGCGTGCCCGGCTCCTCGGACCAGGAGCCGGTCGAGGCGGTGCTGACCCTGGACGTCTCCTAGACTCGGGGGCATGCCTCGACGAGCCGCGGTGCGGCCGGGGGGCCGGCGGCGCCGGCTGCTCCCGGTGGTCGCGCTCTCGATACCTCTGACTCTCTCGGCGTGCGCGCCCGCGAGCCCGTCGCCGGGAGGGCGGGCCTCGCCCTCCGGCGGCCTGGTGGTGATCACCGCCGGCGGCAGCGCGCTGGTCGACGGCCAGGCCGACGTGCCGCCGACCCTCGACCTGCGGGTCAGCGCCTCGGAGTCGCTCAGCCCCGCGGCGGTGGCGGCCCGGCTGGACGGCGCGCCGCTGGGGCTGGCGCAGGCGGCGGGCGGCGCGGTGACGGCTTCGGTGCGGGCCATGCCGCTCGGGTCAGCACACAGCCTCGACCTCACCGTGCCGGGGCGCTCTGCGGAGCGGATCGGATTCCACGTGGTGCCGCCTGCGGGCGCGATGGCCGCGCTGCACGCCGACTCCCGCGACGGCGCGGTGCTCGACGTGGCCCTGCAGTTCGCCCCTGACCACCGCGCGGTCGAGGCCGCCCTGCCGCGGGGGGCGGCGGTGAGCTGGCCGGACGGCAGCCACCTGCGAGCGACCTGGCGCACGGCGCCGGGCGGCAGCTTCTCGCTGCCCCCGGGGCTGCCGGTGGCGCGCGGCTCGCACCTGGCCGCGGGGCTCTCGCTCGACCTCGGCGCCGTGCCCGAGGGGACGGTGCGCAGCGCCGTGGAGCCGGCCACTGCGGCACTCGGCTCGGCGCCGCTGGTGGTGGCCTTCACGGTGGGGACGGCGCGGTCGCGCGCCTCGCTGGCGGCGCACTGGTCGCAGATCTCGCTGGTCAGCCCCACCGGGATCTCGGTCGGCGCGGACGGCAGCCTGCACGGCAGCCCCGATGCCGCCGCGCTGTCGACCGCCGGCGACCACGGATTGCCGGTCTGGCCGCTGATCCAGAACGACGCCTCGGACAGCGCGGCGATCAGCGCGCTGCTCGAGAACGGCGCCGCGGTGGGGCGCTTCGTGGCGGCGGCGCGCCGGGTCGCCGCCGGTGGCGGCTTTCCGGGGCTGCACCTCGACATCGAGGGTGTGCCGGCCAAGGACCGGGCGCAGCTGAGCGCGCTGATCACGGCGCTCGCCGCGGGGCTGCACGCCGACGGGCGCAAGCTCGCCGTGGCGGTGGTGCCGCACAAGCCGGGGCACCTCAACGTGTACTCGGCGGCGTACGACATGGGCGTGATCAGCGGCGCCGCCGACCTGGTCACCCTGATGGCCTACGACGAGCACACCTCGCTGACCGGGCCGGGCGCGGTGGCCGGGCTGGCCTGGGACCGGCAGGTGCTGGGCGGCAGCCTGCCGGAGATGCACTCGACCACCACCGCGCTGCTCGGGCTGCCCCTTTACGCGCGCACATGGGACGCCGACGGCGCCCACGCCGACTCCTACGCGGCATCACTGGCCGCGGCGCTGTCGACACACGGCGCGCGCGTCGACTACGACTTCAACGCGGCCACACCCTTCGTGCACAGCGCCGACGGCTTGTCGACCACCTACTTCGACGACGCGTCGAGCCTGAGCGCGAAGCTGGCCCTGGTCGGGTCGCAGCACCTGCGCGGAATCGCCTTGTGGCGACTGGGATTCGAGGACCCCGCGCTCTGGGCTGCACTGCCCGCCAACCCGCCCCGCCCCTGACCGGCGTTCTAGCTCTCCGGCGCCCGGGGCTGGTCCCCGAGGTCGGGCAGATCCATCGAGTTGATCATCTCGCGGAAGATGGCGAGCTTCTCCTCGTCCTCCTCCGACATCTCGGGCTCCGCGTTGCCCTCGCCCTCGCCTTCCTTCTCCGGCAGGACGCCCGCCTTGTCGAGCACCTCGTCGGCCACGAAGATGGGCGCGCCCACCCGGACGGCCACGGCGATGGCGTCGGAGGGCCGGGCGTCGATGTCGAGGTTGCGGCCGTCGGCGCTGGCCAGGATGCGCGCGTAGAACACCTCGTTGCTCAGCGAGGTGACCACCACGCGGTGCACCTGCACCTCGACCGCGCCGAGCACGTTGACCAGCAGGTCGTGGGTGATCGGCCGCTCCGGGGTGATCCCCGTGATCTTGAGGGCGATGGCGTTGGCCTCGTGGATGCCGATCCAGATGGGCAGGTAGCGCTCGGCCTCCTTCTCCTTGAGGATGACCACGTGCTGGTGGGTGGGCATGTGGACCCGGATGCTGTCGACGGACATCTCGATGAAGTCGCCCATGGGCCTGATGATAGCTCCGCCGTTGGGGAGCACCCGCTCGCGACAGGATCGCGTCGAGCGGAGCTGAAATCGAGCTCGGGTCGAGCTCAGGGCTCCGCCACCGAGGCGCCCTGTCCCGGCGACTCCTCGACCTCCACCTCCAGCCGGGCGGGCAGCTCGGGCAGCCGGGCGCGCAGCCGGCCGAGCAGGTAGCCGGCCAGGCACTCGCAGGTGGTGTTGGGCACGGGCAGGACGCACACCTCCGCCGCGGGGAAGACGAAACGCCGCTCGCCCTGGCGCATCTCGACGTGCGCGTCGGCGGTGTGGCTCACCTCGATGTCGGGGCACTCGGCGGGGATGAGCATGTGGTGGTCGAGGGCGTTGCACTCCTCGGCGACCACCGACTTGAGGGCGCCGAAGTCGACCACGGTGCCGTCGGCGCGGACGCGGCCGTGGGCGCGCAGCGAGACGCGGTAGTTGTGGCCGTGGATGCGCTCGCTGCCCGTCTCCAGGATGCTGAAGTGGGCGGCGGCGAAGCCGAGCCGGTCCTTGCGGATCTCCAGCACCGCGGCCTGGGGGCGGGGCGTCGGGGCGGAAGGAGGCGCCATGCGCGGCTACCATAGCGCGTCGTGCCGCGCGAAACCCTCCTGCTCATCGACGGCCATTCGCTCGTCTTCCGCGCCTTCTTCGCCATGCCCGCGCTGACCAACACGCGCGGCGAGATGACCAACGCGGTGTACGGCTTCACCTCGATGGTGCTCAAGGTCTTCAACGAGCACCATCCCGACTACGCCATCGCCGCGTTCGACCCGAAGGGGCCGACCTTCCGGCACGAGGAGTACAAGGAGTACAAGGCGCAGCGGCCGCCGGCGCCGGACGAGATCGTGCGCCAGATGCCCTGGTGCCGCCAGGTCGTCGAGGCGCTCAACATGCCCATCGTCGAGGTGCCCGGCTTCGAGGCGGACGACGTCATCGGCACCCTGGCGCGACGCGGTGAGGAGGCGGGGCTGGACGTGCTCATCCTCACCGGCGACCTCGACGCGCTGCAGCTGGTGACACCGCACGTGCGGGTGTACGCGACGCGGCGGGGCATCACCGACACCGTGGTGTACGACATGGAGCGCGTGCACGAGCGCTACGGGTTCGAGCCGCCGCTGGTGGTCGACTTCAAGGCGCTGCGCGGCGACACCTCGGACAACATTCCCGGCGTGCCGGGAATCGGCGACAAGACGGCGATGTCGCTGGTGCAGGAGTACGGGCCGCTGGAGTCGATCCTCGAAGCGGTGCCGTCGATGAAGGAGGGACGGGTCAAGCGTGCGCTGGCGGAGAACGAGGCCGTGGCCCGGGTGAGCAAGCGCATGGCCACCATCGTCGTCGACCTCGACGTGCCGCTCGACCTGGAGGCGGCGCGCTATCGCAGCTACGACCGCGACCGCGTGGTCAGGCTGTTCGACGAGCTGGAGTTCCGCTCGCTGGTGCCGCGACTGCCGGCACGGAGCAACGGGGGCGGCGCCCTGGCTGCTGACGCCGCCGTCGCGCCGTCGTTCTACGGGGCGGCGCCGCCGGTGCTGCCGGCGCCCGGGCAGGGTGAGCTGAACTTCGAGGGTGATGGTCCGCCGTCGCCAGCGGCTGTCGAGGTGATCCGTGACGTCGACGTGGTGCGCGACGTCGTCGAGCACCTGCGCGCGGCGGCCGGGGGCATCGCGGTGCGCACCGTCGTCGACGAGCCGGCGCGGCACGGCATCATCGCGGGCGTTGCGCTGGCGGCTTTGGACGACCCCTCGCACGCGTGGTACCTGCCCGTCGCGCACCAGGTGCTCGACGGCTCGTCGCCGCCGGAGTCGGTGGAGTTGGTGGGCTCGTTGATGGGCGATGCGTCGGTGCGCAAGACGGGCTACGACCTCAAGCGCGAGGTGCTCGCCTGGCGACGCAGCGGCATCTCGGTGCAGGGGCTGGACTTCGACCTCATGCTGGCCGCCTACCTGCTCAACCAGCGCATCCGGGTGCCCGCGCTGCCGCAGCTCGTCGCCGACCTGGTCGGCGCCTCCTGCGACACCGAGGAGGCGGTGCTGGGCAGCGGGCGCGGGGCCAAGCGTCCCACCGATCTCACCGTCGAGGAGGCGTCGGGCTGCTACGCGGCGATGATCGCCTTCTCCGGGCCGGTGCGGCGGGCGCTGGAACGCGACATGGAGACCATCGGCGTGCGCGCGCTGCACGACGAGATGGAGCTGCCCGTGGCGGCGGTGCTCGCCGAGATGGAGCTGCTCGGCATCAGCGTCGACGGCGATGCCATGGACTCGCTGCGCGACGAGATGGAGAAGCGCATCCGCGAGATCGAGTCCGAGGTCTATGACGCGGCGGGCTACACCTTCAACCTGGCCTCCACGCAGCAGCTCGCCAAGTTCCTCTACGACGACCTGGGCCTCGCCTCCGGTCGCAAGACCAAGACGGGACGCTCCACCGACGCCGACACCCTGGAGGCGCTGCGCGAGGAGAACCCGCTGGTGGAGCTGGTGCTGGAACACCGCTCGCTGACCAAGTTGAAGGGCACCTACGTCGACGCGCTGCCGCAACTGGTAGAGCGCGACGGGCGCGTGCACACCTCGTTCAACCAGGCGGTGGCCACCACGGGACGGCTGTCCTCGGCGGATCCCAACCTGCAGAACATCCCCGTCCGCACCGAGATCGGGCAGCGCATCCGCGCCGCCTTCGTGCCCGGCGATCGCTCCCACGTGCTGGTCAGCGCCGACTACTCGCAGATCGAGCTGCGCGTGCTGGCTCACGTCACCCAGGACCCCGGGCTGCTGGAGGCCTTCCGGCAGCGCGAGGACATCCACACGGTGACGGCGTCGATCGTCTACGGCGTGCCGCACGAGGCGGTGACGCGCGACATGCGGCGCAACGCCAAGGTGGTCAACTTCGGCCTGGTCTACGGGCTCTCCGAGTTCGGCCTCTCCCGCGACACCGGCATGTCGCGCGAGGACGCCGCCGCCTTCATCCAGACCTACTTCACCCGCTTCGCCTCGGTGACGCAATGGCTGGAGGCGACGCGCAACCACGCACGCGAATGGGGCTTCGTGCAGACCATCTTCGGCCGGCGCCGCTACATCCCCGACATCCGCGCCGCCAACCGCGGCATCCGCCAGGCCGCCGAGCGCATGGCGGTCAACATGCCCATCCAGGGCGCAGCCGCCGACATCATGAAGTACGCCATGGTGCGTGCCGACCACCTGCTCCGGGAAGCCGGGATGCAGGCGCGACTGCTGCTGCAGGTGCACGACGAGCTGGTGCTCGAAGCGCCGCGCGGCGAGCTGGACGCGCTCGTCGACCTGCTGCGCACGGCCATGGGAGGGGCCGCGACGCTGAGCGTGCCGCTCGACGTCGATGTCAAGGCCGGCCAGAACTGGCGGGACATGTCGCCACTGGCGGTGCTCACCGCGGCGCCCGCCGAGTCTTCGTAGGTTCCCGCCCCGCCTTGCCTGAGCTGCCCGAGGTCGAGACGGTCGCCCGCGACCTGCGCGGCGCCGTGGTCGGCCGCACCATCGGGCACGTCGACGTGCTGCACGGCGGGGTGATCCGCTTCCCGCTGCCCGAGGCGTTCGCCGCGGGACTCACCGGCGCGCGCATCGAGGCGGTGGACCGCATCGGCAAGTTCATCCTCTGCCCGCTCGACACCGGCGACGAGCTGGTCATCCACCTGGGCATGACCGGCCACGTGCTGGTGGTCGCCTCGCCGTCGGAGCCGCTGGCTCCCCATACGCACCTGCGCTGCGGTCTCGACGACGGCCGTGAGTTGCGCTACGACGACGTGCGCCGCTTCGGCCGTTTGCTGCTCGGTACGCGCGAGGAGCTGCGCGCCGCACGGGCGCTGCCGCCGCTGGGCGTCGATCCCATGACCTCCGAGTTCACCTTCGCCCAGCTCGACGCGCTGCTGCGCCGCACCACGCGGATGCTCAAGGCGGCGCTGCTCGACCAGGGCGGCGTGGCGGGGCTGGGCAACATCTACGTCGACGAGGTCTGCTTCCTCGCCGGCGTGCGGCCGACGCGGCGCTGCCACCGGCTGACCCGGCGCGAGCGGCAGGCCATCTTCGACGCCATCCCGGTGATTCTGCGGAAGGCCATCGACGCGCGCGGCTCGTCGGTCGACGACTACCGCGACGTCTGGAATGCGCAGGGCTCGATGCAGGAGCGCCTGCAGGTGTACGGGCGCGGCGGGCAGCCGTGCTTCCGCTGCGGCACAGTGCTGACGCGCACCGTGGTGGGCGGACGCACCACGGTGTACTGCCCGCGGTGCCAGCGATGAAGGTGTGCATCGCCTCCTACGACGACGACCCGCCGGAGGGCGGCCAGGGTGTGTACGTGCGTGGGCTCCGCGCGGCGCTGGCCGAACGCGGCGTGGAGGTGCGCACCGTCGCCGGACGCGGCGCGAACGCGATGCAATACCGGCGCCTGCTGCACCGCGCGCCGCTCGACTTCTCCCTGGCGCTGCGGCGCGATCCCTCACCATTGCTGCGCGACAACCCCGACGTCGTGCACGCGCAGGGCGGCCCCGGCGGCGTGCTGCTGCTGCGCCCGCTGCCCGTGCCGCTGGTCTACACCGCACACCACACCTACAGGCAGGCGTATCCCTTGCTGCTGGCGCCGAAGCGTGCCCTGGCACCGCTGGAGCGGCGTGCCTATGCGCGCGCCGCGGCGGTGATCGCGGTCTCACCGTCGACGGCCGATGCGGTGCGCGCCATGGGCGTACCGCACGTCGAGGTGGTGCCGCCGGGCATCGACGTCGACCGGCTCAGCGCGTTCGGCGAGAGCCGGCGCGAACCGGGCATGATGCTCTTCGTCGGCCGCATGGAGCGGGAGAAGGGCGCGCTCGCGGCCTTCGCGGCCATGCTGATCCTCACCCAGAAGCGGCCCGGGACTCGCGGTGTCATGGTCGGTCGCGGCAGCCTGGAACGCGTGGTGCGCCTGAACCTGGGCCGTGCCGGTGGGGCCATCGAGTATCGCGGCGCGGTGTCCGACGAGGAGCTGCGCTCTCTCTATGCGCGTGCCTCGGTTCTCTTGATGCCGTCGCGCTACGAGGGGCTGGGCCTGGTCGCCCTGGAGGCCATGGCGGCCGGCGTCGCGGTGGTGGCCTACGACGTCACCGGCCTGCGCGACGCCGTGGGTGACGCCGGAGTGCTGGTACCCGCGGAGGACAGCGAGGGCCTCGTCGCCGCGACGCGCGCGCTGCTCGACGACCCGGCCCGCCGCGCCGAGCTGGCCGCTAGCGGGCGTGAGCGGGTGGCCCGCGAGCACTCCTGGGCGGTCGCTGCGGCGCGCGTCGAGGAGGTCTACAGAGCGGTGATCGCCAGCTGACGCCGGGCAGGCGTACCGGGCTGGCCGTGGGTGGGCGGGAGGTAGACTCGCTCTCCCATGCCCAAGTTCGAGCTCGTCGCCCCGTACACCCCCGCGGGCGACCAGCCCGGCGCCATCGAGGCCCTCGACCGCGGGCTGCGCGAGGGGATGCGCGAGCAGACGCTGATGGGCGTCACCGGCTCGGGCAAGACCTTCAGCGTGGCCCACGTCATCCAGAAGCAGCAGCGGCCGACGCTGGTGCTCTCGCCCAACAAGACGCTGGCGGCGCAGCTCTGGGCCGAGTTCCGCGAGTTCTTCCCGAGCAACGCGGTCGAGTACTTCGTCTCCTACTACGACTACTACCAGCCCGAGGCCTACATCCCGCGCACCGACACCTACATCGAGAAGGACTCCAGCCGCAACGAGGAGATCGACCGGCTGCGCAACAGCGCCACCCGCGCGCTGCTGACCCGGCGCGACGTCATCGTGGTGGCCTCCATCTCCTGCATCTACGGCATCGGCTCGCCGGAGAACTACCTCGGCGAATCCGTGAGCGTCAAGCGTGGCGAGTCGATCCGCCGCGACATCCTGCTGCGCAAGCTGGCCGACCTGCAGTACTCGCGCAACGACCAGGACTTCGGGCGCTCCAAGTTCCGCGTCCGCGGGGACACGGTCGACGTGCAGCCCGCCTACGAGGAGCTGGCCACGCGCATCGAGTTCTTCGGCGACGAGGTGGAGTCGATCAAGGAGTTCGACCCGCTGACGGGCGAGATCCTGGCCGCGCGCGAAGAGTTCACCGTCTTCCCCGCCTCGCACTACGTGACCCCGCGCGAGCAGATGGTCAACGCCCTCGAGCTGATCGACCAGGAGCTCACCGAGCGGGTGGAGTGGCTGGAGCGGCACGGCCGCCTGCTCGAGGCGCAGCGGCTCAAGCAGCGCACCACCTTCGACATGGAGATGATGCGCGAGACCGGCTCCTGCGCCGGCATCGAGAACTACTCGCGCCACCTCACCGGGCGCGCCGAGGGCGAACGGCCCTTCTGCCTGCTCGACTTCATGCCCGACGACGCGCTGGTGGTGGTCGACGAGTCGCACGTCGCCGTGCCCCAGATCGGCGGCATGTACGGCGGCGACCGCTCGCGCAAGATCCCGCTGGTCGAGTACGGCTTCCGGCTGCCGTCGGCGCTCGACAACCGGCCGCTCACCTTCGCCGAGTGGGACTCGATGGTGGGCCAGATCCTCTACGTCAGCGCCACGCCGGGGCCGTACGAGGAGCAGCACGCCAAGCAGGTGGTGGAGCAGATCATCCGGCCCACCGGCCTGGTCGACCCGCTGGTGGAGGTGCGCAAGTCCGAGGGCCAGATCGACGACCTGCTGCGCGAGATCCGCCTGCGCACCGACGTCAACGAGCGCACCCTGATCACCACGCTGACCAAGAAGATGGCGGAGGACCTCACCGACTACCTGCGCGAGATGGGCGTCAAGGTCCGCTACCTGCACAGCGACATCGACACCCTGGAGCGCGTCGAGATCATCCGCGACCTGCGTTTGGGAGTTTTCGACGTCCTCGTCGGCATCAACCTGCTGCGCGAGGGCCTCGACCTGCCCGAGGTGTCCTTCATCGCCATCCTCGACGCCGACAAGGAGGGCTACCTGCGCGGCTACCGCTCGTTGATCCAGACCATCGGCCGCGCGGCGCGCAACATCAACGGCCAGGTGATCATGTATGCCGACCGCGAGTCGGAGGCGATGCGCCAGGCGCTCGGCGAGACCGAGCGGCGCCGCACCAGGCAGATGGAGTTCAACGAGGCGCACGGCATCACGCCGCAGACCATCGTCAAGGCGGTGCACGTCCTCGAGTCGCACCGCCAGGAGCAGATGGGCGCCGCCGCCGCCTTCCAGGAGGCCGCGGGACTGCCGCCCGACGAGCTGCTGCGCATGGCCAAGTCGGTGGAGCGCGAGATGAAGCGCGCGGCGCGCGACCTCGAGTTCGAGCGCGCCGCGGAGTTGCGCGACCGGCTCACCGCGCTGCGGCGGCACATGGACGGCGAGGGCGGCGAACCCGCGGGCGCGGGCAGCGGCAGCGGCTCGCGCAGCGGCGGCGGGCACGGGTACGGACGGCCGCGGCGGCGGCGGCAGGGACCGTGAACCAGGCCTTCAACGATCCCAAGTCCGACCTGCACCGTTACCTCCAGGTGGCGCGCGAGACGCTGCTCTGGAAGCTCGAAGGACTGTCCGAGTACGACATCCGCAGGCCGCTGACGCCGACGGGCACCAACCTGCTCGGCCTCGTCAAGCATGTTGCGTGCGTCGAAGCCGGGTACTTCGGCGAGTGCTTCGGCCGCCCCTTCCCCGAGCCGCTGCCCTGGTTCGAGGAGGGCGCGCAACCGAACGACGACATGTGGGCCACGCCGAGCGAGACGCGCGAGGACATCGTCGGGCTCTACCGGCGCGTCTGGGCGCACAGCGACGCCACCATCGAGTCGCTGCCGCTCGACGCGCGCGGCAGCGTGTCGTGGTGGGCCGAGGACCGGCGTGAGGTGACCCTGCACCGCATCCTCGTCCACATGACCACCGAGGCCAACCGCCACGCGGGCCACGCCGACATCGTGCGCGAGCTGATCGACGGCGCCGCCGGATTCCGCCAGGACGTCTCCAACCTGCTGCCCGGCGACGCGCAGTGGTGGCAGGACTACCGCGACCGCCTGGAGCGTGCGGCGCGCGAGGCGGCGGGCGCCGCACCGGCCTGACGCGCAAGCCGGCGCGGCACCCGCGATCGCCTCAGCTCACTGCGGCAGCAGCGTTGTCGTCGTCGACGGCAGCGGCGGCAGGGTGGGCAGCGGCAGCAGCGGTGCCGGCGAGGGCTGCGGCTGCGGCGCCACCGGTGCGGAACCCGAGCCGCTCGCACCGGTGGCCGCACCGCTGTGCGTCACCGGGCGCACCTGCGCGTTCTTGCCATGCTTGGCCGAAGCCCCCGAGCCCCCCGAGGACGCGCCGCCGATTGCCTCGATCGGCGAGGGCACCACGTTCTGGCTGCACACCCACACGCCCATGGTCCCCGCGTACAGCTCGCACATCGGGTAGGTCGGCGTGACGGGAAACTCCGGCGACGCCTGCGGATCGGGGTCCTGGTAGACGAAGACGCCGGGGTCGGTGTAGTAGGCGCCGCGCTCGCTGTAGGGCTGGTAGATGTTGCCCGACTCCTGCCCGTTCTGCCAGTTGGCGCCGCAGTCGTTCTGGTTCTGCGTGGACTGCCCGTTGCAGTCCGGCGAGCGCCAGTCGGTGGTGTACTGGTCGTTGTAGACGCTCTGGTCAGGACACGAGGTGCAGCCGCCCTGGTAGTCCTTGCGGTGCGAGGTGTCCGCGCCCGCGCAGAGCCCGTCGGCGCAGGCGCCCGTGCCCGCGTCGAGCGCGCGCACGGGGTTGTGCGCGTCGGTGGGGTCGACGTTGTCCTGCCAGGTGGTGGGATCGGTGAGGCTGCCCTGCGGGTGCGTGTTCGCCTGCACCGCGCCGCCGTCGGAGGGACCGTCGGCGACCCTGGCGTCCTTGTTGTGGTCGTCGGTGGGGTTCACCGAGTCGTGCTCGCCGTTGTCGAGGTTGTCGTCGGCGCCGAAGTAGACCTGTTCGTTGCCGAGCCCGTCGCTGATCGAGTGCTGCGCCGCGGACGACTGCGACATGCCCGCGCCCGGCGTCCCCGGCGAGCCGGCGATCTGCTGCGGGATGGGCGGCGGACCCGCGAAGCCGCTGCCCGCCCAGGTGAGCAGGTCGACGGCGAGGCCCAGCGGCGAGACCAGGATCAGCGTGCCGGTGCCGGTCTCGAAGCTGATGCTGTAGGCGGTGCCCTGGCCGGGGTCGAGCTGCACCGAGCCGGAGTGCGGGCTCTCGCCCGAGGGGAGCTGGTCGGAGTTGACCGAGAGCACGTGCCAGCTCGACGCGTAGCCGCCGCCCTGGTTGAGCTGCAGGGTGGCGTTGTGGCAGCCGGGCTCGGTGGACTGCTGCTGGTCGTTGCGGTCGGCGCTCGGCGAGCAGCCCTGCTGCTGGGCGCTGTAGCCGCCCCCGCTGACCGCCTGCGCGGGCAGGGCGCGGAGGGTGAGCCCGGCGGCGGCGACGAGCGCGGCGGCGGTCGCGGCGAGGGCGTGCCTCGAGGTCGGCATGTGGTTCTCCTGGATTGGTGGCCCCTCAGGTAGTGACGGACCGGGCGCGGTGGTCTTGCAGGGCGCGCGCCCGTTCTATGTCTTCGCAGAAACACCTTGACGTCGCGCACATGCGTTCGGTAGGGTCTCCGGCATGGCAGTCAGCTCCCCCTCGAGCCGGCGGGTCCGGCACCTCTGCACCGCGTGCGGCGCCGAATCGCCCAAGTGGCAGGGCCGCTGCCCCGCGTGTGGCGAGTGGAACACGCTGGAGGAGGCGGCCCCGCGGGAGCAGTCGCGGCTGGTGGCCGGGCGGGTGCGTCCGGCGGCCGGCGCGGCCTCGGTCGGGGACGCGCTGACCCTCGATCGCGTCTCGGGGGCGGAGGCGCGCCGGCGGCCGACGGGCCTCGGCGAGTGCGACCGGGTGCTCGGCGGCGGCATCGTGCCCGGCTCGCTGGTGCTGCTCGGCGGCGACCCGGGCATCGGCAAGTCGACGCTGGCGCTGCAGCTCGCCCGCCGCGCCGGGCGTCCGGACCAGCCCGCGCTCTACTGCACCGGCGAGGAGTCCGCCGCCCAGCTGGCCATGCGGGCGGAGCGGATCGGCTGCGCCAGCGCCGAGGTGGCCGTGCTGCCGGAGACCGACCTCGACGTGCTGCTGGCCACCGTCGAGCAGCGGCGGCCGCCTCTGGCGGTGATCGACTCCATCCAGACCGTCTACGACTCCGCGGTGCCCGGCGTGCCCGGCAGCGTCACTCAGGTGCGCGAGGCCGTGGCCCGGCTGCTGCTCTGCGCCAAGGCCAGCGGCGTGCCCGTGCTGGTGGTGGGCCACGTCACCAAGGAGGGGGCCATCGCCGGGCCGCGCACCCTGGAGCACATGGTCGACGTCGTCCTCTACCTGGAGGGCGAGCGGCACGGCGACCACCGCCTGCTGCGCGGCATCAAGAACCGCTTCGGCGCCACCGGCGAGCTGGGCATCTTCAGCATGGGCGAGGAGGGCATGGCCGAGGCCGACGCCCCCGGCCGCGCCTTCCTCGACGAGGGCTCGCTGGGCATCCCCGGCAACGCACTGACGGTGACCTGCGAGGGCTCGCGGCCGCTCGCCGTCGAGGTGCAGGCGCTCACCGCCACCACCGCCTACGGGCTGCCCCGGCGCACCGCCTCGGGCTTCGACCTGGGCCGCCTCCACCTCCTCCTCGCCGTGCTCGAGAAGCGCGCCGGGCTGCCCTTCGACAGGGCCGACGTCTACGTCAACGCGGTCGGCGGGGTGCGGCTGGCCGAGCCCGCCTGCGACCTGGCCGTGGCCCTGGCCATCGCCGGCTCGGCGGGTCGGGTGGTGCTGCCCGAGGGCTGCGTCATCCTCGGCGAGGTGGGGTTGGGCGGCGAGGTGCGCCGGGTGCGGCGGACCGAGCAGCGACTCCAGGAGGCGGCCGCCCTGGGGCTGGTCTCGGCGGTGGTCCCGGCCGGACATTCCGGCGCAGTCCCGGCGGGGATGCGCCTGCACCGGGTCGCCACTCTCGGCGACGCCGTGCGACTGCTGTCATGACTCCCTCAGCGGTTGCCGCACCGCGCCGCAGGCAAAGCCGCGACGAGACTGTGGCGGTGAGCCTCACTGCCCTGTGGTCTAATCGGGCGGAACTCATCATGCCTCGACACCAACCGGCCGCCGTCAAGCGGGCGCGCAGAATCGCCCGGCTCGTCGGCGCGGTGGTCGGGTTGCTGGGCGGCACCTTCTACGGGCTCTGGGTCATCGCCAACTCCCAGGGCACGCTGCACGACAACCTGACCGTTGCGCTGGCGGCGCTGCTCGCTGCCGGCTTCACGGGCATGCTCAGCGGGGCGCTCGCCGGTCCGCTGCTCTCCGTCGAGCCCTTCATGTGGCTGGAGGACACCCTGGAGACCGCGCCCGCCGCCGAGCTGGTCGGCGGCACCATCGGGCTGCTCGTCGCGCTGGTCATCTCGGCCCTGGTCGCGGTGCTGCTCAGCGGCGTGCCCGACGGCTTCGGCTACCTCATCGCGCTGGCCCTCTCGGTGGCCTTCGTCTACCTCGGCGTCCGCACCGGCATGCGCCGCCGCACCGACCTGGTGACCATCTTCAGCCGTCCCGGCGCGCACCCCGCCCCCGGCATGCCCGGCAGCGTCGCCGACGACGGCCCGCCGCCCATGGACGGCCCGCCCGTGCTGATCGACACCAGCGTGCTCATCGACGGGCGCATCCTCGACATCGCCGCCACCGGCTTCATGCCGGGCCGCCTGGTCATCCCCAGCTTCGTGCTCGAAGAGCTGCAGCGCGTCGCCGACGCCGGCGACCCGATCCGCCGCGCCCGCGGCCGCCGCGGCCTGGCCGTGGTCGACAGCCTCAAGCAGAGCCCGGACGTGGTCTGCGAGTTCCTCGACACCGACATCCCCGGCGCCGCCGACGTGGACTGGAAGCTCATCAAGCTGGCCCGCACCCGCGGCGCCTCGGTGATGACCACCGACTTCAACCTCAACAAGCTGGCCCGCGTCGAGGGCCTGCGCGTGCTCAACCTCAACGACCTGGCCAACGCCATCAAGCCCATCGTCAGCGCCGGCGAGAACATGGAGGTGACCGTGGTCAAGGAGGGCAAGGAGCCCCACCAGGGCGTCGGCTACCTCGACGACGGCACCATGGTGGTGGTGGAGAACGGCCGCCGCCACATCGACACGACCGTCGCCGTCACCGTGACCAGCGTCCTGCAGACGCCCGCCGGGCGCATGATCTTCGCCATGGCAGGCCCTCCCGACGAGATTCGCAGCCGGCCGGTGCGCCCGGCCCCGCCGCCGCGCTCGTCGCGGGTCGCCAACCGCTGAGCGTCGCCGCCGTCGTCCCCGCCTTCGGCCGGGGCGTGCGCATGGGAGCCGACAAGCTCTGGCTCGACGTGGCCGGCCGCCCCCTGCTGGCCTGGACCCTGCAGGCCCTGGGCGTCGCCGCCTGCTTCGACACCGTCTGCGTGATCGCTCCCGAGGAACGCTGGGAGGCGCTGCAGCGCGCCGCGCTGGCCGCCGGGCTGGGCGACGACCTGCGCCTGGTCGAGGGCGGCGACCACCGCCAGGACTCGGTGCGCGCCGGCCTGGCAGCCGTGCCCGGCGCCGAGCTGGTGCTGGTCCACGACGCCGCCCGCCCGCTCTGCCCGCCCGACGTCTTCCGCCGCGTCCTCGACGCCGCCCGCGAGCACGGCGCCGCCACCGCGGCGGTGCCGGTGATCGACACCGTCAAGCGGGTGAGCGCGGACGGTCGCGTGCTGGCCACCCTCGACCGCGACGAGCTGGTCGCGGTGCAGACCCCGCAGGGCTTCCGCAGCGAGGTGCTCGTCGCCGCCCACCGCCGCGCCCTGGCCGACGGCGTGCGCGCCGACGACGACTGCGCCCTCGTCGAGCGCATGGGCGGCGAGGTGCGGGTGGTGATGGGTGACCCGGTCAACCTCAAGGTGACCCGGCCCGCCGACGTCGACGCGGTGCGCGCCGCGCTCAGGGTCGTCGCCGTGGCCCGCACCGCGGGCGCGACCGTGCATCTCACCGGCGACGAGCCGTCGTGAATGGCGGGGACCTGCGCATCGGCCACGGCGTCGACGCCCACCGCTTCACCGCCGACCGCCCGCTCATGCTCGGCGGTGTCGCCGTTCCTCACGAGCAGGGTCTCGAAGGCCACTCCGACGGCGACCCCGTCGCCCACGCCCTGGCCGACGCGGTGCTCGGCGCCGCCGGCCTCGGCGACCTGGGCCGCCACTTCCCCGGCGACGAGCGCTGGCGCGGCGCCGCCGGCACGGCCATCCTGCGCCACGCCGCCGAGCTGGCCCGCGAGGCGGGCTGGGTGGTGGCCTCGGCGCAGGTGGTGGCCGTCGCCCAGCGGCCGCGGCTGGCGCCGCACATCGACGCCATGTCCCAGGCCCTGGCCGGCGCGCTCGGCGTCGAGGTGGACCGCGTCGCCGTCAGCGCCACCAGCACCGACGGCATGGGCTTCACCGGCAGGGGAGAGGGGATCGCGGCCTCGGCGGTGGTGCTGCTCGCCCCGATATCCTGACGCGCCGATGGCGCTGCAGCTCTTCGACACCATGACCCGCCGCCTCCAGCCGCTGGCGCCGCTGGAGCCGGGACACCTGCGCATCTACACCTGCGGTCCCACCGTCTACGCGCGCGTGCACATCGGCAACTTCCGCACCTTCATCTTCGAGGACGTGCTGCGCCGCGTGCTGGAGCAGCGCTTCGCCAGGGTCACCCACGTGATGAACCTCACCGACGTTGAGGACAAGATCATCCGCAACGCGGTGGCCCACCAGAAGAGCCTCGACGAGGAGACGGCGCCCTGGATCGCCGCCTTCTTCGAGGACCTCGACGTGCTCGGCCTGCGCCGCGCCCACCACTACCCGCGGGCCACCGAGTACATCGAGCAGATGCTCACCCTCATCGAGCGCCTGGAGGAGCAGGGCGTCACCTACCGCAGCGACGGCAGCGTCTACTTCCGCATCGCCGCCTTCCCGCCGTACGGACGCCTCAGCGGCGCGCACGCCGAGGGGCTGCAGGCCGGCGCCAGCGGGCGCGTCGACGCCGACGAGTACGACAAGGAGAACCCGCGCGACTTCGCGTTGTGGAAGTCGGTCGGGCCTGACGAGCCCGGCTGGGAGACGCGCCTCGGCCGCGGCCGCCCCGGCTGGCACATCGAGTGCTCGGCGATGAGCATGAGCCTGCTCGGCGAGCACTTCGACGTCCACTGCGGCGGCGTCGACAACATCTTTCCCCATCACGAGAACGAGATCGCGCAGAGCGAGGCGGCCACCGGCCACGAGTTCGTGCGGCTCTGGGCCCACTCCGAGCACCTGCGCATCGGCGGCGAGAAGATGGCCAAGTCGGCGGGCAACTTCTCCACCGTGCACGACCTCGTCGAGCAGGGTGCCAAGCCGTCCGCGCTGCGCTACCTGCTCGCCGCCAGCGCGCACTACCGCAAGGTGCTCAACTTCACCGACGACGCGGTCCACACCGCGCAGCAGGCGGTGGAGCGCATCGTCGCCTTTCGCGACCGGCTGGTCGAGGTGTCACCGCGCGCGGGCGACGGCGACGCCGACGAGGCGGTGCGCATCGCCGAGACGGCGACGCACGAGTTCGACGCTGCGCTCGACGACGACCTCAACCTGCCCGAGGGCATGGGCGTCTTCTTCACCGCGGTGCGCGAGGCCAACCGCCTGCTCGACGCGGGCAGCGTCACCGAGCAGGGGCGCGAGTGGCTGGTGGCGCTGGTCGACCACGTCGACGACGTGCTCGGCGTGATGCCGCTGGTGGCACGCGAGCGCGAGCAGGCGCTCGACACCGAGGAGCAGGAGCTGCTCGAGCGCCGCGCTGCCGCCCGCGCCGCCAAGGGCTGGGCCGAGTCCGACGCGCTGCGCGACGAGCTGGCCCGCCGCGGCATCGCCGTCGAGGACACGCCGCAGGGACAGCGCTGGCGGCGCGCCTAGCGCGGCGGTGGACATCCTCTACGGCAAGAACCCCGTCCTCGAAGCGCTGCGCGCCGGGCGGCCCGCGCGCAAGCTGGTCCTCGCCCGGGGTGTGCAGCCGGAGCCGCGACTCCAGGAGATCCTCGACCTCGCCGCCGCGCGCGGCATCCCCGTCGAGGCGTCACCGCGCCGCCGCGTCGACGACATCACCCACACCGAGCACCACCAGGGCATCGCCGGCTACTTCCACACCCGCGCGCCGCTGAGCCTCGACGACCTGCTGCAGAGCGCGCACGACCCCGCCCTGCTGCTCGTGCTCGACGGCATCCAGGACCCGCAGAACCTCGGCGCCCTGACCCGCACCGCCGACGCCGCCGGTGCGGACGGACTGGTCATTCCCAGGCATCGCGCCGCCACCATGACCGGCGCCGCCGTCAAGGCCAGCGCCGGCGCCAGCGAGCACGTTCCTGTCGCCTCTGTCCCCAACCTGCCGTACGCGCTGGAGCGGATGGGCGAGGCGGGCCTGTGGCGGGTGGGCCTGGCCGCCGGCGGCGACACCCGCTACGACCAGGTCGACTACACGGTCCCGGTGGCGCTGGTGGTGGGCTCGGAGGGGGAGGGGATGCGCCCGATCACCCGGAAGCGCTGCGACGTGGTCGTCTCGCTGCCCATGCTGGGGCAGGTCGCCTCGCTCAACGCGGCCGTGGCCGGCGCGGTGCTTCTTTACGAAGCGGCGCGCCAGCGCGGCTTCGGGGCGCGATGATGCACCCATGCGGGTTCTCATCGTCGACGGCTACAACACGGTGCACGCCTGGCCTTCGCTGCGCTCGGTGCTCGCCGCGGACGGCCTGGAGGCGGCGCGCCGCCGCCTGGTCGCCGCGCTCGCCGAGTACGCGGCCACCGCACGCGTCGAGATCACCGTGGTCTTCGACGCGCCGCGCGGCACCGGTCGCGCCCCCAGCGAGGAGCTGATCGACGGCGTCAGCGTGCGCTTCACCGGCGGCCACGACTCCGCCGACCACGTCATCGAGCGCCTCGCCTACCTGGCCACGCGCAACGGCCCCGCCGTCGACGTGGTGGTGGCCACCTCGGACCGGCTGCAGCGCGACATGGTGCGGGCCATGGGCGTCACCACCATGGACTCGCGCACCCTGGAGGCCGAGGTGCAGGCCGCCGCGCAGAGCACCGCCGCGCGCGCCGTGGAGATGCGCGACCGCGCCGCCACCGCACGGCGCGTCGAGCATCACCTCAGCGCCGAGGTGCGCGACAGGCTGGAGCGGATGCGCCGCGGCGAGCCCGCGGAACCCGAGCCGCCGGTGCAACCGCCGCCCGCCGAGCCCGACCCTCGCGACCAGCGCTAGCAAAGCGCCGCAGCGCTCACGCCGGGCCCTCGCCCACACCGGTGGTACCCTTCGGCCCCAACCTGCCGGCGTAGCTCAGTGGTAGAGCGTCCGCCTTGTAAGCGGAGGGTCTGGGGTTCGAGTCCCCACGCCGGCTCGCCGGCTCAGGGCGTGCGGCGGTCCTCCATCTCCCAGGCGTGGTCGAGCGCGTGCCACGCGGTGCGCCGCGTGACGTAGCGCGGCGGCCAGCCACGCTCGACGGGCGGCCGGCCGCTCGACGCCGCGCCGAGCACGTCGCGCAGCTTGGCGCGCAGCAGCGCGACGTGCCCGTCGCGCCATTCCTGCGCCGTCATGCGCACGCCGACCTTGCGCGCATACGAACGCTCCGCCTCGACGACGTGCTCGACCATGGCGTCACGATCGCGCCCGCCGCCGCGCGGACCCTTGCGCAGCGACGCCGGTGACGCGGCCGCCACCGCGTCGAGCTCCGCCCACGCCGCGTCGAGCAGCGCGACGTCGCGCTGCGCGGTGGCCGCGTCGACCCGGCGCAGGTCCGCCCGCGGAACGGCGTCGGGCGCGCCGAAGTCGGTGGTCATGGTGCCGTCGAGTCGCTCCACGACGTCGACGCCGTCCACCGAGATGCGCGCGGGCAGTGCGAGGCGGGCGCGCCTGGCCACCTTCGCGTACCGCGGCGCGTAGGCGAGGAGCGCCTCGACGGCCGCGTCCTCACCGCGCGCGGAGCGGCACCAGCCCGGCCAGTCGAGCGCGCAGGCGAAGCTGCGCTTGGCGCCGACCTCGAGGTACACCGCGATGCGATTGGCTGCACCGGCCACGGCGGCACAGCATGCCACGCGGTCACCGCTACTCGCGCACCGGCACGGTGGCCTCGACCTCGGCGACGACGCGCGGCGCGCCGGTGAGCGACACCAGCACTGCCGCGGCGAGCACCACCGCGCCGCCGACCAGGCGCAGCGCGCCGAGTCCCTCGCCGAGCAGCAGCGCCGCGAGCAGCGCGGTGGTGGCAGGTTCGAGCGTGCTCACGATCGACGCACGCGTCGGGCCGACACGCGAGAGCCCCGCGAGGAACGCGCTGGCCGCGATCAGCGTGGGGATGACGGCGATGCCGGCGACGATGCCCCAGCCCGCGGCGTCGGGCCGATGCAACTGGCCGGTGGCCGCTCCGAAGCCGAGATAGCAGGCGCCGCCGACGCTGGTGATGATCGCGGTGGCGTAGAGCGCGGGCACGTCGCGCAGCAGCACGCCGCCGGTGAGGATGTACGTCGAGTACACCACCGCCGAGGTGAGGCCGAGCAGGACGCCACCGAGGTCGAGATGGCCGGTGGGGGAGGGACCGACGACGAGCAGCACGCCCAGGCAGGCCAGCGCCAATGCCAGCAGCCGCATGCGCGTCAGCGGCTCGTGCACCACGACACGCGCCAGCAGCGTGACCAATACCGGGTAGACGTAGAGCAGGATGCTGGTGATCGCCGCGGGAATGGTGCGCAGGCTGCTGAAGAACGCGGCCGCCTGCAGCACGTAGAACACGCCCATGAGGATCACGCCCGCGGTGCGTCGCGCGCCGAGCCGGCGCACGTCGTGGCGCCACAGGGCCAGCCCCCACAGTGCGGCGGCGGCGAGCGCGAAGCGCAAACCGAGCAGCGTCGGCAGGGTGATGCCGTGCCGCGAGGCCAGCTTGCCGAAGATGCCCAGGCTGCCGAAGCTCACCGCCGAGACGACGACGAGGACCAGCCCCGCCGTGTCGCCGCGGCGCCTCACGCGGTCTCGAACCGGGCGTGCATCCAGTCGGCCACCGGCCGGTAGCCGATGGCCGTGTAGATGTGGTTGGAGGTCGGGTTGGAGAGGTCGGTGAAGAGCATGCAGGCGGCGTGGCCGGCGTCGAAGACGGCGCGGGTCAGGGCTGCGGTCACCGCGCTGCCGTAGCCACGGCCGCGCAGCGGCGGGGGAGTGTACACGGGCGCCAGGCGCGCCGGCGCGGGCGGGTCACCGGCGCCGTAGCCGGCCAGCGAGACGACCTCGCCGCCGTCGACCCACAGCCCGATGCCGCCACCGCGGCGCTGCACGCGGGCCAGCACACCGCCGCGCAGCACCTCGCGCTCGACGCGCAGGTGCTCGCCCCAGGTCTCAGCGTTGAAGGCCAGGCTCCAGTCGAGGAGCAGCTCCATGTCGGCCTCGACGGCCGGCCTGAATTGGCCGGTAACGGCAGGAACGTCCGGCGCCGCGTCGATGCGGTAGAGCCGCTCGCGCATCACCGGTGCGCCGCCGCGCCCGGTGCGCTTCCGCCAGAGCGCCATGAAGGCCTCGACGACGTCGACGGGGCCGGACATCTGCGTGACCTGCTCCGCGCGCCCGCAGGCGAGCAGATCGTCGGCGAGCAGCGGCAGCGCCTCGCGCGGCGTATGCGGCGCGACCACCAGCGGGTTGGGCGGCAGCAGGCTGCAGGCGCCGACAACCTCGCCGCCGCACTCGACGGCGGCGAGGTAGGGCGCGCGCAGCAGCATCTCGGGCCGCGCCTGCATGGCCTCGATGGTGGCCCAGAGCAGAACATTGAGGGTGCGGTCGCTCTCCAGGAAGCCGCGCACGGCGGCGAGGTAGGCGCCGAGGCCGTCGAAGCGCCGGACGCGGAGCCAGCCGTCCCTCTCGCTGACCGCTCAGTCCTCGTACTTGAAGGAGAGGCTCAGCCGGGTGCGGTAGCGGGCGACGCCGTCGCCGTCGATGGTGAGGTCGAGCTTCAGCACCTCGGCGACGCGCAGGTCACGCAGCGACTTGGAGGCCGTGGCCACGGCGTTGCGCGCCGCCTCCTCCCAGGAGTTGTCACTCACCCCGACGAGCTCGATGACCTTGTACACGCTGTCGCTCATGGTGGGAGCCTCCGGTGGCCGGGTGGTCGTCAGCGCAAGCCATTCTCCTGTGGTGCCCGGCGGCTGGCAAGGCGAGCACCCGCCCGTCCGCGCACGCCTGTTCGCCACCGGGACGGTGAACGCCCGGTTCGCGGCATACTGGCGGCTCATCCAGGAAGGAGATCGCACCATGGCAGCAGCAGAGCGCGGCGCCGTCCTCGTCACCGGCGCGTCCACGGGAATCGGGCGGGCCACCGCGCTGCGCCTCGACGGCGCGGGCATGCGCGTCTTCGCCGGGGTGCGCCGCGAGGCCGACGGCGAGGCGCTGCGCCGCGAGCGCTCCGGCATCACCCCGCTGCTCGTCGACGTCACCGACACCGGGTCGCTGCAGCGCGCCGCCGCCGCCTTGCACGCCGCGCTGGGCGACGAGGGATTGAGCGGACTGGTCAACAACGCGGGCATCTCCGGCGGCGCGCCGGTGGAGTTCGCGCCGCTCGACGAGGTGCGCCGCATCCTCGAGGTCAACGTCGTCGGCGTGGTGGCCAGCACCCAGGCCTTCCTGCCGCTGCTGCGCGCGGGCAGCCATCCCGGCCGCGTGGTCTGCATCGGCTCCATCGGCGGCCGCTTCGCGGTGCCCTTCCTGTCGGCGTACTCGATGAGCAAGTCGGCGGTGTCGGCCTTCTGCGACTCGCTGCGCGGCGAGCTGCGTCCATGGGGCATCCAGGTCTCGCTGGTCGAGCCGGGCTCGATCAAGACTCCCATCTGGGACAAGGGCCTGAACGGCCTCGACGCGCAGCTCTCGCAGTGGCCGGCGGAGGCCAACCAGCTCTACGGCGACGTCATCCCGCGCATGCGCCGCATCACCGAGCAGACCGCCGCGCGCGCCATCCCGCCGGACCGCGTTGCCAAGGTGGTCGAGCACGCCCTCACCGCGTCGCGCCCGCGCACCCGCTACGTCGTCGGCGCCGACGCGCGCGCCCAGGCCATGATCCGCCGCCTGCCCGATCGCCTGCGCGACGTCGTGGTGGCGAAGATGATCGGCACGCCGAAGAAGGCGTAGAGCGAACCGGCGGCTCAGCAGCCGCCGCTGAAGACGAGGTGGTACACGCCGCCCGGCGCCACCGTGAGCAGCACGCCGTGCTGCGTGAGCGACGCCGCCACGTGATGCCGCGCGTCGTCGAACGAGGCCACGAGGCGCCGCCCGGACATCGGCACCAGCAACCGCCCGCCGGCGCCGCTGGCCACCGTCGCCTGCCAGATCGGCGCGCACGACGGTGAGCGCACCACCAGCGCGCGCTCATCCGCGAAGCTGCGCGCGGTGACCAGATTGCCGACCAGGTATTCCCATTCGCCGTCCGGCAGCGGCATCGCGTGCCCCTGCCCCTTGAGCGGAGCCAGCGCCAGCACGGAACCCAACTCGGCGCTGAGCGCGTTCGAAATGGGCACGTGCCCCACCCAGGTGCGGCTGAAGTACATCGCCGGCGTGCCGTACACGGTGCTCGACACGGTGTGCTGCAGCGCGTCGGCGGCATCGACCTGCCAGCCGTCGCCGTCGATGAGCACGTCGGGGTCGACGGCGGCGACGATGGCGGCGCGGCGATCCCACTCCGCGACGCTCCAGGCGTCGTAGAGGCGCACCGTGTCGGCCACTCCGGCGAACTGCGGCGCCGCGGCGCTGGCGTCGATCATGGCGTCGGGACGCAGCGCGTGCGCCGCGCTGTGGATGCCGTCCATGTAGCGGTACAGGGCCAGCGCGCCGTAGCCGGCGGCGGGGTTGGCCAGCGACTGCGGCACGTCGTACTGCCAGTCGAGCTTGAGACCGTCGGCGCCCAGCGAGTCGGGCCCGTTGCCGAGCAGGGCCTCCATGGTTGTGGCCATGGTCGACTGGAACGCGGGCGCCGTGGGGTCGACCACGTGCTCGCCGCTGAGCAGCCGCGCCTGCCGCGCGCTGATCGGGATCTTGTCGATGCCGTGCGCCCAGAGCGGCCACCAGAGCAGCACGTGCAGCCCCTGCGCGTGCAGGTCGGAGACCAGGCTGCGCATCCCGGCGACGCCGCCGAAGCGGACCACGTCGGGCAGGGGATCGCCGATGCGCTGCTGCCAGCGGGAGTCGATGACCACGGTGAAGTGCTGCAGGTGGTAGCGCGCCTTCCAGCCGGCCACGAAGGAGCGCACCCAGGCCGCGCCGTACACGGGACTGCCGCGCTGCGCGCCGGTGGCCACCTGCTCGCCCCAGGTGTCGACCAGCGGATCGCTCCACCACGACGGCCGCGCGCCCGGCGGTGAGGCCACGGCGAGCACGTGCCGCGCGGCCAGCGCGTCGTGGTAGGCGCGCAGGCCACCGGCCGGGTCGCCGGCGAAGGTGACCACGAAGTCGGGGAAGCGCAGCCGCCCGGCGACCGGCGGACCGGCGCCGAGATCGGGACCGCCGGCGGCGCGCGAGAGCGGGTAGTCGACGGTCACCGCGCCGTCGGGCCCGAGGCGCATCGAGGTGGCGTCGGGCACCTGCACCAGGCCGACGCCGAACCAGCCCGGCGCGCTGCGCAGCTCGAGGTCGAAGGGCGGTGGCGCGAAGGGCGCGCGCCCCACGGTGGAGACGGCGGGCAGTGCCGAGATGGCCGGGCCGCGCGCGTCCGGCGTGAAGCCGTCCTCGATGGTGGCCATGGCCATGCCCCGGTCGCCGTCGCTGAAGAAGGCGGGCAGGGCGCCATGGTCGGCGCCGGGCGGCGAGGAGAAGGACACGGTGAACGACTGCGCCGACGGCCGCAGCACCGCGTCGGAGACGACCCCGCCCGTGCGGCTCAGCATGCGCGTGTGCAGCACGCCGTTCTCCAGCGTGGTGTGCGCGACGGTCCCCGCCGGCATCACCGTGCGTCCGGCCAGCATGCAGAGCGGCAGGCTGGTGTAGACGCGTCCCGACGGCGAGGCCAGGGTGACCACCGCCGAGGTCGGCTCGGCCCACAGCGAGTAGGCGGGCTCGATGACGTGCAGCGGCGCGGCGCCGACCACGGCGGGCACGTCGTAGGGCTGCAGCGCGCTGTCGGACACCTCGGAGGCGAGCAGCGGCGAGGGGAAGGGGTGCATCGCCTGCACCACGCCGGCCATGCAGGCCAGGGCCGCCAGCACCGCGCCGGCGCGGATGCCGCGCAGCGAGCTCGCGCGCAGGATCCGACCTCGCAGGCCGGGCCACCAGTCCGCGGAGGAAAGTGCCGTCAGCATCGCCGACCTTGCCGCGTCAGCCCCCTGTGGACACGGCGTCGCGCAGGTAGACGTGGTCGGGACCGGTGGTGAAGACCATGTGGTAGCGCGACTTCAAGAGGGTGTTGATCTCCGGGAACGCGGCGACATCACTGTCCGAGGTGACGATTATCTCCGGCGCCAGCGCGGCCACCCGCCCCGTTACCTCTCCGTTGGTCCCGAGTAAAGGAAAGTTGTTGTAGATGGGCGGGGTGGGCAGCAGCACGGGCAGGTCGGCGAGCAGGTAGGGCCAGGCGTCGGACGACCAGACCACGGCGCTGTGCCCGGCCAGGCCATGGCTGCGCAGCCAGTCGCCGACGGCGGTGTCGGCGGGGGCGCGGTCGTCCCACTGCTTCTCCCACGCGGTCCAGTCGAGCTGCCCGGAGAAGGCTTCGACTGCGCCGAAGTAGTAGGTGGTCAGGTTGCGGTAGCCGTTGCTGCCGGCGCTGGCCAGGCTGGGCAGCCAGTCGACGCCGGCCGAGCGCGCCAGCAGCCCGCCGATGACCACGGCGGCGGCCAGCGGCAGCGCGGCCAGCGCGCGCAGCGCCGGTGGGCGGCGCAGCGGCGTGACGCGTGGGTCGGGCGCGGCACGGCGCGTCGGGATGGCCGCGGCGACGGCCAGCAGGGCGGGGATCACCGCCGGGCCGGCGAAGTGGGCGAAGGGCTGCTGCGCCGCCGCGGGCACCATCAGCGCCGCCGCCGCCCAGACGCCGAGCGTCCAGGCGGGGCCCAGGCGCAGCAGGCGGCCGAGCACGGCGCCGGCCACGGTGAGCACGGTGGCGAGCACCAGCAGCGCGTAGTGCAGCGCGTCGTGGGCGCCGGGCAGGGCGCTCAGGTTGTAGTCGCCGGTGTAGAAGGTGATCATCGCGAAGCCCAGGGTGTGGGCTCCGGCCAGCAGCGCCGAGGGCACCACCCAGGCGGCGGTGGCCAGCAGGCCGGTGGCCGCGTAGGCGAGGAAGTGGCGCGGCCGCGCGTTGGGGTGGAGCAGGACGATCAGTCCCAGCGCGCCCGCGTCGGCCAGCGCGGTCTGCTGGTAGCAGAGGGTGACCGCGGCGAGCAGGCCCGCGGCCACCGCCCAGCCCACGCCGTCGGTGCGGTTCTCGTGCAGCCGCACGATGGCGATGGCCGCGGCCCAGGTGATCGGGGCGATGAGCAGCGACTCCGGGATGGCCAGGTCGGCGTCGAAGAGGGGCAGGCCGAGCAGCACCCCCGCACAGAACACGGTGATCGCGGCGCGCGGGGTGGAGAAGAGGTGGCGGGCGATGTAGGCCACCCCGGCCAGGGCCACGGCGCCGAACACCAGGGTGAGCAGGTGGAGCACCGTCTCGGTGCTGCCGAAGAGCTTGACCACCAGGCCCACGGTGGCCAGGTGGAGCGGCGGCTTGTTGTTCCAGATCTCCGAGTAGGGGATGCGGCCGCTCAGCATCTCCCGGCCGGCCAGGGCGTAGCCGGCCTCGTCGGTGTACCAGTGGGGCTGGAGCAGCGAGGGCAGGCGCAGCACCACGAAGGCGACGGCGCCGGGCAGCCACCAGAGTGCGGCCAGCCGCAGCCGCAGCGAGCGGCTGGGGGCGGCGGCTTCGACCGCCGCGGGCTGGGTGAGGGGGCGCGCCAGTGTCATCGCGCCGGTCGGATGCGGGTGGGCACTGACGCTGTAGTATCCCGCGCCGATGTTCTCGGCCCGTCCTGCGCGCTCGTGCTGAGCGCCGCCGCGCCGCGCCGGCTGCCCGTCCCCGAGCCGCTGGCCCGGCCACTCTCCGGCCTCAGCCTGGTGCTGCCCTGCCACAACGAGTCAGACAACCTGCGCTGGCTATTGCCGCACATCGCCGAGGTCATGCCCCGCCTGGCCGAGCGGTACGAGGTCATCGTCGTCGACGACGGCAGCAGCGACGGCAGCGGCCCCCTGGCGGAGACCATCGCCGCCGAGCTGGGCATGGAGCTGCGCGTCATCCGCCACGAGACCAAGAGCGGGTACGGCGTCACCGTCGCCGACGGCCTGCGCGCCACCCGCCTGGAGTACAGCGCCTTCACCGACGCCGACGGGCAGTTCGAGGTGGCCGACTTCGCCCTGCTCGTCCCGCTGCTCGACAGGGCCGACTTCGTCGGCGGCTGGCGCGAGGAGCGCAACGACGCGGCTATGCGCTCGGTGGTCAGCTTCATCTTCAACACGCTGCTGCGCGTGCTGTACGGGCTGCGCGTGCGCGACGCGGACTGCGCGCTGAAGATCATGCGCACCGACTTCCTGCGCTCCATCGACATCGAGTCGCGCAGCGCGCTGATGAACGCCGAGCTGTACATCAAGGCGCAGCGCGCTGGACTGCGCGTGGCGCAGCTGCCGGTGCCGCACCATCCCCGGCAGATGGGCGTGCGCAGCGGGGCGCGACCGCGGGCCATCCTGCGGGCGATCAAGGAGCTGCTGCTGTTTCGCATTCGGCTGGCGCGTCGGGGGCGGTCTTCGGCGTCCCGCTGATCAGGGGGCGGCGGTCGCCGCGCTGGGGCGTGGCGCGTGCGCGGTGAACCACTGCAGCGTCTGCCCCAGGCCGTCCTCGATGCCGACCTGGGCCTGCCAGCCCAGCCATTTGTGGGCGCGGGTGGCGTCGAGGCAGCCGCGGCGCACCTCGCCGGGGACGGCGTCGACGTGCTGCTCGGTGAGTCGTGGATCGCCGTGCAGCCTGACCAGCGTGCCGACCACCGTCTTGATGTCGGTCTCGCGTCCCGTGCCGACGTTGACCGCACCGCTGCGCGCACTGCTCAGCGCGGCCAGGTTGGCGGCGGCGACGTCGAGCACGAAGGTGAAGTCGCGCGTCTGCAGGCCGTCGCCGCGGATCTGCGGCGCCTCGCCGTTGAGCAGCTTCCAGCAGGAGATGGCCACAACTCCGGCCTCGCCGGTGCCGTCCTGGCGCGGCCCGTAGACGTTGCCGTAGCGCAGCGCCAGGGTGCGCGCGCCGGTGAGCCGCCTGAAGCTGCCGAGATACACCTCCTCGGCGGCCTTGCTAGCGCCGTAGGCGGAGCGGGGCGCGGGGAGCAGCGTCTCGGGGGCGGGCAGCCGCTGGGCGTCGCCGTAGACGGCGCCCCCGGAGCTGGCGGTGACGATGGCGCGCGCACCCGCGTCGGTGGCGGCCTTGAAGAAGGCGATGCTGCTGGCCACTGCGGTGCGCACGTGGGTGCCGGGGTCGCGCATGGCCCGGTTGACCCCGCCGCGGGCGGCGAGGTGGAGCACGGCGTCGGGCTGGAATCTCGCGAGCGCTGCTGCGGCCTCCGCGCTGCCGCAGTCGGCCTCGAGCAGGTCGGCGCCGGGCGGCAGGGAGACGCCGCAGGCGTGGCTGAGGTCGTCGATCACCAGGACCTGCGACCCCGCGGCGACCAGCGCCTCGACGGTGTGGGAGCCGATGAAGCCCGCGCCGCCGCTGACGGCGATGCGGCGCGGCAGCACGCGGCTCAACGGTACGCGGGCGCCTCGCGGGTGGTCGCCGCCGCCGCCGGGACGGGCTTGTCGGCGGCGGCGCGGACGCCGGTGAGCTCGCGGAGGTCGGGCCGGGCCCGTCCGGCCATGGCGGCTGCGGCGGCCAGGGCGATGGGCAGGGTCACCGTGCCGCGGAGCAGCAGGGCCACCGTGGTGCCGACGCCGAAGCTGGTCCCGGCGCGGAGCAGGAGGCCGACCACCACCGCGTCGGCGGGGCCGAGGCCGAAGGGCAGGGCGCTCAGGCTGCCGCCCGCCTGGGAGAGGCCGTAGATGCCCACCGTGCCGGCCACGTCGGCGCTGCCGCCCATGCCGACCACCAGCAGCCAGATCTGCAGGCCGCTGAGCACGAAGACGACCACGGTGGTCAGCGAGAAGGTGACGAGGAGGCGAGGGTCGGCGGCCAGGCTGCCGACGTCGCCGCCCATCCGCTGCAGGGGCTTGGCCCGGTGGGTGAGCCCGGGCAGGCGGGCCAGCTGGGCGAGCAGGGCGCGGCCCAGGTGGCGAGCCAGGCGGACGTTGGTCAGCGCCAGGGGAACGGCGATCACCGCCACCGCGCCGACGCAGATGCCGGCGACCAGCCAGGGGCCGCCCAGGTCGGGCGCGTAGAAGGCGGCGCCCACCGCGATGAGCAGGGCCAGGCTGAGGATGCGCTCGTAGACCACCACGGCCACGCCCTTGGTGGCGGGCACGTCGTCGTCGCGGCGCCAGAGCCAGGCGCGCACCAGGTCGCCGCTGGCGGCGGGGGTGAGGTTGGAGAGGGTCTGCCCGGCGAGCTGGGCCCGCACCAGGCTGCCCCAGCCCACCCGATGGCCGAGCCGGTCGAGGATCAGCCGGGTCCGGTAGGCGCGGACGAGCGTGATCGGCACGTTCAGACCGATGGTCAGCAGGAGCGCCGGGATGCTGAGCCGCGTGAGCGCGGCCCACACGTGGGAGGGCCCGGCGCGCCAGATCAGGATGCCCAGGACCCCCACCCCGACCGCAGCGGCCGTGCGGCGGGAGGCCATGAGCTTTCGCCAGCGCATCGACGGGCAGCATAGCCGACGGGCCTTTCGGGCGCGTGACGCCCCGCTTGCGTGTGGGGCACCTGGGGCAGTGCGTGTGGGTTGGTGTGCCGGGGTGCGCTGGGGCGGTGGTATCGTGTGCCCTCGCCTCGCGCGGGCCCAGATAGCTCAGAGGTAGAGCAACGCCTTGGTAAGGCGTAGGTCGTGGGTTCAATTCCCACTCTGGGCTCCAGTGTGATGTCTCAGGAGATGGTGGCCACCTGTCTCACGTCATGGTGGCCGAGTCTAGGCGGACCTGGGGGTCTGCCGAGGGGCTGGTAGTCGCGGGCCGGATCGAGGGTGAGCTCG